>Ga0066187_1000097_pt1 | contig 40681 bp, 38 predicted proteins | sample WorMetexBAHAMAS1_FD_58706 | JGI IMG/M metagenome (GOLD analysis project Ga0066187, IMG submission 58706) | Marine gutless worms symbiont microbial communities from Max Planck institute for Marine Microbiology, Germany - Inanidrilus exumae... | ecosystem: Host-associated > Annelida > Digestive...
CCACCGGGGAGAGGGACATATGCCTGACCCGTAACGGAGTTTCCCTTCTCCCCAGGGGGGAGAAGGTGGCCCGAAGGGCCGGATGAGGGGTCGGAAAAAATGCGCCGGCGTCAGGTCGCGGCGGAGGAAACGGTCTCTTTTTCCCGCTCCGGCCGGTCGACCAGGCGTTCCTGCGGTATCACCAGCACGGCGGTGGTGCCTTCGTCGACCTTGCTGCGCAGCTCCAGGTCGCCGCCATGCAACTCCAGCAGCGTGCGGACCAACGGCAGGCCCAGGCCGGCTCCTTCCTTGGAGCGGCTGTACGCACGCTCGAGCTGGCCGAACGTGCCCAGGACTTTGGGAATGTCCGCCTCCTTGATGCCGACGCCGGTGTCGGCGATCCGCAGCTCCAGGCCGGCTTGGACGGGTTCGGCGCTGATCCGGATCGACCCGCCCGGCGGCGTGAACTTCATGGCATTGGTCAGCAGGTTCAGCAGCATCTGCCGGAATGCCCGTTCGTCGGCGTGGACCCAGTGCTGAGCCGGCTTGAGCTCCATACGGATCTCGAGATAGGGCGCCTCGGGCCGTTCATGCACCATGCGCAGACAGGCGTCCGTCAGCGGCGCCAGATCGAAGACCGTCTCGTTTAGCCGGAACTTGCCTGTCTCGATGGCGTAGATGTCCATCATGTCGTTGATCAGCTCCAGCAAGTGCGACCCGCTGTCGTGGATGCCCTCGCCGTATTCCTTGTAGTTCTCGTTCCCCAGCGGGCCGAAGGCCTCGGTTTTGATCAGCTCGGAGAAGCCGATGATGGCGTTCAGCGGCGTGCGCAGCTCGTGGCTCATATTGGCCAGGAAGTCGGACTTGGCGCGGTTGGCCGCCTCGGCGCGATCCTTCGCCGCCAGCAGGTCCTGTTCGGCCCGTTTGCGTTCAGAAATGTCGATGCACACCAGTACAAGACCGTCGTCCTGAGCCGCGTTCTTGCGGATTTCCACGACATTGCCGTCGGCGCAGACCAGTTCGAAAAAGGAGCCGATCTCGATCTTGCTCAAATCGATCTTGCCCCGGACCTTCTCGGTCAGCTGGGCGCGGACTTGCTCGCTCGGCGTCGCCGTCGTCGGTTTTGCCTCGGGCGCGTCGGCCAGATCCAGCATCGCGAGGAACCGGTCATTCCATGTGACCAGACACTCCTCGGAATCAAAGAAGGCGATCCCGGCGCCGGTGTTCTCCAGCGTCAGGCTGAGCAGCATCGTCTTTTCGACGATGTCCTTGCGGCTCTCCGCTTCGCGGATGGCGTAGCGGACGGCACGCTCAAGGGTGCTGGCGGAGAGATTGTCCTTTTCGATATAGTCGGCCGCGCCGGCCCGCATCGCCGCCATGTCCACTTCCCGGCCGCCCAGACCGGTGAGCAGAATCATCGGGATGCGGCAACCTTTGGCGAGTGCCGTCTCGACGAATTCCAGACCGTTGTGTTCGCCCAGGCTGTAGTCGACGAGGCATATGTCGGGTTCGGACCTGCCGAGTACCTCGAGGCCTTCGTCATAGCTGCGGACCCATTGGACCTCATACTCGGTTTCTTCGATTTCCGAGATGACGTCGCTGGTGAGGAAGTAATCGTCCTCGTCGTCCTCCAGCAACAGAACCTGGATAGCGCGCTGCTTCATGGCCGGACTATTCCGCCGTAACACACTCCGGCGGAAGCACCACGATCTCGATCCAGTAATTGCTCAGGACCTTCACCACATCCACCAGGCCCTCGAAGGTGACCGGCTTTGTAATGAAGGAGCTGACGCCAATTCCATAGGTCTTGACCACGTCTTCTTCCGCCCGCGACGTCGTAAGAACGACAACCGGAATACGCATGAAGGTGGGATCCTTTTTGATCTCCTCCAGCGCCTCGCGGCCGTCCTTCTTGGGCATGTTCAGGTCCAGGAGAATGAGGCCCGGGTACCGCTCGCCCGCCAGATGCGCAAAGTCGCCCTCGCGCCGCAGGTAGGAAAGCAACTGCTCGCCATCCTCAACAAAATGAAGCTCGTTGTTGAGGTGGGCTTCCTGGAAGGCATCTTCGATCAACATCCGGTCATCCGGGTCGTCGTCCGCCACCAGGATCGTTATGGGATCAGTCATTCGCTTCATCGTCCTTCTCAACTGACTTCTGTCTCACCGGAAGCGAGATCGTGAATGTCGCGCCCTCGTCTGGCCGTCCTTCGGCACGGATCTCGCCGTCGTGCCGATCCGCGATCTTGCGGCAGGTTGCCAAACCAATTCCGGTGCCCTCGTATTCGCTGCGTCCGTGCAGCCTCTGGAAAACCGCAAAAATGCGCTCCGCGTACTTCTGTTCGAACCCAATTCCGTTGTCTTTGATGACAATCTCGCAGCGCTCCACCGTTTGCGGCGGCCAGTTGGTCTCGTCCTTCTCAAGCTGCAGGACCTGCCCGGACACCTCTACAACGGGCGGAACGCCCTCCCTTTGGAATTTCAAGGCGTTGCTGATCAGGTTCTGCATCAGCTGCCGCATCTGGGTCGGATCCGCCTGAATTGTCGGCAGATCGCCGACCTCGACAGCGCCTCCGGACTCCTGGAGGCGGATCTGCAGGTCGGAAACGACCTCGTTGGCGACCTTCTTGAGGTCGACGGATTCGAAGGGTTTCGCCTTGGTGGTTACGCGCGAATAAGACAACAGGTCGGTGATCAGCACTCGCATCCGGCGCGCCGCGTCCTGCATCCGATCCAGATAGAGGTTGCCGTCCTCAGACAGGGATTCGCCGCACTTGCGCTTCAGGCGGTCGCCGAAGGCCTCGATCTTGCGCAACGGTTCCTGCAGATCGTGCGACGCCACGAATGCAAAATCCTCGAGCTCCTTGTTGCTGCGCTCCAGCTTGGACGCGTATTCGTGCAACATCTCCTCGGCGTGGACGCGCGCGGTGATGTCCTCGTAGGTCGCGACCGACCCGCCGTCGCTCATGGGCTGGTGCATGACAGCGATGACGCGGCCGTCGGCAAGCCGCTGATGCAGTGTCACCCGTTTGCGCATCGCGGCATGCATCGGCCGCTCCTGCACGGCCTGCTGGGCGTCCTGATCGCCGTAGTTCCCCAGCGAGACGCTGTATTCCATGATCTCGCGGAGCGACATGCCGGGCTTGATGTGTTCCGGGTCGAAGCCGTACAGCTCCAGATAGCGGCGGTTCCACACGATCAGCCGCTGGTCGGCGTCGAACATGCACAGACCCTGGACCATGTTGTTGAGCGCGGTGTCGAAATGCAGAGCCTTGCTGCTCAGCTCCCGGCTCATGGATTCCAGCTCTTCTTCACGCCGGACGAGCTCGGTGATGTCCTCGTAGGTGGCGACGGAACCGCCGCTGGGCATCGGCTGATGCATGACCGCCAGGACGCGGCCGTCCTTGAGATGCTGGTAAATGGTAGAACGCTCGCGCGAGGCGGCGTGGACCGGACGTTCCGACAGGGCGCGCTGTGCCTCTTCCCGGCTGTAATTGCCGATCGACACGCTGTATTCCATGATTTCGCGCAGCGAGATGCCCGGCTTCACCACGTCCGGCGAGAAACCGTACATTTCCAGATACCGATTGTTGCAAACGATCATGCGCTGATCGGCGTCGAACATGGACAGGCCCTGAACCATGTTGTTGAGGGCCGTGTCGAAATGCATGTTGCGGGCCTGCAGATCGCCGCTCAGGGCGGTCAGCCGCTCTTCGCGCTGCTTCAGCTCGGTTACGTCGCTGTAGATGCTGACGATGCCCCCATCAGAGGTGCGCCGTTCACTGATCTGGATGAACCGGCCGTCGTCCAGCAGAACCGTATGCGGCTCACCCGGATTATTGTGCGCCTGCAGCCGCCATCGGATGAATTCCTCGTCCGACCCGAACGTGCCGCCAAACTGCTTGCTTTCGACCTCGTGCCGGACAAGCGATTCGAACTGGACGCCCGGTACGATCTTGTCGGCTACGTGGGAGAAGAACTCGCTGTATTTCTGGTTCGCCATGACCAGCCGGTCGTTGGCGTCGAAGAACGCGAATCCGTCCGCCATGGCGTCGAGGATCTCGACGAGAGACGATTGTGCCTCCGACGAGATTTTCGACTCTTGTGGCGACTTCTGTCCTGGAAGCATGTCCACCTGGTCCAATGCGTCCACCATCGGGTTCATTCGATTATACAGCGGAGTGAGACAAGGGAATGCCGGATCGATAGTCGCCCGGAAAATGGTACTCCGGGCCTGTCAGACGACCTGAACGGCCGTGCGAGCCCCCTCGCCCAAAACACTGTGCCCTAGTCCCGCTTATTGTGCCCAACCGCCCAGAATCTAAGGGATTCTGCCTTGCCAAAGAGTTAATGGCGGTTGCCCCGGAAGGCCGGTTTCCGGGGCGGATTGGGGGCAAAATCCCGTCTATCGCCCGTCTGGCACCCGCCATCTCACGCCCTGCGAAATAGGATGAACAAATAATGAAGATCCCGGATTCGCCAATTTGAGGTGAAGATTGGAACATCCCGCCGCCCTCTTCCGACGTCAGCTCGACTGCATATCCACGAGGGCAAAAGCCGCCCGACCGGGGTCACCACCGGACTTATCCTCGCCGTCCCCGGGCTTCGCCTCGGCTGGGCTCTGGGGGAACCGTACCCGGACGGTCGTGCCGACGCCGACCTCGCTGTCGATGTCCAGCGAGCCGCCATGCAGTTCGACGAGCTGGCGGACCAGGGCAAGCCCCAGACCGGTCCCCTCGCTCGCGGTATCAAAGCGATTGTCGACTTGGACAAAGGGCTGCGTGATACGCGCCAGGGCATCGCGCGGGATTCCCACGCCGGTGTCGGTCACGGTCAGCGTCGTCGACACGCCCGATTGCCACGCCGTCACCGTGACCATCCCGAGGTCGGGCGTGAACTTAACGGCGTTTGACAGCAGATTGAACAGGATCTGCTTGACCGCGCGCGTGTCGGCCTTCATCCGGATGACATCCTGCGGCATGTCGATTTCCAGGGAGATGCCTTTGTGCCGGGCGTTGCCCGAACACAGTTCCACCACCTGCTGCACCGTCGTCTTGACGTCGACTTCGGACATCCTGAGCTGCATCTGGCCCGCCTCGACCTTGGAGATGTCGAGAATGTCGTTGATCAGCTCCAGCAGATGCTGGCCGCTGGAATGAATGTCAGCGGCGTAGGCCCGGTAGCGGTCCTCGGCGCCATCCCCGAGCAGGCGGTCGCGGATCACCTCGGAAAAGCCGATGATTGCATTCAACGGCGTGCGCAGCTCGTGGCTCATGACGGCGAGGAACCGCGACTTGGTCCGGCTTGCCGACTCCGCCTCGTCCTTGGCACGGCGCAGCGTCTGTTCGAAACGGAGGCGATCGGCGATATCGCGCAGGGTAATGACCAACCCGTCAGAGATTCTTGCCTTCGACACCAGCACGGGCACGACCCTGCCGGAAATGCTGGTCACATAGCCGTCGATGGCGCGGAAGTTCTTGTTGTCCTCCAGGTTGTATCCGGCCGCTTCAGATTCGCTATCGGCCAGATTGAGGAATGCGTCCACTGGCCGGCCGATCAGCTTGCCGCGGCCGGCCCCCAACATGCGACAGGCGGCCGGGTTCAACAGACGGATTGAGCCGATCTCGTCGATAACCAGCAGCGGGTCGATCATGCTATTCAGCACGGAGTCCAGATACGCCCGCGACACGGTAGTGTCCTTGAGATTGCCCGCCATGGCCCGAAAGGACCGGGCGAGATCGCCCACTTCGTTCACCTCGTCCATGTCTTCGAGGTCGATCTCGTATTCACCGCGACCGATCGACTTGGCCGCCCTGGACAGGGCCAGGATCGGCTCGCTGAGTTGCCGCGCCAGGATCGAGCCGACGACCACCGCGGCGATGACGATGACGGCCGCCAGGATCCCGAACCGCAGCAGCGCGCTCTGCAGCGATGCCCGGCCGGCCGTATCGTAACTGGCCGCGACCTCGTGCAGATCCGGCGCAATCACCGCCAGCGGCGTTCCCATGCGGACGGAGCCGATGAGCCGGCCGTCCAGAAGCACCGGCGCCGCGAAATGCATGACATCGCCGTCGATCCACGAGACGGTCGCCAGTTCGGCCGCCATCCTGGCCTGGTGGCTGTCATCGGGGCTCTGGCCGAATGCCTCCAAGGTGTCGGTCCCGTCATGGATGACCACGCCTTCCCGGTCCAGCACGTGAAAATAAGCCACATCGGACCGCTGGTTGGCGGGCCTGGCGATGTCCCGGATCGTGTCGATGTCGTCGCGGAAGAGCGCGTTCGCCATGGCGGAACCCAACAGTTCCACCTGGTTCCGTCCGCGCTGATCGAGCTGACGCGTCAGCGCCTGGTAGACGATCTTTGCCGACGTCTCATGAGCGGAACCGATCGCGCCATGAAGCTGCACGAGCATCGCCGCGCCGCCGATCAGGATGATGGCGGCGGCCAGCCCAAGGATTGATGCCGTGTAGCGCGATCGCAGCCGCATCGATCAGATCATGCCCTCCAGCTCGCGGAACAGCTGACGCATTGCTTCGAGGTTCTCCAGCGCGGCCTTGTCGAGCGCGGTGTACTTGCCGATCTTGTAGTACTTCTTCAGCATCGCCATGCCGTCCGGATCCTGGTGCGCCGCCCGCAGGACCTCGGCGATCGCGGCCCTGCGCCCAGCGTCCACATGGCCGCCCACCATCATGAGCGACCTGAGAATCGGCGGGCTTTCGGCGACAACGCGGAGATTCTCGCGTATCTGTGGCGGTACGCGCGACTCGTCTTCCAGGTCGTTACTGCTGATGGCGCCGGCGTCCACGATGCCGCGCGCGACCCAGACGGCGATGTTGATTTCCGCATCCGAGAAGGCGTATCCGACCTGGCCATCGACGGCTTTGGCCCGAGGACCGCTCAGCTTGGCCAATCGCATGCCCCGCTGCTGGATCATGGCATAGGGCACCTGAAAGCCGCTGGTGGATCCAGGGTCTTCGAACCCGATCACGCGACCGGCAAGGTCGTCGATGCTGCGAACCCCGCCTTCGCGGTGCGCCACGATGATGCTCCGGTAATAGTCCACGCCCTTCTTCCATTCGTGCAGCATCGGAACCGCACCGGCGTGTTTCTCGAACTGGATCGCTGACATGACGGTTTCTGAGAGCAGGTCGACCTCGCCGCGGCGCAGCAGGTTCGCCATTTCCTCGTTGTCCCGAACAACGACCACATCGAACTGCTCGATGCCCAGATGGGACAGCCGGAGGACGAGATATTCACCAAGGGCCCGTAGCCGCGGAACCGTCTTGACGGGATCGCCGGACACTCTGCCGAGAACCAGCGTCTTTGCGCGATCGGCCGACGCGTCCTGACCGAGAACGGAAAGACAGACGAGGAGCGCACCGACGACGATGACGATCGACTTCCTGAGACTCATTGGGGGAACTCCTGTGGAGCGTCCGGCCGGGTCACGTCTTCGCCCGCACCGGCCGCTGAAGGGGGCGCCGATGGCTTTCAGCGACCCGACATTCGATATCCTGATATGCCCGAAAATTATGTGTTTTCAGGCATTTAATTTCGGTAAACCCGATTGGAGCGAGTGGCCTGACGGCGGGCGAAACGCCCCAGGCGGATGTCCTATTCGGCGGCGCGGACCCCGGCGCCGGCGCAGTCGACGAGCGCGTCGACATCCTCGACACGGGTGTTCCAGGCCGTCACCAGCCTGTAACTGGCGCTATCCCAGGGATGGAACAGGAAGCCCGCATCCTGGAGAACCCGAGCTACATCTTTTGATAGTATAACGAACACCTCGTTCGCCTGAACAGGGTAGGCCAGCCGGATGCCGGGAATGGCCGCAAGCCCTTCGGCGAGACGCGCCGCCATGGCATTGGCGTGCGCGGCGTTGCTCAGCCACACATCGTCTTCCAGATAGCCCACGAGTTGAGCGGAGACGAACCGCATCTTGGATAGCAGATGGGCGGCCCGCTTGCGCTGATACGGAAATTTTTCCGTATTCCTATCGCCGAAGAACACGACCGCTTCGGCGGCCAGCGCGCCGTTCTTGGTCGCCCCGAACGACAGGACGTCGACCCCGGCTTTCCAGCTGGCCTCGGCCGGCGTGCAGCCCAGGCCGACGAGGGCATTGGCGAACCGAGCCCCATCCATGTGCAGGAACAGACCGTGGTTCCGGCAGATTGCGGCAATGGCCTGGACTTCATCGGGTGTATAGAGCGTGCCACATTCGGTCGCCTGTGCCAGCGATACGCCGGCCGGTTGCATGTGATGCACGACACCGGCCCAGCCACTGTCGAACGCCGCCTTCAGGACCACCGGATCGATCTTGCCGCTGTCGCCGCGCAGCGGGACAAGCCGGGCGCCACCCGTATACATCTCCGGCGCGCCGCATTCGTCCATGTAGGTATGGCTGTTTTCGTGGCAGTAGATGGCCCCATAGGGCGGTGTCAGGGCCCCCAGCGCCAGCGCGTTCGCCGCTGTCCCGGTCGCCACGGGGAACACCGTGGCTTCTGTTTCGAAAAGCCCGCTCAGCCGTTCGCATGCTTCGACGGTCACAGGGTCATCGCCATACGGCATGACCGAACCTTCATTGAAGCGCGACAAGGCCTGCATGACCGACGGACAGGCACCGGTGATGTTGTCGGAGCAGAAATTCATGCGCCCGTCTTACAACGAACTTCGGGCCGAGCACAGGATTTCCGGGCGGACCTAGCGGACAGCGGCCCCGTCCCGCAACCGGATGTCGCCAACCGTCCGGCCCGTTGTTTCATCCAGGATCAGAATGCTCGTCCGCCCCTCCTCGTCCTCGAGCGTGAGGTAAAGACGGCCGTCGGCAGCGGTGAGAGCGCGCAGGCGGCTGCCGGCCGGCACCTCCAGCTCGATGCGGCCCAGATCGGCGCCGTCGCCGGACAGCTTTGCGCCCCGCGTGGCAATGCCGTAAACCAGCAGCCCCAGACCCGCGACGATCGCGAGGGTCATGAATATGACGAGGGCCTTGGCGAATCCCATGATGACGCTCAGCGGCAGATGTGGACGTGACTGAACCGGCCAAAAGTGTGGCGTGCACTGTACCGGATGACAAGCGCGGTCAGAGGCTGGACCGCGTGCTGGCCGAACTCGTACCGGATCTGTCGCGCTCGCGGATCAAGGCGCTGATCCTGGCCGGCCATGTGCGCCGGTCCGGGGCGCCCGAAGCCGATCCCGCCGCACAGGTCAAGGCGGGCGAATCCATCGAGTTGACGGTGCCGCCGCCGGAACCCCTCGCGCTCGAACCGGCCCCGATGCCACTGCCGATCGTCTTCGAGGACGACCACCTCGTCGTTGTCGACAAGCCCGCGGGCCTTGTGGTTCATCCGGCCGCCGGCCAGAGCGGTAAGACGCTGGTAGCGGCGTTGCTGGCCCATTGCGAGGGCAATCTCTCGGGTATCGGCGGCAAACTGCGGCCGGGGATCGTGCACCGACTCGACAAGGACACCAGCGGTCTGATCGTGGTGGCAAAGACCGATGCCGCCCATCACGCGCTTGCCAGGGACTTCGAAGAACGCAACCTGGAGCGCCGCTACACGGCGCTGACCTGGGGCGTTCCTGTGCCACCGGCGGGGCGAATCGAGGGCAACATCGGACGCGATCCCCGGAACCGGAAGAAAATGACCGTCGTCAGACCGCCGGCCGGCAAACCAGCGGTCACCCACTATCGCACCGTCCGGACACTGGCGAACGGCGCGGCTGCGGTCGTGACATGCCGCCTGGAAACCGGGCGGACCCACCAGATTCGCGTTCACCTCGCCCATATCGGCCATGCCGTGATCGGAGACCCGGCCTACGGGCGGGTCACGGCGACGCGCCGCCGGGCCCTGTCCGACAGCGCCCTGGAGGCCGCGCGCGGTTTCCAGCGCCAGGCTCTGCATGCCGACCGCCTGGCCATTGAGCATCCGATCACCGGTCAGCCGCTAAACTTCAAGAGCGAGTTGCCCAGCGACATTAAGCAGTTACTGCTCGCTTTAGAATAACACTAATGTGACTGGCGCAAGGGACCACCGGGCGTTAGACTGAAGTTCAAATTCGGGCAGGACGTTCGGATCCGTTGAATTATCGGCGAACCGTGCCCACATCCGCCTGAAGCCGGCGCCGCCGAACCGGCGAGAGACAATGTTTTGCGCCATACAAGCGTGAAGCACCCGTACCGTATTTTGGGGATAACCGACATGCCGACCAGAAGCTCGATTCCTGCGCTGACGCCGGAAGGCAATCTTCAGCGCTATCTGGACGAGATTCGCAAGTTTCCGATGCTAGAGCCGGAGCAGGAGTTCATGCTGGCGAAACGCTGGCGCGAACACGAAGACAACGAGGCCGCCCACCAGCTCGTCACCAGCCATCTGAGGCTGGTCGCCAAGATCGCCATGGGTTATCGCGGCTACGGCCTGCCGATTGCCGAGCTGATCTCGGAAGGCAATGTGGGCATGATGCAGGCGGTCAAACGGTTCGACCCCGATCGGGGCTTCCGGCTGGCGACCTACGCCATGTGGTGGATTCGGGCAGCCATCCAGGAATACATCCTGCACTCGTGGTCTCTGGTGAAGATGGGCACCACGGCCGCACAGAAAAAGCTGTTCTTCAATCTGCGTAAGCTCAAAGGCAAGTTGCAGGCCATTGACGAGGGCGATCTTTCGCCGGAGAACGTGACGCACATTGCCGACCAGCTCTCTGTATCAGAACAAGAAGTGATCGACATGAACCGGCGCCTGGCCGGCTCCGATCAGAGCCTGAACGCCCCCCTCAAGGCGGAAGGCGACGGGGAGTGGATGGACTGGCTCGTCGACGACCGCAAGACGCCCGACGTCGTGGTGGCCGAAGGCCAGGAGTTCTCGAAGCGCCGCTCGCTGCTGACCGATGCGCTGGCGGGTTTGAACGAGCGCGAACGGCATATCATCACCGAACGTCGCCTGCGCGACGACCCCAAGACACTTGAAGAGCTAAGTCAGGAATACGGCATCAGCCGCGAACGGGTGCGCCAGATCGAGGTCCGCGCGTTCGAAAAGGTCCAGAAGGCAATCCGCAACGCCGCCGTCGAAGAGCGGCTGGCGCACAACTGACTCGACACCCGATCGTCCCGCCCTGCGAGGCCGCCACGACCGGCGGGGCTCACGGGTAAGTTCCTGAACTTTCTGTCGTGTAGCGGATGACGACAGACCTGTCGTGCCGATATCAGCTTACAGGTTCTTTGACCTGACCGGCCTGTTCGCTTGGCTCGCCGGTATCCGCAGCGGGCGGTGGGGGCGGCGTGCCGCCCTCTTCTTCGTCCTCCGGCTCGCTTTCCTGCTTCTTGTGTTTTCCGCTGCGCTTGAGCGACGCCTCCAACTCGGCGGCTCCCTGACGGACCTCGTTGCCCCATTCCTTGACGAGTTCGGATTGACGCGCGCGCAACGCCTTTCTCTGCGCCTCGGCCTTCACCGCCACATAGGTCGCCACGACGGGACGAACGGAAAAATAGATCAACCAGCCAAACGCCGCAGCGCCGAACATGATCACGAGGTTGAGGGGGTCGCCCAGTAGTTCAAGCGCCTTGTCGACGGAATGATCGCCGCCCCACATCTGAATGCAGATCGAGAATACGCCTGTGACATTCATCCAGGCGACGGTTTTGGTCGTGTAGCGATTGGGGCCCCTGTCGATGACGAAGGCGACAATCGTCGGGATCATGCCCGCGGTGAACAGCAGTGCAGTCGGGAAAAATACGATATAGATCAGCGGCGCCAGCACCCAACTCAGGATCGTGTATTTGCCACGTCCGCTCGTGGCGGCCTTTTTTTTGCCGCCCTTCGCCACGTTCTTCTTTGCCGCTTTTGCCATCGCTGGGTCCTAGATGATGTTGGAGGTGGCGATGATTACGGCGACGGCCAGAAAGGCAATCATGACCGACAGCATGGATGCGATCTGGCCCGACACGACGGTGACGATGGCCTGGCGGTTCTGCTCGTCCTGGTCGATCTTCAGCAATTCCCGGACCGACCGGGTGTATTCCCGAACGGCAGTGTCGAAGGCGTACTTGTCCTGGTTGAGTTCGCGCCGGTTGTCGACGATGTCCAGTACGTCCTTCAGCAGACCTTTGCGAGAGGACTTCTTCAGCTTGGCCCGGACACGGTCCCGGGCCTCGCGGCCATGGAACCGATTCACCGCCGGCTCGAGCATCTTCACGGCCAGGAAACACAGCCGCGGATAAGGACGCCGGGGCAAGGATAGCTGAATCGCGGACAGCAGCTTGAACTGACCCAGGTCGGACGAATAGGCGTCTTCTGGCGCTTCGATGTCTCGCAGTTCGGCGTTCACGGCGCGCTTGAACCGGGCAGAAACGAAGGCGGCGACGTGCCGGTCGATCAGCCGCTTATTGAGCTTGCCGGTCTTGGCCAGGCGTTCGAAGGCAGGCAGCAGGTGCTCGATATCCTGAACGTAGTCGGTCTCGAACAGCGGCGACAGGCACGGCAGATGGTCATTGAGATCGTAGATCACGCGTTCCATGCCGCCGCCAAGCCCGCGGCGATCCAGGATCGGCCGCAGCTTTTCGAACTGTGTGATGACCGGCAGCAGTTCGTTGTCCAGGTATGGCTGTATCTCCATCCAGTAGGCGATCAGGTTTGAACGGACAATGATCGCGAAATACTTGCGTATTTCCTGGTTGTCGGCGTGCGCGGCGAGCAAGCCCGGCAGGGCCCCGATATTTCCCTTCAGTTCGCGATAGCGGATCGGACCCGCGGGATCGAGCGCAATGATGACCCGCGCGATCAGCATGTCGTCCTCATCGCTGCCACCGCTGCCCGTGTACTCGGACTTGGCCATGTTGACAGCATCGATCCGGTCTTCGTCGCTGAGCGATCGCCGCAACCAGTTATCCAGATCACCATTGGTGATGGGTGTCAGCGCCTTGTCCCAGTTGTCCGCCAGTCCGCGGGCGAGTTCGCGCGCCGTGAAATACTCCTTGCCCTGAAACTTGAGCCCGCGCGACGCCTTTGCGGGCAAGGACTGTTGTTTCGGGCTGAGCCGGCGCCCGGAGACCCACAGCAGCAGGTCGTCAACCGACCAACGTTCCTGCACGTCGTCATTCAGCAATCCGCGCAGCGGCTCCATCATGGTGAGCGAGATCCGTTCGTTCTCGGCCAGCGCTCCGTACGAACCGACGTCCATCTTGCGGTTGATGAGCTGCTCGTCGGACATGCCGGGGCATGGCACGCGGCCGGTCAGAAGGATCAGGATGGTGATGCCCAGCGCGTACATGTCGGCAGCCGGCGTCGACTCGCCGCGGCCAGACACGTGGGAAAGAGCATTTTCGATTGGCTCGAAAAGGATCGGCTGGGTCACCCCCGCCGGCGCCGAGAGACAGTCGCCCAGGGTGATGATGTTCTTGTTGGGGTCGTCATAAAACAGATTGTCGGGCCGGATCGCCCGGTGGACATTGCCGGTCGAGAAGATCTCTTTCAGCACTTCTGCCATCGGTGAGATGAAGAAGCGGGCAACACGATCCTCCGGCATCGGATCGTTGATGTCCTTCAGGGACGCCATCACGCGCTCGCCCTGGGGCATCCGATACAGGATCACCGGACACATGCGGTTTTCGGGCGCCCAGTGTACGACGCCGCTGTCCAGCACATTCAGGAGGTTCCGGTCGTCGATGTTCCGGAACGTCGGCACGGCATGCAAGCGCGGCGGCAGCTTTGGATCGCAGACCAGGGCGAACACACCGGACGAGTTGTCCCTGGGGTGGAACGCCGCGTACGCGACCGCGGGCGGCGTATCCAGGTGCGGCAGCGGCGACCCGGGCGCGATGTCGTACTTGTCCTTGAAATTGATGCGGTCGGTGCCGGAGCCCGAGGCCCCCTCTTCCGACTTGCCCTTGATCTTAAGCGCCATCCACCTGCCGTCCTCGCCATGCCGGCCGTACGCCGGCCGGGGCCTAGGGCCCCCCGGACGGGCTAGGATAAGGGCAACTGGTTAACCGAAAATTCACCAGAGACCGACGGTTTCACCCTTCGAACGGGTCGGCCACAAGGATTGTATCGTCCCGCTCTGGGCTGGTGGACAGCAGCGCCACGGGTGTCTCGATCAACTCTTCGATACGCCGGATGTACTTGATGGCGGTTGCCGGCAGGTCCGCCCAGCTGCGGGCGCCGTAGGTGCTTTCCGACCAGCCCTCGAGGGTCTCGTAGACCGGCTCGGCCGCGGCCTGATGGGTCAGGCCGGCCGGGAGATGATCGCATGGCTCGCCGTCGATCAGATAGCCGGTGCAGATTTTGATCTCCGGAAACCCGTCCAGCACGTCCAGCTTGGTCAGCGCGATCCCCTTGATCCCGGACACTCTGGCCGCCTGGCGCACGAGCACCGCATCGAACCAGCCACAGCGCCGCCTCCGGCCGGTCACCGTGCCGAACTCGTTGCCTTTGGTGCCAAGCTGCTCGCCGACCTCGTTCTCCAGTTCGGTCGGGAACGGCCCGGCCCCTACGCGGGTCGTGTAGGCCTTGGTGATCCCCAGCACGTATCCCAGCGACTGTGGCCCCATGCCGGACCCGGTGGCGGCCTGTCCGGCGCCGGTGCTGGAGGACGTCACATAAGGAAAGGTGCCGTGATCGATATCGAGCATCAGCCCCTGGGCCCCCTCGAAGAGGATGCGGCGGCCCTGCCGCCGGGCCACATCCAGGGTGCGCCAGACCGGAGCCGCGTAGGGCAGTACCTTGGGCGCAATCTCTTCCAGCGCGGTCGCCAGCTCGTCACGCTGGACTTCCTCCTCGCCCAGCCCGCGCAACAGGGCATTGTGATGCAGCAGGATCTCGTCGAGCTTGCGCTCCATCGCCGGTTTGTCAGCAAGGTCGCAGATCCGCAGCGCCCGTCGCGCCGTCCGATCCTCGTAGGCCGGACCGATGCCGCGGCCCGTCGTGCCGATCCTGCGATCGCCGCGCGCCGCTTCGCGGACCGCATCAAGGCGCCGGTGCAGCGGCAGGATCAGGCAGGCATTCTCCGCCACCAGCAGGCGGGAAGGATCGATCTCGACCCCCTCGGACTGCAACCGCTCGATTTCGTCGACCAGCGCCCACGGATCGACGACGACGCCATTGCCGATAACAGAGAGCTTGCCGGGCCGCACGACACCGGACGGCAGCAGGCTGAGTTTGTACACTTTGTTACCGATGACCAGGGTATGCCCGGCATTGTGGCCGCCTTGAAACCGGACCACGACGTCCGCACGCTCCGACAGCCAGTCGACAATCTTGCCTTTTCCCTCGTCGCCCCACTGCGAGCCGACCACCACTACGTTTGTCATATACTGATCGTTCCGTTTTCTAATCGAGAGGTTTGATCGCCCCATCCACGTAAATGTGCGTACAGCCAAGCCGGCGCGCCTCGGCAGCAGTGTCCTTGTCTTCCGCAAGAGCCGCCACGGTGATGTGCCCCTCTGCCCTGAGGCGACTTCCCACATCCGGCGGCAAACCAAAGGGCAGAAAAACGCGGTCGTCCGGCACCGGATCCGGCGCGGCCCGTGCAATGCTGTCCAGAAAGAGCGAAAAGCCCGTCGCCGGTTCGTGTCCGCCGCCGGCGGCATAACGCCCGCCGCGGCCAAGTTCGCCGCGCACGCCCTTGGCGAACAGCGTGAAGCTGAGCCCCGTCTGGTATTCGAACCCGCGATATTCGACGGGATCGATCGTAAGGCTGGCAGAACTCCCCGATTTCGCCATCAATCCCAACACCGCCTCGGCCCGCGCCCGCTCCCCCGACGCCGCGGCCGGCAGGGTCAAGCCGGACAGCTGGCCCAACGCGTGTTCAGCCGGTCCGGAAGCCTTAAGCAGTGCCAGCAATGTTTCCGCCGCCGGGCCTGCGTACCGACCGAGAGCGTTGGCATCCTTGCGGTCAATCGCCGAACGCACCTCCCGCCGCGTTCCTTGGCCCAGCTCGAAGGCGTCACAGACCGCAGGCACCACGGTGGGTAGGCTGATGTCGACACTGAGGGCCTCGATTCCGAGGCTCGACAGCGTGTCTACGGCAAGCGTAATCACTTCGGCGTCCGCAGCCGGCAGGTCGGAGCCGATCAGCTCCGCCCCGGCCTGCAGAAACTGTCTTTCGGGCCGTAGCTGGGTGCCTTTGACGCGCAGAACCGGACCGGCATAGGCCAGGCGCAGCGGCCGCGGCGCATTGGCAAGCCGTGTTGTGGCAATCCTTGCAATCGGAACCGTCATGTCGGAACGCACACCCATCATGCGCTGGCTGACGGGGTCCATCAGCCGGAAGGTATGCGGCGACATCGCCTGGCCGATCCCAACGAAGAGATTGTCCTCGAATTCGACCAGCGGCGGATCGGCCCGCTCGTACCCACGCGCGCGGAAGCCGGCCACCAACTTGTCGGCAAGGTCAATCTCGTGCCCCGCCTCCGGCGGCAGCGCGTCGCGCAACCCATTGGGCAGTAACGATTTTTCCGCGTTCTTGTTCATCTGTCCCTGTCCGGTCCAGAAAAGCCGGGTCGAAACCGCCCGTTAGGTACAGGCATAACCGACCGGTCGCAAGGGTGCAGGGTCAGTGCGGCAGCAGGGCGACGATGGACCCGTCGGCCAATCCCATCAGGATCTCCGGTCGGCGGTCCTCATCGATGTCGTGAACCAGGAAGGAGGTCGCGACCGCGTCCGGTAACGGCACTTCGGCGATCTCCCGCCAGTCGCCGCCGGCCCGGCTCAGCGCCACAACCGTCTTGCGGGACTGTGAGGGCAGCACCAGGTCGTCGACGCCGTCACCGTCGACGTCCAGGATTACTCCAAGACCGAGCGCGATAGATCCGATGCGGTGATTCGACAGGCCGGAACGTCGTGCGCGCTCCTGCAGGATCGTGCCGCGCCATCGATACAGGATCAGGATACCGCCGATATGCGGCGTTCGGACCACCGCCACTTCCGGGGTCCCGTCACCATCGAAATCGCCCGCACCGACTGGATTGAGCCACCTGTTGGCGGTGCCGATCGGTGTGCTGGCGGCCAGCGGCTGGACTTGGCCTTCACGAAGCCCAAACAGCACCGCGGCGGCGCCGTCGTTGGAACCTGAACGGATGACCAGGATCTCGTCCCGGCCGTCTCCGTCGAGGTCCATCAGCCTGGGCGTGAGATCCTCAAAGACCGCGTCTTCAGCGAGACGGTGGTAAAGGACAGTGCCGTCCGTCGTTTCCACGGCGAGCGCGCCGGCCTCGACTCCGTCGCCCAGCACCGCGTGGCCGTAGCGCCGCGTCGGCTCGGCCAGCCAGGCACGCCGGATGTCGCGATCGCCCTGGACCACGCGGCCGTGCGGTATGAGGTCGGGCGGCCCAGGTTCGGCGCTGAGCGGGGCGCCCAGTTCGACACGCCCTGGCGAGAACCGCAGGCGAAAATGGCCCGCCGCCGTCTCGACGACGGCCTCGTCCGTGTTGTCGGCGTCTCGTCTGAGATCGAGCAGACCCTTGATGCGGCCAACCTCGACCACGCGCCAGACGTCGTCTGCTGCCGCCGCGCCGGCCGCAAGGCAGCCCGTCAAAGCGACGACGGCAAGGCCGGTCGCCGCCCGCATGGTCAAAAGTGGAGCAGTTTCGCCTGCACGACGCTGGGCAGGGTCTGGATCGCCGACAGCAGTTCAGGCACGATCGGCTGGTCCACCTGGATCAGCGCGATGGCGGTCTCGCCCGGCGACGATCGGCCCAGATGGAAACTGGCGATGTTCACCTGAGCATCGCCCAGGACGCTGCCCAGATGGCCGACGAGACCCGGCTTGTCCTCGTTGGTGATGTAGAGCATGTGCTGGGTCAGCTCCGCCTCGATGGGGATGCCCTTGATGTCGACAATGCGCGGCTTGTCACCGGCGAACAGGGTGCCCGCAACGGAACGTGTGAATCGCTCGGTGGTAACGGTCAGCCGGATCAACGTCTGATAGGCGCCAGGCCGGTCATGCTTGATTTCACTCACGTCGATCGACCGGTCGCGGGCGATCATGGGTGCGTTGACCATGTTGACGCTGTCCAGCAACGGCGTCAGCAGACCGGCCACGGCCGCCTGCATTAGCGGGCGGGTGTTCAGCGACGCCACATGGCCTTCGAACTCAAGCGTCACGCCCTTGAGGCCGGTCTCGGTGATCTGGCCCGCGAAACTGCCGAGTTGCTCGGCGAGCTTCATATACGGCATCAGCTTGGGCGCATCCTCGGCCGAAACCGACGGCATGTTCAGCGCGCTGGTAACAGCGCCATCCAGCAGATAGTCGGACATCTGCTCGGCAACCTGGATGGCCACGTTCTCCTGCGCCTCTTCCGTCGAGGCGCCCAAGTGGGGCGTCACAACGACGTCGTCTCGGCCGAATAGGACGTTCTCCTTGGCCGGCTCTTCGGCGAAGACGTCCAGCGCCGCGCCGGCCACCTTGCCGCCTTCCAGAGCGTCGGCCAGATCCGCCTCGTGGATGATCCCGCCGCGCGCGCAGTTCACGATCCGCACGCCGTCGCGCATCTTGTCGAATGCCGCGCTGTTGATCATGTTGCGGGTGGTGTCGGTCAACGGCGTATGCACGGTGATGAAATCGGCCCGACGATAAAGGTCGTCCAGTTCGACCTTCTCCACGCCCAGCTCAGCCGCACGCTGCGGCGAAAGATAGGGATCGAACGCAATCACATGCATCTTCAGCCCGTGCGCCCGGTCGGCGACGATGGATCCGATGTTGCCGATCCCGATCAGGCCGAGGGTTTTGCCGAACATCTCGACGCCCATGAACCTCGACTTCTCCCATTTGCCCGAATGGGTCGATGCGTTGGCCACGGGGATCTGCCGCGCCAGCGACATCATCATGGCGATGGCGTGTTCCGCTGTGGTGATGGAATTGCCGAACGGCGTGTTCATCACGACCACGCCCGACTGAGTCGCAGCCTCGACGTCGATATTGTCGACGCCGATGCCGGCCCGCCCGACGACCTTGAGGCGATCGGTGCGGGCGAACACGTCGGCCGTCACCTTAGTCGCCGAGCGAACGGCGAGGCCGTCATAATCGGCAATGACGTCCATGAGCTCTTCGGGCTTCATGCCGGGCTTGAAGTCGGCGTCGATGCCCCGCTGCTTGAAAAGGTCAACCGCGCGGGTGCTCAACTTGTCGGAGATCAGAACTTTCGGAGTCACGGTTCCGGTCGCTCCTATGCGGCTTCGGCGGTGTCGCTGACCTCGGCATAGGCCCACGCCAGCCAAGGCAGCAGCGCCTCGATGTCGGCTGTCTCCACGGTGGCGCCGCCCCAGATCCGCAATCCCGGCGGCGCGTCGCGATATCCGTTGATGTCGTAGGCGACACCCTCTGTTTCCAGCAGTTTCGCCATTGCCTTGGGTGCTTGGGCGCGCTTGTCGCCGGACAGCGGACAGGCGTCGCTCAGCTTCAGGCAGATGGAGGTGTTGGAGCGGATTTCAGGCGATTCGGCCAGAAATTCGATCCAGGACGTGCTCTCAACCCAGTCGGTGATCGCGTCCAGATTGGCCCGCGAGCGCCGGATCAGGCCTGCCAGCCCGCCAACCGATTCCGCCCAGTCGAGCGCATCCAGCGCGTCCTCGGCACACAGCATGGAGGGTGTGTTGATGGTTTCGCCCTTGAAGATACCCTCGATCAGCTTGCCGCCCTTGGTCAGGCGGAAGATCTTCGGCAGCGGCCAGGCCGGCGTATGGCTCTCCAGCCGTGCCACCGCCCGCGGCGACAGGACGAGCATGCCGTGCGCGGCCTCGCCGCCCAGCACTTTCTGCCACGACCAGGTGGTCGCATCCAACTTGTCCCAGGGCAGTTCCATCGCGAACACGGCGGACGTCGCGTCACAAATGGTCAGCCCGGCGCGATCCGCGGCAATCCACTCGCCATTGGGCACGCAGACGCCGCTGGTGGTGCCGTTCCAGGTGAACACCGTGTCCCGTGCCGGATCGACCTTGCCTAGGTCGGGCAAACGTCCGTAGTCCGCCTTCACCACACGCATGTCCGGCAGCATCAGCTGTTTTTCGGCATCGGTCACCCAGCCACTGCCGAAACTCTCCCAGGCAAGCATGTCGACGCCCCGTTCCCCCAGCAGCGTCCACATCGCCATCTCCACGGCGCCGGTGTCGGACGCCGGCACGACCCCGATCCGATAGTCATCGGGAATGCCCAGGAGCGCCCGATGCCGCTCGATGATGTCCACCAGCTTGGCTTTGCCGATCGCGGATCGATGCGACCGGCCGAGCGCGGCATCGGCGAGTACGCTCGGGGACCATCCCGGGCGCTTGACGCAGGGGCCCGAAGAGAATTCTGGCCTGTTAGGCCGGACGGTCGGCTTCGTCATTTCAGTGACCCTCGAGAGAGCAGAATTCCATCCCGCATTCGCGTGCAGAAACGGCGCGGAAGGTATTGACGCGCGGTGCAAGCGTCAACGGACCATAGATAGCAAGAGTTAATTTTTGCTGCCCTCACGCCGCAGCGCGGCATTCCGTCCTCACAGTCCATAATAGACAGGTGCGAACAGGCTGAAGGCGATCCAAATGACGATAATCAGCGGCGTCCCGACCTTAAGAAAATCGGTAAAACGATAGTTACCGGGAGTCATGACCAGGATGTTGGTCTGATAGCCGATCGGCGACGCAAACGAGCAGTTGGCCGCGAAAACCACCGCAACCGCGAAGGCCTCGACCGGCACATTCAACTGCAACGCCACGCCGGCCGCGATCGGCGTGAACAGCACCGCGGTCGCCTTGGTACTCAGGACATTGGACAGCGCCGCCACCAGCAGGAAGAAAGCCGACAGCACCATGGCCGGCGCCGCATCGCCCACGGCCACCAGCAACAGATGGGCCAAAAGGTCGGCGCCCCCCGTTTCCTGCATGGCCAGACCCAGCGCGAGCGCCATGGCGATGGTCAGAATGATCTTGGGATCCAGCGCGCGGATCGCCGCCTCCAGGTTGATCACGCGGGCCACGATCATTGCAGCCGCCCCACACAGGGCGGCGACGACCGTGGGTACCATGCCGGACGCCGCCGCGGCGATGACGCCGAGAAAGATGATGCTGGCAACGCCGGCGTGTTCGAAGCGGGGCAGGTCGGTTGCCGACCATTCCATCAGGATCACGTCCCGCACGCCGCGCAGCTTGTTGATGTCGGACCGGCGGCCCTGAATCAAGAGCACGTCGCCCGCCTCCAGCGGGATCCTGGTCATACGCTCGCGCAGCATTTTTGCCCGGCGTTCGATCCCCAGCACGATGCAGTAATGCTGATACCGGAAACCGATCTCTTCCAGTGTGCGGCCGACCAGGGAGGAGCTCGGCGGCACCATGATCTCCGCCAGCGCCTGCTCGCCGTGGCTCCAGCGCCCCTCTCCGCCCACGCGGGCCGGCGGCATGTCCTCCACCAGCGTTGGAAACAACAGACCCGGTTCGGTTTCCGCCAGATTGGCCAGCGCCGGACGGGTCGCGGCAACGACCATAACGTCACCGGATCGGAGGGTGAGCTCGTCGAACGGCGGCACGAAGGCCTGTTCGCGGCGTTGGACCATTTGCACGGTAATGTCCGACAGCTCCCGGAAGAACCCGCCCACCGAGGTCAGCCCGTCGAGCGGCGAGTCCCGCGCAACCGTGATCTGAGCGATGAACTGTTTGCCACCGCGGGTCACCTCATCGTGGGTCGGCCGGCGATCCGGCAGCAACAGCGGCGCCACAAACACGAGGTAGAGGAAGCCGCAGACCGCCATCACGATGCCGGGAATCGTAAAGTCGAAGAAACCGAAAGGCTCGCCGCCCAGTTCCTGCAGCGTACCGGAGACCAGCAGGTTGGTGCTGGACCCGATCAACGTGGTCATGCCGCCCAGGATGGACGCGAAGCTCAGCGCCATCATGTGCCGGCTCGGGGCATGCCGCAGCTGCAGAGACAGGGCCTGCATTATGGGGATGGCCAGCACGACGACGGGTATGTTGTTGAGAAAGGCGCTGATCACCATCACCGCCATCATGACGAAGACCACCGACAGGCCCGCCCGGCCGCGCGCCGCACGCAAGATCAACAGGCCGCCCTGGGTCAGGACACCCGTGCGCGCCAGCCCCTCGCCCAATACCAGCAGGCCCAGGACGGTCAACAGGGCCGGATTCGCGAAACCAGACAGCAGCCGCTCCGGCGGCAGGCGATCCAGTCCCTTGGCGTCCTCCAGCGGCGCGACCTGGAACAGGACCAGCAGCACGCAGATGACGCCCAGCGACGTTACCTCGATCGGCAGCAGTTCGGTGATGTAGAAACCGAGCGCGACCACGATCAGGATAAAGACCGCGATCGTTTGCGGCGATAGCATGTCCATACCGGTCATGCGTCGCGTTGACCTCCCGAAACCTCTAACAAAGCTTATCAGACTCGCGTGTTATTGCGACAGGCGGTGCGCGGCATATCGGCTCCCGCGCTAGCCTTCCTCGTCGGGACGGCGCAGCACGATGGCGACAGTGGTGTAGGTCAGAACCGTCTCGTCCTTTTGGTTGCGCACGTCGAACGCGACCTTCATGACGCCGCGATCGGGTTTGCTGCGGGACGGTGTCAGTTCCTTGACGGTAAAGATGCAGCGGATCGTATCGCCCGGAAAGACCGGGCCTTTCCAGGCAACGTCTTCCAGCGCCAGGCCGGCGACATTGGTGTCCACATACAAGCCCAGGTCCGTCCAAAGGCGAAAGGCCATCGACATGGTGTGAAAGCCGCTGGCGATGATGTTGCCGAAGCCGCTTTCCTGGGCGCCGTGCACGTCCAGATGCATCGGCTGGGGGTCGAACTTCAGCGCGAAATCGACAATCTCGCTTTCGGTCATGGTGGCGGCCCGCGACTTGAACGTCTGGCCGACCGTGAAGTCGTCGAGGTAACGGGAATGCATGGAAGACTGTGCCGGTTCAGACTTTGCGGAAGAGTTCCCGGGCCAGCGCCCGCACCTCCTTGGCGGCAACGCTGGACGGTCGAGACTCCAGCGCCGTCCGCCCCCCGGCCATGCTGTCGGCGAAGGCGATTCGATTGCCCAGCGTGTTGCGGGCGACGCGGATCGGAAACGAGCCCAGGCGCGTGATCATCTGCGCCGTCAGGTTGGCGCGCGGGGGAACACGGTTCAAAACGAGCAGCGCCGGCGACTTCTCGCGCGCTGCCAGTTCCACCGTCGGCAGCGTCGCCCACACGTCCAGTGGGCTGGGCTGGGTCGGAATCACGACCAGGTCCGCGGCTCGAACCGCGATTCGCGCTTCTGTCTCGGCGTGCGGCGGCGTGTCGATGATGACAATGTCGTTCTCGCTCGCGACCTTTTGCACCTCGCGCCCGGTTCGCCAGCCGGAGAAGTCGTACCACTCGATGTCGACCTCGTCCTCGCCGAAACGCTCGAGCCGGCGTTCGAACCAGGTCGACAGACTGGCCTGCGGATCGATATCGACGACCGCCACGAGTTTGCGGCTGCGCGCCCAAGCAACGGCGAGATGCGCGGCAACTGTCGATTTGCCTGCCCCGCCTTTCTGCTGCGCGATGGTGATGACTTTGCCTGAAATGACGGAGCCCCCCACGTCATGAAGGCGTCATCTTCGCACCTGCAAAATGCGGCCGCAACCGGATCGTGCAGAACACGCAAAATGTGATCGCGTCCTCTGTTGACTTCGGGTGCGAACAGGCGCAGCGTACGAGCGTCCGACAATCAGGACATTCAGGCCGTGGCCCGCCTTCAAGGGTCACTGGAAAAGCGGCCGCAGAGCACTGCGGTCACTGCGGAGAGTGTCATTACCGCGGATGGCCTCTACCGCGTTGTTAAGGGAAATGATCCCACAAGCGAAGCCGCCGACATCGTCGGCGGCTTCCCACGTGAAGAACACGGTGTGCTGTATCACCCGGCAATTCGGTTGCGGGCCCGGGACGATTATGGTCCAAGACCTCCGCCATGACCGAGCTTCTGCAGGCAAACGAATCGGGAATCGCCCGCGCCGCCGAAACGCTGCGCACCGGCGGATTGGTGGCGTTCCCAACCGAAACGGTCTACGGCCTCGGCGCCAACGCCAACCTGGATGAGGCCGTGGCGCGCATCTTTGCGGCCAAGAACCGGCCCTCGTTCAATCCGCTGATCGTGCATGTGGCAGACGCGGTCGCGGCCAACCGGATCGCCCATCTGACGCCCCTGGGCAAAAAGCTGGCCGACCGGTTCTGGCCTGGCGCCCTCACCCTGGTGCTGCCGCGCCGGTCGGGTACGGACCTGTCCCGGCTGGTGAGCGCCGGGCTGGACACGGTGGCGGTGCGGGTACCGGCCCGGCCGGAAGCGCACCGGCTGATAACGATGGCTGGCGTTCCCGTCGCGGCGCCCAGCGCAAATCCCTCCGGCCGGATCAGCGCGACGACCGCGGCCCACGTAACGGCGGCACTGTCGGGAAAGATCGACCTGGTGCTGGACGGCGGACCTTGCGAGCTGGGACTGGAGTCGACGGTCCTGGACTGCACAGGCGACCGGCCGGCGCTGTTGCGGCCGGGCGGCGTCACGATCGAGGCTATCGAAAGCTTGCTGAGCGCGCCGCTGGAAGCCGCAGAGGATACCGGCAACGCACCGCGCTCGCCGGGTCGGCTCGCTGGCCACTACGCCCCCGAGTTGCCGCTCAGGCTGGACGCTGTCCGCGCCGAACCCGGCGAGGCGCTGCTGGGATTTGGACCGGTGGAGGACGCAACGCTCAACCTCAGCGCCGGTGGCGACCTCGTGGAAGCCGCGGCCAACCTCTTCGCTTTTCTGCACGCCCTGGACGACCCGCGCTATGCCGGGATTGCGGTCTCGCCCATTCCGCACGAAGGCCTGGGCCGGGCCATCAACGACCGCCTGCGGCGCGCCGCCGCAAGGACCCCATAGGCCGTTGCCACCGCCGCTTGCTGCAACCACATCAATGGTTTAGACCGGTCGCCCGAAAGGCTCGATGTATGAACAAGGAACCGGCCATCACCGGCTCGCCCGCCAGGCCCGCATCGCCCGCGGAGGCGCTGGCGCGAATCAAAGACGCCGTCGGCCCCAAGGGCTGGACCGACGCGCCCGACGCGCTCGAACCGTGGCTGGTCGATTCCCGCGGCACCTACCGCGGCGCCTGTGCACTGATGGTGATGCCAGCGTCCACCGAAGAGGTGGCGTCGGTCGTTGCGATCTGCAGCGAATACGGAATCCCGATCGTGCCCCAGGGCGGAAATACGGGCCGCTGCGGCGGCAGCACGCCGGACGCGGACGGCCGCTCGATCCTGCTCAACCTGGTGCGCATGAACCGGATCCGCGACGTGGACGCGACGGACTTCACGATGACCGTGGAAGCCGGCTGCATCCTGCAGACCATCCAGACCGCGGCCGAAGAGGTCGACCGGCTGTTTCCCCTGAGCCTGGGCGCGGAAGGGTCCTGCCAGATCGGCGGCAATCTCGCCACCAATGCCGGCGGCATCAACGTGCTGCGCTACGGCAATGCGCGCGAACTGGTCCTGGGGCTAGAGGTGGTACTCCCGTCGGGCGAGGTCTGGCAAGGGCTGCGGCGGCTACGCAAGGACAACACCGGTTACGATCTGAAGGACCTCTTTATCGGCTCGGAAGGCACGCTCGGGATCATCACGGCCGCGGTGCTGCGCCTGTTCCCGCGGCCCAAGGACGTGGCGACCGCCCTGGTTGCGCTGGATAGTACCAAACAGGCGATCACGCTTCTGGGACAGGCGCGCGAAGCCAGCGGCGATGCGTTGACCAGCTTCGAAATCATGGCGCGGATCACGCTGGAGACGGCGGAGCGCCATATCGAACGCGCGACCGTGCCGCTGTCGGTGCCGTATGAATGGGCGGTGCTGATCGAGTTCGGCGACACCCGGCCTGAAGGCGGCGCGACAGCCCGGATGGAGAGTTTCCTGGAAGCCGCTCTGGAAGACGGGCTGGTAACGGACGCCGTGATCGCCCAGTCGGAGCAGCAGCGCAAGGACCTGTGGTTCCTGCGCGAGGCGATCCTGGACGGCCAGGCGTTCGAAGGCGAGGCAATCAAGGGAGACATCTCCGTCGCCGTCAGCCGCATCCCCGAATTCGTGCAGCGCGCAGCAGTGATGCTGGAACAGGCGATGCCCGGCATCCGGCCCTTCCCGTTCGGCCATGTGGGCGACGGCAACCTGCACTACAACCTGTCACAGCCGGTCGGCATGGATCCGGACGCGTTCAAGGCCGAGAAGCCGCGCATCACGAAGCTTCTGAACGACCTGGTGCACGAGATGGAAGGCTCGATCAGCGCCGAGCACGGGATCGGCCAGCTCAAGCGCGACCTACTGCCCCGCTACAAGGACGCGCTGGACCTGAAGCTGATGCGCCAGATCAAGGCGACGCTGGACCCGAAGGGACTGATGAATCCGGGCAAGCTGCTGTAGGCTATAGGCTCCGAACGAAAAGAGACGTCCGTTCGCGAACTCAAAGGCTTGGCTATCAGCCCGCCAGCGTTGTTGGAGGACCGAATACCTTTCCCAAGAAACAACGTTATGTCCGATAGCCACACGCCAAAGTCCGCACGCCGGCGTTTCGTCTACATCGGTATCGTCTGCATAATCGCGATCGGTCCGTTCGCACCAAAGGTCGGCATCGAATGGGCGGCGGAACGCGCAGCGGAGCGTGAAATCGCGCAGCTCGTTGCCGAAGACAGCTCGGAGCAATCATTTGCGCTAGCGGCAACATTGCACGTTCACAATGCCTATGTAGTGACACAGCAGGACCCGCAACCCGGTATCTTGACCGCCCTGCGCCCCTATCTCAGCAACAGCCTGCTTCCGGAAGTCCTGCGCGTCGAGCCGGGTGCAATTGACATCCTCGAGCTGGAGGGGCTCTGCGACTCGGCGGCGCGAACACTTGCCTATCTGCTGAATCGGAGCGGGTTTGACGCCGCGCAGCTCAACATCGTTGGTCCCCAAATGGGTCATACAGTTGTTGAGGCGCAGTCGGTCACGCGAAGCTATATGCTGGATCCCGAACGCGGCATCGCGCCCATTCTGGATGGCCGCGTCCTGTCTCCGACCGAAGCACAGGCATCGGCCGCTGACCGCAACATCTGGCAACCGCTGAGCGAAACAAGCCTCTTCTGGGACCGGTATCCGTCATTCGGCGATGCCGTCTTCGCGCGTCAGGGGGCGGGACTCAAATTCATGGCGACGATTTCACTGTTGCCCGGCGAGGAGTTGGTGATTGGTCGAGTCGATGGCTCCAGCAGCGATGTTGTGCACGTCGGCGCACGAAATGGTCTCTCACCTTTCTTTTCCTATCTCGGGTCTCGTTATGATCGTTCGTGGATACGAGAGCTGCACTTTGACCAAAGCACGACAGTCCACATAACGCTCGTTGAAGACCTTGATCCTCGCTTTCTGAACATTGATCCCAAACCCGACATCAATGGGCGTACGCTATCTGTACGAATTGGTCCTCGGGACTCGCTGCGATTTACGGATGGGGATGCTCGGCGCAATCTTCTCAAACTGCGATCTTTTCAAGACGTAGACCAAATCCATTTCGTCGCGGACCGGTAGTACGTTCAGTCCCGACGATCAGTCTAAGAACGGCACGGTTGTCTCCGCGACCAGGCAAGCCGCTGTAGGGCACTGCTCACCCATTCGTTCTTGCGCGAGAAACAACGTTCACGGCGTCGTCCGACCGTCGGTTTAGCCCTCAGGCGCTAAACCCGGCGCGCAAGATCTTGACGGCGCGCCGTCTCCAGCATCGACCGCCGGTTCGCGAAAAGCGCGTCTACCCTTGCTGACCGGCCGCCCTGAAACCTGCCATCACGTTCTGCGCCTTCTGCATGGCCTCCTTGGCTACGTCCGAGCGCACGGCAACGGTCGTCCTTAGGTTAGCCACGCCGCCGGTCGCGGCCGCCACCATCAGGGCGGCCATCGTGTCGGACTCGTCCCGGTCCTCGCCGCCTTCGATGATCACCATGAAATCGCTGTCGCCGAAGGTTACGTAATAGTCCAAAAGCTTGCCGCCGACGGCCTCGGCCAGCGCGGCCACCGCCTTGGCCCGGTCCTCGGGGCGTTCGATCATGCCGACGATGGCGTCGCGGGAATAATTTCCTTGCGAGATGTAAACAGTCATCGGAGACCTCCAGTTATCCGGCGCAGCCTCCCCAGGGGTCACACCTTTGTTGGAAGCAGGCCCTCCCAATAACCCCAAAATACGTATGGAAATGAACTCTAACGCATGGGCCGCGACAGCACCAGGGTCGGCTGCCCGCGATAGGTCGCCATGGCGTCGTCTCCATAGCCGGCCTTTCGCGCCACATTGATTGACGCACCGTATTGAGGATCGAGAATGCAGACGGTTCTGTCTGCACCGATATTGCTGTCCGCCCACGCGACGATGCGCGACACGGCCTCCGTCGCGTAACCCTTGCCGTGTTCCGAAGAACTCAATACCCAGCCTGCTTCCGGCCGTCCTTCCAACGATGGAACGATGTCACGTTGGAAGTCGGCAAAGCCCACCTCGCCGATAAAGCGGGAATCGTCTTTCGCTTCCACCAGCCAATAGCCGAAACCGAGCAGTGACCAAAGCCCCGCATAGCGCAGCAATCGCGACCACGACTCCTCGCTGGTCGACGGCTTGCCGGTAATGTGGCGAACGACGGCCGGGTTCGCCCACAGCGCGGCGCTGTCCGGGAAGTCGTCGCGACGGTGCGCCCGGAGTACAAGCCGCGCGGTCTCCAGTCGCGGCGCTTTTGTGATTTCGGGCATGGCGTGTTCTGAGTCAGGCGATGTCACGCCTCGCAGACGAAGCTGACCGTCCGGATCCGCCGCTCGGTCAGATTACGCACCTGGTTGCGGACCATTTCCGGGAAATCGCCCCCCAGAAAAGCCTGGAACGTCACCGGCGGCGGGCCCTTTTCGGCCATGCGACTCGCCATGTTCTCGAACCAGTCCTGGCTCTCCTCGGTGGAATCGTGGACATCCAGGATGTCAAAACCCGCCCCGGCGAGCAGGTCCGTCATCTCGTCCGGCGTCGCCAGGTGGCTGATCGAGGGTTCGCGGGCCCAGGGCACCGGATACAGAACGGCACCACCCTCGCCCTGCAGCACGTCGTAGACGACGAACCTGCCGCCCGGCTTCACGACCCGCCTGGCCTCGTCATAGACCTTGTCTTTTGCCCAGATGTTCATGGCGACATGAATGGTCATCGCCGCGTCGAACCGGTCGTCTTCGTACGGCAGATCGGTCGCGTCGCCCTGGTCGAACACGACGCGTTCGGACAGTCCGACCCATTGTGACAGGGTCCCGGCCGCCTCGCAGAAGGACTGGGTCAGATCGATCCCGGTGACGTGACAGCCGTACGCCTCGGCAATCGTGCGTGCAGGGCCGCCCAGGCCGCTGCCGATATCCAGGACGCGCGTCTCACTATCGAGCTTCAGGTGGGCGCCGATTTCCAGCGTCGCCCGGCGGCCGCGGATGTGGAACTCGTCGACGGTAGCCAGGTCGACGGGTTTCAGCGTGGCCATGTCGACGCCGGCCTTGCGCAGGCTGGTCGCGATGGCGTCGGCCAGTGCACCGCCGCCGCTATAGTGGGCCGTCACCTCTTGCGTCATTTCTCTTCCTCCGAAACCGGCGGTTGCCCAGGCCGCGATCTCGAGAGGAATGGTAGTCGGTGAACGTCTGGTTGGCTATGGGGTCCAGCGCGTCTACAGGAACGGCAGCTCGCAAAGCGTGCCCGTCTTGCGGTCATCCTCTATCACCACCTCGACCGTGTCGCCAGGGGCGCAGTCGCGGCCGATCAGTGCAAAACCGATATTGCGTTCAAGCCGGTGCGACCAGGTGCCGTTGGTCATGTCGCCCACCTTCCGGCCGTCACGGATGATGTCGTACCAGACCGGGTGGGGCGGTGCCGCGACTTTGCCGTCCAACACCAGGCCAAGCTGATGGCGGGCCGGTCCCTCCGACTGGATCCGGCGCAAGGCCTTCAAGCCGATCACCTCGTCGGGCACGTCCAGATCCACATAGCGGCCCATCCGCACCTCATAGGGATTGGTGGCATCGTCAGTATCACCGCCCCAGGAAAGCAGGCCGCTTTCGATGCGCTCGACGTGGTTCGGGTTGCCCGGCCCGATGTCCCAGGGCCGTCCCGCCTCTTTCACGATGTTCCACAGCGCGGTGCCTCTTGCACCGTCCATCAGGTAGAGCTCGAAACCGCCCTGCTTTGACCAGCCCGACCGGGCGAGCATCAACGGGATGCCGTCGATCTCGGCCTTGTGAAACCAGAAGAATTTGAGTGACCGCACCCAGTCCCCGAAAATCGCGGCAATGACATCGTCCGCTTTTGGGCCCTGCACGGCCATCGGCGAAACGTCGGGCTCGGTCACCACAACATCGAGTCCACGTTCGGCGGCGATCGCCCGGGCCCAGAACAGGATGTTGGAGTCCGCAATCGAGAGCCAGTAGCGGTCGTCGTCCAGCTTCAGCAGGATCGGGTCGTTGATCAGCGTGCCCGCATGGTTGCACAGCGCAACGTATTTGCCCTGCCCTGTCTTGCAGGTCGATAGGTTACGGGGACTGAGGATCTGCGCGAGCCGGCCGGCGTCCGGACCCTTGAGCTGCACCTGCCGCTCCACCGCCACGTCCCATTGCGACACCCCGTTAATGAGGCGCCAGTATTCGGCCTCGGAATCGCCGTAACCGACCGGCATCAACATGTTGTTGTAGGGCGAGAAGCCGATAGAGCCCTCCGCAACGGTCGCCTCGAAATAGGGCGACCGGCGCAGCCGGTTCGACATGGCCAACTGAAACATGACGCCTCCCCTCTTTCTTGTGACCCTAGATAGTCGACCGCGCGCTCGATTCCCAGCCCGCGAAATATCCGCAATACGATAAGGGTGATTGCCGATGGATTGAGCCCGTGCCAGAGTCTGGCGTCTGCTCATCCAATCCGGGGCCGAAACAGGGAGCACGGGGTATCGTGGCGGCGGCGGATTTCGCGCGCTGGTTTCTGGCGTTGTTTTTTGTCGGCGTCGCCAGCTTTTACACCGTGCGCATCCTGTTCTGGACACGCCGCACGGGATCGTCGCCCGTCCATTCGGGGACGCCCGGCAGCGTTCATTTCGCCACCCACCTGGCCTTCCGCGTGTTCCGGGTCCTGATCCTGGCAGTCTGCCTGGCGCGCCTTTTCTGGCCGCCGCTGGACCGTTTCCTGTTGCCCTTTGCGACTTTTTGGCATCCCGCCATCCTGCTGGCGGGATGCTGTGTGCTGGCCGTCAGTTTCGCGACGATCATCGCGTTTCACTTCCACATGGGAGAAAGCTGGCGTTCGGGCACACGGGCCGAGGACGGGACGCGGCTGATCACGACGGGACCCTACGCGGTCTCGCGGAATCCCATGATGCTGTGCGTGATGGCGGCCCAGGTCGGGTTGTTTCTCGCGCTTCCAACGGCGTTCACCCTGATCTGCCTCGTTGTCGGTGTCTGGGCCGTCCTCGCCCAGGTCAATGTAGAGGAGCGCCTGCTGCACGCGCGCTTCGGCGCCGACTATGACGCATATGCGTCTCGGACGCCCCGCTGGCTGGGCACACCTTAATCGGGCGAGACGCCCTTGCACGCAGGTTCACTCGCGCCTGGTCCGGCGCGGTCGGACGAAGTGAGTGCACGACCGCCGGACCAGCCTGATGTCGAACAGGATGGACGCTGCTGACACAATGCTGTCAGCAGATGCCGGGTAATGTCCGACGTCGGCGGGATGGGTTCCAGGAGGACACGAGCATGAACGCGCAGGGTTTCGAGACCAGATCGGTTCGGATGGAGCGGTTGCTGCAGATGAGCGTCTTTGCGCCGGAACAGGATGTTGACCGGATCATGGACCATGTGTGTGCGATCGTTCCCCTGTCACAGGGCGAACGTTACGACAGCAACGCGTTTCAATCGGCGCCCGGCATCGAGCGCTATCGCCCGCTTGAAGGCGCCGCGGCGGGACCCGAAACCGCAGTGCGGCGACGTCCGGGTGTCGTCGAAGTGAGTTTCGAACTACCCGACGACCAGACGGTCCTGGAACAGGTCGTTGAGGCCATCTTCCAGGTCCATAGCTACCAAGAGCCGGTGATCAAAGTTCAGCCCATACTGGTCAGCCGGTCCAAGGGCTTGGACGATCGCGACAATCCCAACCGTTGGTGGAATACGACCGGCGACTGGAAAAAGCACACGGCCGCAGACTAGGCAGCCCGGGGCGGGTTATGGCTGTCAGTCCGATTGTGCACCGGAAACTGCCGGCATGACGCCGTCAGTGGGACAATTGTATTGTGGCATAGCGAACTGAGGGTCGGTGAACCAATGGAGACGTCCCCTCCTTTTGACGATCCCGCTGTTGCGGCGGTGTTTGACGCCTATCCGGTCGATCTCCGTGCTGACCTGCTGTTTTTGCGTGCGCAGATTTTCGAAACCGCGGCAGGGATCGATGGCGCCTGCCCGCTGATGGAGTCCCTGAAATGGGGCCAGCCGGCCTATGCGCCGGCGAAACCCAGAACCGGCAGCACCGTCAGGCTGGACGGCCTGAAGAACGCGCCGAAACAGTACGGGTTGTTCTTTCACTGTCAGACCACGCTGGTGCGGGAATTTCGCGAGCTCTATCCGGACCAATTCGACTTCGAGGGCAACCGGGCCCTGCTGTTCACTCACGGGAAACCGGTGCCGCTTGACGCCCTGCGCCACTGCATCGCTCTGTCGTTGACCTATCATCTGCGCCGTCGGCGTGCGGGCGTCGGCCGGCCTGGGCTGCAATGACGAAGAGAGTTGCCCGGACCTACCCTGCCGATCCTGGCGCGAAGCGGAACGGCCCGCAATGGCCTCAAGAGGCGCCTGCCGCATGCCGGTTGGTCCAAGGCGTCCGCAGACTATATCCTGGGAGCAGCAAAACTCCGGGTCTCTGGACCAGAAGAACTTATGGACGAGAAGCCGATCAAATGGCCGCAGAAGTCCAGGGAAATGTTGAATTTCGCCATGGACTCCACGGCCTGGAACGAGTTCAGGTTCCGGGACGACGACATCATCATCGCGAGCTGGGCGAAGTCGGGTACCACCTGGCTGCAACAGATCATCGGCCAGCTCCTTTTTGACGGTCGGCCGGACCTGCCGATCGCCGAGATGTCACCCTGGCTTGACCTGCGTGTTCCGCCCAAGACGGTGAAACTGCAGGCGTTGGAAGAGCAGACACACCGCCGCTTCCTCAAGACCCACCTGCCTGTGGACGCGTTGGTCTTTTCACCGAAGGCCCGCTACCTCTACATCGCCCGGGACGGGCGCGACGCCGTGTGGAGCATGTACAACCACCACGTCAAGGCGAACGGGGTCCTTTACGAGACGCTCAATGAAACGCCCGGGCGAGTCGGACCGCCGATCGGGCCGCCGGCGGCCACGGTCCGGCAATACTTCCTCGACTGGCTGGAAAAGGACGGTCACCCCTGGTGGCCCTATTGGGAAAACGTCAGAACCTGGTGGGAAATCCGCGCTTTGCCAAACGTGATGCTGCTGCATTTCACCAAGCTCAAAGAGGACATGCCGGGGGCAATCCGGCACATCGCCGCCTTCCTCGACATTCCAATCAACGAGACCGAATGGCCAGCAATCCTGGAACATTGCAGCTTCGACTACATGAAGTCGCGCGCGACGGGGTCCGTCCCCCTGGGCGGCGCGTTCTGGGACGGCGGCGCCCAAACCTTCATCTACCAGGGCATCAATGGGCGCTGGCGTACCACTCTGACGGAAGCGGACTGTGCCGCCTACGAGGAGCGGGCGCAGCGCGAACTGGGGCCCGACTGCGCCCACTGGCTGAAAACCGGGGATCTGCCTTAGTTCCCTCGGCATGCCGGGCAGCGGCGGATTGAAACGCCGGAAACCCCTGTGCCAGGATGATGTCTGGTAGAAGGGTCAGGACATGAGCGACACGGTTTACCAGGGCGGCTGCGCCTGCGGGGCGATCCGATACAAGTCGGAGGCCGAACCCATCTTTTCTTTCCACTGCCAGTGCCGGCAATGCCAGCAAGCCACGGGCACGGGGCACGCCTCCGCCTTCATTATGCCGGCGGACCGGGTCAGGATTACCGGCGAGATCGCTTTCTTCGAGCGAACGGCATCGAACGGGCACATCGTCGCCCAGGGGTTCTGTGCCACCTGCGGCTCCCCGGTCCTGAACAGGAACTCCGGCTACCCGGACAACGTTTACATTCACGCGGGCAGCCTGGATGATCCCAGCCTTTTCAAGCCCGAACGAGTGATCTTCCGCGCCGATGCTCAGCCCTGGGACATGATGGACCCGGCGCTTCCGTGAAGTGACTTCAGGCGGCGGCCGCGGCCGGCGTACGGCTCCGCCACAACACCATCAGCATGATCGTCACATTCAGCAGGTTCCAGGCGATGCCGTTCAGGAACGCCGCCTGGTAAGACCCGGTCAGATCGTAAATCCAGCCGGAAAGCCAGCCGCCCAGGCCCATCCCGAACACCGTCATCATAACGATAAAACCGATGCGCCGGCCCGCCTCGCGCGCCGGCAGGTATTCGCGAACGATAATCGCGTAGCTCGGCACAATGCCGCCCTGGGAAAGACCGAACACCAGGGAAACGATGTAGAGCGACGCCAGCCCGTTGAACGGGATGTACAGGAGCAGCGACAGGCCCTGCAGCACCGATCCCAGAAGCAACGTTCGAACGCCGCCGATATAGTCGGCGAGCGCGCCGGAGACCAATCGGCTGGCCACTCCGCCAAGCAGCATCAGCGACAGCATCTCGGCCCCGCGGGCAATGCCGTATCCCAGATCAGCGCAATAGGCGACGATGTGTACCTGGGGCATGGACATGGCGACGCAACAGCCGAGCCCGGCAATCGACAGCAGGACCTGAAGCGTCCGCGGCGACAGATCGATCGGTTGTGGCTGGTCCGACGCACCGATGCCGTTTGCGGCCGTGACCGGAACCGTCCGCGGCGCCCGGCGCCGCAGCAGCAGGGCCAATGGCACCATGGTGACGATGCAGGTCACGGCGATGATGAAATAGGCGAAGCGCCAGTCTTCGACCTGGATCAGGGCCTGGATGATCGGCGGCCAGACCGCGCCCGCCATGTAGTTTCCGCTGGCCGCCGCGGCGACGGCGAGGCCGCGCCTGCGCCGGAACCAGTGGGAAATGTCTGCGATCAGCGGCCCGAAACAGACGGCGGTAGCCAGCCCGATGACAAGGCCCTGAATAAGGGCGAACTGCCAGATCGTGGTGCTGGCCGCGGCGCTGGCGAAACCCGCGCTCAGGCCGACGGCCGCCACCATCATCGGCAAGGTGATGCCGTACCGGTCAACGTAACGGCCGGCGCCGAAATTGCCGAGCGCGAAACCGATCATGGTGAGCGTGTAGGGCAGCGATGCGTCGGCTCGGTCAACGCCGAATTCCGCCTGGACCGCCGGCAGGACGACGACGACGGACCACATGCCCACCGCGCCGATCGTGCCCAGGACGACCGAAACGGCCAGCCGGAACCACGCCTCGGGCGGATCGGCCGCGCCGCTGGGCGCCCGCCCGCTCAGATACTTCGGTGCCACGATTGTCGACCCCCGGCGGATTCTCGCGCCGCCTCCTTTGCCGGCCCGACTATAGAGCCAGGAGCAGCGGAGCGCTAAGCCTCGCTTTCGCCGGTATCGAACCGCCGGGCCAGGAAACGGTCTGCAGTCTCCAGCCGCCGTTCCAGCCACGCGCGGGTCCGGGTCTGCCCCATGCTGTCGTCGCGCAACCAGGTGCGTAACGTGGCCAGGAACAGGAGGCTCAGACCGATCTCCTCCAGTTGCCGGCGCCGACCGGTCGATTGGGTCAGGGCCGCATCCAGCAGCCAGTGGATTGTGCGCGACAGGTTGAAGATCATCGGCACCCAGTGGTGCGGATGCGAGGGATAGAGCTTGTCCTGCAGCATGTCGCCCACGATGGCGCGGTGCGGCGCCAGCGCGTCGAACCAGCGCATCAGCAGCAGGAAAAGCCGTTCCACTGCCGGCAGATCCTCGAAGCCGTCCGGGGCCGGCGCCAGCATGGCCTGCAACGCCCGGCCGAACACGGCGTTGGCCACCGCGTCCTTGTCACGGAAGTGCGTGTGTATATCCGCCACCGGGATCTCCAGCCTGGCGGCGACGGCGCTCAGACGCAGGGAAGACCAGCCGGTCTCCTCGGCAAGCTCCAAGGCGGCATCCACGATCCGGTCCGCCGGGTCCTTGGCCGGTTTCGCCTTGCGTCTGCTAGGTTTGGCAGCCATGTGGGCATCCGTCATCCGACAGCTCTGTCCAGGGTCCTATCATCCATAGATCGGGAAGCGGGTCGAGCGCCAAAAACGAGACCAGATCAGGGAGGAAGCGATGATCGAACGATTGATGCTGCCGGGCGTGATGGAGCCGGTCAGCCATTACTGCCATGCCGTGCGTGCCGGCAACCTTGTCTGGGTGTCGGGGATCGTGGGCATGGACGACGCCGGCAACGTTCCGGAAGGCACGGTGGCACAGTTCGACATGGCCATCGACGTGATGGACAAGTGCTTGAAGGCGGCGGGCGCCGGGCCGGAGAACGTGGTCAAAGTCCAGCTTTTCATGACCGACATCAGCGAACGCCCTGCGATCAACCCCCGGCGGATCGCCTATTTCGGTGACCACCGGCCGGCGTCGACTCTGGTGGAAGTGACAGCCCTGGTGGATCCGCGCTTGACGGTGGAGATCGAGTGCCAGGCCTTCATCCCTGACTGACCGCGGCCGCGAGGTGGTAATCGACGGGCGTTGCGAAACGCGGGTCCGACTGCGCCGCCCAGTACAGTGCCTGCAACTGCCGGGTGGTCGGGCCCGGCGCGCCGTCGCCCACGGGACGCCCGTCGATCCGGGTCACCGGGATCACGCCGCCGGCGGTGCTGCTGAGGAACAGCTCGGGCGCGGCGCGGGCCTCCCCCGCCGGCAGCGGCCGTTGCTCGACCCTCAGCCCGGACTCGCCGGCAAGCTCGATCACCGTGCGCCGGGTGATGCCTTCCAGCATGCCCCTGTCCGGCGTGACCAGTGTTCCTTTCCGGGCCGCGAAGATGTTGAAGCCGGGCCCCTCGACAATATTCCCGGCCGCGTCCACCAGGACGCAGGTCTCGCCGCCACGCTCGTAGGCCTGGTAGAGGCCGGAGACCATGTCGAGCCAGTGGTAGTTCTTGATTGTCGGGTCGACGGCCTGGGGCGCGATGCGCTGTGTGTCGCTGACGATCAGATGCAGTCCCTGTTCCTGCTTTTCCGGTGAAGCAATCCAGACGAACGGAATCGCGAAGGCGAAGAAGGCGTTCCGGCACTCCCGCGGGTCGCGCGAACCCGGCGGCGGCAGGCCGCGGGTGCAGATCATCTCCACATAGGCCGATGTCAGGCCGGCCATCGCCACGCAGCGATGCAGGATCGACCGCATCGCGTCCCGCTCGACCGGACTGGTCAGGTGCAGGCGTTGCATGCTGCGCTCGAAGCGGTCCAAGTGGTCCTCGAGGCGGAAAAAGCGGCCCTCCCAGACATGCGCCACGTCGTAGGTGGCGTCCGAGCGCAGGAAACCCCAGTCGAGGATGGGAATCCGCGCCTCCGCGACAGGTACGTAGGTCCCGTCGATATGGGCGGCGCCGTCCGCGAAGGACGGAGAAACGGGCGATCGTTCGGTCATGGTCCCCTCCCCGGGCAGCCGACGTAGTGATTGTCCCCGCGCAGGCGCCGCGCGGCAAGCGGCCTGACCAGACATTGTATGCCATGCCACGCACCCAATATGAGCGGGGTACTTTCCATGAAGGGGGAGACAACAATGGCCGAAAATCGGAAAGCGCGCGCCGTCGGATTCAATCATGTGGCGCTGGAGGTGGGCGACATCGAAGAGGCACTCGCCTTCTACGGCAGCCTGTTCGACTTCACGCTGCGCAGCAAGAGCGAGACGATGGCTTTCATCGACTTGGGCGACCAGTTCATCAACTTCTCGAAGGGTCGCCGCCAGGCCCCGGACGACGAACGTCATCTTGGGCTGGTCGTCGACGACAAGGAACTGGCGCGCCAAACCCTGGAGGAGATGGGCGTGCCCATCCTGCCCGGCCGGTTCCTAGACTTCCTCGATCCCTGGGGCAACCGGATCGAGATCATCGGCTATACGAACATCCAGTTCACCAAGGCCCCCCACGTATTGCGCGGCATGGGGTTGGAAGGGTTGGAGAAGAACCAAAAGGCGCTGGACGAGCTGGCCGAAAAGGGCATGGCGCCGGACCAGACCTGAACGTCAGCGGTCGGCTATCAGCCGCCGCATGGCAACGCCGTCGGCGGTTCCCCGGCGACTCGTCGCGCATGTCGGCGTTGACCGGGCGTCGACAATTGGTTACGCCACTGGCACCCTCAATTGACCAAGCCCCCAATGATCGTTTCCCGACGATTTGCCCTTACCCTGTTCTCCGGCGCCGCCCTTTCCGCAGCACCGCTCGTGGCGCTGGCCGCCGGTTCCGGCTCCCGGCGTTTGGCGTTCGAACATATTCACACTGGCGAGCGGCTGGCCGCGACCTACCGCACGGAAACCGGCTATGACCGCGAGGCCCTTGGGGACATCGCCCATGTGTTACGCGACTGGCGCACGGGCGAGGTGATGGAGATGGATCCGGCCCTGCTGGACCAGCTGTTCGAGGTTCAGGCAAAGCTGGGTCACGGTGGCGCGGTCCGGGTAATCTCCGGCTATCGCTCGCCTAAGACCAACACCGCGCTGGCGGGCGCCGGCCGCGGCGTGGCCAAGCGCAGTCTGCACATGCAGGGGCGCGCCATCGATATCGCGTTGCCGGGCATCCGCACGCCGGATCTCCGGGACGCCGCGCTGGCGCTCAAGAGCGGCGGCGTCGGCACCTACAGCCGGTCGGGCTTCGTCCATCTGGACACCGGACGCGTCCGACGCTGGGGCAGCTAGAAGTCCAGCGGACCAAACGTCGCGTCAAGCGCCTCCAGGACGGCCTGGTCCCTTTCGTAGACATCCGGAAGATACTCGATCTCCGGCCCTTCCATGAGCGGGTTGGCGGTCCAGTACAGGAGGTAGACCGGCACCGGCTCGCTGAGGTGAACGGTCTTGGTCTCGCCGCTGGCGAGCGTCGCGTCGATCGTCTCGGGCTGCCATGAGGGCTGGTCGGCCAGCAGCCGTCGCGCGAGCTCGATGGGGTCGTCCACGCGAATGCAACCCGAACTGAAAGCACGCTCGTTTTCGTCGAACAGGTTGCGGCTGGGCGTGTCGTGCAAATAGACGTGGTGTTTGTTGGGGAACATGAACTTGACCTCACCCAAGGCATTGTCCGGTCCGGGCTGCTGGACAACCCGATAGCGCCCGGGCTTTGACCAGTCAGCCGTCGCCGCGTCGATCTGGGCGCCCGAGCCGTCATAGACAACCATATTGTGGGCCGCCAGATAGTTCGGGTCTTCGCGGTATTTGGGCGCAATGTCGTCGCGGACCATGCGCGGCGTCGGAGTCCAGGTGGGATTGAGCACCAGGTACTTGATCTCGTTCTTGAACAGCGGCGTCTTGCGATAGGGCTTTCCGACAATGGCACGGGTTTCCCAGATGATCCGGTCGTCTTCGATCAGATAGACACGGAAACCGGCGATATTGACAACCACGTGCCGGCCCGTGCGGGCGACGTCGCGCAGCCAACGGGCCCGATCCAGGTTGATCCGCAACTTTTCGATCCGTTGCTCAGGACCGGCATTCAACGCGGCGATCGATTGGCGGCCCACCACCCCGTCGACCGCAAGGCGCTGGTCGTCCTGGAACGCCCGCACCGCAGAATCCAGATCCTCGTCGAACAGGGTCCCCGGGCTCAGGCCCAGGCGATCTCTGAGCGCCGCCACCCGCCCGCCCTGGTCACCTTTACGCAAGGCCGGTCCGTCGGGCACCTGGACCTGTTCTTTTTCGGCATCCAGGCGGGTCTGGGCCAGCTCGTTGACCAGCTCATCGTAATAGCGGTCGTTCGGCCGCAACGAGGCGAGTAGTTCGGGAATCCTGCGGTCGCGCAGCGCCTGCTCGACCAGCTCCGCCGGGTTGTCGTCGTCGAGCGGCCGGTCGACATTCCAGTTCGCGTCAAGCGACGAAGGGTCCACCTTGCCGTAGAAAAGCTGGTATCCCAACCGCACGAGAGCATCGGTCAAGACAACGTCCCGGCCGGCCAGCTCCAAGGCCGAAAACCCCTCCGGCGAACGAACGATGTCGAGGACCGGCTGATGGAAGTCCTGCGGAGACAGACCGTCCCGTTCGGATTCCTTCACGGCGGCGATCAGGTCGTCCATATTCTTCTGGTCCGTCCACGCCGGCTGATACTGCCGGCGACTGTAGAACTCCCGCATGAAGTTCGCGGCGCCGACGGTATTGCCCTTGATCACAAGATGACCGCGTGCGCTCAGCGCTTCGATCATCTGCCGGATATGCATCGAGGCCTGATCGTTCAACGCGGGATCGAACTGGGCCACCGCATTCGATGCGAAAAGGCCGATGACGAACACACACCAGCCGGCGCGACGCGCCAGGCGCTGCGGCAGACGGCTCATGGCGCCACTCCCCTGTTGCTGCCCCTTCAGGACGTTACGCGATGATAGCTAACCGAAAAACGCGGGTGAAGTTGGCGATTTCGCGCCATACCGCCGGCTTGGCTGCCGGATCAGTCGGAGCCGCCGCCGACGCGGCGCTTGATCTCGGTGCTGAGGACCCCATTCATCCGGACTTCAAG
>Ga0066187_1000098_pt1 | contig 40016 bp, 28 predicted proteins | sample WorMetexBAHAMAS1_FD_58706 | JGI IMG/M metagenome (GOLD analysis project Ga0066187, IMG submission 58706) | Marine gutless worms symbiont microbial communities from Max Planck institute for Marine Microbiology, Germany - Inanidrilus exumae... | ecosystem: Host-associated > Annelida > Digestive...
GATTTGGTCGGCAAGACCTTATTGGCAGGGATAAGGCAATCCGCGAAGCGGTTCAGTTCTCGATTCATTAAGAACTGCCCTGCTCCGCAGCCGTATAGTTGTATTGACAGGGCCCCGCCAAAGCGGCAAAACTACACTTGCACGCGAATTGCTCGAAGAAGATTCTGTTAATTATTTTGACTTGGAGGATCCGTCGAGTCTAGGCCGACTGGATGAACCCATGACTGCGTTGAGACCGTTGAAGGGATTGGTTGTTATCGATGAAATCCAGCGACGTCCTGATCTTTTTCCTATATTACGTGTGCTTGCTGACCGTAGGGGCTCTCCGGCGCAGTTTCTCATACTTGGAAGCGCCTCGGGTAATCTAATGCGCCAGACATCCGAAAGCCTTGCTGGTCGAATGGAGCGCATTGTCATCGGTGGATTATCATTAGCAGAGTTGGGCCCTGAAGTGGAGCAGCGCTTATGGTTGAGGGGCGGTCTTCCCCTTTCATACTTGCCCAGTAGCGACACCGACAGCATTGCCTGGCGTAAGAATTTTATTCAAACGCTTCTGGAGCGTGATTTCCCTCAGTGGGGTGTACGCATCGCAGCAACAGCTCTCCAACGTTTTTGGACTATGGTAGCCCATTATCATGGGCAGGTTTGGAACGCTGCGGAACCGGCTCGCGCACTTGGCGTTAGTGAGTCAACTACAAGGCGGTATTTGGATTTGCTAACGGATGCTTTTATGATTCGTCAATTGCAACCTTATTACGCCAACTTGAAAAAGCGGCAGGTGAAATCTCCTAAGGTCTATGTTCGGGACAGTGGGTTGCTGCATCAGTTGCTGGGTATAGATTCTTTGAAAAGCCTATTTTACCATCCCAAGGTGGGTGCCTCATGGGAAGGGTTCGTCATTGAGCAAATTCTAAAAAACGAGCCTTATGACGATATTTTTTTTTGGGCCACTCATCAAGGGGCAGAGATCGATATGATTATACGCAGGGGCGACACATTGTATGGCGTCGAATGTAAACGTACGGATAATCCCCGTATAACTCCTTCTATCAGGATTGCTCTTGATGATTTAAACCTGAAGCATGTTGTGATTATTTATCCGGGCATTCAACAGTTCCCATTGGCAAAAAAAGTAGAAGCTGTTCCACTGCAGATGGTCTCAAAGGGTGAATCCCTATTTTTTTGATATTATTGAAAAATATTTAGCAAAGCTCCAGGCTTTTTCCGGCAGTGGCCATCATCCGACACCAGCCTATACTGGTAAAAATGCCTGACATTAATCAATTTCCTAAGAGGATGTCATGAAAATTGGTAGAAATAAACCCTGCCCTTGTGGAAGTGGGAAAAAATACAAGAAATGCTGTCTCAACAAATCGGTTACCCCTCCGGAAGTCCTTCATTACCGACGCCTATCTGAAGTCCATGACAGACTGTGGCCCAAGCTTGTGGACTATGGAGAATCTGTATTCGGCGAAATGGCACCGCAGGTTGCCTTCGCCGAATTTATGGCATGGCCCGACATCGAAGACACCCCGGACGAAGAAACCGTCGAGCGCGCCATGCATCTTTTCTGGCCCTGGTATATATTCAATTGGGAATACAATGCCTTGGACGACTTAGAGGAACTTCTAAAAGGCCCGGAGGATGTTACCATCACCGAGCTTTTCCTGGAGAAAAAACAGGTTGACCCAAAATCATTGGAAGGCAGATTTTTGACTGCTGCCAATCGCTCCCCTTACAGCTTTCATGAGATTATTTCCGTCTGCACGGGACAGACGGTTTCCATTCGGGATGTCCTGACCGGCCGGGAGATTCTCGTTCAGGAGCGGCTCGGATCAGAATACATGCAAAAAGGGGATATCGTCTTTGGGCGAGCTGTCCAGATGGACAATGTCGGCATGTTTCTGGGTTTGAGCCCCTATAAAATGCCGCCCCGCATGAAATCCGAAGTGATTCAGCTCAGAAGTGGAATTGGCAAGTCCAGGCGCATGCTGTCATCGGACGACCTTTACGAATGGGATCTGGATATCCGTGAATTGTATTGGGATATGGATAGAAGACTCCATACGACGCCAAAGATGGTCAATACGGACGGTGATGCCATGGAGTTCCACAGGTTAGTTTACGACATTGATTCCGCCGAGCTGGCCGTTAAAAAACTTGCGGATCTTTCCAAAACCGAAACGCTGGATGAAATTTTAGAAAATGCTGAAATTGATGACAACGGAAGCATCAGAAGCGCCACGTTTTCCTGGAGCGTGGAAGGCAATCGCACCAACAAGGGGATGTCCAACACGATTTTAGGCAATATTGAAATTGAAGCGGGCCGGCTGATGGTGTCGGTCAACTCGGCAGAACGCGCACGCACCATTCGTGCTGAAATAGAGCGTCGATTGGCAGAAAAGGCCCGTTATCGAATGGATGAAATCAGGGATCTGGAGAGAGTGCTGAATCCGGAGCGCCAAAAGGAGGCGGACACTCTATCTCAGGAAGAGCTGATGTCTCATCCGGAGGTTCGCCATCATATCGAACAGATGCTGCGGCGACACTGGAAGGAATGGGTGGACCAGAAAATTCCGCTGCTCGGCAGTAAATCACCTCGCCAGGCAGTCAAAACGGCGGATGGCCGCGAATCTGTCGAGGCCCTGCTGCTGGATGCGGAGAAACAATCTGAAAACGACCCGGTGCGTTCAGCCGTTGAAAAAGAACTCATCGATGATGTCCGCCGAAGATTGAAGCTCGATAAACCATTTGCCGCCAAGCAAAAGCCCATCGAAACCAGGAAGATTATAGAGCGCCTCCAACAGATCAAGCACCCGCTTTCCGCATTTGGGACAGAGAGGCTCCCCGATATCTACACTGAATTTTGCCTGCGCCTCTGCGATACGATTGCGGATACCGATGAACTGAACCTGCACTTGGGCCGGGTGGAGATATGGGCGGCTGCAATCCTTTACGCCATTGCACGACTGAATTTCCTGCTTTCACCCGAAACGCCGAACCACTTGACAGCAGATGAAATATGCTCCTGGTTTGGTGTTAAAAAAACGACGGTGAGTCGCAAGGCGACCACGATATTGGATACTCTGGATATTTTTCATGACGACCAGCGATTCTGTGCCCCCCATATTACGCAGCTATTTGAATTTGTTCAAGATGAGCATGGATTTATCCACCCGATGACTGCGCTTTCACCCGAAGAAGAAAGTAATATCGAACCCATTGCGCTAAAGCCCTCCCGACAAACGAAGAAAACAACTGAAAAAGATCGCAGAAAAGTGGGGAAGCGGTCAGTTCAGAAAGATGATGGCCAGCTTTCACTATTTCCGGACTGAAAATTCTTCAACCCGATCAACTATATCATGCAACAGTGAAAGGGCGTAGAGCGGGAGATTGACAATCTTGCCGTCCTTTTTCAAATTCAGAAGGGTTGCTCTTGCAAGCACTGGCGGTGAAAACTGCATGTCATAAGAGCTCAGGCTTTTGCTCCGGGGATTAATACCGGCCTTTACTTCCAGCGGATAAATCCGGCCTGAGGTTTCGCAAAGAAAATGAAGCACCGCTTTACCCCCTTTGCTGCGCCAGTAATGAAGTGGCTGTCCGAAATGGGCCATCAATTGCAATACATGACGTTTTCATATTCATTTCGACCAAAGGCTTTTAATGTGAACGTCTTTCCGGTTTGACGGGCGCCTTGCAAAAAAGGGGCTTTCGCCTGGAGCTTGACTTCCAACCAAGCAGTTTTTGGTATATGTCCCTTTTCATGGTAGACGACAGTGCCAGAACAGATCGGGAAGGTCGAGAGTATTCTGGTCGGTTATGTGAAAATTATCACATAATAGGGATGATAAATGTGGTGACACCACACAATTAACCCAAAAACATCAAAGACGCAACCCTCATGAGAACCAAAATTTACAGGAAAGAGGGGAAATAAAAGACATTCTGTATTCAGGATGGACTATCTTAGGTTCTACTCCCGCTACCACCACCACAACACATCTTTAAGGTTTTTGTTCCAAAAGCTTCAACGCTTTTTTAAGGTTGAACTTGGCTTCTGCGTAATCGGGATCGATTTGGATCGCCATCCTGAAGTGTTTTAGCGCTCCTTCAAACTCTCCTTTTCCGTGGATGGCAACGGCCAGGTTATTATGGGCTTTTGCATAGTCCGGTCTTAATCGAACCGCTTCCTGATAGTGCTCAATGGCTTTTTCGATCCGGCCGGTGTGGAAATAAGCAAGCCCGATGTTGTTGTGGGCGACCGCAAGATCCGGCTTTATCCGAAGGACTTCTAAGAAATGAGCGATCGCGGCGTCGGCATGCCCCTTGTTGAAAAGGGCCAGTCCCAGGTTGTTGCGGACGTCCATATCATTGGGCCGGATCCCCAGCGCCATCCGGTACTGCAAAATGGCTTCGTTGATGTCTCCCCGGTTCAACAGCGCCAACCCGAGGTTATTGTAGGCGTCCACATAACCGGGTTTGATGCTTATCGCTTCCTTGTATTGCTCAATAGCCTTTTCAGCCTGTCCATCTGCCATTAAGGCCAGCCCCAGGTTGTTATGGACCAGCCAGTTGTCCTTTGTAACGGCGATGGTATGGGCAAACAGCGTCGTGCTGTTTTCCCAATACCGAACCTGCCGGTGCGTAACGGTCCACAGTAGGGCGAGGATAAAGATGGAGGCGACGGCCAGCCAGCCCTTTTTGAAGCGACACCAGTCGGCCAGAGCCGGAACGCCCCAGGCGGCGATGATGAAAAGCCCCATGAGCGGGATGTAGGTATAGCGGTCTGCCATGGCTTGGTGCCCGACTTTGACGATGCCGATAACAGGCGCAAGGGTGATCAGATACCAAAGCCATCCCATCATGACATAAGGCGCTTTTTTGAAAGCTCTGGCAGCGATGGCTGTAAAAAAGGACAGCAGCAAGACTCCGCCGGCTAGCTTCCACAAAGGGATAAAGTCCGGGAAGGGGTAGAAGATCGCCAATGGGTTCGGGTAAACCGTCTTGATCATATATACCGCGTAGGAGACGATGGCGTTGGCCATCCTGGCGGCAAAGGGGACCGCATCCAGCGGTGTTACGCTGCCGCCGGTTTTCTGGGCGTAAAGGGTCACCATCCCGACTGCTGCAGAAAGCAGGAAAAAAAGCGCTTTTTCCCAGATCAGTCGAAAGAGACTCCCGAACCCCTTGGAAAGCGACTTATTAAACGCCTCCATTTTCATACGCTTTAAGGGCCATAGATCCATCAGGACCAGGACGAAGGGCAGGGCGACCGCCATGGGCTTGGACATGAGGCTGAAGCCGAAAAACAGCAGGCAGCCCGCATATCGGGAAACGGTGGGGCGCTGCACCCACAGATGATAACGCCAGATCGCAAGCAGCCAGAAGAGAGTGCATAAAACATCTTTCCTTTCTGCGATCCAGGCGACCGATTCCACGTGCAGGGGGTGGAGGGCGAACAGACCCGCCGCAAAAGCGCTTTTCCAGACACTCCCGGTCATTTTGTCGAAGATGAAAAGCAATAGCAGGCTGTTGAGCACGTGCAGAATGAGATTGGTGAGATGGTGCATGCCGGGATCGAGGCCGAAAATACTGCAATCCAGCATGTGGGACAGCCACGTGACCGGATGCCAGTTGGCCGCGTGGGTCTCCGTAAATGCCCATATCAGGCCGTCCAGGGTCAGCCCCTTCTTTACCTGGGGGTTTTCGAAGACATATTGATCGTCGTCGAAATTGATGGCGTCGTATGTCAAAACCGGTTGGTAAACCGAAAAGATGGCAAATGCCAGAAGCATTCCGATCCAAACTCCCGGATGTTTATTGCTAAAAGAGATGAGGTCGATTGCTTTTTTATCCATCGATATGGATATCCCTCCTTTCATGACTGCTGTAACGGAACCAACGGGTTGAGTCAACTCGATGTTACACATGCCGCCAGCCTCCTTTTGAACGCCCGGGACCATGGGGCCCTTTTTACGGTCTCTTTCACCATATTGATGAAGTACCCCGGTCAATCTGCCGACCCCTTTACAATGGGTAGAAAGAACGGTACAAGACTTCCTTCGATATCGATGCCGCACTAAGAGCTAGCTAAATCAGATCATGTCTTTTATTGCCGCTTGCACAAGGAAGGGATATACTGCGTATTGGCATCCAGTTTAGACAATTCCGAAAAAGGGGTTATTGCCATGACAGAGAAAAAATGGCGTGTCCATCACCCGGAGGGAAATCGTCGCGTGATCGTTACCAAAGAGCTGCCGGGGCAGCATTGGCTGGATATCCTGGCCGGTGCCGATTGCCGCGTTGACATCTGCACGTCCACCGATGTTCTGACCACCGATGAGATCATCGCCGCCATGGCGCCCCGATGTCATGGTGCCATCGGCCAGCTCACCGAAACCTGGGGGGAGGCGCTTTTTAAGGCCCTTGAAAAAGCAGGGGGCAAAGTTTACAGCAACTATGCAGTGGGATTTAACAACGTGGACCTCTCCGCCGCGACACGGCACGGCATACCGGTGGGCAACACCCCCGGCGTCCTCACGGAAACCACCGCCGAAATGGCCGTGGCGCTCACCTTTGCGGCTGCGCGGAGGATAGGGGAATCGGAACGGTTTTTAAGAGCCGGGAAATATCATGGCTGGCTGCCCAACCTTTTTTTGGGTGAACTGCTCCGGGGCAAAACCCTGGGGCTCGTGGGGGCCGGGAGGATCGGGGCCGCCTACGCCCGGATGATGGTGGAAGGGCATAAGATGAACCTAATCTATTTCGATCCCCATCCCAATAGGGATCTCGAATCCTTTATCGCCGATTACAGCGAATTTTTGCGTTCCAAAAATGAGCCGCCCATCACCTGCCGGCGGACCGATAACATCGAGGATCTATTGAAAAAGGCGGACTGCGTCAGCCTCCACACCGTTCTGGATGAAAGCACCCATCACCTCATGGATGCGCACCGGCTCTCTCTGATGAAGGAAAATGCCATATTGGTCAATACCAGCCGAGGCCCGGTGGTCGACGAGGCGGCGCTGGTAACCCATTGCCGTAATCATCCGGGTTTTCGGGCAGGGCTGGACGTCTTCGAAGAGGAGCCGGCCATGAAGCCGGGATTGGATGGGCTGGAGAATGTCGTGATCGTTCCCCATGTGGCCTCGGCAACCCGATGGACCCGGGAGGGGATGGCCATTCTGGCGGCCCGCAATGTCGCGGCCATTGTGAGCGGACATAACGCCTGGAACCGGCCGGACATCGAGCCCTTTCTTAAGGAGCAGGCACCCGACGCCGCACCAAGCATTCTGAATGCAGATCCTTTGGACATTCCACTTTTGGAGGATTGATGTTCAAGAAGTTCGCCATCGGATATCTGGCCGCTTTGGCAGGGCTGTGGGGATTGGGGATCATTGTCACCGAAATCCTCAGGAAATGGCGACTGCTGAGCGAGCGGGTGGATACCGCCTGGGTGGTTGTATTTTTCTGGGTCTTGTTCTTCGGCCACCGATATTCCGGCGCTTCCAGACTCCAGAATCGTTCGGAAGAAAAGACGGGTTCAGGTACATTCAACCTGATCATCAATGTTCTTCTCGTGGTGATCTCCATCTCGGCGATCGTCAGCATCCCCTTTATCTGGTATGGCACCATAGAGGAGCTTGCCAAGGGGGCCGGACGATAACTTGTTTCCATCCACAAACGGCAGCTTGATTACCTTGACCTTGAACAAAAATCCACATTTGTGAACTGGAAAGGCTTCATGTGTCCAATTTGATATTTAATGATTTGTGGATGGGCACAAAAGCGCATTGATCCATACCAGGGTGAACCATCAGGGCGTTTCTTCCCGAAGAATTTTCCAGTCTTTTCCTTCCCGTATGAGTAGAAGCGTCTTGGTCACACTGTCTTTGTAAGTATTGGACCGATAGTGCTGTACAAAGGTGGCCCGGGCCTTTTGGGCTCCAGTCAATGTGTGGACGAGATTGTCGATCGACACACGTATAAATGCCGGTTTGGCCAGGCGTTTTCGCCTGAGATTGCGCCAGGAAGGGAGCGTCCGACCGCCTTTCGGCTTGAAGCTCTCAGCATAATGGTTCAGGTATGCATCGGAATCCTGACGGGACCATGCGTCTGCCCATGAGGCCACAAATGCCGGAACGGATCCTTTTGCTCCGGATGGTGGGGATTTAGGTTTTTCCGGGGTTTTCTTCTCGGCCCTTTTTTTCTCGGGAGCGGATGTTGTCGCAGATGAAACTCGGGTTTCCTTTTCCCTGATAGCGGCAGCCTTCTGCTGCCGGACCCCTTTGGGTTTTTCAACCCGCAGCTGCTCTTTTGACAAAAGGCGCTTTTCCAGCCGACTGATCTGTTCCTGTGAAGCAGTCAATTTCCGGGCCAGGGTTTCCTGTTTTTCTTTGGCTGCGGTTGCTATGGCCTGCTGGGCGGCAACCTCCTCCCTATGCCTTGCCAGTTCGGTCTTAAATCGTTTCCGCTCCTGCTTCATTAGTTGAATGGTATTTGCAAGGGAGAGCCGTTCTGTTTTCTCGGCATCCACCGCTTTTTTTATCTCATCCCGCCAGGCCGTGTCAGTGGTCCCGGCAGTTCTTAGCGCGGCAATTTCAGCATCCATTGCTGCCAGCTTTTCATTGAGCCTGCTGTTGTCCCGGCTTGATTTTTCGCCGGCCAGGCGGAGCACTTCCATGAGTTTGCGGGATTCCGACAACTCTTCGGCCAGAGCGGATTTGGCTTTTCCAAGTTGATCCATCAAAGCCTGCTGTTTCAAGATGAGATCGGCCTGCTTCATCAACTCGGAGGTGAGTTTCTCCCGGTCCGTTTGGAGATCTTGATACGATTGCGTGAGTTTCGCCATAACCGCAATGGATTCGGTTCGCTCCTTTTCGATGATTGTTTTATCTGCCTTTATCTCCGCTAGTGCAGCCACCTTTTTTTCTATTGCCACCAATGCCTTTTTGGCACTTTCTCGGCCCCGAACCGCCTTTCCCATCTCGCCTTCCAGCTTTCGGATCTGGACATGGGCCGCAGCCAAGTCTGACGCGAGGGACGACCGTTCTTTTTCCGACTGCAGATTCACCGCCCCTTGGATGGCGATCTCCTCATTTTTCCGCTGCAGCTCCGCTTTGAGCCGCGCGTTCTCAGACCCGATAGCCTGGATCGACGCCTTCAGAGTTTGGTCCCTGGTGTTACCGGCCGTTAGGTCCTCCCGTGCTATTGTGGCCATCTTTGTTGCGGTGGTCGCTTCTTTGCGAAGGGCAGCCAACTCGCCTAAAACCTTTTGCAGGGAGGCATCCAATGCCCCTTGCTTGGTCTGTGTGGTTTGAACGGTTCCGCCGAGACCTTCCATTTGATGGCGCATGGCGGCGAGATCCCCGGCATGTGCCGCGCGCTCGCTATCCGACCTGCCTATCTCTTCTTTTTGTCCGGCAAGGACCTGCTCCTGGGCGGAAAGACCGGCCTTGATCTCATCCCGTTCGGCTCTTGCCGCTTCCAGCGCCTGGCTCATGCCGGTGACCTTTTGGGCGACTGCCAGGAGGGTATTGTGAACCGCATCCCCCGCCGTGGCCGCATCGGTCACCTTCTTTTCAAGTGCCGCCAGCTTGCCGTCCATCGCCAGGCGTGCATTTTCGGCATCCCCCAGTAGGGCCTGCTGCCCGGCGATTGCTTTATTCTGCTCTGTCAGCCCGGCTTTGAGCAGATCCTGCTGCCCCTGTGCTACTTCTATCATCTGGGCCAGACCGGTGACTTTTTGGGCGACTGCCAGGAGGTTTTTTTGAACGGCATCCCCCGCCGTGGCCGCATCGGACACCTTCTTTGTAAGCGCCGCCAGTTTTTCGTCCGCAGCCAGGCGTGCATTTTCCAGGTTATCTATTTGAATGTCCCGGTCGACAATGGCTTGTTTCTGAGCATCCAATCCTGCCTGTAGCTGTTCCAGATGAACCTGGTTTGCTTCCACTGACTGGGCGATTGCGGCGGTTTTTTCACTCACTGCGGTAAGAGCTTTACGAGCCAGTTCGTCTGCTGATAGAGACGCCTTCAAACGCTTTTGCAGGACCGCCAACGTTTCATCACCCGCCAGCTGTGCTTTTTCAATCCCAGCTAATTTTGCATGATGATCGGCAATGGTTTGATTCTGGTTGTTCAATCCGGCCTTGATTTGATCCCGTTCACCCCTTGCAACTTCATGGGCTTGAACAAGACCGGCCACTTTTTCCGTTGCCGTCTGAAGATTTGTTTGAACTGCCATAACCTTCGTTGCGGCATCCGCTGATTTTTTTTCAAGGACTGCCAGCCTTTTGTCCGCAGCCAGGTGTGCATTATCCAGTTTATCCATTTGGGTTTTCCGGTCAGCAATGGCTTGTTTCTGAGCATCCAGTCCCGCCTGTAGCTGTTCCAGATGGACCCGGGCTGTTTCCATTGACTGGGCCATTGCGGCGGTTTTTTCACTCACCGCGGCAAGATCCTTACGAGCCACGTCGTCCGCCGCTATTGACGCCTTCAAACGCTTTTGCAGGACCGCCAACGTTTCATCACCCGCCAGTCGTGCCTTTTCAATCCCAGTTAATTTTGCATGATGATCGGCAATGGCTTGCTTCTGGCTGTTCAATTCGGCCTTGATCCGGTCCCGATCGGTGAGCGACGCTTCCAAAGATTGCGCCATGCCGGCAATGCGATCGTTGATTGATTGAAGATTCTTTTGAACCACCATATCTGCGGTCGCCGCATCCGATGCTTTTTTTCCAAGAACCGCCAGCTTTTCGTCGGTTGAAAGGTGCGCTTTTCCCGATTTTTCCATTTCAACCCGTTGGTCGGCGATGGCCTGATTCTGTCGTTTCAGTTCTGTTCGGAGCTGATCCCGTTCGGCCAATGCGCTTTCCAAAGACTCGACCAGACCGTTGATCCGGTCGTTGATAGATTGGAAGTCATTTTTAACGAGATCGTGGGCGAGTGCCGTCTCCACTATTTTTTCTTCAAGGGTGGTTAGCTTCCCGGCCATCGCCAGACGGGCTTTGTCAGCATCACCGATACGGGTTTGCTGCCCGGTGATCACTTTGTTTTGTGCTTCCAGTCCAGCCTTGATTTGATCTCTTTCAATCCCTGCTGATTCCAGATTCTGGGTCAGACCGGTGAGTTTTTCGTTTACAGTCTTCAGGTTTTTTTGATTCGCATCACCCGATGTCGTTCCGTCCGCCACTTTCTTTTCAAGACCCGCCAGATTTTTTTTAAGTGTATCCTGACCCTGGACCAGGTTTTGGACGGACAATTCCATCTGCCGGACCTGGTCTGTGGCAAGTGTCATCTCCTTGGTGAGCGTCAGCCGGGATTTTTCCGACTGGGTCACCAGCGCATGCTGAATCCCAACGGTTTCTTTCTGATGGTCCAGGTCGGTTTTTAGCTGCACATGGTTTTTTTCGGCCGCTTTTAATTCCATCCTCAGGATGCTGATCTCGTGAAGTGCAGCGGCGAGACCGTTTCTAAGGGTTTCAAATCCAGGTGAAAAGTTCGTGACGTTCCGGCGAAGGGTTTCGTTGTCGGCAATATTGGCTTCTATCCGCTGCTGGACATTTTCCAAAGAGCGTCCTAATTCCTCGACTCTCTCAAACATGGCGGATCGTTCCAGAGATGCGTTTTTGTTCTGTCCTTTCATGGAGGTGAGGCGCTCTACCAATGAATCCAGCTGAGCGCGGGATTCGGCTGATGCATCAGCCAGCTTTCGGTTCGTGGCCTCCCATCGGGTGACAGCCGCCTGATGCGTATCCAATCTTTGCTGCAGAGCGTCTATCCGGGATTCCAGCAATTTGATTCCAGCATCGGGAAAGGTTGCCTGGGGGACCTCTTTAGATACCGGTGGCCGTTTTGGCGCTTGGGCCAGTTCCTGTTGTTCGGTGGCATCCGTTTGACGGGAAGCCACTTCTGGACCCTCTTTTCGGGTTTCAGGTGGTTCCGAAGGAAGCGCGGTTGCCAACGCCGGCGCTTCGGGAATTGCCAATTTGACATAATCGATATGGAGCCATCCCTTAAGGCCTTTTGACTCGACATGGAACCATTTACCCCGTCTTTGATTTATCTCCAGCGGCGATCCTGATTTCAGGGTTTCCACAACGGCATATCGCTTCCCCGGCCCGCTCCTCAGGTTCAACCGGGTTCGCGTCCAGCCCTTTTGGGGCAACTTGCCATCCTCTTCTGAAAGGATCCGGATGGGGCCGGTGATCTTTACGTAGTCTCCGGAGACCCATCCCTCCTTCTGTTTGTAACGAATGCGGTGCCAATGGTTTCGGGTTTCGAAAATAGGGACCTCCGATTCCAACGGCACCAGTTCCATGCGGGTGCCCTCCGGTCCGGGAAGGGTTCTCAATACGACGTTCGCCGTTGTTCTTCCCATGGATGCGGACGAACGGGCTGATAAAGTGGAGGACCCCGTTTCTGTTATTCCTTCCATCTGGAGGGGAGTGGATGGATCGGTTGATTCGGGAAGCTGTGCGATCTGTGTTTCGGGGTAAGTGGGAAGCGGTTTGTCATCCCTGGGTACCGATCCGCGCAACCCGCCCAGAATGCCGTCCTGAATGCTTGTAAATAGCTTTTTCTCCCACTCCCGCCCTTTGGATTCCAGAGTCGAGGTGATGACGATGACGCATTTGTCCGGAGGTGAAACATAGATATACTGTCCGCCGAAACCCACGGCGGTGAATGCGGCGGTCCCGCCGGGGCGAGTGTACCAGAGATATCCATAGCCTCCATATACTTCGTGATCTCCGTACGTTGTGGGGCGGATCGATTCCGCTACCCACCATTTGGGCAGGACCTGCTGTGAGCCGTAACGCCCCTCGTTGAGATAGAGCTGCCCCAGTTTTACCATATCGGTGGGCAGCAGGGAGAGATTGTTTCCCCCCACTGGGACGCCGTTAGGATCGGTATCCCACCCTTTCAGTTGGATCCCCAAGGGTTTGAACAGCTTGCGTTCCGCATAAACCGCGGAACTCACACCGGTCACCCGGGTCAGGATGCCGGAAAGAATGTGGGTATTGCCGGTGCTGTACTGAAATGTGGCGCCAGGTTCCGCCACCATGGGCCGGTCCAGCGCGGCCTTTACCCAGTCCTTGCTGGAGATCCACGCGTTGTATGTCTGGTAGCTGGTGGGGACCAGACCCGAGGTCATGGTCAGCAGATGGCGAACGGTAATGCGTGCCTTGCGGGGATCTTTAAAAATTTCATCATAGGGCAGCAACTCACGGATGGGCTGATCCAGGTTGAGAAGTCCCTCATCCACGGCGATGCCCACCAGGGCGGAGAGCAGGCTTTTGGAAGCGGATTTCAGGTTGTGCGGTTTCTCGCGGAATCCTTCGCGGAAATATTTTTCGGCTACCGTTTTCCCTTCTCGTTGGACGATGACGCTGTAAACACCGTGCATCCGACCGATTTCGTTGACGGATTGATCGACGATGCCGATATCGGGATTCGGTTTCGTTGTGGTAACGGCCAGCCACCTTTCGCGGTTTCCATGGGAATTTTGAAACAGGGATTCCGTATCGAGTGCTAAAGGGGCTGACGGTTTCACACCGATCGAGCGGGGTGCCGCCGGATTCTCACCCATGTGGGTATAGCCCAAACGGATAGTGAGAGAAAGGCAAAGGACCAGGAAAAAAGCGATGACCCATCCACGCCGTTGGCCGCCCGCCTTAGGGTCGGTTTTTAAAGAGGGGATAAATTGGCGTCCTATCGATCCGGGCATATCCAATCTGGAGTCGGGGTTTGGATTGAGAATCGGTCCGGTTCCGCAACCATGAAAGATTCGAATCAGGGTTTTAGCGCAAAGCACGATGGGTGTCAAAATCCTTTTCCGGGCAGAGGCGAAAGCGCCTATCTTGTAGTCGCATAAATCTCAAACCTTGATGCGGTGCGATTACAGGGAAATCCGTTACCGACCTGAGCTGATCCTGGTTTCTGGATGCTGGATATTTTCGATGCCACCATATGAAGGTTCCTTTTTACCAGTATCCAGCATCGATCATCCAGTATCTGTTTCCACCCCATCAGCTCATCAAACCCAGAAGCTTCATTTTTCGATACAACAGGGTCCGATGGATTCCCAACGTCCGGGCAGCCCGGCTTTTGTTGTGCCCCGCCTGTTTGAGTGCTTGTCGAATTACCTCCCGCTCCGCTTCGAACAATTTTTCCCGGAGGCTGGAGCCCGATGCGGAAACCGGCGTTTTCAACCCTCCGTGGAGATAAAGGGGTAGATCCGCCACGGTGATGATGCCGCCATCCAGGGAACTTAATGTGCGTTCAATGACATTCAGCAGTTCCCTGCCGTTTCCGGGCCAACTGTAGCCCTTAAGGCAGGTTGCAACCGCTTTGTCCATGCGAATCTCTGAAAAAGAAGGGGCTCCCTGACTTTGGCCCAAAAAATGGGTGACCAAAGGAAGAATGTCTCCCCTGCGTTCCCGAAGGGGGGATATTTTGATGGGGATGACGTTGATTCGGTAAAACAGATCTTTCCGAAATTGCCTTGCTTCCATCAATTTCCCGAGATCCTGATTGGTGGCGGCGATCATCCGGAAGTCCGATCGGATTAACCGGTTGCCGCCCACCCGTTCAAACTCCCTTGATTCCAGAACCCGCAAGAGCTTGGGTTGCATCTCGACGGGCAGGTCCCCGATTTCGTCCAGAAAGATGGTGCCCAAATGGGCCAGCTCGAATTTACCCGGTTTGCCTTTTGCGTTTGCCCCGGTATAGGCGCCCTTTTCGTATCCGAAGAGTTCCGATTCGAAGAGGTCCTTGGGGATGGCAGCGCAGTTGACACGGATAAAGGGATAGGACTTCCGGGAGCTGGCATGATGGATCGCCTGTGCAAAAAGCTCCTTTCCGGTTCCCGATTCACCGGTAATCAGAACCGGCAGGTCGTTGGTGGCGGCGTGCATCGCCTCTTTTTTAGCCGATTTCAAAGCCCTGCTCCGGCCAATGATATGATCGAAGGTGTACCGCGTGGCACGAAGGGAAGCGAGCTGCTTTTCATAGAGCGCCAGTTTCGTCTCAAGTCTCGTCAATTTTTCAGCCAACCGGTTGGCGGTACTGGCATTTTCAAACAGGACCAGGCCCAGAACGGCGATGACCGCCTCATCCTCCTTGATGGGAATACGCTGCACCAGATAGCCGATATCCTTGAACTGATGGGGATAGTTGATCTCCGGGATGCCGGTTTTTGCCACGATATGCAGGCGGGTATTGGAAACCACCTCCGTGGCATGCCGTCCGATCTGAGCATTTGGATCCAGTTCCAGAAATCTGGCATACGTATCATTGATATACACGATATACCCTTTAGCATCCGCCACTATGACCCCGATCTGCATGTGGTCCACAATTTTTCTGAACAGATCGGAACGTTGGAGCAGTGAATCCCTTTTTACGCTTCGGTGGGAAGTGGATCTCATCGGCAGCCTCAGGAAACGAATAGTGTAGCAAATTTAATACGGCTTTATATCGCCGATTTTCACCAAAATATCAACCCCTTCGTTAAAGCCGGTAAAACCACGGCCCAAAGGATGTGAGAACGTCTTGATATGTGGTATGAAATTTGCTGTGAAAGGATGATGGCATTATAGGATTCGGAGACTGAAGACAGCAAACCAAAGGAGGGAAGATATGCTGGAAATTAAAGATTCTGTCGCGGTCATTACCGGCGGTGCCAGCGGCATCGGTCTGGCGGTGGCCCGATATTGGGCAAAACACGGCGGTAATCTTGTATTGGGGGATATTGCGGAGGATTTGTTGGAGACAGCGGCTGCCGGGATCGATGGGGCAGTGGAAACAGTGGTCTGCGATGTTACGAATGAAAAGGATTGCAGCACACTCGCGGAAACTGCCATCCAACGGTTTGGGCGTATCAACCTGGTGGCGCCCTTTGCCGGTATCATCATGGACGGGTTGCTGCTCAGTACCGATCGGCAAACCGGCAGGGTGAAAAAGAAGATGTCCCTTTCGCAGTTTCAGAAGGTGTTGGATATCAACCTCACCGGCGTCTTCCTGACGGTGCGGGAGTGTACCGAACAGATGATCAATAACGGATGCCGGGGCCTGATTTGTCTGGTTTCCTCTACGGGATCCCTCGGTACTGCCGGTCAGATCAACTACTCCTCTACCAAGGCCGCCGTGTCGGTCATGCCCAAGGTGATTACCGCAGAGCTTTTCCGACGCGGTCTTTCCCATCAAATCCGCTGTGCGGCCGTAGCTCCAGGTTACTGCGCCACGCCCATACTGGAAGGAATGAATCAGAAGGCTCTGGATAAAATCCTTTCCGATGTGCCCATTGGCCGCCTGATCGATCCGGATGAGATCGCCTCCCTTGTCTGCGAACTTTTCCGAAACGAGGCGCTGGCCGGAGACGTTTTCTACATCCATGGGGGTCTGAGGCTGGGATCCAGAGGATAAAAAGGAGATTAAAATGAGCAAAGTCAGTATTATCGGTGCCGATAACACCCAGTTTGGGGCTTTTGTCGAACGCAACCGGGAAACCGGAGCGGTCAAGGATACCAAAACCTACTATGAATTGATGACCGAAGCGGGGAAGGGAGCGATAGCAGACGCCGGGCTCTCCCCGGAGGAGATCGATGGTATTTGGGTCGGCTCCTGTTCGCCCTCCATGTTTCTCAATCAAGAACATGTCGCACCCTTGAGCCTGGAGGTGGCGCCGGAAGCGCTGCGTTTTCTCCCCACCACGCGCACCGAAGGGGCCTGTGCCTCATCCTCCGTTGCCCTTTACAACGCCGTTTTCGCCGTTGAATCCGGTCGTTTCGACCGGGTGCTCGTCATCGGTGTTGAGAAGATGAACCTTCTCGCCACCAAAGAGATGACACATGTTTTGGCCTGTTCCTCCCACTGGCCCACCGAAGGATCCAAAGGCATGACCTTCCCCGGGCTTTTCGCCGAATATGCAAAGGGATATCAGGCGCAATACGGCTTTTCGGACGAAGAACTGGCGCGGATGCTGGCCGCCGTGTCGGCACTCTGCTACCGCAATGGTATTGAAAACCCACTCGCCCATTTCGGAAAGGGCAGCCCTCCGGACCGCCTCGGTCTCTTTGATGCCGAAAAGATTCTGGCACTGCCCGGCGGGGGCAGGGGGGGCAATCCGATGATCGCGCCGCCGCTGCGCCTGCATGATTGTTCTCTGGTGACCGACGGTGCCGCTGCCCTGGTGCTGGCCCGCAGCGGGGAGATCCCCGATACCGCGAAAAAGGTTGTCGAGATCGCCGGTATCGGCATGACGACAGAAAGGCTGGCGGAAAACGTCCGGCCCAACCTGCATGAATTGTCCGCAGGGAAGATCGCGGTAGCGCAATCTTTTGCTGAAGCGGGAGTTGCCTTAGGGGATGTGGACTTTGCCGAAGTTCACGATTGTTTTACCATCAACCAGATTCTCTGCACCGAAGCTTTGGGATTATCCAGAGATGGCCACGGGGGATGGGATTACATCGAAGGTCGCTACACGGCCGGAGATGACTGCCCCATCAACCTGTCAGGAGGCTTGAAATCCAAAGGACACCCGGTGGGCGCAACCGGCGCCTCCATGCATGCCCTTGCCTACAAACAGCTGGTGGGGGAACCCATTGGGGTGTCACCGGAAAAAGGTCAGCCGGAGATCGGTGTCGTGTTCAATGTCGGTGGATCGGCGGTAACCAATTGCGTGACCACATTGAAAAGAATCCGGTAGTGTCGAATGCACACCACTGGTGAGCGGGCCATTATTTTAAACTTTTTAAAGGATAAAGGGGTAGCGGATATAGATGCTGGATACTTGCCACTGGTCCTGGTTGCTTGATGCCTGCTACTGGGGACCGGTTAGTTCGCTGTTAATTATTTCGGAAGCATCCAGTATCCAGAAACAAGCAACCAGGATCTGCCGCATCGTGGCAACGTTCAAATGTTTCATAACAGTGATGGCAGTTCGGATCGTCAGAGAATATTTTTTCTGCGGCCTCACCGATAAGCCACGGCAGGCAACCAGATGACGAGCTGCGGCCAGATGGCAATGATAAAAAGACCCGTCAGCTGCAGGATAATAAAAGGGATCACCCCTTTATAAATATCCACCAGCTCGATCTCCGGCGGGCAGACGCCTTTCAGATAGAACAGTGCAAATCCAACAGGCGGTGTAAGAAACGAGGTCTGCAGGCTCACCGCGATGAGCATCACGAACCAGACCAATTCCGGGTTGTCCACCACGCCGTGACCATCGATTTGAAAACCGAGGTTCTGGACCACAGGTGCGATCAAGGGCAGTACGATGAGGGTAATCTCGATCCAATCCAAAAAGAAGCCGAGTAGAAACACGCTTGTCAGGATAACGGCCATGATGCCGTACGGCCCAAGGGGGATGCTGGTCAGCGACCGTTCGATGAATTCATCGCCGCCCAGACTTCTCAGGACCAAAGCAAAGCAGGTGGCACCGAGAAATATGGCAAAGATGTAGGCGGTGGTGTTGAAACACGCCTTGGTCACCTCAACAACGACTTTCAGATTCAGCTTTTTGTTGATGGCCGCCAGGATGGTGGCACCCAGCGCCCCGACACCACTGGCTTCCGTCGGGGTCGTGATACCGGCAAAAATGGAACCCAGCACCGCCACGATCAGGCATGCAGGTGGGAGTATGTTCTTGAATACATCCCAGAGCATTCGGAGTTCTATGGGCTTTCGGTCCGGATCCAACGGTGCTGCGGCTGGTTTGATCATGCAGTAAATGAGAATGTAGCCAATGTAGAGACTTCCCAGTATTATACCGGGAATGACGGCACCCATGAACAGGTCGCCCACCGACAGCCCCAACTGGTCGGCCATGATCACCAGCATGATACTGGGCGGAATCAATATCCCAAGTGTTCCGGAGCCGGCAATCGTTCCGAGAGCCAGCGTTTTGGAATAGCCTTGTTTCATCATCGCCGGCAACGAGAGAAGACCGAGAAGGACGACCGATGCTCCGATGATGCCGGTGGAGGCCGCCAAAATGATGCCGATGGTGGTAACGGTGATGGCGAGGCCGCCGCGGACTTTCCCGAATAGGCTCTGCATGGATCGCATGAGTTTTTCCGCGATACCCGACCGGTCCAACATCAGCCCCATGAAGATAAACATGGGCAACGCCACCAACACCCAGTTATCCATGAACTTGAAAATGCGGTTGACCGACATTCCCAGCGTCAGATAGTCCAGCCCTGTCCAGGTTTCGAGATAGAGGTCGGACAGGTATCCCACGAAGGTAAACAAGATGGCGACGCCGCCGAGCACCCAAGCCACCGGGAAACCGGTAAACAGCAAGCCCACAAATGTGAGAAACATTGCGATGACAAGATAGTCGTTAACTTCCATTGGCTATGATCTCCTCAATGATTGGATAATTCGGATTGCCCGTGAAATCGCAGCCAGGCCGAGGAGACCGAAGCTGATGGGAATAACCCCCTTGATGGCCCAGCGCCACGGCAGGCCCAGGGGCGCATCCGATCGTTCGTTTACCCGCCACGCCTCATAAACGAAATCCAAGCTCTGGTGAAAAATAATGATGATAAACGGTAGCAGTAGAAAAACAATTCCGAAAAGGTCCCACCGATTTTTCCATTTTTGGGACAGGCGCGAGTGGATGATGTCGACCCGAATATGGGAATCCATCATCATGGCATAGGATGCACCGAACATGATGCCAAGGGCATAAAGGTGCCACTGAAGTTCTTCAAGAATGACCAGACCGTGCCCGAATCCGTAGCGAAGAATCACCTGGAGGATAATAATGAAAATGAGGATCACATTGGTCCACATCACGAAATGACCGATGTTGCGTATGAGGGCGTCCAAAAAGTCTGAAAATTTGTTGGTCACCTGCTCCTGACTATCTTCTTTACTCATTTGTTTCTCCCCGGAGTTGCTTGGGATTTTCGTATGATGTCATACCACATGGCTGGATAGAGGGTTCCGATGCCAGAATATCTTATCATTCAAAATGCTTATTTTCTTCCGGCTGGCTTTTTATCACATACCACCAACAAGCACGGGAGGCAAACGGATTCACCTCCCGCGCTGTTGTGTTGGGTCACTCATTTACAACCAGATCATTTGGGCGGTTCCGGTCTCGGCAGGAACCCATAGGTCTGCCAAATCTTGTACTCCTCCCGGAAAGCCGACAGATCATCCCATACCTTCTTGAAAAAGGCATCCTTGGCGGACTGTTCGGCCGCCACTTCCTCCCAGGCTTTTTTGAAATGCCCGAGCATCTCGTCGGACCAGTACATATTGGTCACACCGCGTTCCTCGACATTTTTTTTCATCGTTTTGGCCTGGATCGCCTCGGTCATGGCAAAAGCATCCGCAGTGGCGGCCCGGGTTATCACCTCCAGAACCATCTGTTGATGCGCACTCATGCTGTTCCACACATCTTTGTTGATCAACAATTCAAAAACGGTGGCCTGCTGATGCCAACCGGGGAAATAATTGTATTTGGCAATCTTGGAAAATCCAAGCCGTTCGTCGATGGCTGGCATGGAGAATTCGGTGGCGTCGATCGCTTTTTTCTCGAGGGCAGGGAAAATTTCTCCGCCGGGCAGCAGGCTGACCGAAGCCCCCAGTTTGGAAAGGGTATCACCGCCAAAACCGAAAAAGCGGATTCTCAATCCTTTATATTCTTCGATGCTCTTGACCGGTTCCTTATACCAGCCGGACGTTTCCGGTGCGATAATTCCCAGAACCAGCACCTTCACGTTATACCCGTGGCTGTCATACATCTCCTGGTACAGCTTCATGCCGTTGCCGTGCCATAACCAAGCCAGATACTCGCCCGCTTCCGGACCGAAGGGAACTGCCGTGAAGAACGGGGATGCCGGGATTTTACCTGCCCAGTAGCCTGCCGTGGAATACCCGGCGTTGATTTTGCCCTTTGAAACGGAATCGAGAATCTCGAAGGGCGCCACCAGTTTTCCAGGTTCATATACCTTCATCTTTAGACTGCCGCCGCTGGCCTCCTCTAGGCGATCCGCCACCCAGGTGATGGTGGTGCCCAATCCGGGCAGTACCGTGGCAAAACATACCGGGACTTTCAGCAGGATCTTTTTCTCTTTGGCAGCCATGGCCGTGGTGCTGGAAAGGACGAACATTACCGCCAGCATCAAAACAAATAGTTTAACCAGTGTTCTCTGTTTCATGTTATGCCTCCTTTGGAGTGTTAGGGGTTTGAACGTAAAAACATGTCTTCCGTTCCAGGGCTAAAATGGGTCATGCTTCCTGTCGCCGGTCGATGTTTTCACCATTATCCTCTACTAAAGTGCTGAGCGAACCGCCGTCGAACAGAAGATCCCCGCCGTTTAAATAAGCCGCAAACTGCGAAAACCCTAGCAGGAAAAGATTCGCCACCGCGATAGGGGGCATCATCTCTTTGATTCGGGAGTTGCCCAACATCACATTTTGAATTACCCCCTCGGGGGATATATTGTTTTGCTTCGCCAGAACGGGAACTCGACGACATGTCGATGCGGTTTTGACAAAACCGGTACTGACGGAAAAAGACCTGATTTTCCCCCCGCCCTCGGCGGCGATGGACTGGGTCAGCGCTCGCAAGCCGAATTGGGTCATTTGATACACCGATTGGTTCGGGGTGCAGATATGGGCGTGTACGGCGGTCATGTTGCCGATGACACCGGTGCCGTCGCTGCTGTTTTCCATATGGGGAAAGATAAGCCTGGACAGGTAGTACGGTGCCCGGAGCATGACGCGTTGGATCCGGTCATATTGTTCCATGGGAAAATATTTGATGGCATCGATATGCTGCGTGCCGGCGGTATTGGCCAGAAATTTGATGGTCCCCAGTTTTGCCGCTTCACCCACCGCATGTTCGATATCGCGGTCCTTTGTAAGATCGGTCTCAATGAAGATGATCTGGCCGCCCATGGCCCGGGCCAGCCGCTGTGTTTTCTGGCCCTCTTCGGTGTCGACATCAAGTCCCACCACCATCAGGTTGTTGGCAGCGGCGGCGATGGCGGTGGCCCTGCCGATGCCGGTGCCGGCCCCACTGACGATGCACACATTATCCGGATTGAACTGCTCGTCGGGCAACAGGAGAATCTCTCTGCGCTGAATTTCAGGTTCGCGGATATCCATTCTCTTTACCTGGCCGGGATTTTTCATTCTCAGTCTTGGAAGGTGCCGGCAAATCATTATGCAATTTTGAAACCAGAATCCCTTATCGCGGACCCGATTATCGAATTCAGATGTAACATCCCAAAATCAAGCAGAATTCCCCAATTCATTCCCTTTTTTTTACATACAAAGGCCAAACCTGCCAAAAAAGGGTGGACAATTACGCGGACAATGCGTATCAAAAATTATACATGTCTATTATTTGATACAGAAACCATTGTGGGTTGAAAATCCAATATTTACATTGGTAGTACCATTATTACCGCCCTTTTTTTTAACTTGTCAAGCAAATTATTCTAACTTAATTATCTTATAATTTACTGAAAATTAAATAATACTACCTTTTTCCAGCACATTCATTTTGTTAATTTAAGGTTTGGTTTAATATAAGGTCATACCAATACCATTGAATTCTCAATTGATTTTTCTTGGGAATCCGTATTATCCCGGAGTGCTCTGGGCATGGAGGTACTGCCATGAACAATCGCAATCCGTCATCCATTTTTCCCGGCGAAGCGGAAAACCGGCAGGGCAGAACCGATCGTTCCGAATTGGAGGATTTAAAAGCACAGCTTTCCATGTACCGGATGATATTCGACAGTATCCACAACGGTACCATGGTGACGGACGCAAAAGGATACGTGACCCATTTCAACAAGCCCTATGGCAAATTCCTCGGTCTCGTGCCCGAGGAGCAGATCGGAAAGCACTGCACGGATGTGCTCGAGAATACGCGGATGCACATCGTTGCTGAAACGGGGATACCGGAGATCAACCAGGCGCACTGGGTCAATGGCCAGAACATGGTGGTGCAGCGCATCCCCATCTTCAGACAAGGGAAAGTGATCGCCGTATTCGGCCAGGTGATGTTCAAGGATGTGAAAGATGTCGGGAAACTCGCCACCCGTCTTTCTCTGCTTGAATCCAAGGTCAAGCTCTATGAGCAGGAACTCATCAACCTCCGGTCCACTCGGTACACCTTTGACAGTGTAATCGGTCGGAGCCGGGCGATCTCCCGGCTCAAAAAAGAGGCTTTAAAGGCCACGGCCAACCAGTTCCCAGTGCTGATCACCGGAGAGAGCGGCACCGGGAAGGAGCTTTTTGCCCAGGCGATCCATCACGCCAGCCGCCGCAACATCTATCCCTTCGTCCGCATCAACTGTGCGGCCATTCCCAGGGATCTCCTCGAATCGGAGTTGTTCGGTTATGACAAAGGGGCTTTTACCGGGGCCAGAACAGGGGGGAAACCGGGTAAATTCGAGCTGGCAAATCGGGGGACCGTGTTTTTGGATGAAATCGGGGATCTCCCCATCGAGATGCAGCCCAAGCTGCTTCGGGTTCTTGAAGAGAAGGAGTTTGAACGGGTCGGGGGCAATGCTGTCATCCGGTCCGATTTCCGTTTGGTGGCAGCCACCAACCAGAATCTGGAAGAGATGTTGGGAGACGGCCGGTTTCGCAAGGATCTCTTTTATCGCCTCAATGTCATCCCCTTGAACATACCCCCGCTTCGAGAGCGCCGAAGCGATATCCTTCCCATTGCTCGCTATCTGATGAAAAGAATGGCCCAGGAAGCAACTCTTTTGGACGTACGGATCGACGGGGAGGCTGAGAAAACTCTGGTGCATTACGACTGGCCGGGAAACGTTCGGGAACTCTCCAATGTTCTGGAAAGGACCCTTGCCTCCCTGGAAGGCAGCGCCATCCACCGACATGACCTGCCATTCTACCTGGACCGGACCGAAGGCCGGCCGATTGGGAATGCCGATGTGCCCCTAAAAGAAGTTCAGGCCAAAGCTGAAAAGGAGGCGATCCGGTTCGCCTTGAACGAATCGGGGCACAACAAAGCCAAGGCCGCCCGAATGCTGGGGATCCATCGCACCCTGCTGTACAAGAAGTTGAAGAAATACGAGTTATAGGTTCCCGCCATGCCCCTCCCAGTAGGGTTTACGCATCTCCCTTTTCAGCACCTTACCCGCCACGTTGCGGGGGAATTCATCGATGATCACCACCTCCGATACCCGCTGGAATTTGGCCTCCACCTTTTCGTTTATCCATTCCCTGAGCACTTCGGCGTCAACGGCGGGAGCCGGGTTCAGCGTCACCACCGCGATGGGGGTCTCCCCCCATTTGTCATGGGGAATGCCGAATACCGCGGCTTCGCAGACATCCGGATGTTTCACCACGATCTCTTCGATGTCCCGGGGGTATACATTCACCCCGCCTGAGATGATCATGTCTTTTTTACGATCCACCAGGTAGAGAAAACCGTCTTCATCCACGGACCCCATGTCACCGGAATGGAGCCACCCTTTTATCACCGCTTTTTCGGTGAGATCGTCCCGTTTGTAGTATCCGGGCATCAAATGGGGGCCCCGGCCGCAGATCTCCCCCACCTCGCCGGGAGGGACTTCAAGGCCGTTGTCATCCAGAATTTTCATCTCCGTGAGGGGCAGCGGGACACCCACGGATTGGGGTTTTTTAGCGTAGTCCATCTTGTCCAGAACCGTGACAAAACCTTCGGTTAGGCCATAGAGTTCATAGAATCGGCCTGGCAGCGCCGTGGTCAGGGCCTCCTTGTGTGCCATGTGCAGAGGAGCGCCCAGGGTCAGGATCATCTCCAGGGACTGCAACCGTTCGGGTGAAAAGTTGGGGGCATTCATCATTGCGATGATCTGGGCAGGTACCATCATCACATGGGTGACCTTTTCTCTATCGATGGTTTCGATATAGGAGACCGGTTCAAACTGGGGGAGCAGAATGTAAGTGGCTCCGATAAACACGGTGGGCATCAGATCCACGAAGGCGCCGTTGAAAACAATGGCACCTGCGTGCATGGTGATGCTTTCCGGCGTCATCCGGAAAGCGGAAGCAAAACCGGCACCATACCAGGATCGGACGTAGTGGGAATGCACGATCCCTTTGGGCATGCCGGTTGTGCCGCTGCTATACATGATATTGAAGGGGTCTTCATCCGTTATGTGAATCCCCTGGGGTTCACCGTCACCGGCCGCCTTCGTTAATTCCCCGTAAAACCGATATCCCGGGACACCCGGTTTGTCGGTGAGCACCCACCGGTCCGGCGATACGGCCGAAAGATCGTCCTTGATGGTGTTGAGTTCATCTACAAATTCGTTGCAGGTGATCACCATCACCGTGTCGGAGTTGGTGAGCAGGGTTTTCATGGCACCGGCCCGGAGCAGGGTGCTCAGGGGCACCACCACCGCTCCGATCTTTGCCACCGCCCAGTAGGTTTCCAGCAGCTCCAAACAATTGGGGAGAATGGTGGCCACCTTGTCCCCTTTTTTAATGCCCATTTCTGACATGGCATTTGCCAGCCGGTTGATGTTCCGGTTGTATTCCCGCCAGGTCAGGCGGCTGTCCCCGAAGACCACGGCCGGATGATCCGGGCGGTACTTGCCGTGTCGAGAAAAAATGGTTCCGATGTTCATGACACCTCCTTGGTGCTTGGATCCCGCTGAGAAACGAAAGCAGGTTCCCAACGCTTTTTATTCAGACCGGACCTCTTGCCGGAGCGATCAATTAAATCAGTATCTCAAGCGGGGGGCCGGTTATTGAATGAAACGGTTCCTCAAAAAGATGATAATTGTATTAAAATTAGTACATGTTGACCATTTGATACACTTGGGATGCTCCGGGAGGCTCTGTTTCATTCCTTCTCCCGGGTCAGTACACTGTGCGCTTCGGCCTGGCTCTCGTAAATGTGGGGCGCCACATTCCGCTTTCGGAGTGCGTCGCCGATTTTCATTCTTAAAAACGTGCTGGTGGTATATCGGGTCACCCGAGAATAAAACCGTTCCACCAGATTTTTGACCATCTCCGTGTATTCGTCCACGAGATCCGGATTGATGTAGAAGTTATCGTAGTTTACGATGGTAAACACTTTTTTCCCAAGAGGGGAGAGGATCCGCTCCACGGCGGCTTCCACTTCCCGTACATCCCCTGCGGTACCGACGGAGAATCCTTCGAAATTCACAAAGAAAAGGTTTTTTTCGGGTTCGTAGGTCAGCCGGTCTATCAGGGGAATGGTCAACATGTCTCCCTTGATCCCCATGGGCTCCAGGCGGAAGATCCGCTCATCCATGAGCGCAAGGGGCTCTCGGATAATGGGCTTGAAATCCATCTGTTCCAGAATCTCCCGTTTAAGGTCTACACCCGGCGCGATCTCTGTAAGTTCCATGCCGTCCGCAGTCAGTTCGAAAACGCACCGCTCGGTGACATAAAGAACCGGCTGATTTTTTTCCACAGCGTATCGACCACTGAAGGTCACATGCTCCACCGCTTCAATGAACTTGTGGAATTTGCCCTCCGTTTGGATGTTCAGCCGTCCGCTTTCCACCGACACCGAGAGACCCCCAGCGGTGAAGGTGCCTACGAATATCACCTTTTTGGCATTCTGGCTGATGTTGATAAATCCCCCGGCGCCGGCCAGCTTGGGACCGAATTTGCTGACATTGAGATTACCATGTCGGTCTGCCTGCGCCAGGCCGAGGAATGCCAGATCCAATCCCCCGCCATCGTAGAAGTCGAACTGGGATGGCTGGTCGATGACCGCCTGGGTGTTGGTTGCCGCACCGAAGTTGAGTCCGCCGGCGGGCAGACCCCCGATGACGCCGGGTTCCGCCGTGAGGGTGATGTAGTCCAGTATTTTTTCCTCGTTGGCGATGCTCGAGATCCCTTCGGGCATTCCGATCCCCAGATTGACCACGCTGTTGGGTGTGAGTTCAAATGCCGCCCTTCGGGCGATGATCTTCCGGGCGCTCATCTCCATGGCCTCGATAGATTGCACCGGCACCTTGACCTCGCTGCTGAACGAGGGGTTGTACCGTTCGGCAAAGGTCTGCCAGTGGTTTTCCGGTTTGGAGACGACCACGCAATCCACCAGGATCCCTGGGATCTTGACCTGGCGGGCATTGAGGGTGCCGGGTTGTGCGATGCGCTCCACCTGGACGATGACGAAACCACCGGAGTTTTTTGCAGCCGTGGCAATTGCAAGTGCCTCCAGGGTCAGGGCCTCTTTTTCCATGGTGATGTTGCCGTCGGTATCTGCTGTTGTGCCCCGCAGCAGCGCGACGTTGATGGGCAGGGTTTTGTAGGCGAGGTAATCGATACCGTCGAACCGGATCAGTTCCACCATCTCCTCTGTGGTGGAATCGTTGATCTTCCCCCCCCCGTTGCGGGGATCTACAAAGGTGCCCAGGCCCACGTTGGTAACGGTCCGGGGTTTGCCGGCGGCGATGTCCCGGTACATATGGGAGATCACCCCCTGGGGCAGGTTGTAGGCGGCAATCTTGTTCTCAATGGCCAGTTTCTGCAGTTTGGGCACCAGCCCCCAGTGGCCGCCGATCACCCGCTTGACCAAACCTTCGTGTCCCAGGTGGTTGAGCCCGCGCTGTCCGCCGTCTCCCTGCCCGGCGGCATACAATAGCGTCAGGTTTTTGGGCTGGCCCGTTTCGAGAAAATAAGCCTCCAGCTCGATGGCCATCTCTTCGGGGAACCCGATGCCCACGAACCCCCCCGTTGCCACCGTGTCCCCATCCCGGATCACCCGTATGGCAGCTTCTGCAGAGACCACCTTTCCCTTTTTGGCGCGCTCCGGCGTCAAAGAGGAGAGCATGGGATGAAGCTGCTCCTTGTTTGAAACCATGAAAACCTCCATTGTTGGTTAAGTTGTCTTTCGCAGATTATGCAAAATTAATGCCTGTGGTGTGAGACTGGGAGATCCGGTTTGCTTGGCTCAAATTTGTCGGAATAATGGGATGTATAGAAGGGATGGGTGGATAGATGGAATATTGGATCTACCGAGATCAAAAAACTCGAAATACGAATCACGAAATTCGAAACCAATACGAAGTTCGAATCATCAATTATTCAAAACAAAAATACTTTAAAAGCAATACCCAATGTGAGATAAAGCTATCGCGAATATCCCAACGTGTTTGGATCAATCCGATTTTGGCGGACTGACGGTGGCTTCGCCATCCAGGACCACCACCTGGTCCTGATTATTGCATTGGGTTGCCAGCCGCACCCGGTTTCTTTTAGCGTTGACCTCCAGCACCTCCACCGAAGCGGTGATGGTATCTCCGAAATAGACCGGGGCCCTGAAGGTCAGGGACTGCTTGATATAGATCGTTCCGGGTCCTGGGAGCTTTGTGCCAAGAATCGCCGAGATGAAACCCGCCGGTAGCATGCCGTGGGAAATCCGTTTCTTGAAAAAAGTCTTTTCCGCATAAGGGGCATTGATGTGGGCGGGATTGAGGTCGCCGGTAATTCCCGCATACAGGTAAACATCCGATTCGGAGATGGTCTTAGATATCTCCGCCCGATCCCCCACCTTGATCTCATCGATGGTTTTGCCAATCATCACGGCGTCTCCCTTTAAATCGGTCCTCCGGTTAAAGTATTAGTCAAAGATAGGTTCCGTTTGGGCAAAAGGCAGCACATGAGTTTTGGCCACCAGCTGCAGATGTTTATCCAGACGGGTTGGAGGTCAAATCCCATGTTATGGTGTCTTAATATCGGAGTCGGTATCGGTTTCGACAAAGTCCGTATTGAAGCCACTCGATTCCGATTCCGATAGCGACCCCAACCCCGACGGACACTTCTATGAATTTTAATTCATCCGGTAGCCAGCATCAAGCATCCATTGCCCAGTATCGAGCATCCACCGACTATCTTTCACACAGCTCCACCAGAACACCGCCGGTGGCTTTGGGATGCAGAAATGCGATTTTGGCGCCGCCGGCGCCGTTTCGGGGTTTCTGATCGATGAGCTGGACCCCTTTTTCCTTTAACTCGGCAAGCGCCGCTTCAACATCCTTCACCCGGAACGCGATATGCTGGATCCCCTGGCCCCTTTTTTCGATGTATTTTGCCACCGGACCGTCCGGGGCCGTGGATTCCAGCAGTTCCACTTCGCTTTCTCCCACCGGGAAGAAGGCCGTTGTGACTTTTTGGGCTTCTACGGTTTCGGTTCCCTCAAAGGCCAAACCCAGTATATCTGTCCAGAACTCCTTGCCCTGGTCAATGCTGTTGACCGCGATACCCAGATGGTCGATTTTCAAGATTTCCATGTATCTCTCCTTTCAAACAGGTATTTTCTTTTTTTCCAACTGTGGTTACTTAATTTTTTCCATGGCCCGTTTGAATCCTGGCATGGCGTTGATGATGACGTCGTCATCCACGCAGAATGCGATTCTGAAATGTCCGGGACCGCCGAATCCGCTGCCGGGTACCACGAGTATCAGCTCATCCTGGAGGTCATTGACAAACTTTACGTCGTCGGGGATGGGGGATTGGGGGAACAGGTAAAACGCCCCGGGAGGCTTGGTAAAGGTGTACCCGCAGTCCGACAGTCCGTCGCAAAGCAGCTCCCTTTTTCGCGCGTATTCCGAGATGTCCACACTCATTCCCTGCATGCAGGCCACCACCCGCTGCATCAGCGCCGGAGCGTTGACAAACCCCAGGATACGATTGGCAAGACCCAGTCCGCCAAGGATCGTTTCCCGCTCCTTTGCCGCAGGATTGACCACGGCGTAGCCGATCCGTTCCCCTGGCAGGGATATATCCTTGGAATAGGATGACGCAATGATGCTGTCTGCATAGCTGGTGAAAATACTCGGCACCGTGATATCGTCGTACACGATCTTGCGGTAGGGTTCATCTGAAATCAGATAAATCGTATGCCCAAACTCAAGGGTTTTATCAGAAAGCAGTTCGCCCAGTGTTTTTAAGCTATCCTCCGAATAAACCTGCCCGGTGGGGTTGTTGGGTGAGTTGATCAGGATCGCTTTGGTTTTTTCGGTGATGGCCGCGGCGATCGCATCCATGTCCAGGGTGAAATCGGGATGGGTGGATACGGTCTTAAGCACTCCGCCATGGTTGTCGGCATAGGCGTTGTATTCCACAAAATAGGGTGCCGGCGTGATCACTTCATCACCGGGATCTAGAAGGGTCTTGAGGATGACGTTCAATGCGCCGGCAGCACCGCAGGTCATCAACACGTCCGTTTCCGACACCGTGACGTTTTGCTCCTCCGAGAGAAAATCGGCCACCGACTTGCACACCATGGGATATCCCGTGTTGGGCATGTAACAGTGGTCCCCCAAACCGCAGGAATCCACCGTGTCTCTCAAAATCTCGTTGAATTTTTCAGGAGGCGGTACATTGGGATTGCCGAGGCTGAAATCAAAGACATTCCCGGCACCGTGCTCCGCCTTCAACTGGGCGCCTTTGACGAACATCTGTCGAATCCAGGACTGCTTGGTGATCATGGTTTCAATCTTTGTCGAAATGCTCATTTGACATCTCTCCTTACCGAATCCGGCCATGCCGGAAAAAGCTGATTGTCGGCGTCGGTGTAAAAGCCCTTTACCGCTGATTTCTCAAGGACCCAGGCGCCGGATTAGATAGCGACCATCCATAAATGGTCTTTTTCCCCGATATCGGCGTCGGATGCCATGATTTAATTCCTTGAAATGGAAGGCTATTCCTCCGGATTGAATCTGACATCCGTCTTGATCTCATAAAAAAATCCCTATTTCTGAGCAGCCACTAATCATCATTTTCACCTGATAACAGGAAAAAAGAAAATATTAAGAGAAAGCCGATCCGCTTTCCGGTTTCGATTCAATTGCAGCGCAAGATGAATTCAATGACCGGTCAGGGGCCTCTAATGATGGTATTCAAAGACCGTTTTAGCGGTAAACCGTACTTTCGTTCAGATTTGCCGGAGGTCATTGAATGGAGTATCAGTCCGCCTGTTCAACGGATTTGACCTGGGGGATCTCCTGTTTTAACATCCGCTCAATGCCGTTTTTCAGGGTCATCTGGGACATGGGGCACCCGGCACAGGCCCCCTGCAGCCGAACCTTTACCACGCCGTCTACCACTTCCACCAGTTCCACATCGCCGCCGTCCGCCTGGAGCATGGGCCTGATCTTGTCAATGGATGCCTGCACTTTTTCTTTCATGATCACCTCTCTTTGGATTGATGCTCTTCAGTAAAGCAAAAATGGTGAAAATCTGCAAATCCTCTTATTTCGGAATCAGCCGCGCAGGGCATAAAATTCTCTTTTGAACGCATCAAAACGGTTTTCTGCCACTGCTCTTCTCATGCGATCCATCAGATCCAGATAATAATGGATATTGTGAAGCGTATGGAGACGGTATACCAGAAGTTCCCTGGCCTTGTACAGGTGACGCAGATAGGCCCTTGAATAGTGGCGGCACGTATAACATGCGCATCCCTCCTGTATGGGGCCGGTGTCGTCCCGGTAGCGGGCATTGGCAATGTTCAGGGTGCCGGAATCTGTGAAAAGCTGTCCGTTTCGTGCATTTCGCGTGGGCATGACACAATCGAACATATCGGCACCCAATTCAACGAGATCCACCAGGTCTTCGGGCGTTCCCACCCCCATCACATACCGGGGGCGATCTTCCGGCAGAAGGGGCAGGGTGTGGGCAGCCACTTCCATCATCAGCGCCTTTGGCTCCCCCACGCTCAACCCGCCGATGGCATACCCGTCGAACCCGATGCCGGTCAACGATTCCACAGACTCGGTGCGCAGATCGTTGAACATCCCCCCCTGGACGATTCCGAAAAGGGCGTTTGGCTTTTGTTGACCATCAGAAGTGGCCCCCTCTCTCCCTTCTGTCCAGGCGTTTTTACACCTTTTGGCCCACCGGGAGGTGAGCTCCATGGCTTTTCGGGTTTTATTCCTCTCTGAAGGATAGCGGATGCACTGGTCCAGGCACATGATGATATCGGAGTTGAGGCAGAACTGGACCGCGACGGATTTTTCAGGGGAAAGCAGATGCTTCGAACCGTCGATGTGGGATTGGAACGAATACCCCTCTTCCGAGATTTTCGAAAGCTTGGCCAGGGAAAAAACCTGGAAACCGCCACTGTCAGTGAGAATGGGCCGGTCCCAGTGGATAAAACCGTGGAGACCTGCAAAAAGGTCGATGACATCGCAACCCGGACGCAGGTAGAGATGATAAGTGTTGCCCAGGATAATCTGTGCACCGCAGGATTTAAGATCTTCAGGGGACAAGGATTTGACCGTACCGAGGGTCCCCACCGGCATAAAGATGGGGGTCTGAATCGTCCCGTGGGCGGTTTTCAACCTGCCGGTTCTGGCGCCGGTATCGCGGCAGCGTGTTTTGATTTCAAAGTCCATATCTTTTGCTTTTCAAAGGATCAGCATTGCATCCCCGTAGCTGAAAAAGCGGTATTTCTGATCAACCGCAGCCCGGTATGCGGCCAGGACACGGCTTCTGCCGGCAAAAGCGGATACCAACATGAGCAGTGTGGATCTGGGCAGGTGAAAGTTGGTCACCAGCCCATCCACCGTTTTGAACCGGTAGCCCGGATAGATGAAAAGGTCCGCGTCTCCGGTTCCCGGCATGACCCGACCGGAAGGATCGGAAGCATGCTCCAGGGTCCGGATGCTGGTGGTCCCCACAGCGATGATGCGTCTTTCTTTCCGTTTCGCCCCATTGATCGCATCGGCGGCATCGGGGCTGATGATGTATCGCTCCCGGTGCATTCGATGGTTCCGGATATCCCGGACTCTGACCGGTAAAAATGTTCCATATCCCACGTGAAGTGTAATTTCAACGATTTCAACCCCTTTGGCGCGTATCCGATCCAATACCGCATTTGAAAAATGCAGACCCGCCGTGGGCGCTGCCACGGCCCCTTTCCGGGATGCGTAAACCGTTTGATAGGCTTCAGAATCGTCGCAAAAAGAAGGGGCGTCTACAGTGCGCCGGATATAGGGGGGCAGAGGCATCTCTCCGATCTCCGTCAGGAGCGAATCGAACTTACCCGAGAACAAGAACCTGAGGGTGAAAATACCATCTGTAAATGAAATCACCTGGGCTTGTAGTTTTGGACCAAAATTAAGAAGGGCGCCCTCACGGGGTCGTTTGGATGCCTTTACCAGGCACTGGCAGATAAAGGTGTCGGAGTCGGGACTCTCTTCAAGGCCCTTTGTATAGTCCAGTAAAAGCGCTTCCACCTTCCCGCCGGTATCCTTTTGACCCCTCAACCGGGCCGGTATGACGCGGGTGTTGTTGACCACCAGAAGGTCGGTGGCATTCAGATGGTTTACGATTGCGCTGAAACTGCCGTGGGCCATCTCCCCTGTCTCCCGATTCACGCAGAGCAACCGGGATTGGTCTCGGCCTGCGACGGGGGTCTGGGCAATGAGTTCGTCGGGGAGATCGTAGTCGTAATCGGAAAGGGCGTACACTGTCTTACCGCCTTCCCAAAAAAACCAGAAAAACTCCGAGGCACATCAAGACGAACCCAAATTTGCGTAGGGCGCCGGCGGGCATTTCGAGGACCTGTTTGACCCATACCTTCATTTTCTCAGGAAAAGCGAAATAGGGTAGGCCTTCCACCACCATGACCATTCCCAATACACATAAAAAGTAGTCCATATTACCCCCGAGATGACGAAGTCCGGTGTTGCCCCACCGATGATACGATCCGAAAATTTCAAACGAAGCGATCCTTCCAAAACGTGGCGACCGTATCAAAAAAGGGAAGATAAATCCAACCGATTCCATTTTAATATAAATACTGCCGTTTCCAGAAACGGAACAGATTTTTTATAATGATATTGCAGTTGGGTGCAGATGGGTTGTGGAGAATATCCGAGCGGAATCAACGACAAAAAAAAGCCAGCCAAAGCCTTGACTGACCTTCTTTATCTTTCTCAAGCATTTTCCGCGACAGGGTGCACCAGATCCTGCCATCGGTCCCGGGCTTGAGGTGCAAAGCTCCGGGACGTTACGTCAGGAACTCTCAAGGCCGGACTCTTTCCGGGAGCGACTTTCAGAACTTCCGGCGTATCCTTTCCGGGGATTTAACCGGAATATTCCTGACGGCATCATGCTTGAAGGTTACGGAGGTGTTTCACTCCTTGTTGACAACTGCGCGCGCTCTTAAAAACCGTTTACTGTTGCCTATATCATCGGCACTTGCACCGAATTCTTTAATCTTTTTTACAGCAATTTGTGTTCCAAAATTAGATACAGACTGGATAAAAATCAAAAATCGTTTGATTTCAATATTTTAAGACAAAATAGCCCCGAGGCATTCTTTCCAGCAGAAGAAAAAAATGCCCTTTATCGCCATCTTTCTGACAATTTTTTCCTTCTTTCGGAAATATTGGCTCATTGGTTGACTTTAATAACCACAAGGGTGACGTCATCTTCCTGTCTGACCGGTCCCCGGAACGCTTCAAGCGCTGCAATGACCGATTCCACCATGCCGCGGGACGATGATTCCGCATTTGCCTGTACGATATTCTGCAGCCGTTCTTTCCCGAACATCCCACCTTCGGCGTTATGCGTTTCCCAGATGCCGTCTGTACCGATGACAAGGATCTGCCCCGGCGCGATCCGTTGCCAGGATTCCTCATAGACAGTATCTTCAGATACCCCAAGGGAGATGCCGGCACCGGCCAGTGACTCGAACCGTTCACTGGCCGGATCGTAGACCATCCCCGGGTCATGCCCCGCGCGAACCCATCGGATGCGGTGATAGGCGGTATCGATGACACAAAAAAACAGGGTCATGAAACGGCCGGTTTCTTCGACATCCCTTGTCATCTGTCGATTCACATCGGATACGATTTCCGAGATGGTGCCCGGCATCGCTGCCCGCTGGCGCAGATAGGAGCGTGCCGATGCCATGAGCAGTGCCGAAGGCAAGCCGTGATCCGAGACGTCTCCCACCACGATACCGACACGGTCTCCACGAATTTCGCCCATATCGAGGTAGTCGTAATAATCTCCACCGGTCTCATCGCAGCTGATGGTGACACCCGCGATATCGAGACGCTCGACCGAGGGGTTCGATTTGGGTAAAAGGCTTCGCTGCACCTCTCCGGCCAAGGCTATGGACCGGCTCATCTGCGTATAGTCCGCAAGTCGCGGCACGATATAATTGAACACCTTCCCCATCTCGCCGAACTCATCTTTGGAATGAATCGCAACACGCGCTTTAAAATCCCCTTCGGCCAGACGAAGGGATCCATCGAGGAGGGCCTGGAGCGGGCGGGTGACTGTTTTGGAAAAGGAAAAAGCCAACACGATCACCAGCAGGATGATACCCGTCAACCCGTATCCCGTCATGCGGATCAGAGAGCCAACAGATTCCTGAACAGAGCGTTCCGCCTCGTCAACGGGCTTAAAAATCTCCGTTTCGGGGATGATGACCACCACAAAAGCGGCACCCTGAATGGGACCATACGCCCAGGTGCATCCGCATCCCTCAAAGGCCATGGTCCGGATGTTGCCGCGGCCGGTCAGTATATCATCCAGCATCGCCTGAAACTGCCGGTCATCCTTTGATACCAACCATTCGGTGCCCAGATGAGCCCGCCAGCTCCGGTGCTGGACATCTGCATGATCCTGTTTGGCAAAGATGCGGGCGCTGCGCTGCCCGGTGGCCGGGTCCTTCGCGATATAACACAGATAGGCTTTGGATTTTGGCGGAATGGAACTTACCAGCAACCGTTGATTCAGCATCCGGCCGATGGGCACGACCAGGGCCGTGACGCCTCCAAGGACTCCGTCCGCCCGATATACCGGCGCTGCGGCAGCCACTACTACCTGGCGGGTCGCCGGATCCACATATGGATCGGACCAGGGGACGGGGCTATTTGCGGCCTCCCGATACCAGGGGAATTGCCTGAAATCCAGGCGGTCGGGGATGCCGCTGTGCCCTGGGTAGAAGCTGTGGAGTCCGTTTTCCAGGATCGTATGGTGCCAGGCTACCATGTCCCGGAGTGGTTCATGGATCTGTTTGTAAGTCGGACCTGCCAGGGAAAGGCTGGCGAGGTCAGGGCCTACCCGGTCCATAGTTGTGCCTGGAGCGAGCTTGAATACCTGGGTGGAGTAGGATATCCGCAGTACCTCCGTCCCTCCGTTTTTCAGGGATTTGAAATGGACCGAGGAGGGAAAGGTGTCCGGGGGCAGGCGATCCCCCCGGTTGAAATCGGTGGCAAAAAAAACATTTGCGGGATACGGGGGTTTCGCTTTAAGCACACGCTCTACAGCGGAACGCTGCATGAGAAGCGCCATCTCCACTTGCTCCCGGCTTTTCCACAGGATCTGGGAATAGGCGTTTACCAGCAGTTTCAGGCGGTCCTCGGTATCGGTGACGATTCGTTCCCGCGTCCGGGTCACCAATTCGTCCCCCAATTGCCGAACGGAATGGACACCGAAAAATCGTGCGCCCGCCATCGGGATGATGGAGATGGAAAGCAGCAGGATCAGTAGTTTCCAGCGGTATTTCATATCGCCCCCTACGTCAGGGACACGGCAGGCACGGCGTTACCCAATCCCTCGTTTTTTCATCCTGTCATCGGGCGCAACAGGTGGGGGACTTAGTGGAATTACATCGTTCGCCGCCCGTGGCATCCAAATGAATATCCGATTAATTTCAATGCCTTTCAATCCTGCCGGGTCTTGGTAAAACCAAAATTGTCTTGTCAACCCAAGACGATGGTAGTATTCCTAATGGTATATATGAAGGTAATGCGAGACAACTGTTTATTTTGTGTGTTTCAACTTTCCAGGCTCGGCGCAGGGGTGCGAAGCGGATGATTTGATGGCGATGCGGGTTGTCCCTGCCCTTTGGGAACCTTTTGCCTTCATTGAATGGCGATACAAAGGAGTCGGCTGATATGGAAAAAGAGCAACCACCAGTGGTCAAGCGGTCCCTGTTTTCATGGGTCATGGCGGGAAACGGAAAGCTGCAGGCCCTCTTGGTCCTTGTCATTGTGGTCACGGTTTTTGCCCGGGTACTGCCGCTGGAGATGCAGAAAAGGGTCGTCAACGAGGCCATTAAACTCCGGGATACCGATCTGCTGCTCATGTACTGCGGCATCTATCTCGTCTCGGTGGTGACGGCCAGCGGGTTGAAGTACCTCATCACCCTGATTCAGACGCTCATCGGACAACGCGTGCTGGCACGGATGAGAAAGGAGCTTTATCACCATATCCTAACCCTGCCGCTCAATTTTTTCAGACGGACCCAACCGGGCATGGTGGTATCCTCCCTGATTACCGAACTGACCACATCGGGTAATTTTGCGGGCATGGCCATCGCCGTTCCCATCACCAATGTCCTAACACTGCTCGCTTTTTCCGGGTATCTGCTTTATCTGAACTGGATGCTGGCGCTCATCTCCCTTGCCATATACCCTTGTGTTTTCTTTATCGTACCGCTCCTACAGAAAAATGCCAACAAATCCAACAAACAGCGGGTGGACAAAACCCGTATCCTCTCCAGCAAGATTGCCGAATCGATCACGGGGATTCACGAAATTCAGAGCAACGGTGCCTATGAGATCGAGAATAAAAAATATGACGGCATTGTGGACAAACTACTCGGAATCCGAATTCGCTGGACCCTGTTTACCCAGGGGGTAAAGGTCACCAACAATTTTTTTACTGCCATGGGCCCCTTTTTCATCTTCATCGTCGGCGGTTACCTGGCGATGAAAGGGCGCCTGGAACTGGGCGCACTGGTGGCGTTTCTCTCCGCCCAGGAGAAGTTGTATGATCCCTGGAAGGAACTGATCGAGTTTTATCAGGTCTACCAGGATGCCTCGGTTCGCTACAAGCGCACCATGGATTATTTCGATGTGGAGCCGGATCACGTCATCGCACCGGTGGATCGCGATATCATGGAACTGGAGGGCCGGCTGGACATCAAGGACCTTTCTTTCGAAACGGAAGACGGTATCCAGCTCCTCGACGGCATCTCGTTTTCACTTAATCCCGGGGACCAAATGGCCTTGGTGGGTTTCTCCGGAAGCGGTAAAAGCACCCTGGCCCAGTGCATCGGGCAGCTCTATAAATACAGCGGCGGATCCCTTCAACTGGGAAACCAGGAGGTGTCCGATCTCACCAAACGGGACATGGTCCGAAATATCAGCTTTGTCTCACAGTCGCCTTTTATTTTTGACGGCACCATTGAGGAGAACCTGCTATACTCCTGCTCGGCGGAGGTCGATGGCCCCAACGACGCCGATATCGGAAAACTTCCCTCCCTCGACGACCGGATCGCCATTTTGCACCAGACCGGTATCTTCGTGGATGTCCTGAGATTCGGGCTCAATGCCAACCTGGATAAAAAGAAATACGGCGATCTCATATCCCAGCTGATTCGTGTCCGGGAAAATTTCCAGGAGGAATACGGCGATGGGTTGGCCGATTTTCTAGAATTCTTCAACCCGGACCAGTATCTTTATTTTTCCAGCATCGCGGACAACCTGACCTTCGGTGCACCCAACAAAGCGTCCTTTGAGGAGAAAAATCTATGTAAAAATCGGTACTTTAACGAATTTTTAGATCAGGCGGACCTGAAACGGCCGCTGCTGGGCCTGGGAGCCGAGCTCTCCCGGCAGACCGTGGACATCCTCGGCAATCTTCCCCCTGAGGCGGTGTTTTTCGAACAAAGCCCCATCGCCCCCGATGAACTGGAGGATTACAAACTCCTCGTTGAGGACCTGAAAAAAAAGAAACTGCACCAGCTCTCGGATTCGGAGCAGGAGCAGTTGCTGGGACTGGCGCTGCGGTTCACCCCCGGTATTCATAAACTGGTGGGCCTGCCCCAGATGCTTGAAAATCTGATCTTGGAAGGTCGGTTTCTTTTAAGGGAAAAAATCACCGCAGACGATCCCGAGGCACTGACCTTTTATGATATCTCCGACTATATCTATTCCCAGACCATTTTAAACAATATCCTCTTCGGCAAAACCAAGACCACCAACCCCAAGGCCCAAGAGAAGATCAACCAGAGCATCATCCAATTGCTCATCGAGGAGGACCTGCTGGAAACCATCGTCGAGATCGGCATGCAGTTTCAGGTAGGAACCAAAGGGGATCGGCTCTCCGGCGGGCAGCGGCAGAAACTGGCCATCGCCAGATCCTTTCTCAAGCAGCCACGGCTGCTGATCATGGACGAGGCGACATCGGCCCTGGACAACAAGTCACAAACACGGATCCAGAAGCTGTTGGAGAACAAGTGGAAGGGACGGTCAACGCTCATCGCCGTGGTTCATAGACTTGATATCATCAAAAACTATGACCATGTTGCGGTTATGAAGGCGGGCAAGATCGTAGAAATGGGCAGCTACGAGGACCTTATCAACAGGAAAGGAATGCTGTATGAGCTCGAATTCGGAAAAAACTGACCCCGGACAGTCCTGTGAATTCCAGGAGAATCTCAATATATTGAGGCAGATACCCGTATTTTCACCCCTGCCGCTGGATTCTCTCAAGGTGTTTGCCTATCTGTGCAACCGGGAAACATTCAGGGAGGGGGAGTACCTGTTTCGTCAGGATGAAGATGACGGCCAGGCCTATTATATTATTTCAGGGTCCGCTGTGATATTGTATGAAGGGTCGACGGCGGAACAGGAGATCGGCGGCCGGGGACCGGGAAGTTTTATCGGCGGTCTCGCCCTGCATGGAAAAATGCCGCGGCTGTTCTCATCAAAGGCGACCTCCGACGTCACGTGCCTTATATTGACGCGCAGCAAGTTTGCCAAAGCAATGGAGCAGTTCCCTGAACTGGTGCCGAAAATCCTTCATGCCCTCGTGGGCCGTATCAATGACTGGGAAAGGAAAATGCTGGCGGGTCATGCAAAGGATTGCCCGGATTGCTTTCAAAAAAGCGGCGTCAGCCTGATTTAAATTGCGGCCGGAAGGGCTTTATAAAGGCAGCTTTAAATGGTTAACTAAAGTTTCGCAGATGCGATTCGCGTCTGCCTAATGATTGTATCTTCAATAATATC
>Ga0066187_1000099_pt1 | contig 39979 bp, 33 predicted proteins | sample WorMetexBAHAMAS1_FD_58706 | JGI IMG/M metagenome (GOLD analysis project Ga0066187, IMG submission 58706) | Marine gutless worms symbiont microbial communities from Max Planck institute for Marine Microbiology, Germany - Inanidrilus exumae... | ecosystem: Host-associated > Annelida > Digestive...
GAATCTCGGGTGTGACATGGGGATCGATGTGGCGGGATAGCCGAATTTTATGATTGGATTTAAAGGCAGAGTCTTGGACAATATGAGGCAATAAAATTCTGAGGGATAAGGTGATATCATGGAAAATGAAAACAAAGTTGAAGATTATGTAGAAAATGACAAGGAAAGGGAAGCGGGTCACGTGGATACCCGCCACAAAAACTTTGAGTGTGAAAAACCCGATACAAATCTCGGGTGCGATCCTGGAATTGACGTGGCCGGCTAATTACGGCTGACCGATTCAAAACGGCGGGGCCTCTCTGAGGCTCTGCCTTTTTTTGTTCTTGAAAAAGATTTACTGGATTAGATTTCTACGCTTGTCCGGGCACTAAAACTTGATTTAGGGGATATTAAGATCATATAGGAAGCTACATCCAGTTACCCTTCAAAATAAATGTCAAGACAGCACAGATGGGCGGCCAACCCTTATATAACATGGGAAAAATATGGATTCACTGACACAACTGACATTCGGTGCTGCCTGCGGAGGAGCGGTTCTCGGACATAAAGTCGGAAAAAAAGCATTGGTGTGGGGCGCCGTCTTGGGAACACTGCCTGATCTGGATGTGTTCATACCGCTCGGTGGGCCGGTGAATGACTTTGTCTACCACCGGGGCTTCAGCCACTCCTTGACGCTTCTGGCCCTTTTATCGCCGCTGATCGCCTGGTTAATCGTAACGATTCATTCCAACACGAAACGTTATTATCGCGGATGGGTTTTGCTGGCATTCCTGGTCCTGGAAGCCAGCGTGCTGTTGGATCTATTGACCATCTACGGGACGCAAATTTTTTGGCCATTTGACACGACGCCCCGGTCGGTCCCGATTCTATTCATCATTGATCCCCTGTTTACGCTACCGATAGTGTCGGGTGTCCTGGCGGCCCTGTTTCTTAAAAGGCAGGGCGCATTGTGGCATCGTGTGAACACGGCTGGGCTGACCCTCAGCCTGGCCTACCTGGTCTGGGCGTTTGGCGTCGGTGAATTCGTCGAGCGCAGGGTGACGGAAAAGCTTGCCCGTCAAAAGGTAGCCTATTCAAGTTTCGTAGCCTCACCGGCACCATTTAACACGCTCCTATGGCGGGTCGTCGGCATTGAAAAAGGCCGGTACTTTCAAACCTATATATCAATATTTGATGGGGAGGCACCCTTGTCCATCACTTTCTATCCACGCAACCTGGACTTGATGGCCGGCATCGAAGCACATCCACCAGTTGCCAAATTGAAGTGGTTTACAAGAGGCTACTATGCCTTTTCAAACGTCGACGATTATGTGGTTATGACCGATTTGCGCATGGGCTCGGAACCCTATTATGTTTTTCGTTTCAAGGTTGCCAGGGTAAACGATTTGAATCCCATCCCTATCAACGATCAAAGGTTGAGAACCACCCCGGATTGGCGGGGGTTGGGCTGGATATGGAAAAGAATTTGGAACTCCGCAGCCTAAAAATTATCGCTTGACTAAATATACCGTTTGGTATATTATGTGGGTATCGTATTATGAAAAAGGTATCTATATGAACAAAGCGGAAGAAACCAGAAATTTCATCATCGAACAGGCAGCACCCATATTCAACAAGCACGGGTACGCCGGCACCTCCATGTCCCAGCTTACACAGGCCATCAACATGACCAAGGGCGCCATTTACGGCAATTTTAAAGACAAGGACGAGATCGCACTTGCAGCCTTTGACTACAACTTTGGTGAAATCTCCGGTAAAGTCCGCTCCGTGGTGATTTCGCATGAACACACCTGCGATAAACTCATCGCATTTGCCAATTATTATATCGACGAATATTCAGAAATCACGAAAATTGGCGGATGCCCGCTTTTAAATGCCGCCATCGATTCGGACCATGTACACCCGCCTTTAAAAAAGCGGGTGGCTGAAGCGATCGATATGTGGACGAGAAACATCGCGAAAATTATCCATGGCGGTATCAGGCGCAAAGAGATTAAACCGAATGCCAGGCCGGAGCAGTTTGCCTCCATATTCGTTTCATTGATCGAGGGGGGTCTGATGCTGTCCAAGGCGACGGGCAACACGATCCATTTGAGTCGAAATGTCGACCACATCATATATCTGGTGAATGCGGAGCTTCGCATGTAAACTTTTTTTGGCATCGTATATACCGAACGGTATATATTATGAATTAGGGATTACCCTTACCCAAGAGGTGACAGGCAAGATGGCTCCGGGTTAAGTGATTAAAAAGGAGGACATATCATGACGGACGAGATCTATCAGCGGCTGGCGGATCATCTGGATACCCTGCCCCAGCGCTTTCCTACGAATACGGGAACCGGACTGGAGCTTAAAGTGCTTCGGCATATCTTCTCTCCCGAAGAGGCGGAAATGGCCGTTCAGCTCCAACCGATGCCCGAAACTTCTGAGGATATCGCCAAAAGGATCGAAGAAAAACCGGAAGAGACCGAGGCCCTTTTATCGAAGATGTACAGAAAAGGTCAGATCCTTCGCATCGGCCGGCCGGGGGAGCACAAATTCATGGCGGCCCCGTTCATGGTGGGCATCATGGAGTTTCAACTCAAGCGGTTTACCAGGGAGATGGTGGAAGACCTGGAAGCTTTCGTGCCGTATCTGATGGAGCACACCTGGATGAAGGGTAAAACCCGTGAGCTCCGGACCATTCCCATCGACAAAACCGTCAGCGAACCCAGCGAAGTAATGCCATACGAAAGCGCCGAGGCCGTCATCAAGGCCGCCAAGCCGATTACGGTTTCCGATTGTATGTGCCGCAAGATGAGTGAGGTGAAGGGCGAGCCGTGCGACCGCCCCATGGAGGTTTGCCTGCAGTTGGGTGGCGCGGCCCGTCTGTATATGGATAATGGCCTCGGCCGTCCCATCGATCAGGAAGAGGCTTTGGCCCTTTTGCAAAAAGGTGTCGAGTCTTCGCTGGTGATCCAGGTGGGGTCTTCCCAGAACCCGGGCGGAATCTGTATGTGCTGCGGCTGCTGCTGCAAACCTCTGACAGCCTACAAGAAGAGGGAAAAACCCTCAATGTATGCCAACAGCAATTGGTTTGCCGTGGTGGATGAAGATGCCTGCGTCGCATGCGGGGTGTGCGAAGAACGCTGCCAGATGGATGCCGTAACCGTAGAGGATGTGTCCAAGGTGGATCTGGATCGCTGCATCGGGTGCGGCCTGTGTGTGCCCACCTGCGATTACGACGCCATTCACCTTCAAAAGAAGGATCCGAATTATCTGTATACTCCCCAGCCCGACTTTATGACGGCGATGATGGATATTTACAAAGAGCGCCGGGAAGCGTAAAGCATCCCAGTCGGCGGACAGGGCTTAGGAAATCCCGCGAATTGATAAATACTTCTGGATGTTATTGATTTATCGAAATCTCAAATGACAAAGCTCAAACGCCAAGCAAATTCCAATACCCAATCCAATTGCCAACATGGCGTACCCGAGAAAGGTATGGAGTTGGGAAAAAGAAGGCCCATGGCGCAAGTGGACGGGCCATTATTGTCTTTCGATTACCGCTGCAATCCCCAGTCCGCCGCCCCCGCAAATGCACTCGAGCCCGAAAGCCGCATTCCGCCGCTTCATTTCATGGAGCAGGGTCACCAGTACCCGGGCCCCGGTACAGGCGATGGGATGCCCCAGGGAGATCCCGGACCCGTTGACATTGATCCGGGCGGCATCTTTTTCATCGATTCCCATGACCTTCATGTCCGCCAGTACCTGGGCGGCAAACGCCTCCTGGATTTCGATGAGTTCCACCTGATCCAAGGATACGCCGGCAGTGGACAGGGCTTTGTTCACTGCCGCCGGAACGGTCCGGTAAGTGTACCTGGGATCGTCCCCTGAAACGGCACAGGATTTAAAAACGGCCATCGGTTCGATGCCGAGGGTTTGAGCTGTCTCTGCAGCCGCCACGACCACCGCGGCTGCGCCGTCATTCTCGCTGGCGGAATTACCGGCCGTGCAAACCCCTTTCAGGATCGGCTTCAACCCCGCCAGCTTTTCAAGGGAGGTGTCCCGCCTTGGGGTTTCGTCCTGAGAGATCACGACCTCTGCCCCCTTTAACTGCGACACCGGCACCGGTACGATCTCATCATCGAACCTGCCGGCTTCCATGGCGGCACACGCTTTTTGATGGCTTTCGATGGCCCATCGGTCGCAACTGTCGCGATCGATTCTCTCCTCTTTGGCTGCGGTCTCGGCCCAGGTCATCATGGAAGGGAGTATGCCGTATCGCTCTTCCGGCTGGGACATGACCCGGGCCCGCTGGATGCGATCGTAAAAGGGAAGTCCCCACATGGAAAGGTCTCCGTGACCCCGGGGCATTCCCTTTCGTCCTCCGATTCCCCATTTAATATTTCCGGGAAGGTAAAACTCGGCGTTGCTCATGCTTTCCACACCGCCGGCCACAATTACCTCCGCCTGACCGTTTTGAATAAGGGCCGAGGCAAGACGGACCACGTCCAGGCCGGTGCAGCATCGCCGGTCCATGGTGATGCCTGGTATCGATTCGGGCAGGCCGGCCTTGAGCAGGGCCATCCGGGCGATGTTCACGTACTCCCCGTTTTGATAGGACTGGCCGAATACGATCTCATCGATCCGGTCAGGCGCGATGCCGGCACGCGACACCGCCTCCCGAATCACGAGGGAGGCCAGATCATAGGCCTCCACGGTTTTCAGAGACCCCAGATAACTTCCCACCGGTGTTCTTACGGCACTCAGGATTACGGTTTCTCTCATAGAAAAGTTCCTTTAATATGCACCCACGGGCATATCGGTCACTTCACGACCATTCCTGACACAGGTATGAATCGCGGCCATGGTGCCCGGAAGCACTGTATCCACGTAATAGGTGGCCTGCATCACCTTGCCCCGATAGAAATCGTATTTTCCCCCTTTTTTCCTTGCGCGGGACACCGCCAGAATCGCCATATCCAGCAGCCGCCAGGCCACAATGACCTCGCCGAAGCAAATCAGGGCCGGATAGGTGGCCGATGCCCACTGAAGGGGATCGGCTTCCATTCGATCCCTTAACGTCTCTGCCATTTCAAAAAGACTTTTCGCCGTCTTTCGCCACACACCGATCCATTTACTCAGCGTCGGATGATGTTGGTGCGCGTCCCAGAATCGATCCATTTCGGCGATCAGTGCCTTGAATGGGGCGCCGCCCTGGATCTGCATTTTGCGGCCCAAAAGATCCATGGACTGGATTCCGTTGGTGCCCTCGTAAAGGGAGAGGATCTTTACATCCCTCAAATATTGTTCCAGGGGATACTCTCGGCAGTAACCATAACCCCCCATGCACTGGATCGCCGTTTCACAAACCCGGAACCCTCGGTCGGAGCAAAATGCCTTGATGATCGGCGTCATGAAATCCACCAGACCCTGGAAATGCCGTTTTTCATCGCCGTCCGGAAGTTCATGGGCCAGGTCCAACCAGTACGCACCGGCGTACGTCATGGAGCGCATGCCGTCCACCGTGGCTTTCATCCAAAGCAGCATCCGGCGCACATCGGGATGGTCGATGATGGGGATGCTCCCATCTTTTCTACCGGCGATATCCCTGCCCTGCTTTCTCGCTTTTGCATAGGCAAGGGCATTGCGGTAGGCGGTACTGGCAAGGGCCATTCCTCCCACCCCGCTGTTGATACGGGCCGCGTTCATCATCTGGAACATGTGGGCAAGCCCCCGGTTTTCTTCGCCGCACAGGTATCCGTAGCAGCGGTCTCGGCTTCCGAAATGAAGGGTACAGGTGGGAGACGCATGGAGGCCCAGCTTTTGTTCCACACCGCCGCATGTGATGTCATTGGGTTTACCGAGAGAACCATCCGGGTTCACCCGAATCTTGGGAACGATAAAAAGAGAAAGGCCCTTCACACCGGCCGGTGCACCGTCGATCCGTGCCAGGACCAGGTGGACGATGTTATCCGTAAGGTTATGGTCTCCCCATGAGATGAAGATCTTGGTGCCTTTAATGGCATAGCCGTCCCCGTGCCGGTGGGCGCTGGTCTGTATCGCCGCAAGGTCCGAGCCCGCTTCCGATTCGGTCAGGCACATGGTGCCCGCCCAGTCCCCATTGAACATTTTCGGCACGAACCTACGTTTCAGCTCCTCCAAGGCAAAGCTCTCGATGAGGTGGGCGGCCCCGTGGGTTAGGCTGGGGGCCATATTGAAGGATTGGCATGCCCCGTACATGAGGTCGTTGATCACGATCCGCATCATGTGGGGAAAGCCCTGCCCTCCATAAGTGGTGTCCCTGGCGGCGGCAATCCAACCATCCCGGCCGTACTGCTTAAAGGCACTCGCGAATTGGAAAGGACAGGATACACGGCCATTTTCAAATCGGGCACCATGTTTTTCTCCGATCTCCTGGAGGGGCGACACGACTCCCCTGGCAAATCCGACCGCCTCTTTTACAAGAAGGTCAAACGTCTTCTCGTTGAGGTTCCGGTAACGGTCCAGCCGGCACAAGGAACCGTACGCCAATTGCTCCTTGAGAATGAAAAACAGGTCTTTTGGATTTACCTTGAAATGGGTCATTTCCGGGTGCCGTCCGCGTTGTATTCGTACCAGCCCCTGCCGGTCTTTCTGCCCAGATGCCCCGATTTGACTTTCCGCCGGAGCAGCAGGGGCGGATACCACTTGGGATCCCCGGTCTCCTGGTACATGGCCATGAGGGCGCCATAGGTGACATCGAGGCCCACCATGTCCCCGGTTTCAAATATGCCCATCTTGCGGCCGGCGGCCAGGCGGAGTCCCTTGTCGATATCTTCAACGGTGGCCACCCCCTGCTCCACAAGGTTCATGGCTTCGATGGCGGAAGGAAAGTTGACGCGGTTGATCACGAAGCCGGCCACGTCTCGGTTGACCCGGATCGGCTCTTTTCCGATCTGCCGGACAAAATCCACTCCCGCTCCAAAGGTTGGGTCGTCCGTCATCTGTCCCCTGATCACCTCCACTGCAAGCATCATGGGAACGGGGCTGAAAAAATGAAGTCCCAGTACTTTTTCAGGCCTTCGGGTCACCACCGAAAGTTCGGTGATGGGGATGGCGGAGGTATTGGTCGATAGCAGGGTATCCGGCTGGCAGACCTCTTCCAGCCGCCTGAAGATCTCCTGCTTGAGCGCAAGATCTTCGAACACCGCTTCGATGGCGATGTCTGCATCCGATCCCGCCTCTATATCCCCGGCGGTGTGGATCCGACCCATAACCGCATCTGCGCTTTCTGCCAGTTTTCCCTTTTCAATGAGTTTGCCCACGGACCACCGGATGCTTCGCATCGCATTTGAAAGCGCTTCTTTCGAGGCATCGTTCATGACCACTTCGATGCCGGCCTGGGCGCACACCTGGCTGATGCCGCTGCCCATCAGCCCCGAACCAATTACCATCGCTTTTTTTATGTGCATGTCTTCTCCGGTGGCAAATTGTCCCTACCCGGCGGGTAGAGCGTTGGCAATCCCCAGGAGGGATTCATATTTTTGGATCTTCATAGATGGGTCAAAATTCCAAGTGGCAAACCGCAAACTTCAAATCAATTCCAATGATCCAAATTCCAAAAACCAAACAACGACTTTTCCCCCCTTTTAAGGTTTTGGTCATTAATTATTTGGCATCTGAGCATTGTTTGTCATTTGATATTTGGAGCTTGTATTTTTTTAACATGAAGACGCCAAGGGTCGTGGAGTGATTGAATGGCCATCGCGGCATGCATAAGCTGTGTTAAAACTGGGATGATCGTAAGCGCTTCCCGTTTTTGTCATATCGATAAAAGCCCTCTCCGGCCTTCCGGCCCGTGCGGCCCTCTTTAACCATCCTCTCCACAAGGCCGGACTGGGATACGAGCCCCTTTTCACCGAGGGCCAGCATGGATTTTCCCACCAGTGCAAAGGTGTCGAGTCCCGCGTTGTCTGCGATCTCAAAGGGTCCGACATTCCATCCGTATCCAAGACGCATCCCCGCATCCACATCCTCGGGGGTTACGATTCCCCGCGCCACCAGATCGACGGCTTCCTTGAATGCCGCCGAGAAAATCCGGTTCATGACAAACCCGGGGATATCTTGCCGAACCCGGACCGGCGTTTTGCCAAGGGCGTTGACGAAGGTAATGCTGCGTTCGAAAATATCGTCCCGGGTCATCTCCCCCTTTACCACCTCCACCAGCCCCATAAAGGGCACCGGCCCGAAGAAATGTAGGCCGACCACCCGTTCCGGCCGGGCCGTCGCCTTTGCAAGGCGGGTGATGGGAATCGATGAGGTGTTGGTGGCCAGGACCGCCTCCGGTGCGACCAGTCGGTCCATTTCCTGGAATAGCGTTTTTTTCAACTCTTCGATCTCGGGGACCGCTTCGATGACCCACTGGGATTCGGCGGCGGCCACGATCTTTTGGCTAAGGGAGATCCGGTCCACGATCCGATCCGGGGATTGCTTCAACCATCCCTTGTCGAACAATTTTCCGACTGACCAGCGGATCTGCTCCAATGCGCGGTCCAGGGCTTTCTGGTCAAGATCCACGAGGCTGACGGCGAATCCGGATTGGGCGCAGACCTGCGCAATCCCGGACCCCATGAATCCGGCACCCACCACCGTGACGCGTTCCATTTACGCCCCCCTTTCGATGGTGCGTGCCGCCGCCTGTTCCAGCACGGCCACGGCCATCACAAACATTTTAAAGCGTTCGTCCCGGGTCTGCCCGTGATAGTAACGGTAGTAGATCTGCTGTGCGATGACCGCCAGGCGGAAGAGTCCGAAACAGTAGTAGAATTCGAATTGATCCGGTTTGCTGCCGGACAGTTTGCCATACAGGTCAAACAGCTCCCGCCGCGTGGGTGCCCCTTTGGCATTGGTGGGCAGAAACCGGATCGCCTGCATCTCCGGGGGATCCGCCGCCTCCACCCAGTAACCCAGGGAGCTCCCCAGATCCATCAGGGGATCCCCTACCGTTGCCATCTCCCAGTCCAGTACGCCGATGACCTTTAAGGGATCTTCCGGGTCAAGCACCACGTTGTCCAGTTTGAAATCGTTGTGGATCACCCCCGGGTTTTTCGAGTCGGACGGCATGTGGTCTTGGAGCCATCCCATTACGGCTTCGCAATCGGGTGCATCCGGGGTCCGGGCGGCACGGTATCGTTTGCTCCAGCCCTCCACCTGCCTTCGGACATACCCTTCCGGTTTGCCGAAATTGTCAAGCCCGATCTTGCGATACACTATGGTATGCAGTTTCAATTGAACCTTCAGGAGTTTTTCGAAAAGCTCACGAACCTGCCGGGGGGAAAACGCAAGTTCCGGAGGGAAATCCCTTCGCGGGATGATCCCCTGGATCCGTTCCATCAGATAAAAGGGGCACTCCATTATGGATTCATCATCCGAGTAGGCGATGGGCTCCGGACTGTAGGGGAATACATCCTTTAGGGCGGACAGGATCCGATACTCCCGGCTCATGTCGTGGGCTGATTTTGCCTTGGTACCAAAGGGGGGCCGCCGCAGTACCAGCTCGCGGTTGTCAAAACAAAGCAGATAGGTCAGGTTGGAATGCCCGCGCGGAAACTGCGAAAGCCGCATGCTGCCTTCGAGGTCCGGCAATGCCTCCCTGGCAAAGGCCTCCACAGCGGCCGCATCGAGGTGTTCCCCCTTTCGAATCTCGGTGGCACTGTCTTTTAAGCTCATACTACTTTTTTCCCTTCATACGCCTTTAATATCCTCCGGGCTACGGAGATTTTGTGAACCTCATCCGCACCGTCGTAGATTCTGGCGGCGCGTTCATGCCGGTATAAAAAGGATAAAATGGTGTCGTCGGTCATACCCAGCCCTCCGTGCACCTGCAGCGCCCGGTCAATCACCTTCTGCATCACGTTGGCGGCGACAAATTTAATCAGGGAGATCTCCTCGCGCGCCTCCTTGACGCCGTGATTTTCGATCATCCAGGCGGCGTGGAGCACCATGAGCCGGGCGGCTTGGATGTCGGCAGCACATTCGGCGATCCAGGACTGGATGATCTGTTTCGTGGCCAGGGTTTTGCCCGGGGAGATGGTTCGTTCGATGGCACGGGCGCACATGAGATCGAAGGCGCGGTTGCAGATACCGATCCACCTCATGCAGTGATGGATGCGGCCCGGCCCGAGCCGTTCCTGGGCGATCACGAATCCATGGCCCTCCTCCCCCAGCAGGTTCTCAAGGGGAACACGGCAGGACTGGTAGAGAATCTCGGCGTGGCTGAAGTAATCCTCACCGGCATGGCCCATGACGGGAATATTGCGAACCAGATTGAATCCGGGAGTGTCGGTAGGAACGATGATCATGCTGGCCCTCAAGTAGGGCGGTGCATCGGGATTGGTCACGGCCATGACGATGGCAAACTCTGATCCGTCCGCTGAGCTGGTATACCATTTGTGACCGTTGATCACGTAATCGTCTCCATCTTTTTCGGCGGTGCTGTCCAAGAGCACCGGGTTGGAACCGGGCTGATCGATTTCGGTCATGGAGAAGCAGCTCCGGATCTTTCCCTCCACAAGGGGACGAAGATATTTCTCCTTTTGTGCCTTTGTGCCATATTTGTGCAGGATCTCGATGTTCCCGGCATCCGGGGCCTGACAGCCGAACACCAGAAATCCTAAGGGAGTGCGGCCCAAAGATTCTGATACAAGAGCGTGTTCCATAAGATCAAGACCCATTCCCCCAAATTCCTTGGGATGGTTGGGCGCCCAGAGTTCCATCTGTTTGACCATCTTCCGTTTTTCGGCGATGACCGGAAGAAGCGCTCGGACAGGCTTTGTCAAAAACTCCGGTTCAAGGGGGATGAGCTCCTTTTCCACAAATTCATCCATCATCCCGATGATGATCTTCATTTTCTCAGATACGGTAAAATCCATTTTTTTCCTCCCCCGCAGGCAATGGTTCAGCGGTAGGTCAAAAGGGATGCATCCCCCTTAACTTCGAGGTGGGATACATCGTTGAAACCGGAAAGGCCGATCCGCTGCCCGCTGTATTTGAACCGGGTAATGGACGCATTCATCAACTGCCAGGCAATCTCCAGGGTTTTTTCATTTGAAAGATTAAGTGCCAGCTGAACGGCGGTTGAAATGGGTCCTCCGGAGGTGGATATGACGATCCGCTTTCCGGAGCCCTGGTCATGGACCGCCCCGTATAGCCCCCTTTTCACTCGGTGTTTGAATTCCTGCCAGTTCGGGATTCCCGGCGGATCCGGCCGGCGGGAAACCCAGCGCCGCATCACGTTCTCAAACAGTCTTTGGAACGCCGACCGATCTGTGTAGATTTGACTAAGATCCGATTCCATGGCCGGGTTTTCACTGATGAGCATAGGGAGGTACCCCTGCCAGACCGCCGTGGAGTCGTACTCATCAAAGGCTTTTGTGGAGATGATCTCTGGAACGGGTCCGCCTGACGTCTCCAAGGCCTCCCTCAATTTTCGGGCTGTGTGCAACTGCCGGTCCAGACTCCCGCTGTAAACGGCATCGATGCGCTTAAAGGTCCGCGCCATATGATGTCCCAAGATCCCGGCCTGGCGGACACCGGTCGGGGAAAGTCGGTCGTAGTTTTCTTCGCCAAAGGAGGCTTGCCCGTGGCGAATCAGGTAGAGGTCACCCATGCCTCATCTCCACGGATTTTCGAAAGACAATGCATTGACCGGCATGCGGGTTTTCAGGAACGCGGCATCCCAGGACACCGGTATTAAAGCCCGCCAAAAGCATCCGTGGATATCTCCATGGCCGCGGGGCTTGCATCCACGATGGCGTTCATCTTTCCGTGGGTCACCGGCAGCACGGTTTGGATGAAGAATTCAGCGGACCGAATCTGCCCTTCATAAAAGGATTTGTCCTTTTTCCGGGCTTTTTCCAACTTGGGTGCGGCCACAGCTGCCCGCCAGAGCAGCATCCACGCCATGATCACATCCCCCATGGCATCCAGAAACGGGAAGGCATGGGCAAAGGCCACCTTCACCTTTGGTGACATGGCCGTCTGACCGAGATGCATGGCCACCTCTCCCAGCCGGTTGTTGGCGGTATCCAGCTTGTCGGCCATATCAGCAAGGCTTTCACTTTCCCTGGCCAGGGCGATCGCTTTCTGTATCTCCTGCATGAATCCCATAAAGACCGCCCCTTTTTTCATCCCCAGTTTGCGGCCCAAAAGGTCCATGGCCTGTATACCGTCGGTCCCTTCATAAATGGAAGCGATCTTACAGTCCCGGGCAAGCTGCTCTACCGGATACTCCTTGGTGTAGCCATAACCGCCGTATACCTGAATGGCCTGGACACAGACATCAAAGCCGCGCTGGGCGCAGTAAGCTTTCACGAGGGGAGTCAACAGATCGGCCAGCCCCAGGTTTCGGGATTTCTCCTCTTCTGAATCGGTCCCCTCCATACGGTCGAAACAGCGGCTTAGATAATAAATGAAGCTGCGCATGCCTTCCACATGGACCTTCATCCACATGAGCATGCGACGCACATCTGGATGTTGGATAATGGGCACCTGCGGAGCCGAACGTTCACCGAACTTTTCCAGGTCTCTACCTTGCAGTCGCTCTCTTGCGTAATTGACGGCGTACAGATAGGCGCAGGAGGCATGATTGAACCCCTGAAAGCCGACCCCGATGCGGGCTTCGTTCATCATCACGAACATGATGTGCATTCCCCGGTTTTCCTCGCCCAGCAGAAATCCACGGCATGTTCCCTTGCTCCCCAGCGACATACTGCAAGTGGCGCTGGCATGAATTCCCATTTTCTCTTCGATACCGGTGCAGATAATATCATTAGGCTCCCCCAGGCTGCCGTCCGCATTGACCCAGACCTTGGGGACCAGGAAGATGGAGATCCCCTTGGTGCCCGCCGGTGCGCCCTCGATCCGCGCCAGCACGGGGTGGATGATGTTTTCGGCCAGATCGTGATCCCCGTTTGTGATGAAAATTTTTTCACCGGTGAGGGTGTAAGTGCCGTCCGCATGCTTCACCGCTTTGGTGGTCAGCGCTCCCACATCGGAGCCTGCGTTGGGTTCGGTGAGCAGCATGGTACCACCCCAAACGCCGGTGTAGAGTTTTTTCAAAAACAGATCCTTCTGTTCCTGGGTGCCGAAGAGGTCTACCATCTTGCCGGTGCCGTGCCCCATGCGCGCGTAGTTGGCAAGGGCGTAGTTTCCGCCCACAATATACTCCGACACCGCCGCCGACATCATATGGGGCAGGCCCTGTCCTCCCGATTCGGGGTCTTCGGACATGGAGGTCCACTCCCCCTCGATGATCAGTTCGTGGGGGCGGTGGAAGCATTCGGGCACCTTGACCTGCCCATTTTCAAAGCGAACCCCCTCTCGGTCTCCCTCTGCGTAAGTAGGCAGCAGCTCCTTGATCGAGAAGCTACGCGCTTCTGAAATAATCATGTCGAACATCTTGCGGTTCAGATCCGCAAATCGTTCCTGGTCGAGCAGCCCTTCGATGTTCATTTGCTCGTACAAGACAAACTCAATATCTCGTCGATCCGCTATCACCTGTGCCATTTTTGTTTGGCTCCTTTTTTAATAATAGTTTCCCTTGAACCCTAATATTCTCAACAGTCTCTTTATACCTGGAATCGCCAACCTCTAAAAGCCTCCCTCAACGGCCGGAGGGTTTCCCGATGATGATTACCAGTCGTAGCGCTCTTTTTCGATCAAGGTTGCCACTCCCTGCCCGCCACCGACGCAGGCGTTGGCACAGCCGTAACGCCCCTTGCGGTCATGAAGGATACGGGCCAGAGTTCCCACCAGGCGAATTCCCGTGGCCCCAAGGGGATGCCCGATGGCCGTGCCGCCCCCCATCACGTTGACGGTTTCCGGATCCAGGCCCAGATGTTTGATGCAGTTCAAGGCAACGATGCAAAAGGCCTCGTTGATCTCCCAGAAATCCACATCGGCAGCTTGAAGCCCGGCACGGTCCAGCGCCTTTTGGCTGGCCGGTACCGGTCCGTGGCCCATAATGGTGGGATCCACCCCGGCAAAACCGATAGAGCGGATGGTGGCCAGCGGCCGGATCTTCTTTTTCCGTGCGGTTTCTTTGGACATGAGCAACATGGACGTGGCCCCTGCATTTAAAGGTGAGGAGTTGCCGGGCGTGATCACCCCGTCCTTCTTGAAGGCCGGTTTGAGGGCCGACACCCCCTCTAAGGTGGTGTCCGGGCGCACCGCCTGATCGGTATCCACTGTTCGCGTGCTCCCATCATCCTGCGCCACCTGAAGGGGCATGATCTCTCCTTCAAAAAATCCCGCCTCCCGGGCTTCGGCGGCCCGCTGGTGGGAGCGCACGGCCCAGCGATCCATATCATCCCGCGTAAATTCGTTTTGGGCAAAGAGCTTTTCCGCGGTGAGCCCCATGTTCATAGCGGTCATCATCTCCCAGTGTTGGTATTCCGGGGCCATGAAAAGACTCAGGTTGGGTGCGACATACCCCCTGTCCAGAGTGGTTCCGCCCATGGAAACCCGCGTCATGTGCTCCATACCGCCCACCAGGACGACATCTGCAAATTCCTGGGCAATCTCCATGAATCCGATATGGATCCCCGCCATGGCGGAACCGCACTGTTGATCCACGAACTTGGCGGCGATGGTCTCGGGCAGGTTGGCCAAAAAGATGGGGTTGCGGCCGCCATAGGACCACTGTTCCCCTACACCGGTGGCGGACCCCACCAGGAAATCATCGATCTCCGCCGCATCGATGCCGGTTCTCCGGATCACCTCCGGCAGCAGTTTGGCCAGAAGTTCATCGGCCCGCATGGTGCTGAGCCAGTCTCGTCCCGGTTCTTTGGGCCTCGACCGTGACTGGGCGGTTCTCAGATATCCTGCAATAACGACTTCTCTCATGGATTCACCTCCTGAACCGGCATCGCCGGAATTAAAACTTTTATTTCGGATAAAACGTTTTCCCCTCTTCGGCCATTTCCTTTAGCAGTGCCGCAGGTTTGAACCGCTGGCCGTACCGGTTTTCCAGATCGATCAGTTTGTCAACCACCGCAGATGCCCCCAACTTATCGGCATATCGTAAAACTCCCCCGCGATAAGGGGGAAACCCGCAGCCGTAGATCATGGCCAGATCCATATCCTGGGGCCGGTCGCAGATCCCCTGTTCGATCATGAGGGCCGCCTCATTGACGCCAAGGGCCAGCATAATCTCGGCTACCTCCTCTTTGGAGATCTCCTTGGGGGGAACACTGTTTTCCGACAGGTACTGCCCGACCACGTCCACAATCTTCGGATTCGGAACCGGTTCCGCGCCCGAGTAATCGAAATAACCGGCCCCGCTCTTGCGGCCATAATCCCCCACCTGGTAGATTCGCTCGGTCAAGGGGTGAACCGAATACCGGTCCCCCAGGCGCTTTTCAAATGTTTTGCTCACATGATAATTGATGTCGATGCCGGTTAGGTCCGACAGCGTGGCGGGTCCCATGGGCAGTCCGAAATCGGTCATTGCCTCCTCGATCAGGGCGCCATCCACCCCGTCGGCCGTGAGAAACACGGCGGCGCCGAGCAGTCCGCTCAACTGACGGGAAACATAGAAACCCGGTCCGTCGTTGACCACAACCGGTATCTTTTTGATGGCCCGGGAAAAGGCGACGCTGTTGGCCAGGGTCTGGTCCGACGTCTTTTCTGCACAGATCACCTCCAGAAGCTGCATGCGATGGGCCGGGTTGAAGAAATGGAGCCCGATCATGCGTCCGGGATCGGTGAGAATCGACGCCATTTCGGCGATGGGCAGGGCAGAGGTGTTGGTGGCAAAAATGGCGCGATGCGGACAGGTGGACTCCAGCTTTTTCCAGATATCCTGTTTGACCGCCATGTTTTCCAGCACCGCTTCGATGACCAGATCCACATCCTTGAGGTCTGCAAGGTCGGTGGTGGTGCGGAGCTTTTTCTCCAGCATCTTGTCCAGGTCGGATTGGGTCATCTTCTTTTTCTTTATCGGGAAATCGAAGGTCTTTCGAACGGCCGCCACCCCTTTTGCGATCGCCATTTCGTCGATGTCCCACAATACGGTGTCGAATCCGTTTTTGATCAAAACACTGACGATTCCCGAACCCATGACACCCCCCCCCAGCATGGCCACCTTGCGGATATCGGCCGGAGCGATTCCCTCGATGCGGGGCAGCCGTCCGGCGGCGCGGCTGTTGAGAAAGATGCCAATGAGATTCTTGGCCACATCGGTGACCACACAGTCGGCAAACAGGCCCACTTCCATTTCGATATCGCCTTCGATATCGCTGGAAAGCCCTTGTTCGAAGGCATCCAAAGCCTTGAAAGGCGCCACGTATCCCTTTGCCTTGGCGGCGGTCATGCCCCGCGCAAACTGGAGCAGCGCTTTTTTCTCGTTCGTACTGGGCAAACGGTCGTGGCGGCTTCGGGTCATGCGCAGGCCGACGTTCAGCTCTTTTTTAATAAACCGTTGTGCAGCGGCAATGGCCGCCGGGATCAGTTGCTCCGGTTCCACCACCTCGTCCACAAGACCGCGGCTTAGTGCCTTTTCTGCTTTGATGGGTTTTCCCACCGTGATCATCTCGAGGGCATTGGGCAGACCGATAAGCCGGGGCAGCCGCTGGGTGCCGCCGGCTCCTGGAATCAGGCCGATCATCACCTCCGGTTGCCCCAGGTTGACCCCAGGGGTCGCCAGCCGGTAGTGGCAGGCCATGGCCGTTTCCAGGCCGCCGCCGAGGCAGTTGCCGTTGATGGCGGCCACCACCGGTTTGCGACCGGTCTCGATACCGTTGAGGAACCGGGCACTGGCAAGGGCTTTTTCGAATATCTCCTCCCGGGTTTTCACCGCCTGAAGCTGGGTGATGTCGGCCCCGGCAATAAAGTTCTTGCCCGTACCGGTGAGCACCACCGCATTTACCCCATCTTCAGCCATGGCGCCCTCGATGGCATCCCTGAAATCCATCGCCATTTGTGGGGACATCTGATTCACCGGTGGGTTGTCGATGGTAAATACCGCAACACCGGCTGTAATCTCCACCGTTAGGGTTTGATAATCTGTATTCATGGATGTTGACACCTCTTCAGCCTCCCTTTCAGGCGGCTCATGTAAAAACAGCGATTTATAGGAAGGGATACGAATAAGCGAAAGGCCCGGATCGGCCACAATCACTTTATCGTGTAAATAACTACACACGTATTCCATTAATTACATTAGATAATATTGTCAATAAAAAAATTTTCGTTCTTGACAATTTCCTCAGGATAGCGCTATGTTCGTGCTATGAAAATCGGTGAATTGGTCCAAAAAACCGGCGTTGCCAAAGAAACGATCCACTTCTATATCCGGGAAGGTTTGCTGCGCAAACCCCGCAAGCAAGGGAAAAATGCCGCTGTCTACAACGACAACCACGTGGAGCATATCCGCATCATCAAGGATCTGCGGGACAATTACTTCCTACCCCTGCCCCTCATCAAAAAGGTCTTCAAGCGTCTGAAAAAACAGACCCCCCTGGACCGGGATATCGATCGCCTGCACAACAAGTATTTCAGACCGCTCGATCGCATGCTGACAGCGGATATCGAAGGCAGGGACGCCTTCATTCACGCCACGGGCTTAAAGGAGAAATGGCTCGAGAAGATGGAAGCCTGGGGGGTGATCACCCCTGAATCTGTGGACGGCAACATTATATACTCCCACGACAATGTGATCATCGCCAAGCTGATCGTGGATATGGGACGGTTCGGGCTGGGCGTCAGGGATGGATACGACCCGGAAATGCTTCGTACGCTTACCGAGATGTTCAAGGAGATATTCGACAGGGGCGCCGCCGAGTTTATGCGGGCCCATTCCGGCAAAATTCCGAAAGAGGAGATGGCGGAAAAAGCGGTCATCGCCTCCGAGATCATGGGAATATTCTACTACCTGCTCTATCGCAAATTGAGCCATGATCGTCGACGGCTTAGAGAGCCCGATAATGGGAGCCGTTGACGTAAATCACAACATGATTCATCAAATTGAAGCGAATTTTGGCGACAACAAAACAAAAATCCCGAAAAAAAGCCGTTTATGGATGAACGCGAAATCGGGCAATAGGCACAGGGAAATGGTCTCTAAAAATACAATCCGGGTGCTAAATTGCGTCCTGATAATTATATCGTTGATGTCAATCCAGCTATATGGTTGCGCGGGCGGCATAAAAATAGGTGCGCCGCAGGCCTATTACAGCGTACACCTGGAGTCGTTTAAAGAGATTAAAAACGCCAACCGCTACGTTAACGATCTGACCCATAAGGGTAAATTCGTATTCTGGAAAATCGCATATGTAGAAGGTGTCAAATTTCACCGGGTGTTTGTCGGACGCTTTAACGAAAGGACGGATGCCGAGGCCTACCGATTCAAACTAAAGTCCGAATTTGCGGAAAAAGAACCCAACAAACCCCTTAAGATTCACGAGTTTCGAGAAACACAGCAGATCACCCCATCCCACGCTGACAAACCCCAACTGCCATCCCAATCGGACCGCCATGAGTGATCGATCCGCAAAGCGTCAAATTGGTGGGACAACCAATCCGAACTTTCACGAATCGATGATGATTTATAGGCCCACAAAAGGTTCATCGGCGGGCAAAGGGATCGCTTCTCTGGTCATCTTTATTTCGCTACTCCTGGCGATCGGCCTATTTTCGGCCCCTTTGTGGGCGCAACAGGTCTATTACAGTGTGCAGGTCGCTGCGTTTAAATCCCGGGAACACGCCGATCGGAGCGTCAGTGATTTGAAGTTGGAGGGCAGGGATGCGTTCTGGAAAATCGCTAAAGTAAAAGGGCAGCTATGGCACCGGGTATTGGTCGGTCGCTTCGACAAAATAAGTGATGCCGAGTCTTACCGCCGGCAGCTTGAAAAAGGGGCCTCAAAGACTTTTTTTGTCCGCAAAATAATTGAGGAGTCTCCAACTTCGCAATCACCCAAGCCGCCCCACAGGCCGCTGAAAAGAGATGTTAAAACTGAGGCCGCACCGACCCCGACAGTGGTAAAAAAGGCGCCCGCCAAGCCGGATTCACCCAAGGCAGACCGCATGGCACCCCAACCGGTCCCTGCTCCAGAAAAGAAACTCCCGTCACCCGCTAGAGACCTGGAAACGCCCCTGGGTAATGTAGAAAAGACGATCCGGACTGAACCGTCGCCCCAATTGCCGGCAGCACCCCCTGCGCCGCCCGCCGTAGCCGTGCCGTCGAAAGTCCCAATAACTTCTGAAAGGCATTTCGGGCAGCGGTTCGTTGACCGTGGCGACGGTACCATTTCCGATCTGCGCATGAAGCTGATGTGGATCAAAAACGGTTGGCGACTGGAATTTTTTTCCGCAGTTGACTGGCACAAAGCGGTTGGAAAGTGTGCCCGTTTTAAATATGGCGGATATTCTGATTGGCGGCTGCCCACACTGGCCGAGTGGAAAAGCATCATCGATCCGGATAAGGAGTATCCGGCCCTTGTAGAGCCGAATCCATTTGAAAATATCATTGCCCACATGCCGTACTGGTCACAGACCGAATACTCGTATAAAGCCGGATTCGGCGCTGCAAGTGAAAATGCGACGCAAGCCTATACCGTGATGCTCTATTACGGCAACATCAATCACCAGCGTAAAAACGAAAAAGCATTTGTCCTACCGGTTCGCAGTTTAAAGTGAAGAATCCCATCGATGATAGGTTGCCTTCATCAGGTACTCCCTTCAGATATGGCTCATTTCAGGTTTAAATGGGTTCACATTATCTTGCGGTTTCATTCCCAATAAGTCTATAATAACGCTCATACCAGTAGCGGGTGCAGTTTCTCCTGTTCTGTAGCAACAGGTAAAGGAACATGCTTCGACAACAAGGCAATTTGAAATTATAATTCGATGCACGAATGCTACATGGTCATTGATAATATGGTAAAATTGATAAAACTAAATTTTAATTACCAAAAGGAGGCAGTAGTATTTTGTGCCATGGCGGCCTTTCTCTTTTTAGCCGTACCCGGCATGGCAAATGATGGTCAGGAGGGTTCAAGTGAGCCCTTGCAGTCGGTAACCCTGCAGCTTAAGTGGAAGCATCAATTTCAGTTTGCCGGCTATTATGCAGCACAGGAAAAAGGATTTTACAGAGAAGTTGGGCTGGATGTCGAAATATTGGAGATCGAAGGTGGAGACGAATCCATAGACAAGGTGATTGAAGGGAAGGCTGATTTTGGCATCGGTATGTCCGATTTGATTCTACACCGTGCAAAGGGGGAGCCTGTTGTTGCGCTTGCAGCTATTTTTCAACACTCACCTCTGATTATTTTAGCGCCCAAGTCAAGCGGAATCGAAAACATTCATACACTGAAAGGGAAAAGACTGGGTCTGGAAGCCCATTCAGCAGAACTGATCGCGTATATTGAGGATGAGGGTATTTCATTAAAAGAGATCAATATTCTAGCTCATGGGTACAGCGTTGCCAAGCTCATATCAGGAAAGGTGGATGCAATTTCTGCATATTCAACGGACGAGCCGTTTGTGCTTTTAAACCATGGGATTCACTATAGCACTTTTACACCACGCGCATCCGGCATAGATTTTTATGGCGACACATTGTTTACGAGTGAAGCGCAAATCAAAGCACATCCCGAGCGCGTGTCCGCATTTTTGGACGCATCGTTGAAAGGCTGGCAATATGCACTGAATCATAGTGACGAGATTATCGAGATCATCTATTCAAAATATACGCAACGTCATTCTTTTGAGCACCTTGCGTTTGAAGCCAAGATGTCCAAGCAGTTGATCCTGCCGGATGTGGTTGAAATCGGTTATATGAATCCTGGCCGCTGGCGGCATATCGCCGATATTTATTCCAAACTGGATATGATACCCAAAGATTATTCCTTTGAAGGCTTTATTTATAACCGCGTGCCAACCCCGCTGGATTTGCGCTGGCTCTATTTCAGCCTGGCAGGCGTCACGGTTCTGGCGCTTCTCGCCTTTTTCGTTTTGGGTCGTTTTTACCGCCTGAATCGGTCCTTAAATCAAGAAATGGTGCATCGAAAGGAGATTGAGACGGCAAGAGAGAAGTTGGTTGCGGACCTTCAAAAAGCGCTTAACAACATAAAAGTGCTCAGCGGTCTGTTGCCGATTTGTTCCTATTGCAAGAAAATACGCGACGACAAGGGGTATTGGAACCAGATAGAGGCATACATATCAGAACATACAGATACGGAATTTAGCCATAGCATTTGCCAGGATTGCGCCAAAAAATACTTGCCTGAATTGAACCTCTACGATGACAATTCAAATAGCGAATAATTCTCTGAACTTTGAGTGTCCAAATTCATCCATATTCAAAGGATGAAACCGGTTGCCTCACACCTCATGATGCCCCGTGATCCAATTTTGAATCCATGTCCAGCAGTTGACGGACCCTTGCCATCTTTTCATCCAAATTCCCCTGGCGCCCGATCATGATACGCTGCGCGGTGGGTGGACCCGCGCCGTGCATCGACTCGATCAGATAGGCCACGGAGCCCGCACCGGCCACTATATTTTCGATGAGCCGCAGCACTTTCATGCGATCCACCACGTCGAACTCCGGGTTAGCGGCCAGGTATTTTTTGATATAGGGCCCCGCCACCGGGTCGTCCAGATCTGCGGCGGACGGCATGGTACCCAAAAGCCCGCCGGACACATCGGTGGCCAGTCGTGCCAGTTCATATGGAAAGCGGGTGACGTTGAGCTTGCAAACATTGGCCAGGAGCAGATTCACCTGGTAGTTCCCCGCTGCCGTCTGTTCTCCGGTTGCCGAACAGGCGACGCCGCAGGCGTATAGGGTCTCGTTGAGATGGATCATTTCGACGAGTTTGTCCCGGATATGGCTGGCATTGGCCACCCCGTTCATTTGGGCGATCAGGGCGGTGGCGCCGATGAGGAGATCGCCGACACCGGCTTTGCATCCCCCGTAGCTCTGACGATGGTAGGAAGCGAATCGCTCCACAAGAATTCCGGAAAAGTCAACCTCTCCGTTCATGAAGATGCGGTCGTTGGGAACGAATACGTCATCAAAAACGGTCATCACCTCCTGCCCGCCAAAAACCGGATTGCCAACGTCCATTTTCTCGTCCTCCAGTTTCCGGGTATCGCTTGACTGACGTCCATAGATATAATGAACGCCGTCTGCGTTGGTGGGTACGGCGCAGCAGATCGCCCAGGGTTCCTCCCCCGGCCGCATGGTCAGCGTTGGCATCACCAGGATCTCGTGGGAGTTGAGCATGCCGGTCTGGTGCAGTTTGGCACCGCAGATCACAACCCCATCCCTGCGCTGATCTTTCACCCTGAGAAACAGATCGGGGTCGGCCTGGTCCGACGGCCGTTTGCTCCGGTCTCCTTTGGGATCCGTCATGGCTCCGTCCACCACCAGGTCCTCCTGCTGGATCCAGCGCCAGTATTCCTTGAACCGTTTGTGGTAGTGCGTGCCGTGTCTTTTGTCGCACTCGAAGGTCGTGCTGTAGACGGCGTTGGCGGCGTCGAGCCCGACGCAGCGTTGGAAGCAGCAGCCAGTGTGGGTGCCGCAGTACCGCTGCATCTTGACTTTGTTGACCAGATCCTCGGTGCTCTGATGCAGGTGGGAAAACCGGTTGACCATCCCCTTGCTGAGGGGCGATTCAACGCAAAAAAGCGACTGCGTCGCCGGGTCATGGGCCGCATCGTAGGTAAAGGCGACCGCCTTTTGGGAGGGATCGACCAGTCCATGGTCCGGCAGATCCTCGATGCGCTTTCCCATGATATTGGCCTCTAAATTCAGCTGCCTGACCGATTCCCGATAGTCTTTTCCGTTTTTAAGTGCCATATGCGTATACCTCGAATGAGCTGATGCGCCTATTTTGCTTGACGGGTTTTATGCCCTTTGGCTACGGTTGCCATATAAGGCCCGGATGTGGGTTGAAGCCACGGTGACGGCATCATGAATTTACTTCCCTGCCGCACGGGTCTTTTCTTGTTTTGATAGATCCTGGACTGTAACAGGACGGTACCCATGTTTCTGTAGTTACCCTTCATTGTCTGTTACGAGCCGGCTCCTGTTTTCAAGGACGTATACCATTCGCATCGATTGTCAAGATCTTTTTATTGGAAGAAGGGAGAGAAAATGAACGAACGGATCTACCAGCCGGGGGAAAACTATCCCTATCAACTCAATATCAAGTCGCTGCTCAAAACGCCCCTTATCTACTCGCCGGATCGTGAAATCGTTTATGATGACAAGTGCCGGTACACATATCGGACGTTGTCGGAGCGGATCTGCCGTCTCGCAAATGCCCTGGAGAGTCTGGGTGTTCATAAGGGTGATACCGTTGCCGTAATGGATTACGACAGTCACCGGTATCTAGAATGCTTTTTTGCCATTCCGATGATGGGTGCCGTCCTCCAGACGGTCAACTGGAGATTGTCAGGCGATCAGATCCGCTATACGATTCATCATGCGGGCGCAAAAGTTATAATTGTCCACCGTGATTTTATCCCATTGATGGAAGACATTCTGGGACAACTCGATGCGGTCCATACGGTTGTGCTGATCACCGAAGAGCATCATCAAGAAACCGTAGCGATTCAATCGAACGGCGAGTATGAAGCGCTGCTGGCATCCGCTGCTTCCAAACATTCCTTTCCGGATCTGGATGAAAACATGAAGGCCACCACCTTTTACACCACCGGCACCACCGGAAATCCCAAAGGTGTTTACTTTTCCCACCGCCAGCTGATGCTGCATACCTTTTGCCTGGGACTGACCTCCGGTGCCTATCACACCAGTGCCCGGTTCCGGTCCAACGATGTCTACATGCCCCTGACGCCTATGTTTCATGTACATGCATGGGGATTTCCCTATGTGGCGTCGCTGCTCGGCGTCAAACAGGTCTACCCGGGTCGGTATGAACCGGAACGGCTGTTGGCGTTGATAGAGTCGGAGGGTGTGACCTATTCACACTGTGTCCCCACGATCCTTCAGATGGTCCTGAGCAATCCTGCTGCAAAAAAGGCGGACCTCTCCAATTGGAAGGTGGTGATCGGGGGAGCCAGGCTCCCCAAAGGTCTTGCCAGAATGGCCCGAACCTACGGCATCGACATCCATGCCGGTTACGGGATGTCCGAAACCTGCCCGGTAATCACCACGTCCACCCCTAAGGAGCATATGTTGGACTGGCCGGAAGATGATCTGCTGGATGTCAAGATCAAGACCGGCAGACCGATTCCCATGGCAGAGGTTGAAGTCGTGGACACTCGCGGCAACGCCCTGCCCCACGACGGAAAATCTTCCGGAGAAGTGGTCATGCGCTCGCCCTGGCTGACGGAATCCTATTATAATGCCCCAGAAAAGACAAAATCCCTTTGGCGCAACGGCTGGCTGCATAGCGGCGATGTCGGGTATATCGATAAGGAAGGGTATCTGCAGATTACCGACCGGATCAAGGATGTCATAAAAACCGGCGGTGAATGGGTCTCATCCCTCGATCTCGAAAATCTGATGAGCCAACACGAAGCGGTTCTCGAGTCTGCCGCCATCGGTGTTCCCGATGACAAGTGGGGAGAGCGGCCTATGATGATTGTGGTGCTAAAAGAGGACTATCGTGAGCATGTCACACCAGGGGATCTTAAGGCATATATGAAAAAATTTGCAGAAAAGGGAAAACTGCCCAAGTACGGTGTGCCCGATCTTTACGAACTGGTGAGCGATCTCCCCAAAACAAGCGTCGGCAAGCTGGATAAAAAGTTGCTCCGGGCGTCCTATATCAAAGGCTGATATCGCCAATGGGAAACCAACGCGCCCTTTTCAAGAAAAAATTCACCCGCCGAGATCTATTTCGTTACGGCATCCGCATATCTATCTTGGCCTTTCTGGGTATCGGGTTTACCGGTCGCAATGACCTGACCGTCGAACGCCACATCCTTAAATACAAAAACCTCCCGGAACCATTCAACGGGTTCAGGGTGGTCCAGATCTCCGACCTGCATGCCAGTTTCTGGGTGGGACGCAATTACCTGGACCGTGTCGTGGATCGCATCGGTGCGCCACCGGAGATCACTTCTATTCAGCTGCAAAGCGGTTAACAGCGGAAGGCGATGGGGTAAAAGATGCTTCATCCGCTTATCATGAGGGTCAAACTTGACGCTCGAGATCACGGATTGCGACGGCGGTTTGGGCAATATCATTGCCACTTAAAAGCCGCCGTATTCGGAACTCGTCCGGAAGCCGTGAGTTGGATCCGTGAGAAAATGAAAGACCGGTTCGAAAGCAAAGAATTCACCTTCGCCATATAATGCCAGAATTTTAGTTCCTGTATTGATTCAAGCCGAAAAAATCATTATCTTGAGCAATCCAATTCAATACAGCCCATCGATTCAGCCGGGAGCCGTATTCATGACTTTTGAAAATTATTACGATATCTTGGGGGTCCATCGGAAAGCGACCCCGGACCAGATCAAACGGGCATACCGGAAATTGCTGTCCGAATGGCATCCGGATCACAATCCCGAGCGCCTGGCAGAGGCGGAGGAAAAGACAAAGATCCTCAACCAGGCGTACCATGTACTGAAAGACCCCCATCGACGGAAGCAATATGACCGGATGCTGCGCTTTACAAAGGGGAAGGATTACGGCCAGGGGATCAACGAGGAGGCATTCAAGCGTAAAGTCTACCAGGAGCCGCCGTTGATGCAAATGGTGATGGACAATATTAAACAGATGTATGCCATGTACAAGGATGCGATCAAGGGGAAATACAAGCTGCACTCTGCAACCCTGGGCATGATTGCAGGGGGGCTTCTTTATTTCATCATGCCCCTAGATTTCATCCCGGACTTTATCCCCGGGATTGGTTTTATCGACGACCTTGCCGTCATCACCGTGATCTGCCACTCTCTGCAAACCGAACTGGCAGCCTATCGAGTCTGGAAAAGCAACGAATCTTTAAAAAAATAAGCGGTCTCCCAGTTCAGTCCCTGGGTAAGGCCATACGAGGAACAGATGATCCAAATGACACCCATCGGCGTTATTCATACGCCGTTCAAGCAACTGGAGGGTATGCCGATTCAACCCAAAGGGGCGGAAGGCATAAAGGGCAGCGTCGAGATTTTCGAGGATTTTCGGCCCGGTCTAAAAGATCTTGAGGGATTTTCCCACATTACTTTGCTTTATTTCTTTCATGGCAGCGAGGGCTTCAAACTGGAGGTCATCCCTTTCATGGATACACAGCTACGGGGCCTGTTTGCCACCCGTGCGCCGAAACGGCCGAACCCCATCGGTCTTTCCACGGTTCAGCTCGACCGGATTGAGAACGGTTGGCTCCACATCCGAAACGTGGATATCCTGGATAAAACACCGCTACTGGACATCAAACCCTACGTTCCGGAGTTTGACAGCCCCGGAAAGATCCGCACCGGATGGCTTGAAGAGGCCCGAAAAACAGTGGACCGACGAAAATCGGACAAACGATTTATTTAGCATCCATCCAAAAAGGAGTATTATGGCGGCAAGTATTCGAATCAGTACCGCCGTGGCGGGACTGATTCTGACACGATTTAGACATGCCCGTAATAATCCCGGTGGGCCACTACAGAATACGCATAGTCCAGCAAAGTCCCCCAACTGAAAACCGGCAGGTCAGTGGCCCGCTGGACCGCCCGGGCAAAGGGCTGCATCCCGGTACACTCCAGCATAAGGGCGCCGATGCCGGGGATTGAATCTATAAAATCCACACAGGTCCGGATCATCTCGTCTTCCGATTTTTCATAGTAGGCTTCCGGACGGTCGGGCCTGTTTTCAGGATCCCACAGGTTGACGAAATCGGCGCAGTAGTATTCATCCAGGGCACCGGCGACGGCGATGTTGGAATCCGGGTCGATTCCCACATTGATCAGATGGGTGTCGGTTAGAAACCGTTTCTGGGCGCACACGATCCCCACCTTTTTCTTCGGACCGATGACCTGCTGGATAAATGGGACCTGAAGCAAACTCGACATGAACACCGGGACATCCACGCTGCCGGCCACATCTTTCTGGAAATAGGCAAAATAGCCACATTCCGCCGCGATGGCCCGGCATCCCATTCGTTCGAGACTCCTGGCCGCCTGTAAAATAGGGTCGCGGCAGGGTGTTTTGTCGGGTTCCCAGACCAGTGTGTAATTGTCCACCCCTTTGCAGATCTCATACTGTACGGGATAGGGAAAGGCGCTGGCGTTTCGAACGTCTCCAGGGAATCCCGGATAGGCATCATCCAGTACCATGATGCCCAGCCCCATTCCATAGCAGGTGTGGTTTTTCCGCGTGACAATGTGATTTATACCCAAATCCCGGTTGCCATTCATCTTCATCTCCTTTATTAGAAATTCAATGAACAACGAAAACACTGCATCTCTAGTCTACCATTTGCGCGACTATCTTGCCAACATTAACATCACCGAGTTGGGTCCCTTCCTACGGTTGTGGCCGGAACCGGACGCGCCCCTGCGTTTCATTCCGGAATCAACTCTGCCGGTGCTGCGCTGGCTGCCAGAGATGATCCAGGCGGCCGCGGTGAGCACCCGGACACTGGTAAAAAAGGTCGCAGGTTGTGCAGACCGTCTTGCCTGGGGACAGACCTACTCGTCCGATGATTTCGGGTCCCTTTTTCTGGAACGATACGGTTGGACGGAGCTGGTCGGACAACGCGGCCTTGTGCCAAGCCGCCATTTGGCCTGCGGCCTACTGTTGCTGGGCCCGGAAACGGAATATCCCATGCACCGTCACGAAGCAGAGGAGGTCTACATTCCACTTACGGTCGGAACGGACTGGAAACGTGGAGAAGAGGGGTGGATCCGTCGAAAACCGGGGCTTCCGATCTACCATGGGACCTGGATCCCCCATGGCATGCGAACCGGATCGGCGCCGCTGATGGCCCTCTATCTCTGGCATGGGGGCGACCTGACCCAGAAATCGATCATTGTCTGATGAAGGATGATAAAGATGACACCGGAACTACAGAAAATCCACGATGCGTCCATGGCGATGCTGGACCGAACCGGTATGATCTTCGGCCATGAGAAGGTCCTTGACATGTTGTCCAAAAGGGGAATTCGAGTATCGGGCCGGAAGGCGTTTTTCACGGAAAAGGAGGTCATGGACCGGATCATCGGGGCGCCTGCCGAGTTTACCATAAGGGCGCACAATCAGGTCCACGACATCACCATTGGTGGAGATCGGGTGGTTTTCATGCCGGGGTACGGCGCTTCCAAAATAGTGGACGGGGATGGATCGGTGCGAAACGGAACCGTTGCGGATTACATCACCCTGCTCAAACTCACCCATGAATGCCGGCATTTCCACGTAAACGGCGGTCCCTTGGTTCAGCCCTGCGATATCCCTGTCACGGCCAGCCTGCCCTTAATGGTGTACCTTTCGCAGAAATACTCCGACAAATGCCTGATGGTGCCCAACGGCGGGCAGGAAGAGATGGAGTTGCTATCGGAGATACTGGATATACTGCACGGTGAAACATTTCGGCAGGGGGCAGCCGTGACCATGACCAACATCAATCCCATCAGCCCTCTCCAGATAGATGAGAAGTCACTGATGATTCTGGACCGGTTCGCCCGTCACAATCAGCCGGTAGTCGTGACCGCAGGTCCCATGGCCGGTACCACCGGCCCCATGACCCTGTCGGGAAGCATCGCACTGGCCAATGCCGAGATTCTGGCCACCATCGCGGTTCAGCAGATGATTCGGCCCGGGGCACCGGTGGTCTACGGCATGGTGGCCTCCACCGCAGACATGCGCACCGGAAACATCGCCATCGGCACCCCCGAACGGGCACTGGGTGCGACCTTCAGCAGCCGCCTGGCAAAGGCGTACGGTCTGCCCTGCAGGGGCGGCGGGGCTGAAACCGATGCCCCTGTCGTGGATGCCCAAAGCGGGTACGAAGGTATGATGAACCTGATGACCTCCGTTCAGGAAAAGATCAACATCATCTACCACAGTGCGGGAATTCTTGGCGGATTTGCCGCCATGAGCTTTGAGAAATATATCTTGGATATCGAGATGGTCGGAATGGTGAAAAGTCTATCGGCGGGCATTGATACCGATCCGGAAAGCCTGGCACTGGATGTCGTTCACGAGGTAGGTCCCGGCGGCAATTTCATGTCCCACGATCACACTCTGGAAAAGTGCAGGCAGGAGGGAAGAATCCCAATGATCAGCAGCCGGGGCATTCTGGGCAGCCAGACAGGACGCGCCCAACTTTTGGAACGAATCGAAATGAAATACCAACAACTGCTGGCCGGCTATACGCCGCCCGATGATTGCGAACCCCGGGTACGGGAGCTCGGAAAACTCTTGGTGGAAAAGGGCTACCCCATCCACCTGGATAATAATTTTTAGGCCTCCCCGCCGTTTCGCCGGATGCGTTCCGATTCGTCGGGCACGGTGATGACCGGCGCCACCTTTTTTAATTCCTCCATGGGAATATGACATTTGATGACATGTCGGTCGGCGACCTCTTGTTCCGGAGGTGGATCGTTTTCACAGATATCGCCAACCTTCCGCGGGCAGCGGGTGCAAAAGGGACAACCCGCTGGTGGTTTCATTGCACTGGGCAGGTTCCCCTCCAGTACGATTTCGCGCTTTTTGACCTCCGGATCGGCGATGGGCACGGCCGACAACAAGGCCTCGGTGTAGGGATGGTAGGGGGGTGAAAACACCTCCTCGGTAGTGCCCCGTTCCAGAATATGCCCGAGGTACATCACCACGATGCGGTCCGACAGATAGCGCACCACGCTCAGGTCATGGCTGATAAAAAGCAGGGTGGTTTTGTTTTTCCTCTGGATGTCCATCAAAAGCTCGGTAACGGCCGCCGCCACGGACACGTCCAGGGCGGACACCGGCTCGTCCGCGATCACCATGCTCGGGTTGCCGGCAAAGGCCCGGGCGATCCCGATGCGCTGTTTCTGGCCGCCGGAGAGTTGCCGAGGCTTTCTAAAGTAGAAATCCCGTGGCAGCTTCACCGTGTCCAGAAGGGTCATCACCCGACTAAATACCTCTTTTTTGTCCGATACACCCCCGAACTTTCTGATGACCCGGGATATCTGGGCGCCGATGCTGTGGCTAGGGTTCAAGGTGTCGAAAGGATTCTGAAACACCATCTGAAGGGAACTGATCTGCCGGGAACTACGGTCCCGGACGGCCGTGTCCGAAATATCTTTTCCTTTGTGGCGGATCTCTCCCTCGGTGCTGGTCTCAAGTCCCATCAGTACCTTGGCAAAGGTAGATTTTCCGCATCCGGACTCCCCCACGATGGCGACTGTCTCTCCCTCCCTGGCGGTAAAATTGAGCTCCTCATTGGCCTTGACATAGCGAACGCGTTTGCCTGTGATCAATGCCCGAAGTGAAGAATCACGGACCTCGTAATACTTCTTGAGACCGTCCACATTGAGGACGCGTTCTCCCAGCTTCATGGGTTCCTTGGCCTCGCCCCCCGGAGCCTCCCGCAGGTGGTCGATCTCCCGCCACCGCAGGCATCTTACCCGATGATCCGCAGCACTGCCCTCTACGTGCTCCATCTTGAAATGATCCTGATCGCAAAGGCCCGGCTTGTAGTAATCGCAGCGGGTGTGGTAGTAGCACCCCTGTGGCCGCTCAAAAGGCAGCGGCAACTGACCCCGGATCGGTTTCAACGGCGCCGCATTCTTGTCCGCCGTGGGCAACGGAATGCAGGCGAACAGGCCGTGGGTATAGGGATGCCTCGGCCAGGTGAAAAGGGAATCGATGGTTCCCTCCTCCACCACCTCGCCGGAATACATGACAAACACCCGGTCGCAGGTCTCCAGAATCAGTCCAAGGTTGTGGGAGATGTAGATCTGCGAGGTCCCGAACTTTTTGCTGATGTCGGCCACCAACTTGACGATGCCGGCCTCCACCGTCACGTCCAGGGCGGTGGTGGGCTCGTCCAGCAGCAGCAAAGAGGGGTTGGAAAGCAACCCCATGGCGATCACCACCCGCTGCTGCTGTCCTCCCGATAATTGATGGGGGTAGGATTCCATGACCCGCTCCGGGTCCGGGAGTTTCACCGCCGCCAGCATGTCCACGCTTCTCTTCCACGCCTCCTGCTGGGTGATATCCTCATGGGCCAGCGGCACCTCCATAAGCTGGGTGCGGATCTTGAGGCTCGGATTGAGGGAGGCGAAAGGCTCCTGGTAGATCATGGAGATCTCCGAGCCTCGGATGCTGCGCAGCTCGTCATCGGTGAGCTGGGTCAGGTCTTTCCCCTTGAACGTGATGCTGCCGCTTTTAATCCCTCCATTGGCGCCCATGTACTGCATTACCGCCATGGCAACGGTGGATTTGCCACAGCCCGATTCACCAACGATGCCGATGGTTTCACCGGGCAGTACCGTCAAGGAAAAGTCGACCACCGCCGGGATCTCCCCCGCCCGGGTGTAGTAAGAGATGCACAGGTCTTTGCAGACGAGCACGGGCGTTTGGCTGTCATCCATTTGTCAATACCCTCCTAATCCGGCAGAACCGGAAGCTATTAGCTGATAGCTGTCAGCTCTCAACTGACCACCTGACCTTTTCTAATGATCCACGCAAGGTGCGGGTATACGGAACATCCACGTTATGCGTGGATGTTCGGGATAAATGCTCTAATCACGCAACGAGATTTCACGCAAACCGTCGGCCAGCAGGTTGAAACCGAGGATCAGCGAGGATATGGCAATGCAGGGAAAGAGCGTCATATGGGGAAACGCCATGGCCATCTGCCGTGTTTCGTTGACCATACCGCCCCAGTCGGGGTCCGGGGGCGGCAGGCCCAGCCCCAAAAACCCGAGTACGCCAATGGTGATGATCACATAACCCAGGCGCAAACAGGCGTCCACAATGAGGGGCCCTCTGGCATTGGGCAGAATCTCCACCAGCATTACCCGCCAGTCCGACTCCCCACGGGTCTGGGCGGCGGCCACGTAATCCCGGTTTCGAAGATCCAGCACCAGCCCCCTCACGATACGCATGATCCCGGGTGAGGAGGCAAAGGTAATTGCGATGATAATATTGATCCCGGAAGCACCGATGGTGGCGATGATGATGATGTACAGCACCAGCACGGGAAAAGATAGAATGATATCCGCGACCCGCGACAGGATGTCGTCCAAGAGGCCGCCGCGGTAGCCGGCGGCGAGGCCCATGAGAATCCCCACGGTGTAGGCGGAAAGGGTGGCCAGGGGCGCATAAATCAGCACCGTGCGCGACCCCCAGATGATACGGGAGAGGATGTCGCGGCCGATATGATCGGTGCCGAGCCAGAAGGTGCCCCCAACTTTGGCCGCTTCCATACCCGGTTTGGCGAACGGTTGGATGGAGGAATTGGGGTCGAACGGCGCCAGCAGCGGTGCGAATATGGCCACCAGCACCCAAAAGAGGATGAGAAAGGTGCCCACCATTCCGACCCAGCTCTCCTTTAGCAGAGCAAAGGATTTCAGTGCCCGCCATATGGCCGCACCGTAACCGGATCTCGGCATTTGGGTTTTCGCAACTGTCGTATTCATGGGGTATCTCTCTCCTTAACTGAAACGGATGCGGGGATTTAGAAAGGTATAACCGATATCGGCAATGGTCTGGGTCGTCACGGCCACGCAGACCGCCACCATGGCGCAGGCTTCCAGCAAGGCGATATCGTTATTGAGGGACGCCTCAAGAATGAGGGCCCCGAACCCCTTGTATGCAAAAAAGAACTCCACCACGATGACCCCGGACAGCAGCCAGTTGATCTGCAGCATGATCACCGTGAAAGGCGCGATGAGGGCGTTTCGCAAGGCATGCTTGATGATCACCGACCGGTAGGGCAGACCTTTGAGTACCGCCGTCCGAATATACTGTGAAGTCATCACCTCGGCCATGGATGCCCGGGTCATGCGCGCCACATATCCGAAGTCATAGACGATCAGGACCATGGCCGGCAAAATCAGCTGCTTGAATTCGAACCCGCCCGACATGCTGCTGGTGCCGGGCAGCCATTTGAGACCGAAGACAAAAAGGGCGGAAAAGATAACCGCGCTGGCGAACTCCGGAATGGAGGTGGTGATAATCCCGAACACCGATATGGCCCGGTCCAGTTTGGAACCCTCCTTCATTCCGGATAACACCCCCAGGGTCAGGGAAAGCGGGATCATGATGGCAAAGGTCCAGAACCCCAGGATGGCGGTATTCCAGAGTCTAGGCAGCATCACATCCGCCACGGGCCCTTTGAAACGAATCGACTCCCCCAAGTCCCCAGTGGCAAAATTTCCCAGCCACTTGGCATAACGCACCGCTACGGGCTGGTTGTAGCCGTGCTGCTCCCGCCATAACTCCCGCTGCTCTTCATTGGAGAACTGTCCCAATACACGGATGGCCGGGTCGCCGGTCAGCTCCGTTTCCAGCAGAAGAAAAAGGATCAGCGAGACGATGATCATGGTGAAAATCATGAACCCGATTCGCTTTATCACCAGGGTGACCATGTTGACTCCTCCTCGTCAAAACCAAACAGCCAATGGTTCGGATGGACCGGGGCGCCAAAAGCGCCCCGATTCCGAGATTGGCTGTCGATACTAGGCCAGGGATACTTTGTGGAACCGATAGTATCGGGTGGGATGCATTTCAAATCCAACCACATTGTCGCGAATGGCGGTGAACACCGCACGGAAGAAGGGCTGGACCAGAACGGCGTCGTCCTGGAGGATCTTCTCCACCTTTTCCATCTTCTTGCGGCGGTCTTCCACGTTGAGGGTCGATTCCGCCTCGGTCAGTGCTTTGTCGAACGCGGGGTTGGCATAGCTGGACTCGTTCCAGGGAACCCCGGTGCGGTAGGCCAGCCCCAGCACCATGACGGCCAGGGGCCGGTGGGTCCAGGAGGTGAGGCTGAGCGGTGCCTTGGTCCACACATCCCAGTACTGTGCCTGGGGCATGACGTTCATCTTGATGTTGATGCCGGCGGCTGCAGCATCCTCTTTTAGTACCGCAACGGAATCCTGCTCCCAGACGCCTTCAGTGTTCCCCACGTTGCAGGTCACTTCGATGCCGTTGGGAAAACCGGCCTCGGCCAGCAGTTTCTTGGCGCCAGCGATGTTCCTTTTTAATTTCGGTAGGGCAAAATATTCGGGGTGAATGCTGGCCACGTGATGGTGCTCCGCTTCGATCCCCAGGCCCCGGTGGGCGATATCGAGCTGACGCTTTGTATCGCAGGTCATCTGCACCGCCTGACGGACCCGCTTGTCGGTGAACGGTTTTTCGGTCACCTTCATGCGAATAACACCGGTTTGTGTGGAGGGGATCTCAACAACCTTGATACCCGGAATATTCTTGGCTGCTTCCAGGGTGGTCAGGTCAAGGTTGTAGATGCCGTCCACCTGCATGGAGGCGATGGCCGCCAGATAGGCGCCGGCATCCTCACCCAGATCGATAAAACGGATCTCATCCAGGAACACCTCTCCACCCCAGTAGGGTGCATTGCGTTTTTTCAGAACCGCCAGCTCGCCCACCCGGAATTTCGCAAGGGTGTAAGGTCCGGTTCCCACCGGATTTTTGGAAAGATCGCCGCCCTCTTTTTCAAAATTGCGGTGAACGATGGCGGTGGGATAGTTGTAAAGATTTTCCGGGATCGATAGCACGGGCGATTTCAGATTGAGGCGGACCGTATGGTTGTCCACCTTCTCAACGGCGCCCTTGATCATCCGCTTGATGGGTTTTCCTTTCTTGTCTTTTTCACCGGTTTCTTCGAGCATGGCGTCGAACAGGCCCAGGTTGGAGGAACCGGTTTTGGGATCCAGCCAGCGGGTGAAGTTGAACACCACATCGTCGGCGATAAAATCGTCCCCGTTGGACCATTTCACCCCCTTGCGCAGGTGAAAAATCCAGGTCTTCAGGTCATCCGATGCTTCCCAGCTAGTGGCCAGTCCGGGCCGGGTAATATTATCTGGTCCGGTTTCCACCAGGTATTCGACGATATGTCGGGCCACGATGGACTTCTGTGTCCACGAGTAGGTCGCCGGATCCGCCATCTCCTGTACCTGCATGCCGAACTTGATGGTACCTCCCTTTTTCTGTCCCGCGGCCATGGCCGATGATACGAAATCGGGCAGCACATCCTTGCCGAGAATCGTTGAAGCCAGACTGTAGGCAGCGGTTGCGGATACGCCCAGCAATGTAGTGGTGCGCAGAAACTCACGCCGGGAACAGGTGCCGTTTGCCAGTGCTTTTTTCATCTCCTCCACACCGGGGTGCACTTTCTTGTGGGTTTGTGGGTCTTTTTCAGCCGTCATCGTGTTGCCTCCTTCCCTCAAAAGTAAAGGTTGTCGGAAAACTACAATGTATAATTGGTCTATGCACTATTAAATCGAAACTATCAATTGGTGGGCAAGCCGATCTCCGATATTTCTAACTGCCGATAGTCGGGTCGGAACTGGGCATCGGCAGAGGGATCTTGTGACCCCTGTCGATAAGTGAAAGGCTCGCAAAAGAAACAATTTTGCGCATTCTCCCTATCCGAGTATGTCAAAGGCACCGGGGCATGTCAAGATCGGTGACCATGATATTTCTCTGCGCGGTATACATCCGGAGTGAAAGGAGTCCGCCGGGCATTTGTGGACAACGCTTTGCCGATAAGGGGCAACAGCTTCCATACTCCATCGCCCGAAACTCAACAACAACCTATCGATTCACTCCCTAAAGCAAAGATGCATTGAACATTGGAATATGGAACCGGACAGTTATTTATTGGCCAGCAACGCCACAAGAGGTGCCACATCCGGAGCGGTTTCCAGGTGCCATATCGCCTGTTCCAATCGGCTTACCGTTTGAGGGTCCAGACCATCTCCTGCCAGCCATCGAAATTTTCGACGCAGTTCATCGTCAGAGGGCGGGGCATCGGCATCCCATTCCGGTTTATGTTCTTCCGACCGAAGACAGGTCCCATCTAACAGCATCACTTCCACGCGCGCGACCCTTTCTTCAGGGAACCTACGGCTATATGTTTCGTCTTCGACCAATGTGACCCGCTCAGCCAACTGCAGCACCTTGGGATCGGTCAATGCCCTGCCGCTCAGTTCAAAGGGACCCAGTCTCCGGTTTATGAGGGCCGCGGCCAGGGGAAAGGGAAGGCTGTACTGGGCCGCTTCCGTGTTTAAAGGTTTCCGGGTGGCCAGGCATACGGCTTCGTGAAAGGTATGGACCCGTACGGATTGAATCGCCTCCACGGAAAAGGGGTTCCGTCGCCGCATCTCCAGCAGGGCGGTGATGGCGGGCTGGGCCCAGCGGCACACGGCATGGGGTTTGAAATATTGATCCAGGATATGCCATCTTTCTCCCAGGTCGTCCCAATGATGCCGAATATCTTCTCCCTCAACGGTCACGGCGGGCGCCCCGGTGAATCCCCCGGCGGCCATCATGACGGCGCTGACGCCGGCCATGGCTCCCCAGCCCGACCCGTCTTTTAACATGGTGGGATGGTCGATGCAGCGCATCATCTGGGAGCGGGGGCCGTGGTATTCGGCAATCCCCAGGGAATGCCGGGTCTGATCTGAAGTCAAGTCCAGGTGACATGCGGCGACGGCCGCGGCCCCCAGGGCGTTCCAGGCACCCGAGGTGTGATAATCGCAGGCCGTCTCGTTCAGTGCGATTCCTGCCCGTGCCGCAATCTCATACCCCATGGCCAGACGGGCCAGCAGGATCTTTCCCGACACCTTTCCGGCATTCAAAGCTGCAAACAGCGCGGGGACAACCGCGGCCCCGATGTGCCCTTTCACCGGGTTGTACCCGTCGTGAATATCCAGGGCATCAATGGTCATGCCGTTTGCCAGGGCGGCGCCGGGCGGGGAGAGGATGCGGCCGTCCTGCCACAATTGGGCCCCTTTTCCTCCGAAGGCGGCAGCGGCAAAATCGTGGATGATGCGGGAGCATTCGGTCAAACGGCCGGCAATCGCCGTACCGAGGGTGTCCAGCAGGCATCGGCGTGCCTGGTGCTGAACGGTCGCAGGCAGGCTTTCCCAAGTGGTGCCATGGATGAAATGGACCGCCATGTCCACAATATTTCTCCTGGTGATGCAAAAGCACCGTCATCTAGGGGCTGGACGGTTTGATACGTCATCCACGCCAGAGGTGGAAATCAGTCGTTCTGCCGGGAGATCCAATCTTCGAGGGTAGGCGGCATGAGCAAACAGGTGGAAACCGGATTCCATCTGCATTGGGCACTCAGCTCCACGCCTTCCAGAATGACGGAGACCGGCCGATCCATTGACACCACGACCACCATGACGTTGGGATGCTGGGCAGTGAATCGCAGGGCGGAATTGAACCGGGCGCCCCGTGCCCGGTCCTCTCCAGGGATGGACAATCCGTCCAGCAGGCAGGCAAAGCTGTGGAGATGCAGATCCCGGCCGATATGAACCGCTCCGTCCACCTTGGCAAGGGACTTGGCTAAACTCAGGTAATCAGCCTGTTTTAGATCGATGGCGTGATCCAGCTTCTGACCCGATATCTCCGAAGGCTCTCTGTTCAGGTCGATCACCAGGGTGCAGCCGTGTTTGTGCGTTTCAGCGCTGTGGACGAGGTCGGTGATGATCCTGAACAGTGTGCTGCCCTTTTCCGGATCGATGTCCGATTCCAGAAGTGCTTCCTCCACCTGCACCAGGTTGGCCCGGCGGGTGGAGGATTGGAAACTGCCGTCGGAAAAACTGCATACCGTGCCCGTGTTTAATTTTAAATATCCGTGGCCACCCTTGAAGTCTGCCGTGATGCAGAATTCGGGCATCTCCCCATTTGAAATGCCAAGGATGACCGTTCCGTCTGAAACCAGTTTGCGGTTGGAATTTTCCACGGCGAGCAGCAATTTTCTCACATGTTTGAAATTTTCTAGGCTGGGCTGCTCCGTTTCGGGAAACTTCGCCACAAAGGACATTCCGGGCACCACCGATGGCTGTACGAAGACCAGGTCCCCTCTGGCCCAGGCCCCCTCCTCCCGAGTCCTGGATATCCCCAGCACCGCGTCCAGTATGGGGAAAATCCGCAGCCGGGTATCCCAGCCGAGTGCCACATTCATCTGATCCACGATATAATCCCGGACCGCATTGGTGGCATATTCGCGAAGAAAGCTCCCGGATATTCCAGTGTACAGTTCTTCCTCGTTGGCGATATCGTGGGAAAGACGCCAGGCCGCGTGCTCCAGCCAGCACTCGGTAGGCCCGACGGAGCACATGGCTGGATGGTGCTCGGTGAACCACATCTGGTAGAAAACGGAATTGGACCGTCCCCCGTAGGAGATCAGTCCCGCCAGATCCAGGTTTTTCTCCGGATGCACGTGGCCGAAAGTCTGTCGCCCCCGCGCCCTGGGAATCTTCTTCCGCCACTCGTCAGATTCCAGATAAAGTTCCTTGAACCTGGGCTCGTGCCCCAGAAGAAGGTTTTGGGGGTCAAACAGGTAAATGGGATCCTCGGGCGTCAGGGCGAAAATAACAGCAGCACGGCTGGCCCCGGAGAAATGGGAAAGCCCCTCCCGCAAGCCCTCCAGGGTGTCGTTGACACATTTGCAGATGAACGATTCGTTGGTCAAAGCAACCCCTATGCCCTTTTAAAGCTTTACAATTCGTCCCAGCCCCTAGCTAGTGGGTGATGATGAATCGGAACGACGAACCACCTTTTCACCATCCTTACGATGGCCCAAGCGGCCGATGGCGACGGCGCTGCCAAATATCAAAACACCACCGGCCCAAAATCGCCAGGTCAAATCTTCGCCGAGAAACAAAACGCCCATGAACGCCACAAGAATCAGTTCGCTGGTCATGAAAAGTCCCCCCTCCCAGCTGCGGACAAAGGAAAATCCCTGGTTCATAAGGAGCTGTCCGACCAGTGAAGTAAACACGATACCGGCAATCATCAGGGTTTCGAGGCCTGTCTGGGGCAATTGGGGATTATCCGTAAACGGTAGAAAAGTGATAAGGGTCCCCATGAGACAGAAGTAGAAATAGATGATGGCCGAACCATTTGTTTCCCGCAGCTTTCTTATGATGGCCACAGTCAGTCCTGCAAACACACCGGACATGACCCCCATGGCCTGGCCCACCAAGCCGCCTTCAAACCTGAAATCGAAGAGAATGGCAACTCCGGAAAGGGCCACACCGACACAAAGGCATCCCATTACCGAAACGCGGTCGCCATATAAAATGGCGGAAAAAAGGGCTGCAAAGGCCGGGAAGGAATAGAGGAACACAATGGCCGTGGAGACGGGAATCTGCCGGATGGCGGTGACGCAACAGATAAAGGCAATGGAACCCGTGATCCCTCGCGTGATCAACAGCCTGGGATTATCGGGCCTGAAAAATCGTTGGCTGCGACCAAACAGCAGTAGAAGGAGGATGAGCCCGCCGCCAAACCGGTACATTCCGATGTCCCAGATGCGGTAATTGGCCCCCAACAGCTTGATAAGAATGCTCAGTCCTGCAAACAGAGAGGCGGACCCCAGCATCAGCATCCCGCCGATAAGCATCCGATTTTTGACCGGCTCGCCCAGGGCCACAGGGGTCACGGATTTTACGGGATGTGCAATGGCAGGTGTTTTCATTACAGCTCCGGTTTGTGATCATCCTTAATCAGGGGGCCACAATAGGATAATTTTCTTCAATCGGCAACAGTATTATTCTCCGGGATTATTAAGATGAATCCCAACCATTTTATCGGATTTGACCACAATGCGTCTTGTGGATACGCAGGACAAAGGGGAAACCGTTTATTAGACCGATCTTGTCAAAAATGAATTACAGCCCTAGACGATCAGCCGCCTTTTGGGGAGGTAGGCTTATCCATGAAAATAGCATACTGTCAGTGTAGAGTTCGTTACACCTAACCTGAGCGATTCAAGAAATAAAAAGTCCTCTATCTGAGGGTAACATTCTATAATGTTTGTTAAAACCCACCACGGTTATAACAACAATAGCCAAACCCAACAGATGG
>Ga0066187_1000100_pt1 | contig 39797 bp, 27 predicted proteins | sample WorMetexBAHAMAS1_FD_58706 | JGI IMG/M metagenome (GOLD analysis project Ga0066187, IMG submission 58706) | Marine gutless worms symbiont microbial communities from Max Planck institute for Marine Microbiology, Germany - Inanidrilus exumae... | ecosystem: Host-associated > Annelida > Digestive...
AAAAAAAAATACGGAGAGGGCGTACAGCGTAATCCTCAGTAAATTTTGCAGGCAATTTGGCGATTGGAAGTTTGATCAGATCACATCAGATGACATCCTGGCTTTTCTGAACGAAATCACCGAAGGGAAAAAAAGCCAAACCAAAAAAATTCGCTATTCACAGCTCTCCACATTCTTCAACTTTATCCGCAACAATATTGACGATGATTTCCGAAATCCTTGTGACACGCCTATGATGAGAAAACTGTTCAGGGCGAAAACCACAGCTCACTGGGATATTCTTGAGAAAGAGGCGTAGCCGATCGGCTAAAGGATGATGCGGATAAAAAATTGTTCCAACCTCAGTGACCGCATTTTCCCGATCTCGTATCAGGCAGCACGGATGATGGTTATGAAGGCTGGAAAGCTTGTTGGAATCCACCTGCGGCCACACGACCTTCGGCGGCATAGCGCCACATATGCGAGTCGTTCAGGAGTACCCATTGAGGTCGTGTCAAAGGTGATCCTCCGGCATTCAAATCTTTCGACAACAAAGTCTTTCAACTGCGTCTCATCAAAATTTTGACAGCAAAACCTTCCGAATCACTCACCCGTTTCATCCATACAGAAATATCGAGTTTGAAATAGATAGCGTAAGGCGGTTTGGATATGAGTGCCGCGTTTTCTTTTATAATGCGAAAGGCCGCAGGTCTTCCGTACCGCACCACTGGACAGACATAGCACCGATTGATCCATTTGTTGCCGTTTCTGATGGACGCGCACTTTTCCGGGTCGAAGACCTTCTGGGTTTGGTTCGTCTCATTGGCGAAATAAACAGCGCCAAGCGAAAATGAGCAAGCATGGTGTGTCCACAGCTGCGTAAAGGAGATTATGCCGCATATGTTAAATTATATTTGCCGCAATAATTTTGGCTTAAGCCATATTTTACCCTATAAAAGCTATATATTTAACTGTTTTAATGGGTATTAAATTACATTTACCTTGACATTATATTTTTATAGCGGCATATATTCATTAACATATAAAATCTTGCGGCATAATTAACCAAAGGAGACGAGCCGATGGCACGACCTAAAAATCCCGTTGATGGCAAGACTGAAAGCTTGAAAAAATATGGTGCCCTCAACCCGCATCCGCAGAAGGTTGCAGAAAAGACGTTTTCAGATTCGGCGCTCGAATTTTTTGACCCCCGTGATCTTGTTCAGGTCAAGTACGAGATGCTGCGTGTCGTTGAAAAGGAAGGCCGTTCGGTAAAACACGCGTCCGAAGCTTTTGGGTTCTCGCGGCCGGCCTTTTATCAAGTACAAGCACAGTTTAAACAGGGGGGAGTGGCCAGCCTTGTCAAAAAGCGGCCCGGTCCAAAATCCGCTCACAAGTTGACTGATGACATACTGACCTTCATTGAAGAAAAAATCAAAGAAGGCGAACCGCTTCGCGCAAGAAAACTGGCGCCATTGATAAGGGAAAAATTTGGAAAAGATGTTCACCCCAGAACGATCGAACGTGCAGTGACGCGAAGAAAAAAAAAGAGAAAATGATGGTGAGAAAATCCCCGACGGTTATCGAATCAGACAATAGCACCCTGCTGCAGTATGAGTCTCTGCGTTCACAGGTTCTAAACCTGCATGGGAATTTTTCTGAACGAAGCCTTGGCCTGGCACTGTTTATACGCCGAGGGATGCTTGCCTGGATTGAGATCAGCCATAGATGCATGCCAGCAGATCCGACACGGAAAAAGCGGATGGAAACAACCGTCTTTTTGCAAGGTGTAACATCGGAGATGGTAAAAGTCATGGCTAACATTACCCTATTCAATCTGGAGGAGGCTCTGTCATGAACATGTCACATCGGACCAATCAGAAAGTGACTGCAAGTCATCTGAAAAGGCAGGCGTACTGCTACGTTCGGCAGTCTACACTCAAGCAGGTTTTTCAGAACACCGAGAGCACCAAACGCCAATATGCCCTTCGTGAACGGGCGGTTGCATTGGGGTGGCCGCTGGTTCAAATTGTGACGGTCGATTCGGATTTGGGGGAAACGGCGACATCAGTGGCTGACAGAAAAGGCTTTCAAAAACTGATGACAGAAGTCAGCATGGGGCGTGTAGGGCTCGTGATGGGGCTGGAGGTCTCCCGCCTGGCACGCAACAATGCGGACTGGGCCCGGCTGCTGGAGATATGCGCCCTTACCGACACGCTGATTCTTGACGAGGAGGGCATTTACGATCCAACCGATTTTAACGATCGTTTGCTACTCAACATGAAAGGCACTTTTTCAGAAGTAGAACTTCATGTGTTGAGATCCCGGCTCAGAGGGGGTATTTTAAGCAAGGCCCGGCGGGGTGAACTGAAAACCCGCTTGCCGACAGGATTTGTCTACGATCACAATGATAAAATCATTATCGACCCGGATAAACAAGTTCAGCAGAGCGTCCGTTTGTTTTTCGATATTTTTCAACGGACCGGTGCCGCGTTTGCGACCGTAAAGGCGTTTGCAAAAGATGACGTAAAATTCCCCTGCCGGCTTCATTTGGGTCCCGACAAGGGGAAGATAAAATGGCAGCGATTGACAAGCGGACGCGCACTGGTGATTTTGAAAAATCCGAGGTACGCGGGTGCATATTACTACGGCCGTCAGCGGTCCAGGAAAAACGTCGATGGATCTACGACGCATTTTGTGGTTCCCCGTGATGAATGGCTTGTGTTGATAAAAGATGTCCACCCGGGATATATTACTTGGGACCAGTATGAAGAGAACTTGCGCCGGATACGGCAGAATGCGGTGGCATATAACGTCACCGACAGAAAAACACCGCCCCGCGAGGGGCCATGCCTTCTGCAGGGATTGGCCATTTGCGGAAAGTGCGGTCAGCGGATGACCATACGATATAAATACCAGAAAAAGGGTAGAATCGATCCGGTCTATTTATGCCAGCGAAACCGGATAGAGAGATGGGAAAGTAGTTGCCAATATATACCCGGCGCTAGTATTGATGAGGCCATTAGCAAACTGCTGCTCGAGTCGGTCACACCGCTGACATTGGACATGGCACTGCAAGTTCAGAAAGAGTTGGAAAACCGCTTTAACGAGGCCGACAAACTACGAAGACAACAGGTGGAACGGGCGCAATATGAAGCCAATATTGCACGACGTCGTTTTATGCAGGTCGATCCGGACAATCGACTGGTGGCGGATTCGCTCGAGGCGGAATGGAATGAAAAACTAAGGCAGCTGCAAGACGCCAGTGACTACTATGAAGACCACCACCAAAAAGAATCAGAAAAACTGAAAAAAGCACAGAAAGAAGAAGTACTCAAACTTGCCAAGGACTTTCCGAGATTGTGGAAGAACTCGAAAACACCCGTTCGTGAGAAAAAGCGAATGATTCGATTTTTTATTGAGGATGTAACAATTATCAGAGGGGAAGAAAATATTACGCTGCACGTTCGATTTAAAGGCGGTGCAAAAAAAACGTTGAAGCTCCCACCTCCCCTCAAAAGTTGGGAGCATAATTTGACCGATCCAAAAATCGTCGAGATTGTCGATGAACTGATGCCCGATCACACTAACTCGGAGATAGCGAAAATCCTCAACGAACGTGGCTATAAATCCGGCCAGGGCCATCGAATCGATAGCAGAACCGTTGTGGGAATCACTCACTGCTATAAGCTCAAGACCCGATATGCTAGATTACGGGCTAAAGGCTGGCTAAGACCAGACGAAGTCGCAGATCTCTTGGGCGTATCTGCGATGACAGTGCGAAGGTGGGGGAAAAAGAGGATCATCAAAACCTATGTCTATAATGATCGAAATGGGTGCCTGTACGAGCATCCCGGCATCAATTCGCCTTTGATGAAAAAAAGAGCATAACAAACTGATAACAAATGATTTTATCGGGTAATAGATATCAAAATAATCATGAGGTGTAATATGGCAACTAGCTCACAACTCAACTGTATCTTGGCAAAATAAGTGACACTGAAGCCCTACGGTGGATCGAGAATATCGGGTAACCTAAAAACAGGGCGATCCAGAATTTGGATTCAATCTGTCATTTCAGATTTATTTTGGGAATATTGAATTTTCAAATCGTTGATATGTTGAGTTCCATAGCAGGTATGTTCCGAATCTGAGGCCTATTTTCAGCGAATGTAGAAAAAATCTATGTTCACGTAGAGCCGATTTGGAGGCATCAACTCAATCCCAACATGTAGGACCCTTTAAATCGGGGATGGGAGGAATATGAAGGGTATTATTCCATCGAAACTACTCTTAAGTGCCTGAGCACTTATGGTCGAAGTCGACAGGGTCTATAAACGTTCTTGTGATATGTTAGGGTTGTTACCAACACAAACTTATTCCCTGTTTTCCATTGCAATCGTTTTGACATATTCTTTGGCTGTTTTGAAAGGCGTGGAGCGTTCATCCCGGTATAACTTTAAAGCTTCCTGGGGGCAGGTTATGGTACACACGCCGCAGCCGATGCATTTGTCCGGTTCCACAATGGGGCGGCCGGTTTCATCATCCATGGTCAATGCCTCCAGAAGGCAGCGTTCAGTGCAGAGCTCACATCCAATACAATCGTCCCCGGCAGCAGGAAGAAAATTCGAAGGCAAAATGGCGGACATGTTGCCCCACCTTGTTCTGCCGCGCAGCTGTGAGCAGCAGCAGCCGCAGCACAGGCAGATGATGGAATTGCCGGTAAGAGTGTTATCCGTCTGACCCACCAGACCGTGCTCCTGCATCTTATCGAAGTACTCGACAGCCTCCTTGCGGGTGACTCTTTTTCCCAGATCGAGCATTTCAAAATGAAGGGCTGTCGGTCCCAGCATGATACAGGAGCCGACCGGAAATTTGTCCTTGCATTCGCGGACGCCCATTTTTTCGGTGCGGGTACGGCAGGGACACGGGACCAGGGCAAGTTCTTCCGGGGCATGTTTCATTATAAAATCATGCGCTTCTTCAGCCGGCAACACCCTCTGCTGCGCCGCGATGGACATCTCCACGGGAATGGTCCGGAAGATCGGCGTTCCCTTCATGGAGCCTTCATAATACCTGTAAAATTTATCTTTGATAAAATAATCCTGATAAAGTTCCGCGGCTTCAAGGTCAGCTTCTTTTACTTCAGGATAAAACATATTTTTATTAAAAAGGATCGGCATCGGGGGAAGTGAATAAAAACCGGGCATGCCTATAAGGCCATTTTTTTTATACACCCGGCTCAATACGGCTTCCACATCTTCGACCGGCTTAGCGAGCATGCCGGCCAGATCCTGGGTGGAAATAAACCGTCCGGGCCGATCCATATACTGCAATAATTCCGCCTCTTCAGGCGTATAGGTTATTTCAAGATACTTCATAAAAGAAGGCTGCGGATTTCCTTCAGTGTCTGTTGGGGCGGTCTGGAAATTTTCATTTAATTTCTTCCAAAGATTGGTATAGACGGATTCGGTCATGACATTTTCCTTTTTGAATTAGTTCTAATCAAAGCAATCCTCTTTTTTGAGCCATCCGCATCATTTGCTCGACATTGTTTGCCGGCGGCGTGCGAAGTTCCGCCTCTGATTTAGGAGTGAGTGTCAAGGCTTCCGTGGGGCAGGTGGTCACACAGAGGCCGCATCCGATACACCGGTCTTCATCGACAACGGCCAGACCGTCGGAATTCAGACCGAGGGCCTCCATCTGGCACCTTTCCAGGCAGGTTTCACAACCGGTGCAGTCTTCAATGTCGACTACGGCAAAATGGTTGGAAAAAACCATTTCCGCCGGTTGGGGATGCTTGTTCAGCGCCCGGAGCACACCGCAGCAATCGCCGCAGCAATTGCACATGCCGGCAGGGTTCTGTGACGTGGCCGGCTGCGTTACCAGGCCGGCTTCGCGGCAGCTGTCCAGGATACCGACGGCTTCTTCCAGGGATATTTTCCGCCCTATGCCGCGGTCCAGATAATATTGCCCCATGGAACCGAACATAAAACAGGCTTCCAGGGGCTTGCCGCAGTCATGGTCGACCAGATCGGCGGTTTTACGGCAGATGCAATCCGTGATCACGATAAAGGATTTACTTCGCAAGATCTCGACGGCATCGTCATAGCTGGCCACGTTGCGGGTCGCGTCGATCGATTGCTGCACCGGGATGGTTCTGAGAAAATAGTCGGCGCCGGCTTGCATGACCCCATCAAACGCCTCGTCGAAGTACTGTTTGGCCATTTCGGCAAAATCGGGCTTGAGATTCTTGACCTGAAATTCATAGAGCCCGTGTACGAAAGGGATGGCGCCGTAACGCGGCGCGCCCTTTTTGTTCAACCTGAACAACAGGCCCCGTTCGGCCATTTCGCCCAGTTGGGCCGCGACTTCTGGTTCGGGCCGGTCCAGACGGGAAGCCACCGCCTGGGCTGTCTCCAGCATTGGGGTCAACGCAGTAAACATCTGCGCGTCGGCTTCTGAAAAAAGGTATTTAAGGATTTTCAACTCGATACCGGATTCTGTGCCCGGAAAGCCCATGGAATATTGATCCAGTTGTTCTTGCAGTTGCCTGTAGATATCGTTTTGCATCGTTTTTCCTTTCAGGCCCACAGGTTAATCAGCGCAATTATTTCCAGATTAGAAACCGCCGTTACGCTACGACCGATTCCTTTTATCGATTCTATCCTTCAAGTACGCAAATCCCGGCGTGATGGATTCATCAAGCCCCATGGCCAGCAGGGTTTTTGCCGGCTGGCCGATATTCAGATCTCCGCCGGACTTGAAAAGATTATCCAAAACCATGGATAATTGTGATGCCGGAAGTCCAACAGCGAGTTCCTCCGGGGAAATCCCCGCAAACGCCCGGTCTCCCATTCCAGGAATGACCACCTGCGGCCGACCGGTGATAAACGGCGCCAGACCGCCTTTAAAACAGGTTTCCCCGAACCCTTCAAATGTGGACATCACCGGCATGGTATAGTCATAACACAGGGCCTGAATCATGTGGTTGATGTGGGTACCGTCGCCGTAAACCATGATCGAATCCGGTTCCATGATGGCTTGGTGGAGCGGGGAGCAGACAAACCCCATATACTCCTGCATTTTCTGCAACGTCTTTTCGCCTTCCGGTCCGGCGAACAGGCCTTTGATAAAATTAAACCGGTTCTGCTCGGCATTCCGGTCTTTGTGCCATCCCTGCTGCACCTGGCTTTCAATGAGATCTTCCTCGGACACGTCCACCCATTTGTGAAAGGCGGAAGCCGGCACGCAGAAATTGTCGGCTGCGGTCATGGCCACATGCCAACCGTGACGGCGGGCATAGGTGACGGCCTGGCACAGGCTCCACTTCTGGCCCGTGGCAGACGGCCGCACGGCCCGTTCCGGTATGTCGTCCTCTTTCTTGATATAGGTAATGCCCACCGGATAGGTAGGCAGATGCAGCTTATGGTACAGGTCTTCTCCAAGTCTTTTGAATTCTTCCAATTTCATGAAACACCTCCAATTGCACTATAGCTATTCAGAGCAAACGCTGGGGCATCAACGAATAGAATTTTACGATCGTTAAATAATCTAAATGTGCGGCGCAATAATGTCAACTATAATTTTTACGATCGTTAAATAGTGATTGACGACATCGACCAAAAGAACCATAATGCGCCGTATGGAACCCGTAAAAAAGAAGGCTGCGGCTAAAAGAAATGCGACCCGGGAAAGGATCCTGGAGGGGGCTGCCCGCGTTTTTGCCAACTACTCGTATTACGCGGCCAGTATTCGCATGGTCGGAAAGGCGGCCAGAGTCGATCATCCGCTCGTAAATTACTATTTCCCCACCAAGGCGGCTCTTTTCGAAAAAGTGCTCAAACGGATAACGGATGAATATTATGAGGCCAATACGACTTGGTATGAAGGCCTTGATAAACTTGACCTGGAGAGCGGGCTCGCTCTGTATTTAGACCGTTTTTTTGATTTTGTCGCAAAACATCCCAGATCCCTTCGGATCATTGCCCTCAATCTTGTTCAGTCAGATGAGCATGAGGATATACCGGGATATGAATGTATCAGGGAGTTTTTTGCCAAAATAAATCAAAATGTTAAAAATGCCTTACCGATCCAGGAGATATCCAGCGACATCGAAATGCTGATAAGCAATATGAACATACTTGCAATCAACTACCTTGGCGCAGGCCATTATTACGCAAGCATTCTTGGAAAAAAGCCCGGAAGCCCTCAATATCTGAAATGGGTAAAGCAAACCATGATGTTTGCGTTTATGTCCCACTACCATCAGATCAGTAGCGGACATAAGAAGAAATAGACAATTACTTGATCACCTTGATTGTACTGAGGAATATTGCCAACTGTCCTCGGTAGAGACAGATTGAAACATACGGAGGAATGATTTTACCTATCCGGAATTTTTAAAAAACTGATAAGTGGCCCCTAATCGACCATTTCACAATAGCCGTACAATATTGACCGTCTTCGGCTTCGTAATAAAGATCTATCCATTATATTAAGGCTCCCTTCGGAGTTCTTGAACAGTGCCGAACCAAGCGCAACTAATACAGTTGATTGTTGATACGTCGATACCGGTCAACGTTGCATGAGGTTCTTTCTGGTTAACTGGTAATCCATAGTCCTGGAATTTTATGAAAGTCAACTGGTGGTGATCGGATTATTCATAAAAGGTAGTGGCGCCACAGTTGAGACACTTTAGGAACGTTTTTTCCATAATTAATTTTTTTCTCCCTCCTTGAAATTCAAATCGCTATTAGCTTTGGTTAAAACCTAGTGCCTTCATTCGGGAATAGAGGCTTGTGCGCTTCATTCCCAGGATTTCGCAGGCACCACCAGGTCAACTGATTTTCCCATTGGTTTTGTCTAAAACGTAGCGGATATATCTTCGTTGGATTTCTTGCAGTGATGGATCGCCCGAAAATGGATTTTCAGGGGGTCTTTCTATTTCAGTAGGCAAATTGATTTTCAGCCGTTCATCCCTGGACAAAAGCAACGCTCTTTCCATGATGTTTTTTAATTCCCTGATATTTCCATGCCAGATGAAAGGTTTTTTCCTGAAGGGCCCTTAGCAGCTTGGCCTGGGCCGGTAGGGGGAATTCGCCCACTTCGTCAAAAAAAACGTGCCATGATGGGCCAACTCGATACGACCGATCTTTCTTCGATCCGCTCCGGTAAATGCCCCTTTTATGACGTCCCGATCTCGGGTGGGGTCTTGGGGAAGGGCAGCCGAATGCTGAAGGTGGTCCCCCGGCCCAGCTCTGACTGCGCTTCGATGGATCCCCCGTGCTCCTCGATGAGCTTGCCGGTGACCAGCAGACCGAGACCGGTTCCCTGAGGGCCCTTGGTGCTGAAAAAAGAGGAGAAAAGCCTGGCCTTGACCTCGTCGCTCATACCCGAACCATTGTCCGTGATATCGAAGCGGATGCCACCGTCTGCTTCCGGGGCGGTCGTCACGCCGACACGGTGGGTTTTTTCCGTGTCCGGGTCGTCCCGGCAGGCATCGATGGCGTTGGACACCATGTTGAGCAGGCTCCGGTGCAGGCTGCGCTGGTCCAGCATCCCCTCGCCGATACCGCCGGACAGGTGGGTTTCAATGACGACCCGGTTCTCCTCGGCCACGGACTCCATCAGCTCGCAGACCTCGGCGACGATCTCGTTGGGGCGGCAGAGGGCAATTTCCGGCTGGCGCTCCTTGGAATAGGAGAGCAGGTCCTGGACCAGGTCCTGGGTGCGGGCGATGTTGCGCTGGACCATGGTCCAGCCGCTTTTGAGTTTTTCGGTCTGGTTTTTTTCGATCCCCAGATTGACCATATAGCTGCCGCCCTTGAGACCGTGCAGGATGTTCTTGACACAATGGGCCATGCCGGCCACGGTCTGTCCCACGGCGGCCAGGCGTTCGGCACCCACCAGCTCCTTCTCCAGCCGCTTTATCTCCCGCAGATCGTGAAAGAAGGCCACCAGACCCATTTTGCGGTGCTTCTGATGCAGGATACTGCCGGAAAAGCGGACCGGTATCTTCTCGCCGTCGCTGGCTGAAACGACGGTTTCGCGCCAGGGCAGATTCCTCTCCCGGGTCAGGCCGTCAGCCATGGTTTTCTCGAAGATCTCCATGATTTCTGCGGGCAGCAGTTCGCGGATCTCTTTTTGATGGAGGACCTCTTTGGCGCTGTAGCCCAGGATGGTTTCCGCCGTCGCGTTGAAGATCACCACCTTCCCCTGGGCGTCGGTGGCCACGATACCGTCGTTGGAACTGCCGATCAATTTGGCCTGAAAAGCGGCCCGGCGCCTGATGTCCTGCTCCAGCAGGGCGTTTTCAAGGGCCACGCCGATACGGTTGGCGATCAATTCCAGGGAGCGCAGTTCGTTGTGCCCGAAATGGTCGGTCTTCCGGCTGGCGGCCTGGACCACCCCAAAGGTCTCTTTTTCCTTATCCGTAATGGGAAGGAAAACCACCGACCCAAAACCCTCTTCCCGAAAAGTGTCCATCCCGGCCGCGTCCTCGGCGGACAGATCCCTGAAAAGGGTCATGGCCCCCTTGCCGGCCACACGCACCACCATACCGGCATCGTCTGCGATGCGGTTGCTAAAACAGAGCGTGTCCGAAAAACCGTGACTGTATCCCAGGTGAAAGCGGCCGTCCGGTTTGCGGATATAGATACAGATGCCGTCCAGCATGAAGATGTGGGCCACCTCTTCGATGGCGGCCTTGACGCGGCCCTCAAGACTCAGCGAACCGCTCAGGGTGGCATAGATGGAACAGTAGGCTGCCAGTTCCCTGGTGTGCCGCTCCCGTTCCCGTTCCGCCTTGCGGTCTTCGGTCTTGTCCCATATGGTTTCGATGGCACCGACCAGCTCACCCTCGGGGGTTTTGATGGGGGCTGCGGTGAACCAGCACCACTTGCCCTCTCCGCCCAGATGGGGAAAATATACCTCGGCTTCATAGGCCCCCTCGATGAGCGCCGATTTCCGCCATTTGCTGCCGTAGAGCTGCTTGACCCGCAGTTCGTCGATCTGGTCAAGGATGACATCGGCCATGGAGGGCCGCTGGCGTTCGTAAAAGGGGGCCCACTGCTTGCGAGTGCCGATGACCCGGTCGGCGGAATAACCGCTCAGTTTTTCCAGGGCCCGGTTCCAGTGGGTGACCCTGTGGGACTTGTCGATCACAAAGGTGGGGATGGTGCTGCCGTTGATAATCTGCGCCATGGTCTCCTGGTTGGCCCGCAGCTCTTCCACCTTGCGGGCCAGCTCTTCGGTTTTTTGTTTGTGGGCCTCCTCTGCGGTTCGGTGGGAGGTGCGGTCCCAGAGGGTCTCGATGGCCCCCACCACACGGCCATCCGACGCCGTGATGGCCGCCGCCGTGAAAAACAGCCAGCGGCCCTCTTCTCCCAGGTGGGAAAAAAACTCCTCCACCTCGTAGGCCCCCTCGATGAGCGCCGATTTTTCCCAGCGCGTTCCGTAGAGCCGCCACAGATCCTCCTGGCTCACGCCCTGCAGGACCAGGTCGGCCATGGTGGGCTGCTTCTTCGAGCGGAAGGGTTTCCAATGGTCGTCACTGCCGATCATCTTGCTGGCCGCGTACCCGGTGAGCTTTTCGCAGGCCCGGTTCCAGTGGGTGATGCGGTGGTCCCGGTCAATGACGAAAGTGGGGATGGAACTGCCGTTGATGATCTGCGAAAGGGTTTTTTCGCTTTTCTCCAGGCTTTCGCGAGTCTGGGCGCCGTAGGCATTGGCATCCCTGCTGAGATCCAGCACGTACTGGCAGAAGTCTTCAAACAGCCCGGCGTCGTCCGGCCCCTCCCCCTTGCCGGTGCGGATCGTTTCCAGCATCTTGTTTTTTCGGGCCTTGATGCGAAACACGTCCAGCAGGGTGCGCGCCTCGTAGTGGTCGATCACCAGCACCCCGGGCGGTTTTTCCGCCTGGATGTGCGCCTTGAGGCTGTCGTCGGGGGTCAGCTCCAGGAGCAGTTCCAACTCCTCGAAGGCAAACAGCTCCCGGTAGTCCCGGGTGGTGAAAATCTGTTTCTCGCGGGCCAGCTGAAATCCTACCGCGTCAGGGTCATTGTCGGCCACTCCCAGGATCACAGGTCTTTTGGCGGTTTCCGGTTCGCTGATAATGGCCTCCAGAAAATCCCGACACCGGCGGCCGCCCCCGATAATCCCCAGCTTGTACTTTTCGATGTTTTCGATCATAAAAGTCCCCGGTTTATAATTTGTCAATCCCGTCCAAAGGGTTCATGTTCGGTACTGCCGGCCAGCATAACCGACCGCCGGCAAAACGGCAATGGCCGAAGGCATCCAAACTGAAGTCCGACGGGCAGTTTCAACGGGTGTACCCCTGGATGGACTGGAAATTCATTTCCGTAGTGCTCATCCACGAAGCTTTATTGGGCACAACCTGTGTCCGATCCATTAATGAGGATATTTTTTTGATTCGTCATGGCTATAATGGCCATTTCCGGCCTATGCGATATCTTGTGGTAGGGCATAAAGGCTGGAGTTTATAGATATCCCAACAGAAATTCACCTATCATGTGGATCAGGCTCGTAGATGTAGCTGCCAGAAAAGCTGTCTATCGGTCATTTGTTGTTTTCGGAATGTATGGAATGTATATCTTATTTCATTCAAATATTCAATATGTTGAACATCATAACAGATCTAAAAAACCTGGATAATATGCTTTCAAATACGTCACTCTTTTTCTATGAATATTACCACTTATTTGGGATTCTCCCATGGACATAAAACGCCAATGGAAACAACTGTTTCGTCTTCCGTCGCCGGGGGAAGTCTTCCATCAGCCACCTTTACGAAAAACATTTGGCGCTTGAATGGACCGATCCTGTTTTTATTCATATAGGTGATCGACGCTGCAAAATAGGAGATTTCATCCAGATCGGCCGATTCGAGTATCGCTTCCAAATCATTTGAAATATAATACCGGTAGTCGAAACGAAGACCTAAAGGTTCCAGGGGTGTGGTTTTAAAAATTTGACGGCCGATGCTAGATTTCAACGAGGTTTCCATACGAAATCTTGAAAATCCGGCGTTATCGGAGAAAAGATTGTCACGGATTTCCGATTCGAATGGATCAACCCATTCAAACGCCAAAATAATCGAAGGAACGAACGACCAAATACCGACATCTTTTGAGTTGATGTATCCCGCTTCGATGCCGATCGCAAGATGCTGCTCCTCCATCTTTTGGTCGGTTTCATGGCGGAGATCAGCCCCGGCAAAAACATATCCCAGTGATCCGTAATCGGCGGCTTTCCCCAGATCTTTTTTCAAGTCCTGTCCGGGCATCAGTGGATCCTCACCGGCCGCTCCAGTCAGAAGGGATGCCCCTAGTATCACCTCCGATATCAGGGTCTCCCGGTTCAGGTCGCCGTCTATTGCCAGTGTTCCGGAAAGACGGCCTTCCACCATGGCGTCCGCTTGGCCGATCGCGATGTTCCATAACCCGAATTTCCGGTAGTTCACATCATAGGAGATACCTGCCGTCCAATCATCCAGGCTGTTCCCTGTAATGATTTTGACAGAGAAGTCCTTTGTAAAAAGTGAATTACTCGCATCGCCGAAAGCTGGGTAAACCGTTCCCAATGTGATCCAAGTTGTCAGCAGCGCCCCCAGAAAAAAGTGAATCGGCCTTTTTCGATAAGCGATCGATATACGATTTAAATGTAACGAAAGCGGCATCTTTTTCATGATCAACTCCTTTTCCCGCGTCCAACGGGTGTCTATCGACCCGATCCGTCTTTATCATCTTTCCCATGAAAATTCATAATGCTTGTCACTTAGGCGGCCAAGATCCGAAAGTACTGTTCCCTCGTCGGCCAAAGCGTTGATCAGTGCGCTAATGGCTTGGTTGCGGCTGGTGTCCGCTTCATATACGGCTTTGTTTTTAATGAAATACCGGTCCATCCCTTTCGCGACCGCCTCACATTTTTTAAGAAAAATCGATGCCGCCTCGAATTCTTTGTTCCAGTATTGGAGACTGGTAACCGGGAAAAAGGCACAATCCGGGAATTCGAGTTTTTTGACATCGTCAGGGTACATCTGATTTGCCATGAGATAGCGGAAGACACGGGCATGGGCCTCGTTGTTCGGCGACCATTTCGATCCGGGGAGGGCCCGTGACCAGTTGACTTGGTGACCGGCCGCATTGACTTCGTCGACGATCCATCGTGCTGCGGACATCGGGTTGATATTCTCAAGATTTCCAGCAATGAAACGGATATGGTTGTTGATATTATCCCTGCACTGGCCTGGTATTTCGGAGATGCCCAGAAATTGCATGGGATTGTCGTGTGCGATTTTTTTGAATATATCGGTGTCATTGAGTTTTTTTTCATAATACTGCCAATAGTTTTTTTCCCGGACGGCCATTCTGACCAGCCAAAAATCGGTACCGAACAATATCCGATGACCGACAACCGGATCTTGGATCAGATCTTTCAGGTTTTTAAAATAGTTCTCCTCCTCGTCGCCTCCTTTCATGGGATCGGTATGAAAGGAGATATCCGCGAAAACACCTTTGTTTTCGGGTACCTTCATGAGATCTATAATCTGGCCGGTCCATGAATCCGGCGGTATAATATCGGTATCCAAATAGTCGTCGCTACCGAAATGCCCGAAGCAAATCTTCAGTCCCGGGTATTTTTTAAGGATCGGTTCCCAGAGTTTCGGTTCGCTGTTCGGGATATATTGTTCATCGGCGTAAAAGCCTTTTTGCGTGCAGTGCATTAACAAAGGAATGTTGCGCTGATGACAGTACGCATACACCGGGTCCAATTTATTTGAATCGATGTCATATCCCAGTGACGGGTAGAGCTTTACCCCCACGAATCCCCGTGAAATCAACGCGTGTTCCATGATGGACAGGTAGCCATTTCGCAGGGGATTGACAGCGATAAACGGAAGGATCCTGCCGGGATAGCGAAGGACCTGCTCGGATGTTTGGGATATCTGGTTCTCAAATAGCTCCCTGTCGGCGTCTCCGCCGTGGGTGATATCCATCATCAGCGCCACAATCGCATCGTTTTCATCAATCTGATCAATCAGGTGGGATGTTACTGCTGCAATACTGGGTTTCAGGCCGATGACGAGAAACCCAAGCATATCCATCAACGAGTTCTGTTTTCTGGCATCTGCGGCTGCTGGATCCAAATTATCCAGTAGCTTTCCCATCAGGCGGGAAAGCATATGGGCCCCCGCTTTTTCAAAAATCTCCTCGCCGACAATTTCCAGATTGATCTTTTCATTCTCTGCCACGGTCTTTATTTTCTCACCGATGGCGATCTCCTTGACGAATTTATCCATCAGTAATTCGATTTCAGTAAACTCGGCAGCCTGGCCAATCGCTTTTTCAAGCACTTCCACCAGTTTTTTCTCCGCGAATTCCGGAATACCAAAACCGGTCACGCGGCGGAGCAGAATTTCCAGGGTTTCTTGTGTAAACACAGATTTCAGGTTGAAAATGTGGCTGTGTGCGTTGATTCTCATCCTTCCTCCTTTCGTGTTTTACAGAGACATTTTAATATCACTCCGTTCAGGAATGGATATATGCCAGTTCCGCCCGAATGAGGTTCGCCTCCCTCCGACGTCGAAGCCGGATTCCCTTCAGTTCGTGATCCTGCTGCATGGCACCGATTCTATCCGCCACTTTGTCCCAAAGGTGATTCTCCAGCGATGTATTCAGTTGTTTCAGATCCGGGTTGTCAGGCCCACGATTGAATGCCAGTGACAGTAATGCGGTTTGAACCGAGGGGAGGGTGTCAGATTGGTTAAGGCAAGGAAACTTGGTAGTCCATTTGCGTCCTGAAAGCGCTTGACCTTTTCCTCAGTGACGGAACCGAATTGACCATCCACCGCAAGTGAATGCCCGGCATCCTTCAATGCTTGCTGCATACGCCTGACAATTGGTTTTAAATACAATCGGCCAAGGCTCAACCCGTCGTTCAACCGGAGTATCGTTCGAATCATTCCTACATCTCCCTGCGATACGTTTGATCGGTTTGGCAACTCCAAAAGACTGGAGATTCGCTAATGCAAAATATGTTATCGGATGTGGCCTTTGCTGCTCGGTTCGTTGCCGGAATCGATTGGTGAAAGAGTTCTATGAGCGCGTTTGGTATCTGAACAATAGCTTCGAAATATGTTCTTGATAATGTGAAGGGGGAGACAAAAGTTGATACAGAGCCAACCCAAACGGCATAAACAGGTTTAAATCTAATTAAATACTGTTATATCGAATGGGTATGTCACAAAACAGACCAATTGTAAATGTCAAAAAAATATCAGATAAAATACGGATATGATTTATGTATTATGATTTGATAAGGATCTATAATTCGAAAACACAAAAGGAATGCGATCTTGAAAAACCTTATCAGCCATTACCGCCATCCAGCACCTCACGGATGACATGTGCGACGGTTTCCATTGCAAGGGGCTTTTTCAGGATTCTTTTAATACCGATCTGTGAAGCTTTTTCAGGCGGCAGTTTATTACCGAAGCCGGTGCAGAGGATGACGGGAAGATCCGGCCGGATTTTAATCAGCTCGGTGGCAAGCTTGTCTCCGGTCATTTTCGGCATGGTGAGATCGCTGATCACCAGATCGAAGTCAAGAGGCGCCTTTTCAAACGCCTCAAGCGCTTTCTGGCTGCCATTGCATGCGGTGACCTGATAGCCGAGTGCATCCAGCATCTGGCAGGCAACGTCCACCAGGGTCGGTTCATCATCCACAAAGAGGATCCGCTCGCTGCCCAGGGGAAGTTCTGCGTTCTTTTTGGGTTCGAAGTGATTGTCCACCTGGATGGAAGGGATATAGACCTGAAACGTGGTCCCCCGACCCCGGGTACTCTTTACGTGGACTGTACCGCCGTAACTCTGGACGATTCCGTGTACCACGGACAAGCCCAACCCGGTCCCTTCTCCTTTATCCTTGGTGGTGAAATAGGGATCGAATATTCTGTCCACCAATTCATCCGGTATGCCTGTTCCGGTATCCCCTACTGTGAGCCTGTTGTATCGTCCCGGCAGAAGACCGGGATATACAAGCGCGTCTTTCTCCTCCAGTTCGAATGCGGATAGACGGACGGTGAGTGTGCCCCCGATCTTGGCCATGGCGTGGGCGGCGTTGGTGCAAAGGTTCATGACGATCTGATGAATTTGGGTGGCATCGGCCAGCACGTTCCCAAGGTCCTCGTCCAGGTGCAGGTGGATCTCGATGGTCGAGGGAAAAGAAGACCGCAAAAGTTTCATCGCTTCTTTGATCATCGGTTTGATCTGAAGCGGTTTGAGCTCACGCTCATTCTGACGGCTGAAGGTCAGGATCTGGTTCACCAGCTCCCGGGCCCGGTTGCCGGCGGTGAGAATCTGGGACAGATTGCGATGCTGGCGGCTTCCACTGGTTGATTCTGCCAGCAACAGCTCGGAGTAGCCGATCACAGCGGCCAGGATGTTGTTGAAATCGTGTGCGATGCCGCCTGCCAAGGTGCCGATACCTTCCATTTTTTGAGCTTGCACCAGGGCAGTTTCAAGAAGCCTTGCTTGTTCCTCGGCCTGTTTGTGGGCAGTGATATCCAGGTACATCGCCCGTGTACCCGTAACCTTCCCATTCCCGTCGATCTGAGGAAGTGCACGGAGCAGTGTGTGTATCACCCTTCCGTCTTTGGAGACCAGAAAACGTTCCTCTGATTGGATTCCTTTTGTCAGTGCCCGTTGGTATCCACCGGACTCAAACACTTCTTTAACCGATTCTTCGGTGTAGTATTGCATCAACGAAGTGTTGATAACCTCATCCCGGCCGTAGCCGAGTACTTCTGAAAAACGGTTGTTCACATCCTTGATATAGGGCTCGTCGTTTCGGTTCTCGGTGATGACGTACACCACCGGCGCCTCGTTGAAAAGGTCCCGATAGCGGCGTTCGCTCGAAGCCAGGGTTTCCTGCCAATTTTTAGTGTCGGTGATATCGAGAAGCACACCATAATAGATAACGGCGTCATCCACCTCCATTTCACTGGCGCGCCCCGAAAACCAGATGATATTGCCGGATGGTTTGATAAACCGACCTTCGTAGTGCCACGGGTGGACATTGTCAACGGCCTCCCGGATCGAATTCATAAACCCTTCTTTTTCCGGGTCCGGAATGCAGGCGTAAAATCTTTCGAAAAAATCGTCAACGGAAGCATCAAGGCCGAAATAGATCATCGATTTTTCGCTGACAAAGCGGACGGCGTAGGTGTGGTCTTTAGTGGCACGGAATTCATATACCACACCCGGCAGGTTGACATTGATGTTTTTCAACTGCTGTTGGCTTTCCCGTATCTTCTGGGCCTGGGCATAGGCCTTTGTGACATCCCTGAATACCAGCACGACGCCTGCGATGCTGCCGTCCCCGCCCCGTATTGGAGCGCCGCTGTCCGCAATCTGAAACTCCTTCCCGGTTTTGCTTAACAGTACGGTATGGTTGGCCAGCCCGACGATCTTTCCGGTTTTCATCACAATTTCGGCCGGGTCCGCTTCCCGGTCCCGGGTTCGGGCATTCACGATGTGGAATACTTCCGGCAGTTGCCTGCCCACAGCATCCGCCATCCGCCACCCGGTTAACCGTTCCGCCATGGGATTCATGCGGGTGACAATCCCGCGGGTATCGGTGGTGATCACGGCGTCGCCGATGGAATCGAGGGTGATCTGAAGATTGTTTTCGCTCAGCCTCAGATCCTCTTCGGCCTGTTTGCGGGTTGTGATATCCTGTGAAATGGAGAGTAGGCATGCTTCGCCGGAGATCTCTATCACCTCGGCGGAAAAGAGCATGGTCAGGGTCTCCCCCGCCTTGTTGACGCGATTGACTTCGTAATTCCGAATAAACCCGTTGGTTTCGATCCGATTCAAAATCCGCTTCCGGTCTTCCGGATTTTCCCAGGCCTCGATTTCAAGACTGGTTCGTCCGATCACCTCCTTGCGGGTGTATCCCATGGCCCGCAGAAAGGTCTCGTTGACCTCGATGTACCGACCCGTTTTCATGGAACTCAGCACAACCCATACCGGGCTGCTGTTGAAAGCTTTGAAATACTTTTCTTCCGATAGCCTAAGGGCTCTGAGCGCTTTGTTTTTCTCCGTAACATCCTCGACAATACCCTCGATGAAACGATCACCGCTTTCCGGATCCCATAAGAAATGGGCGTTGACGCTGACCTGGATCACCTGTCCGTCCAGGCGGCGGAACTGGGTCGAGAAATTGGAAACACTTCCTGTTTCTTCCAGCATTGCGATGAGTCGGTCGCGATCCTCAGGGTCGACGTAGAGCTGGCTGGCAAGATCGGATATTCTTTCCAGCAGATGATCCGGTGAATCATAGCCATACATTTTTGCAAGGGCCTTGTTGGCTGTCAGCAATCGCCCGCCGATGGTACTTTGGAAGATTCCAACGGAAGAATGGTCGAAAATATCTCTATATTTTCGTTCCGATCGTTTCAACTGGTCCCGGTGGATCAGGTCGGTCATCCATGAACCGATGAGCCGGACCGCTATCCTCACCAGGGGTTTGACCCGGCTCAATTTACCCGTAATGCCCAGACCCGCGATCAACTGGCCTTCGATGACGATTGGGCAGCTGCATCCTTCCGGGACCTGAGGGTCATTGGCGGCTTCTTCCGGCGTTACGATATATTCCGCAAGACCTTCTCGCATCATCTTTTCTGAACCTGCGTGAAGATCTCCGATCCGGGTCTTATCGGTGGCCCGGACGATATGACCGCTGGTATCATAGATCAGGATGGGAAAACCGGTTTCCGTCTCGAGCACCTCCATGAAGTGTTCGATCATATCCCAGAATTTCAATGCATGTTCCATGAAATATTCCTTATGCAATTCACGGAATGATAGTCAGTTGCCAGGAGGAATGCAAGATCCAAGGAATCGGTCCGGATACCGATATGAGTATTCACCATATGAATGATATCGCCAAATGCGGTGCGAACTTGAGAAAAAAAGATCCTCCACTTTTCGGTCAATGTGAGACGAAAATATCCCGATTGTCACGGATAAGCAGGACAACAACCGACCACCTTGTTTAAATAATATTTAATATCAATATGTTGCATCTCAATAGGGTGGGTTGGGTCAAAATTGTCCCGTAAAATATGTCGAATTGCCCTTTCGGGACAAATATCTCCCATTTATAGATTCCAATTCATTCTATTAACCGGCCGCATAATTTTATTTACCTTTGATTACAGCATGTTGCCAAAATCTCATTCGGGTTAGGCATGTATCTTGCGCTGTCGATACAACGGTTTTTGAAAGCAGAGCACACCGGTGTATTGAATCCAGCGGTTTGGTCTGCGCGGGCTTTTGGATTCTTGTTGCGTTTCGATCAATAGATATCGTCGAAACAGCGGCTCTTATGGATTGTCTATCTCAACGAAAGGAGAAAAACACATGGCAAATTTGGAGGAGTATTGGAAGCGAAACCTGAAGATCATGGGCGCACTGCTGGGTGTGTGGTTCTTTGTGTCCTATTTCTGCGGGATACTCATTGTTGACGTGCTGAACCAGATTCAAATTGCGGGGTTCCCCCTGGGCTTCTGGTTCGCGCAGCAAGGGTCCATGTTTGTTTTTGTGGCCCTGATCTTCATCTACTGCCGACTCATGGAAAAGTTGGACAAGGAATATGACGTGGATGAGTAATTGCTTCACCGGATTGAACTGGACCAAAAGATTTCAAAGACTCCACCTATAGTCAATAATCCAGCAAGGGAGTAGCGTAATGGATAATATTTTTGGATGGACCATTGTTTGGGTAATCGCATCTTTTAGCCTCTATGTCACTATCGCCTGGCGTTCACGGGTAGCGGATGCAGCCGGTTTTTATGTCGCTGGCAAGGGTGTTCCTCCGATCGCCAACGGCATGGCGACCGCGGCAGATTGGATGAGTGCCGTTTCTTTTATCGGTCTTGCCGGGATTGTTTCGTTTACGGGATATTGGTCCGGCGCATTGTTAATGGGCTGGACTGGCGGATACGTTCTTCTAGCGCTCCTTCTGGCGCCCTATCTTCGAAAATTCGGCAAGTTTACCGTACCCGATTTTATCGGCGACCGCTATTACTCCAACACGGCAAGAATGGTTGCCGCCGCTTGCACCGTGTTTATCTCTTTTACCTACATCTGCGGCCAGATGCGAGGTGTCGGTATCGTGTTCAGTCGGTTTCTGGAGGTCGAACTGGCCACCGGTGTTGCGATCGGTATGCTGATCGTTTTTTTCTATGCAGGGCTCGGGGGTATGAAAGGCATCACCTACACACAGGTGGCCCAGTACTGCGTATTGATCATCGCCTACGTTGTACCTGCAGTGGCCATTTCACTGGTCATTACGGGCAATCCGATCCCCCAACTGGGATTTGGCAGCAAAATCATTCAAGACGGCGCCTATCTCGGCCAATACGTGTTGGAGGCACTAAACAATATTGCCGTCGACCTGGGTATGAAAGAGTATACCGAGACTTTCAGCACCGGAAGATTCACGATGCTCAATGTTTTCCTGTTGTGCCTTACCATGATGGCCGGTACAGCCGGACTTCCCCATGTGATCATCCGTTTTTTCACCACGCCGACCGTCAGGGATGCCCGTAAAAGCGCCGGTTGGGCCCTGCTTTTTATCGCGATTTTGTATACGACCTGCCCGGCGGTGGCAGCCTTTGCCCGGTTTAACATGATCAATACCGTAAATGACAAAAAGTTTGTCGAAGCGCCGTCATGGTTCAGGAACTGGGAAAAACCCGGTCTTATCGTGTGGGTCGATAAAAACAACGACGGCATCATCCAATACCGCAAAGGGAAAGTATTTGCCGGCAAACCCAAACTCAAACCCAACACAGACCTGGGCCAATACGGAGAACGCAAAGTTTCCAATAAGGTAACGGACAGTCCCAACGAATTGTATGTAGACCGGGATATCATGGTGCTTGCCAACCCAGAGATCGGCGGGTTGCCCGCCTGGGTGATCGGCCTGGTTGCAGCCGGCGGTCTGGCCGCAGCGCTGTCAACGGCTGCCGGCCTCCTTTTGGCCATCGGATCTGCTTTCAGCCATGATCTGTATTACCGAGTGATCAATAGAAAAGCATCCGAGAGGCAACGGCTTCTGGTCGCACGAATCGTCATCGGCCTGTCTGTAGCCTGTGCCGGCTGGTTTGGCGTCCATCCGCCGGGGTTTGTAACCCAGGTGGTAGCCTGGGCCTTCGGGATGGCTGCTGCCAGCTTTTTCCCGGCAATCATCCTCGGTATATTCACAACCAGGACCACCCGGGCGGGGGCGATCTCCGGTATGTGTGTCGGTATGATTTTTACAGCCTCCTATATCATCAACGTCACCTACATGGGTGGGACCGCCTGGTGCTTCGGGATCACCACCTGGGGGATCGGTGCCGTCGGCCTGGCGCTCAACTTCATCGTTGCGATTGTCGTCAGCCGTTTTACCGAGGAACCGCCTGAAGAGATCCAGGCACTCGTTCAGAATGTGAGGATCCCGAGAGGAGCAGGAGATGCAGTGTACGAGACGGTCTGATTCCGTTCTCGCAAGTAGAAAACGCTAGTGAAAACCCGGGTGGACCATCTGGAAGATGGTTCGCCCGGGAACAAACCGGTGTCAGTCGTCACCGGTTTTGAAGGAGGATTTTGTATCCAATGACCGATTCATCCGTTTTGACTGCTCATAAGACCCTGTTAAAGGGGGGATTTGCTGCCGCTGCACCAGGATTGGTGGCTGTCGTGGCGGCAACGACCACGGCACAGTCCACGCTTTCTACGTATACCGGCATGACCAGCAATGGGGTAGCCGCCCTGGGTGTCGTATTTTTCTGTCTTGCTTTCCTCTTCACGCGCAGCCGGTGGTGGGCCGGCATACCCGGCCTGGTCTGCATCGTCTGGATCCTATGCTTCCTATCAACCAAAGCCTTCCGGCTGTTGATGCTTTACTATCAATTCAATCCGATTCAGAGTTTATATGATCTGGCGGCTCCGCTGTCCGTTATCTCATTCCATCTATGTCTGATGGTGATCGCCGGGTTTTTGGGCTGGATAATGATCAAGGCCCTGCGATTGGGACGCAGCATCGGTCCGCGGCCTGTGAGTCGGCATATATGGATCGTAACTGGCATCTGGCTTGTGATTGTGATCTGGCAAAGCGCTCCTCCGGTTTAATTTGAAATCACTGAATTTCTATCCGACGAGATTGTTACGAGATTGAAATTTTAGCAGATCCAACAATCCCCCGGCGCCTTAATGGTCCTGCCTAATAACACGTTCTATGGGCGTGGTTATTCCCGTGCATAATGGTCTCGAATCTCATTTAGTTCTTCAGATCCATTTTCCTTCCGCTGCTTTCGATTCCACCCAATCGACCCGATCCAATTTGGGACTGCCCTTCAAACCAATTTTCTGATATGGAGTATGGCTTTGTCGTAGCGGCTGTCCAGAAATAAGGATCTTTTCAGGCGCTGGCTGGGGTGATGAAACGAATCTAAGGCACATTTATTGCAATCATTCAAGCCAGTCGCACGGGATGTTTAAACATTGAAGGTATCTGACATGCACCTGTTGTCTCGATTTGCCCATCTGCGAATCCGCTATAAATTGCTCATTATGTATTCCGCCATCTTTGTCCTATCCCTGGCACTTGGCAATGTCACCATCTATCATTTCGTGCGCCGAAATATCGAATCGAATATCGAAAGCGAATTGCACAATACCACCACCACCATCCTTAACATGGTGCGGGATGCGGCACAGTTATCCATCAAAAACTATCTGCGTGCGGTCGCTGAAAAAAACCGTGACCTGGCCGCATATTATTATGGGCAGTATCAATCTGGAAAAATTTCGGAAAAGGAGGCCTTGCGGTTTGCGCGTGAGGCACTTCTCAGCCAACCCATCGGCAAAACCGGCTATATTTATTGCCTGAACAGCAGGGGAATTATCGTCAACCACCCGCACGAGGCCTTGATGGGAGCGGATCTATCTGCACACGAGTTTATCCAGGAACAAAAAAAACACAAAATGGGCTATATCGAATACGATTGGAAAAACCCCTCCGAGACCCATCCGCGCCCGAAAGCGCTCTATATGACCTATTTTGAACCCTGGGACTGGATCATTTCAGCTTCTTCCTATCGGGATGAGTTCAATGAACTGGTGAATGTCGGCCACTTTCGGGAGAGTATTCTCTCCCTGCAATTTGGTAAAACCGGCTATTCCTACGTGATTGACACAACGGGCAAGCTCATCATTCATCCCAAACTGGAAAGCACCAATATCATCAATGAGCGCGACGCCCATGGCCGCTATTTTATCCGGGAACTCGTTGGCGAACGGAGCGGTAAAATGACATATGGCTGGAAGAATCCGGATGAGAGCCAATATCGTGAAAAATTAGTGATTTTCAACCATATTCCCGAGTTTGACTGGATTGTGGCGTCCTCCAGCTACCTGGACGAAATCTATGCGCCGCTGAAAACCGTCGAGAGGATATTCATTTTCAACGTATTCTTTTCACTGCTGCTGGTATTACCGCTGACACTCTGGATCAGCTCGACCATCACCAATCCGTTGCAAGCCCTCATGAAACGGTTGTCCCAGGAGGCCAAAGGCGATATCAGCATGCCCATATCCGGGCGGAGTCAGGACGAGATCAGCCTGCTGTCCCATTATTTCAATGCGTTCATGGAACGTTTGGAAAGATACAGTTCGAACCTGAAGGCTGAAATCGACGAGCGTAAAAAAGCGGAATCGGCCATTCGAAAAAGTGAAACAAAGTATCGGGAGCTGGTTCAGAACGCCAACAGCCTTATCATGCGCATCGATACCGAAGGGAAAATTACCTTTCTCAATGAATTTGCCCAAAGCCTTTTTGGATTCGAGGCCGATGAGGTCATCGGATGTCACAGCGTCGGCACCACCATACCAGAGTATGATTCAGGAGGGCGGAGCATTCGGAAGCGGTTGCTGCAGATCGCAAAATATCCGGATGACCATCGGTACTTCGAAGTTGAAAACATGCGGCGTAACGGTGAGCGGATTTGGATCGCGTGGACCCATAAAGCCATTCGGGATGCACGGGGCCACATTACCGAATACCTGTGCGTGGGACACGATATTACCGAATCCCGAGCGGCCAAACAGAAGATGGCGCACATGCGGCAGTACTTACAGAAAATCGTCGATTCCATGCCCTCCATGCTGGTGGGGATCGATTTGGAGGGAATGATCACCCAGTGGAATCAGGAGGCCGAGAAATTGTCGGGAATAGACCGGAAGTCCGCATTGGGCCGACCCGTGGACCGGATCATTCCCGGCCTGCAGTCTTATATCCACCTTGTGCATCAGGCCATGGAGGGAGAATCGATCCGGAAGGTTGAAAAAGTGCCGCATCCCTGCCGGGCCAATCGCAGTCTTGCCGATATTATGGCCTATCCCATCATGGTGGACCATGTGGAAAGTGTCGTTCTCCGAATCGATGATGTCACCGCCCGGGTTCGGATGGAGGATGTCATGGTACAGTCGGAAAAAATGATGTCCTTAGGCGGCCTGGCGGCGGGAATGGCCCATGAGATCAATAACCCGCTCGGTACCATGGTACAGGGTGTCCAGAATATTATGCGCCGCATTTCACCGGAGCTCAAATCCAACCACCAAGCAGCATCGGAATGCGGGCTGAGCCTGAATTGCCTGCAGGATTATTTGTATAAAAGAAGTATTATCGAATTTCTAAAGGAAATTCTGGCATCAGGGCAAAAAGCATCTGAAATTGTAGATAATATGCTTAATTTCAGCCGAAAGAGTGAATCCCGTAAAGCCCATGTCCCCATGGCCGCTTTGCTGGATAGTACCGTCTCCCTGGCCGCTCATGATTACGATTTGAAAAAAAAGTACGATTTCAGGCATATCCGTGTGGAGCGCCAATTTGATCCCCATATCGAAGCAGTGCCATGCGTGGCAACCGAGATCGAGCAGGTCATTTTGAACCTCCTTCGAAATGCGGCCCATTCCATTTACGAGAAAGGAGATGGACTGGAGTCACCCACCATCTGTTTAAGATTGCAGCGTCAAAACGGCATGGCCGTCATCGAGGTTGAGGATAACGGACTCGGCATCCCCCCCCATGCGATGAAACGGGTGTTCGAGCCGTTTTACACGACCAAAGATGTCGGTATCGGCACGGGGCTGGGGCTTTCAGTCTCTTATTTTATCATCACCAACAACCACAATGGCACCATGGAGGTCGAATCTGAACCGGGGCGGGGAAGCAATTTTATTATTAAGCTTCCCATGGAAGAGGAGAGAGTGAAAGCCGCGGCGGATCTGATCTCCATGTCGAAGGCTTCGTAAAGGTCTATGGACACATGTGTAAATGAGAGCGCGGTCGTACTCGTTATCGATGACGAGGCGTTCATGCGCAAAAGCATCGTCACCTATCTGACGGACAGTGGATTTGCCGTGCTTCAGGCTGAAGACGGAATTTCCGGATTAAAAATCATCGAAAAAAGTAGACCGGATGTGGTGCTTTTGGACCTGCGCATGCCGGAACTGGACGGGCTCGATGTGCTATCTGAAATTACTAAAAATTTCAGACAAATACCGGTAGTGGTCGTAACGGGTGCCGGTGTAATGAATGACGCCATTGAAGCGTTGCGGCTGGGAGCCTTCGATTTTATCCGGAAACCGATTCTGAACCTGGCGATTCTCGAGCACTCGGTTTGTAAAGCGATCGAACAATCCCGGCTTCGAACTGAAAACCAGCGCTACCGGGATCACCTGGAAAAAGAGATTCAGAAGCGAACGCTGGAGCTGGAAACACGTTCAAGGGAGTTGGAGCTTGTCAACCGAAGCTTGGCGGCTGAGATCGATCAGCGACGCCGCGCCCAGACAGCTTTGGAGCAGAGTGAAACACAACTATCTGACATTATTGCCGTTTTTGAAGGCTTCATCTACAGGGTGGATCGGGAATATCAGCTTCAATTCATAAATACGAAACTGGCTGCATATACCGGTCATCCGGAGCCCGGCTCCGTTTGTCATAAGGTGCTTTATGATTTGACGGCACCGTGTCCGTGGTGTCCACTGGAGCGGGTGATGTCCGGAGATACCGTCAAGGCGGAGCTGTTGAGCAGCCGGGACGGTCGCTGGTACAGCGGCATCTATTCACCTCAGAAAAACGGAAACGGCGGTATCATTGGGTGCCAGGCCGTTGTCATCGATATACAGGAGCAAAAAGAGACAGAGCAGATTCTGCACCAGCGGGAGACACGATTGCGCGAGCAGAACCTTCGCCTTCGCTCCTCCTTTAAGGGTGCCGTACGGTTTGGGGAGATCATCGGCAAAAGCCGCCCCATGCACGACGTCTACCGAACGCTTCTCAAAGCAGCAGAATCAAGCGCCAATACCATCATTTACGGGGAGTCGGGGACCGGAAAGGAGCTTGTGGCCCACACCATACATGCCCTCAGCGACCGCGGCGGCAAACCCTTTGTTGCGGTCAATTGCGGCGCCATCCCCGATAATTTAATTGAAAGTGAGCTTTTTGGGTATAAAAAAGGTGCCTTTACCGGAGCTGTGAGGGATAAGGATGGCTTTCTAAGCGCCGCCGACGGTGGGACCCTGTTTCTGGATGAGGTGGGCGAAATCAATCCCAACATGCAGATTAAGCTGCTGCGGGCCATCGAGGGCGGCGGGTTCAGTCCATTGGGAAGTACCGAGATCGTCCGATCCGATATCCGCATTATTGCCGCTACCAATCGCGATCTGAAAAAAAGCTTGGCAGAAGGTCATTTCCGCCGGGACTTTTACTATCGTATTCACATCATTCCCATCAATCTGCCTCCGCTGCGGGATCGATGCGAGGATATTCCCCTGTTGATACATCATTTTATGCAGATATACGGAGACGAGGGCATACTGCAATCCATCCCCGAGTCGACCATGACGGCCATGCAGCAATACCATTGGCCGGGCAATGTGAGGGAATTGCAAAACGCCGTCAGGCAATACATTGCCTTGCAGGAGGTGGATGTCATCAGCAAACTGCAGGGCGCACTGCCTGCGAAGGGAACCGACGGAAACGCTGTGATGGATGAACTCGCCCCCGGTCAACCGCTTAGTGAAGCGGTGCACCGATTTGAGCGCCAGTATATCGGGAAGCTGCTGAAACAGCATAACTGGAACCGGACCCGGGTTGCCGACCTGTTGAGGATCAATCGACGCACACTTTTCAGGAAGATCAAATCCTACGAACTCGGATAGATTTAGTCATTCGAACCTTTTAGACACCGGGATAATTATGTCCCGATTTGCGTTGGGTGTTGACGTAACAGTTTAGAAATAATTGAAATTTACCGAATTGAGTCAAATTTGTCCCAATGTGGGCCTAAAAGCCTCATTTCTCGGGATCATAGAATACCCCTTTCTCGTCGGCTTCCGAAAGAAGCCGGCGATATAGCTTTCTAAGGAAGCCTTCCGGGAAAAAGGGATCCATGTAGGTTTTCACCTCTTCGAACGGCACCTTTTTTTCACGATAGGAGGAATATTGGCTGTTGGTGCAGAGATTTTGTATCAGGGGCAGCAGCTTATCCGCCGACTTGACAACCCTGGCTTCGGCTGTGTCCTGTTCCAGATATTCGCGGATCAACGCGGAAAGAGCGCTGGCGGCTGGTTCCGGGAGGCCTTCGATTAGCTGCTTGGCAGCCTTTTTCTCGTTTTCCTCCTTGTGCCGGGTGTCGTCCCGGTAAGGATTCGTATCGCCGGCGTAGAGTTCCGGCAGATCGTGGATCAGCGCCATTTTCAGCATCTTCGTGACATCCAGACCGTTAAAATCCGATTCGAAAACAAGGAAGAAAAGGGCCAGGTGCCAGGAGTGTTCCGCATCGCTCTCGGGACGCCCCGGGTGCGTGGTGCAGCAGGTCCTCTCGCAGGTCTTGAATTTTTCGATCTTTTTTAGAAATGATAGGAGCTGATCCGTCGCCATGAACAATGTCCTTTTCAGTTTCAATAATGCGAATCAACCCATATCCCAGGATGCCAACTGCTTCAAGGAAACTTGTTGAATCGGTTGTGGGTCGGCCATTTTCCTACCGTGTCCCGGGCCCGCCGCAGGGCGTTGTCAACGTCGCCGGCCATCTTCGACCAATCTTTCGGACGGCTGTTGAACAATACGATCCATAGGGTGTCGTCAAAGGCGCGGACCACCAGGGCGTGAGTTCCGGGTAAAGAGCCGTTGTGCCACAAGTTCTGGCCCGCGGCGTGCTGCCGGACCAGGAAGCCTAGACCGTACCAGACGGGTGATTCGGCCGTCTGATGGATGTCAGGGGGGCGGATCATCTCCTGAAAGCTTTCCGGATTTAATTGGTCGGGCCTGCCGGCAAAACCGTCCAGGGTGGAGAAAAGTCTCGCCAGGTCCACCACCGATGCGATCCAGCCGCCATGGGAGTCCATGGGTTCGATGAAAAAGCCGTGGGGGTTTTCACCGTCCTGGCCGTAGTATCGGACCTCATTTGACAAATACCAGCCGGCCTTTGCGTACCACTGCAAGGGATCCGCCGGGAATTTTATACCGGACCATGAGATTTTGCATCTGCCGGTCAAAGGCGACGAGCGACGGTACCGGTTTTCCGGTGACTGGCACCGCCCACGCCGGACCGTTCAGGAGCAGGGCGGCTATTATGTAGATCCACCTGAACCTGGTCATGTTGACTTTTTTGAAAATGAACCGGTCTCCTTCAACATCATACGAGTAAAAGTTAAAGGTTCGATTGCATTTGGTGATGTCCCGGGATCATGAAAATCGGAAGATCACTTGGATCGTAAAAGGGCCTGTCGATGATCATAAGTTAAATCGTCCGGCCCATTCTGCAATGATATTTGCAAGGTCCCTGGACACCCCGATGGCGATTGGGTTAATCCGGTGCGGTATCAACACCTAAACGTGCGGAGAAATCGATGAAAAAGGGGGGGGCTTGAAAGAACGGCGTATTGCAACCGAAGACTGCAATCTTCTTTTACGGAGAAAGGGGGATGCGGGGCACGCCAAAGGCGGTGCCCCGCATAATTTCAGTCCGTGTAGCTGATGATGGAGATAAATGCCCCCTGGGGATCCTGAAGTACGCAAAACCGTCCGACCTCCGGGATGTCCTGGGGTGGCAGATGGATGGTGGCACCGGCGGCAGCGGCTTTATCGGCCGTTTCATCCACATTGTCCACGGTAATATAAAGGCCCCATGCCGGCGGCGCGCCCTGGGCTTGCTCGGGCATGGCCATCAATCCCGCCGTCTCCGTACCATTGGCCTTGATTACCGTGTAGGTCATTCCCTCCATGGGGGCGTCTTCAAATTCCCAGCCGAACAGTTTTTCATAAAACGATTTGGCGCCGGGGACGTCTGTCGTCATCAGTTCGCTCCAGCTGATGGAACCGTGCTTTTTCATTTTTTCGTCCATGGTTTCCTCCTTTGGGTTTGATGGGGTCGATGGGGTTTCAACAAAATCGGGGCAAATTTGAAAAGCCCCTTTTTACTTCCCGTACACCCATACCATCTATCGGTGACAACCCTATGTCAGCTAGGTTGGGCCTTCACTTTTTTTTGTATCAACTGCGAATCAAACCCATCTGTCTTTGAGAGGGCCGATGATGGACACCAACTATCGGTGATGGTTGAAGAGGCGGTCTATACACTTGCGCATGATCCGCTTTAAGGGTTCCGGGGAGATCACCTCAACGTCGTCGACAAAACTCAAGAGCCACCGGGAAAAGTAATCGTAGGAAGGGGTCATGAAATGCATCTCCACCCGGCCGTTCAACTGCGTCTGCTCCACAAACCCCAGGTAATACTTCTGCTCGCCGACATACCTGGCGGCAGCCTGCTTGAAACGCACACAGGCCGGTTTGAGTTCGGAGCCAGTCATCATGCGATCCATCACATCCTTTAGAGGACCGTGCCGCTTTTCGTCAAATCGGAATTCCGTCAGGGTGAAGCGGCGGATCCGATCCACGCGAAAATCACGGTAGTCGCTACGCAACCGGCAGTAAGCCAAAAGATGCCAGGACGCCCCGTAGAAGATGAGCCCCAAGGGTTCGACCAGACGGGTGGTGTTTTCGTTTTTATACGCAGACTGGTATTGCATGCGAATCAAGCGTTTGCGTCCCAGAACGCCCTGAATGTCTGCCAGCAACTCATTGGAAGCACCGGTTTGGGGCCTGGTACGTCGGCTCCAGACCTCGATGTAGGATGAAAGGGTGTTGAGCCGGTCTTTCTCCTGTTCCCCCATCACGGCTTTGATCTTGTCCAGGGCGGTTTCGAATTCCCGATTGACAGAAGGGTCGCTGAAGGTTTCGATAAGTTTGCTGCCCATTAAAAGGGATCTGGCCTCTTGGTTCGTGAACATCACCGGCGGGAGATGGTATCCCTTGGCTAAAAAATAACCCAGCCCGGCCTCCGATCCGATGGGCACACCGGCATCTTCCAATGCCCGGATATCACGGTATACGGTCCTCAAGCTGATACCAAAGCGTTTGGCGATCTCCTTTCCGCGTACGATGCGTTTTGACTGGAGCTGCAGCAATATGGCCGTTAATCGGTCGATTCGGTTCATGGGTGTGATCGATATGTGAAGGTGCCGGTTATAACTGATCGCAAAACCATATTGCCCACAGTTGGGGTTATTCTATCGGGTTTCGGAACAATGTCAAACCGGCAGGCACATCGTCGACTTAGCCGAGCGACGGCCATCCGGCCAAGAATCCAGCATTAAAGTGATGGCGACACCGTGATAGGAGAAGGTTTCGGAAAGAGACGATCCTTCTTTTGGATTCCATTTTTCAGACCAGTTCTTGTTTGCCGTTCCAGAGGCAGACAAGCCTTTGGCATGGGTCCAGGTGCAAAACTTCAAACTCTTTGCCAACCTTAAATGGCCTCTATCATCCTGACACAGAAAAGAGTGGCTTGGATGGACGTACCGCAACATCGCCCACTTCATTTCGCCAGGCGGCATAACCGCTATGCTGCAATGCCTCCACAGCACCCTGTACGTAGCTTTCATCGCTGACTTTTTGCCATATCCGTTTCATTCTAATCATCGCTTCCATTGCCGGCAGTTCTTTTTTAGGAAGATGAAGATAGTCATCGTCCCCGCGCCGACAGACGCCGTACTCAGCAAGCAACTGGTCGAATCGTTCGCAAAATGGGGTCCAGAAATGTCTTTGGTTCCGGATTACCCCTGTCAATTCTGCCAGATAAGTCGCTTCGGGGTCGTTGTCATGGATCGTAAACCACGGCATGAAACCGAGCGGCCTGAGGTTGTCCGGGCTGAACGAGAATTCAGCCGGGACTGTCCTCCCACCATTTTTTCGGTATACCACATACCTGGCCTGGTTATTATTGCCGTTTGTCCCAGCGATCAGAATACCGCCATCGCAAAGCGATTCACATAGCCGATGCAGCATTTTTTTTCTGGATGCCTCCCGGGCATAGAGGAATACATTCATACAACGGATCACTTGAGCGGATGGCAAGTGAATCCGATTAATTTCCGATTCTATAAAGGTCAGGTTGTCTATTTTGAAATCACGGATATGATCTTGAATAATTCTGTTGCCGTCCTTTTCATGGGTGTTGCGATTGCGATTGCCCCTGCCCTGGAGCAGGGGCGACAGTTGACCAAATAGTTTTGAAAATCGTTTTCGGACTTTATCGGGATGGGCGTATTGGGCCAGTTCATCTTTTCTCCACTGGAGTTGGAAGTATTGGAAGTCTCCCTTGTGGTCGTAACAGGCATAGTTGCCTTCATTGTCATACACGATGTAGGGGGGAAAATCGCGATCCACGCCGATCACCTGCCAGCCTGGAAACTGTTTTGCGGTATCCATTGAGGTTTGCGGCGGGAATCCGCACCCCATATCGACAAAGACCGGTTTTTCTTTCATTCCAGGCCACTTTTGTCGGGCGACATAGGCGTCGAGTTTTTTATGACGACCCGGCATGGTAATCGGCGGGATTCGTCCCCCCCATGCCCCAGGCAGCGTGTTGGGAATCATCTCCGTGATCATTCGGATGAGCATCGGGGTGATGTCCGTGGGTGGAAAGTTCGCCTGTCGCATGAGGGACAACATCCGAAGAATAAAACTTCTGGCTTCTTTCGGCAACTCGGGAAAGGCAATGAGGCTACCAAGCCTTTCGGGCAGACGCCGGCCGAGAAACGCCTCCACAAGAAAACTAAACGATCTGTTTTCACTCTCGTTCATCTACTGAAACCTTTTAAAAAGGTACCGTCTATTCTTCAGACATCCACACCTCGCTCAGCCGGATGGCTTCCTGATGGGGATCCGGAAATCCTTTGACGCGAGTACTTGAAAACAGATAGTATTTCCGTCCGCAAAGCAGAAGAACCGGTACGTCGTCATGCACATGGCGAACAACTTCGCACAGCGCCTTTTGGCGAAACGCAGGGTCCGTGCTACGATTTTGCTTGAACAGCCAGTCGTCAACAACTGGATTGGCATATCCGGAAAGGTTGTATGGGCCTTTGGAGTGCAACGCCAGCAGGGAAACGGTGCCCATGTCATCAATTGCCGGAAATCCCCATGATGCAACATCGTAATTTCGACCGAAAACGCGCTTGTAAATCGCACCCCAGTCCAGGGGTACCGCATCGACGACGACCCCAATCGGTTTGAGGAACTGCTGAAAGACCTGCGCGGACTCTCGGCCCCTCTGGGTGGCACTGTGAATATATTCTATTTTTACCGGTTTTCCGTAGTCCTGGATCAAGGCTTTAGCTTTCTCCAGATTCGGATGCCGATAGGCCACATCATTGCACAACACCCCATCCCCAAACCAATGGGTGGCAAAGGGCACCACGTTTCGAAAGACAGTTTTGATATACCTTTCCTGATCCCAGGCATATGCCAGGGCCCGCCGGACCCGGACATCGTCCAGGGGAGGCTTCCGGGTGTTCAGTACCAGGGCACCGGCACCGGTACCCTTGCCGATAGACGGTTTAAAACGGGAATCCGCCATCAGCTTTTTGATGTGCGAGGGGCGATCCGTGTAGAGCAGATCCAACTGTCCGGAAATCAGGGCCGCGTAACGCGTGTCGGCATCCGGCATCACGCGCAGGACCACTTCATCGAGATAGGGTTTGCCGGCCTGCCAATAATTCGGGTTTCTGACCATCACAATCTGGTCTTCGCTTTTCCAGGACTTGAAGATAAAAGGACCCGTACCCACCGGGTGCCGGTTCTGGGTACCGGCATCGACCGATTTTGGCGAAGGAATCCAGGAAGCCATTGCTTTTCGTGTGGCCAGAAACGTGGGAAAAGGTGCCCAGGGGTGTTTCAAGTGAAATTGTACCGTGAAATCAGCGGTTTTTTCCACGGCGGCGATGGCCCTGAGTTGGCTCATCCCGCGATAGCGGTTCTCGGGATTTAAAATACGCTGCCAATGGTGGGCGACGGCGTCTGCATTGAAAGGGATGCCATCATGGAATTTCACGCCCCTTCGCAATTCAATCGTCCAGGTTTTCCCGTCCTTGCTTGGTGTCATGGAAAGACCCAGCATGGGTATCATTTCACCGTTTTCATCGACCTCGAAAAGGCGATCCATGATCAGATGACCTGCCGTTTGGGCCGAAGCCGTAAAAATGCGGGTTTTGATGAGATCGAACCCATAAATTTTGTACTCCATGCCCAGGTTCAGCTTCCCGCCGTATCGGGGGCCTGACCATGAGTTGGGTACGAAAATCATGACGAGATGTATCAGCACTATGCAAATGACAATTGCGCTTTTTTGCAACGCCGACTTATTATTCGGTGCCATTCGATTTCGAGTCTGCATACCGCCTCCTCAAACGGCTTGATGCCGCAGCTGTAGTGTTGCACATGGCTTGCTTACCGATCGTACTCTGGATTTGCCATGTGTTTATAAAAGCATCACCCGGTGCCGGCGTGACCGGATCCTGCCTTTGTTTTCAATAGTCTTTGATGATTTTTTTCTTTTCTTCGAACAACCGCTTATCTTTTGGCGTGAGCGGGGGAATTTCTTTGAATCCCGACCGTAACGCCTTGCTGACATTTGTCAGGAACCTAGCAAGTAGATCGTCGTCCCCTAAAAGCACTCGATTGGCCGCAACTCTGGGAGCCGTTGCGATCCCGTGGGTCAGCATGGCACGTGCGTACCGGACCCTTTCCTGCTGCTCGTTGGTAAGATCGTCAAAAGGTGCGTAGCCTTTTAACTGCTTCTCCAGAAACTGCCAGTTGGCGATGTGCATTTCATATTTAAACTCCTGGTTCCGAGAATCGAGCATGCATTTGAACAGGTTTCGTTCATCCTTCGAAAAGAGAACATAACCGATACCCTGATCGACCCAGACATCGCCTGTGTAGGTTCTGGATTTGTAATCCATGGACAGCTTCCATGCCTTTTTGACGACGGCGTCCTCCAACTCCTGCATGTTCTTGAAGTGAGAGTAGATCGGCATGGTCGAACAGCCCATTTTGCTGGCGACAGCCGGAGCGGAAAGCCCTTCCAAACCTTTTTCTCTTACCAATTCATACGCAGCAAGGACGATGTCGTCGGCTGTGAATCGTGTTTTGGGCGGCATATGATTCTCCATCACGCATTATATAAAATATTTTATATAAAGGTATTTATATAATCTATGCAAAGGATAGTCAAGCGTTTACTTTTGGGCCCCGAACCTATATCGGGAAATGGCAGGCCACCTGGTGTTTGGGATTAACCTCGGAAAGATGCGGTTCCGTCTCGGTACAAATCTGGTTTGCTTCGGGGCATCGGGTATGGAACCGGCATCCGGGTGGTGGTGTGGCAGGGGAGGGCATTTCGGAATGGGCAAGATTGGCGTTATTCAACGGTTGGTTCGGATCGGGTTCGGGGATGGCGGATAGAAGCGCATTGGTGTAGGGATGATGCGGAGATCGGTACAGAGATTCTGCATCGGCGATCTCGCACAGTTTTCCCAGGTACATAACGGCCACACGGTCGCTGATGTTTTTGACCACCGCCAGATCGTGGGATATAAACAGCAGGGTGAGATCAAAACGCTGTTTCATATCCTCCAAAAGGTTCAAGATCTGGGCCTGCACGGACACATCCAGGGAGGAGACCGGTTCGTCGCATACGATGAGGCGAGGCTTTAAGATTAAGGCCCGGGCGACACTGACACGCTGGCACTGGCCGCCGGACAGTTCGAAGGGATATCGGTGCGCCATGCGGTCCGGGTCCATGCCGACGGTACGCATCATCTTCCGGGCCTGCTCAAGACGACCGCTGTTGTTTTCTTTTCCTGCGGCGCGCAATGGCTCGGCAATGGTATGAAGGATCCGACGGCCGGGATTTAGGGAAGAGACGGCGTCCTGAAAGATCATCTGAAGATCTGGACGAAGGGTTCGTAGCTGCGCTTTTGTACAGCCGGAAAGGTCGAAACCATCAAAGATGATTCGGCCCGCTGTCGGTTTCTGAAGGCGCACAATCGACCGGGCGACGGTGGACTTGCCGCATCCCGACTCACCCACAAGGCCCAGGGTCTCCCCGGTACGGATGTTAAAGCACACACCGGAGACGGCATGGATCTTCGTCCGGCGACCGATGTAAAAGGTAACGGTCAGGTTTTCCACTGATAGTAGGGGATCCCTGTTCGGAAACTCTGTATCATCCATTATACACTACATCCCTTTGACGGGGTCAGAGATAGAAGGCCAGCTATAGAGTCTATTGCTCTGAAAATACAAATTCCAAATTTTCCGCCAAAAAAACGGCGGGCAAATAGCAAACCAATCACAAATTCCAATATTCAATGACTGGAACCTCACAGGGTCAAGCCATTGTTTGGATGTTGGGTATTGGGTCATTGGATATTATCTGTTCTTTACTTTTGTGCCTCCAGTGGGAACCAGCAGGCCAAGCGATGGTTTCCCCGGTCGATCGGTTTCAGACGGGGCTCCTTCTGGGAGCACACCGGTTGTTTTCTCTCGCATCTCGGTGCGAACCGGCACCCGACGGGCAGAGAGGCCAGATCCGGCAGTTGTCCCTCAATGGATCTAAGCCGCGTGTGAGGCGGATCGGACAGACGCGGCATCGCATGCATCAGGGCATGCGTGTAGGGCATGGCCATGTGGTTGAACAGCGTAGAAGTGGATGCCTGCTCTACGATCTTTCCGGCATACATCACCGCCGTTTCGTGGGTTCTGCCCGCCACCACCCCCAAGTCGTGGGTGATCAGCATCATCGCCATCCGTTTCTCCTCCTGAAGCCGGGCCAGCAGATCGAGGATCCCGGCCTGAACCGTAACATCCAGCGCCGTTGTGGGTTCGTCTGCAATCAGCAGCCTGGGTTCACAGGATAGCGCCACGGCAATGGCCACGCGCTGACGGAGCCCTCCCGACAGCTGGTGGGGATACTGGGTTAGCCGCTGCTCGGGCATGGGGATACCCACCCGATCGAAGAGCGCTAGGGTGCGTTTTTTTGCAGTCTGATGATTGACCTTAAGATGGCAACGCATCACCTCGGCCACCTGTCGGCCCACCGGCATCACCGGGTTCAGGGAGGTCATGGGGTCCTGAAACACCATGGCGATCTCCCGGCCGATAATTTGTCTCAATTGCTTCGGGGCCATTCCAATGAGATTGCGGCCATTAAAGGCAGCGACAGTATGTTTAGCGGTTCGGGCACCGGGCGGAAGGAGGCCCATGATGGCCCTTGCCAGCATGGTTTTGCCGCAGCCGGATTCCCCTACCAATCCAAGTGTCCGGCCGTGGTTAAGCGTAAGGGAAACGCCGTCCACCGCTTTGATCTCGCCCCTTCGGGTGGGCAGCCGAGCCTTTAGATCCTTTATCTCCAAAAGTGGTGCGCTTATCGGTTCCGTTTTCATATCTGGCTGTCTCCCCGTTCAAACCGCTGTCGCAGGCTGTCCCCGAGCAGGTTGAAAGCGATCACCGTGAAAAACATCACCGCTGCCGGGATCATGCTCACATGGGGCGCTTCCTCCAATACCTCCTTGCCCTCGGCGATCATCCCCCCCCAACTGGGGGTGGGAGGGGGCAGGCCGAGGCCCAGAAAGCTCAAGGCGCCTTCGGCCATAATCATGAACGCGGCCACCAGCAGTCCATACACGGAAAGGGGAATCACCACATTGGGGACGATCTCTCGAAACAGGATCGACAGGCTGCCGGCACCGGTGAGTCTCGCTGCTTCAATAAAGGAGAGATCGCTCAGCGCGAGGGTCTTGGCCCGGGCCACCCTGCAGAAGGCGGGTATGGAGAGAAACCCAAGGGCGGCGATGAGGTTGGGCAGAGTGGGGCCGAGGAAAAAAGCCATGGCCAAAAGGAGCACCAGTCCGGGAAAAGCCAGTATGATGTCCATGGTTGCAATGATGACCGATTCCGCACTTCCACGGTAGTAGCCGGCCAGACACCCCAGAAAGCCCCCGATGAGCAATCCTACCAGCGGTGCCATCAGTCCCACGGAAAGAGAGATGCGCGCGCCGTGGATCGATCGGGATAATATATCCCGCCCCATGGTATCGGTGCCCAATAGATAGACGTAGTCGGCGGTTTCCCCATCTTTGGCTTGTTTTATCATAGCGGTCGCCGTTGGTGTTCCAGGCATGGCGGTAAGATAGTCCCAGTCCATTCGATCCGGTTCGGGAACGGGCCATAAATCGGCGGTAAGTGCAGACACCACCACCAGCACGATCCATGCGGTCGGGATCCAGAAGAAGGCACCCAGGCGATTGTCACCGGTTTGCCGCGGCATCGGCCCCTCCTTTCTCAATGCGGGGATCCAGTACGGTGTAGAGAATGTCAACCACGGTGTTGATGGCCACATATCCGACGGTGATCAGCAGGATGCATCCTTGGATGATGAGGATATCCCGTGTGTAAATCGCGTTGATCATGAGCCTTCCGATGCCCGGTAGGGCGAAGATGGTTTCCACGATCACCGTTTCTCCGATATGACGGCCCATCTGGAGCCCGAAAACGGTCATCAGGGTGAAGGAAGAAGGGCGCAGGGCATGCTGCAGAAGGATTCGCCACGGCGGTAGTCCCTTGGCCCTGGCCATGAGGATGAAGTTCTGCCGCAGGGTGGTGATCATGTCGGAACGCAGTACCCGCATCAACACCACCCATTCGATGAGGGCGATGCTCAGGCCTGGAAGCACGAAGGACCTCAGATTATTCCAGATTCCTTCTGAAAGGGGGGTGTAGCCTGTGGCCGGTAGCCATTGAAGTTTCATGGAGAAGAGATAGATGGTCAAAAGCGCCATCACGAAGCTGGGTATGGAAAGCGTCGCGAACCCCAACCCACTGATAAAACGATCTAGAGCGGTGTCGCTTCGATAGGCGCTGGCAATGCCCGCCGGCAGCGCCAGAACCAGTGCCATGACCTGGGAAACGATAAGGAGTTCAATGGTAACCGGCAGCCGGGATAGGATCAATTCAGCAACCGGTTCATGGGTCAGGTAGGATGTCCCCAGGTCGCCCTTTATCGCATTGGAAAGCCAATGCGCGTAACGGTGGTAAAAGGGGCGGTCCAGTCCGAGCTCTTTGCGGATCACCCGTATATCCTCGGGCGTTGCATCCGCACCCCCGATGACGTGGGCCGCGTCCCCGGGCAGTATATGAACCATGAAAAAGGTGAGCGCGGATACGGCCAGCACCACCAGGACAAACCGGACCAGTTTTTTAGCGAGCATCTGCATCGACGGTCCCGAGTGTGTGAGGAGAGATCAAAAAGTGCAATTTTGACCTGAAGTGAGCGA
>Ga0066187_1000101_pt1 | contig 39635 bp, 37 predicted proteins | sample WorMetexBAHAMAS1_FD_58706 | JGI IMG/M metagenome (GOLD analysis project Ga0066187, IMG submission 58706) | Marine gutless worms symbiont microbial communities from Max Planck institute for Marine Microbiology, Germany - Inanidrilus exumae... | ecosystem: Host-associated > Annelida > Digestive...
TGGAGCTGACGGGTCGCGACATCAAGGACACCACGCTGGTCGTGAACGGCGCCGGCGCCGCGGCCATCGCCTGCGTGGAGCTGGTCAAGGCCATGGGTATGCCGTCCAACCGTGTCATCCTTTGCGATTCTAAGGGCGTCGTCTATCAAGGCCGCGAACAAGGCATGAACCAGTGGAAGTCCGCGCACGCGGCGCCCAGCGACGCGCGCACGCTGGCGGAAGCCCTGGAAGGTGCGGATGCCTTCTTCGGCCTGTCCGTAGCGGGCGCGGTCGACCAGAAGATGGTGAAGTCGATGGCCGACAAACCCATCATCTTCGCAATGGCCAATCCGGACCCCGAGATCATGCCCGAAGACGTGCGCGCCGTCCGGGACGACGCCATCATGGCGACCGGTCGGTCGGATTATCCAAACCAAATCAACAACGTGCTCGGCTTTCCTTACATCTTCCGTGGCGCCTTGGATGTAAGGGCCTCGACAATCAACGATCAAATGAAGATCGCCGCCGCCAATGCTATCGCCGAACTGGCCCGCGAAGACGTGCCCGACGAGGTCGCCGAGGCCTATGGCGGACGCGAGCTGCATTACGGCCCGGACTACATCATCCCAGTGCCCTTCGATCGCCGTTTGATCGTTGCGGTCCCGGCCGCCGTCGCCCAGGCCGCCATGGATTCAGCGGTCGCACGCCAACCGATCGTCGACATGGGCGCCTACCGGCAACAACTTTCCGCCCGCATGGACCCGACGGCGTCGATGCTGCAGCTGATCTTTGAAAAGGCCCGTTCGAATCCCCGCCGTGTTGTTTTTGCAGAAGGCGAAGAAGAACGCATCATCCGCGCGGCGGTACAGTTTCAGACCGCCGGTTATGGCACGCCGGTACTGATCGGACGCGAAAAGCGCATCGCAGAAACCCGGCAACGGATTGGCCTGGCGGAAACCGTAGAGTTGGAAGTGTGGAATGCGCGACTGTCGGACCGCAACCGCAGATATGCCAAGTTCCTGTATGAGCGGCTGCAGCGCGACGGCTACCTGATGCGCGACTGCCAGCGCCTGGTCAACCAGGACCGCAATGTCTTCGCCGCCTGCATGGTGGCGACCGGCGACGCCGACGCCATGGTGTCCGGGGCGACACGCAGTTTTTCGGTGACGTTCGAGGACATCACCCGCGTCATCGACCCCAATCCCGGCGAGCGCGTTATGGGCTTGATGACCGTCGTATCGCGGGGGCGAACGCTTTTCATTGCAGACACGAACGTGCATGTGGTCCCGACCGCGGAGGAGCTGGTGGATATCGCCATCGAGGCTGCCGCCTACGCCCGTCGGCTCGGGCACGAGCCGCGTCTGGCGTTCCTTTCCTTTTCCAATTTCGGCAATCCCATGCGGCCGGAAGCTGACCGGCTTCGCCAGGCCGTGAAGTTGCTGGACGGCCGCAAGGTGGATTTCGAGTATGACGGCGAAATGTCGGCGTCCACCGCGCTCAATTTCGACAACATGCAAAAGCTCTACCCGTTCTGCCGCTTGTCCGGACCGGCAAACGTGCTGGTTATGCCAGCCCTGCATTCGGCCCACATTGTGGCGCGGATGCTGCAGGAAATGGGCGCCGGCACGATCATCGGGCCCGTGCTGCGCGGACTATCCCAACCGGCCCAGATCGTGCAGATGGGCGCGACGGTCAACGACATCGTCAATGCCGCCGCGCTTGCAGCGCACGACGCAATCGGGTAATCGGCGCGCGTCTCGGCGCCACCTGGGGCGCCGTCCGAGCGGGAGTTTGTCCCGTCCATGGAAAGCCGGGTCGTTTACAAGGCTCTGGGCTTGCTTGCCATCGCCGCTTTGCCTGCGGCGGTCGGCCTGCTCGTGTTGCTGTCGAGAGATCAGCTCTCGGCCACCGCCGCTGTCGTCTTGGCCCTGCTGGTGGTCGTCGGGACTGGGGGCGTTGTTTTGCATCTCGTGCGACAGGACCGAGAGCTGCGGCAGAATCTTGAGTCGCTGGCCGAAGGCGGACCGGGCGTTGCCCAGAAAGCGCTGGATCCGACAACGAGACGGGTGGCGCGGGCCTGGTCGCGCGCATCCGAAACCCAGGAGACCAGGGCCGGATTGGCCGAAAGGATCTTCGATACTCTGCCGGATCCGGTTTTCCTTCTGAACGGAGAAAGGCGGGTCCTGCGCGTAAATACCGCCGCTGAGAGGCTGGTCGGCAGGGATTTGACCGGCCGGGACCTGACCGATGGGCTTCGGGACCCCGATCTCCTGGATGCGATCGACGAAGCCCAGGCGTTTCGGCACGAGGTAACGGTTGAGCTGACGGTCCCGGTGCCTACCGAACGCACGTTCCTTGTTCGCGTGGAGCCGGTGGACGGCTCGCCCGCCTTCGAAGACGTCACGCTGCTGGTCGCGTTCCAGGAGTTGACCAGCCAGCGAAAGTCCGAGCGGCTGCGCGCCGATTTCGTGGCCAACGTCAGCCACGAACTGCGGACGCCGCTGACGAGCCTGATCGGATTTTTGGAGACCGTCCGTGGACCCGCGTGGGAGGACCGGGCGGCCCAGCAACAGTTCCTGGCGATCATGCAGGAACAGGCCGACCGCATGTTCAGGCTGATCAGCGATCTTTTGTCCCTGTCGCGAATCGAAATGGAAGAACACACGCAGCCGGCCGACCATGTCGATATCGGTCGAATTCTCGGCTCCGTGCGCGATACGGTCTCGATCAAGGCAAAAGAAAAAGAAATGCCGATCCACATCTCCTTGCCGCCCGATTTGCCGGACGTTCTGGGCGACGAGGACCAATTGACCCAGGTGTTCCAGAACCTGATCGACAATGCGGTCAAATACGGGCGCCAAGGCACGGAAATCACGGTGACGGGCAAGGAAAACGGACCCGACACGGTGACGATCACCGTTCAAGACCAGGGAGTCGGTATACCCAAACAGGATCTGCCTCGGCTGACCGAGCGTTTCTATCGGGTTGACCCGGCCCGCTCCCGCGAACTCGGCGGCACCGGCCTTGGCCTGGCAATCGTCAAGCATATCGTCAACCGCCACCGCGGCCGGCTTTCCATCGAAAGCGCGGTCGGTGAAGGCAGCGCCTTTACCATCGCCTTGCCACGGGCTTGAACCGGTCGAACGCCCGCAAAAGCCCGCGATCTCAAGCGGTTAGCATGCTCGACTGTCACAATACTGTAATAAAACTGACATAGGGTCTTCCCGGCTGAAGCCTAGTTTCGGCAGGGGATGGGGGCACCAAGGCGGTTCTGCACAGCAGACCTTCGCTCTCTCACTCATTTCACATACATGCAGGACAGGAAGTCATGAAAACCATTACGAAGACCCTCGCTTGCGCAGTGCTGGGGGCGGTTGCCGTAGCCGGTACGGCAGAGGCACGCGACCAGATCCGCATCGTCGGTTCATCCACCGTGTTTCCGTTTTCGACCACGGTCGCCGAGAACTTTGGCAAAGCATCCAAATTCAAAACGCCGGTCGTGGAATCGACGGGCTCCGGCGGCGGCATGAAGCTGTTTTGCTCCGGTGTTGGTGTCGAACATCCGGACATCACCAATGCCTCCCGTCGGATCAAGTCCTCGGAATTCAAGACCTGCACGGAAAACGGCATCACGATCACCGAAGTCAAGATCGGCTTCGACGGGATCGTGCTGGCCAGCGACAAGAGCGCGCCAAACATCAATCTGACCCTGGGCCAGGTTTTCCTGGCGCTGGCAAAGGAAGTCCCGATGGACGGCAAGCTCGTCGCCAATCCGTACAAGAACTGGAGCGATATCGACCCCTCGCTCCCTAACGCCAAGATCGAAGTGCTGGGCCCGCCGCCGACCAGCGGCACCCGTGACGCCTTCGTGGAGATCGCCATGGAAGGCGGCTGCAAGCAGGTGCCGGGTGCCAAGGACCTTGGTCTCGCCAAGAAGGCCTGCCACGAGATCCGCGAAGACGGCGCTTTCATCGAAGCCGGCGAGAACGACAACCTGATCGTCCAGAAATTGCAGGCGAACCCGGCCGCGGTCGGCATCTTCGGTTTCAGCTTCCTTGATCAGAACAGCGACAAGCTCAAAGGCGCCTCGATCGACGGCGTCGCGCCGGAGTTCGAGCGGATTGCCGCCGGCGACTATCCGGTGTCGCGCTCCCTCTACTTCTATGTGAAGGGTGAGCATGTCGGCGTCATTCCCGGCATCAAGGAGTACGTGACCGAGTTCACCAGCGAGAAGGCCTGGGGCGAGGAAGGTTACCTCGTCGACAAAGGTCTGATCCCGCTGCCGGACGCCGAGCGCAAGGCGACCGGCGACCAGGCTCGGGCGCTTCAGAATCTGAGCATGTAAAGATTGTCGGGTTTCAGCAGCGTTGGGTTCACCCGGCGCTGCCGGCCCGAACCGCAAGTATGAACCTCAGACCGCATTTGCCCATCAGGACGACAACATAACGGGGCGGTCTGACTCGGCTGGGCACAGGGTAAAATGAACATCGCGATCCTGACCGTTGTGCTGCTTGGATTGACCGTTATCGCCTATTACATGGGGCGAATGCGCGCCATTCAGACGGCCGGCGGCCACACCAGCGCGCTGCATTCACTGCCTTCCTACTACGGCGCATATGCCGCCTTGTGGTGCGTGATCCCCGCGCTTCTGGTGATGTTCGCCTGGCAGATCACCTCACCTTACGTACTCACCAACATGCTGGTCGGCGAACTGCCCGCCGAAGCTCAGGCGCTGCCCAGCAACGAACTGGGCCTGTTGCTCAACGACGTTCGGAACCTGGCGACAGGCAATATCGTCAGCCGCGAAGTGAGCGCGGAGCTCCAGGCCGCCGCCGACTATCTCGTGTCGATCCGAAATGCAAATTTCATCGCCATGGCCGCCATCTGCCTGGGTCTGGCGGTCGGAGGAACGCTTTACAGCCGCAGCAAGATCGGCGCGGAGTTCAGAGCGCGCAACTCGGTTGAGCGCACCGTCAGGCTGATCCTCATCACCGCTTCCTTCATTGCAATCCTGACCACCATCGGCATCGTGCTGTCGCTGCTGGTGGAATCCATGCTGTTCTTCGAGAAGGTCTCACTGCTGGAGTTCCTTTTCGGGCTCACCTGGAGCCCCCAAACGGCCCTGCGTGCCGACCAGGTGGGGGCAAGCGGCGCGTTCGGCGCCGTGCCGGTATTCGCCGGGACGTTGCTGATCACCGTGATTGCGATGGCAGTCGCGGTGCCCATCGGCCTGATGTCCGCCATCTACATGTCGGAATATGCCACGCCGCATTTCCGCGCCTGGGCCAAGCCGCTGCTGGAAATCCTCGCTGGCATCCCGACTGTCGTCTACGGCTTCTTCGCCGCCTTGACGGTGGCACCGGTGATTCGCGGTTGGGGTGAATCGCTGGGCCTCAGCGTCGCCTCGGAAAGCGCGCTGGCCGCTGGCGCGGTCATGGGTATCATGATCATTCCCTTCGTTTCATCGCTGTCCGACGACGTCATCAACGCCGTGCCACAGACGCTTCGCGACGGATCCTACGCCTTGGGCGCAACCAAGTCGGAAACCATTCGGCAGGTGATCGTGCCAGCCGCGCTGCCCGGCATTGTCGGTAGTGTCCTGCTGGCCGTCAGCCGGGCCATCGGCGAGACCATGATCGTGGTGATGGCAGCCGGTCTTTCCGCCAACCTGACCGCCAACCCGTTCGAGGCTGTGACCACCGTGACAGTCCAGATCGTCACATTGCTGGTCGGCGACCAGGAATTCGACAGCGCCAAGACACTGGCGGCCTTCGCATTGGGTTTGGTCCTGTTCTTCGTAACGCTGTGCCTCAACGTGATCGCGTTGACGGTCGTCCGCAAATATCGAGAGAAATATGACTGAGAACGTGGAAATCAGCCCGGCCGTGCAGCGCCCCGGACTCTCCGACGCCCGCGTTCGGCGCCGCTATCGGACGGAGCGACGGTTCAAATCACTTGGACTGACAGCGATCCTTGTCGCCGTGGCGATGCTGGCAACCCTGATGGTGACCATCGTCGGCCAGGGCTACAGCGCATTCACCCAGACAGAGATGCGGCTCGACGTTTACCTCGACCCGGCCGAAATAGATCCGGACGGGACCCGCGATCCCGATGTACTGGCCCAGGCCAACTACACCGGCCTCCTGCGAGCAGCGCTTCGGGAACAGGTGGGTGGTGTCGAGGGCCGGCGCGAACGGAGAGCGCTTTACCAGATGATGAGTTCCGGCGCCGGGCTCGACCTGCGGGACCTCGTTTTGGCCGATCCCAGCGTGATCGGCACGACCCAGTCCATCTGGGTCAAGACCGGCGCGGACGTCGACATGCTGACAAAGGGCTATATCGATCGGGAAGTCGTCGAGGCGGATCGACGGGTCAAGGACAATCAGCTTGGCTGGTACGACACGCTCGAGGCGGATGGCCGAATCGAAAGCAGGTTCAACACGACCTTCTTTGCCTCGGCTGACAGTCGGGAGCCGGAACAGGCTGGCATACGCGGCGCCGTCATGGGATCCCTGTTGACGCTCACCATCACGCTTTTGCTTTCGTTTCCCGTTGGCGTCATGACGGCGGTCTATCTGGAGGAGTTCGCGCCTAAGAACAAATGGACCGACCTGATCGAGGTGAACATCAACAACCTCGCTGCGGTTCCGTCGATTGTGTTCGGGCTGTTGGGCCTGGCGGTATTTCTCAATGCTTTCGGCTTGCCTCGTTCCGCCCCCCTGGTGGGCGGCATGGTGCTGGCCTTGATGACGTTGCCGACCATCATCATCGCCGGCCGCGCCGCACTGAAGGCGGTGCCGCCGTCAATCCGCGAAGCGGCACTTGGGATGGGCGCCTCTCCAATTCAAACGGTCACCCATCACGTCCTGCCGCTTGCGATGCCGGGCATATTAACGGGCACGATCATCGGCATGGCGCAGGCGCTGGGCGAAACAGCGCCCCTACTGATGATCGGCATGGTCGCCTTTATCGTCGACGTTCCAGGCGGTTTCACCGATGCCTCTACGGTGCTGCCGGTTCAGGTCTACCTCTGGGCCGATGCGCCGGAACGCGCCTTCGTCGAGCGCACGTCCGCCGCCATCATGGTGCTGCTCGGTTTTCTGATCACCATGAACCTCGCTGCAATCCTCCTGCGGAAACGCTTTGAGCGCCGCTGGTAGAAAGGGAATTCTGCAATGGCTGCTACGGAAACCATAGACGCTGTCGAGCCAAGACCGGCGACAAGCCTGCCGCCAAAAATGTTGGGACGACAGGTCGGCGTGTTCTATGGCGACAAGCAGGCGCTGTTCGATGTGGATCTCGATATCAGGGCCAATCACGTGACGTCGTTGATTGGCCCGTCCGGTTGCGGCAAGTCGACATTTATTCGCTGTCTCAATCGTATGAACGACGTGATCGAAAGTTGCCGGGTGACCGGGTCCATTATCCTCGACGAGGACGACATCTACGACAGGAAGGTCGACGTCGTGCAGTTGCGGGCTCGGGTCGGCATGGTGTTCCAGAAACCGAACCCGTTCCCCAAGTCGATCTTCGACAATGTCGCCTACGGCCCGCGGATCCACGGCCAGGCGGCATCGAAAGCGGAATTGGACGAAATCGTGCAGACCAGTCTGGAACGGGCCGGCCTGTGGGAGGAAGTCAAGGACAGGTTGGAGTCGCCCGGCACCGGGCTTTCCGGCGGTCAGCAGCAGCGGCTTTGCATTGCGCGCGCCATCGCGGTGTCGCCCGAGGTCATCCTGATGGACGAGCCGTGCTCCGCGTTGGATCCGATCGCAACGGCCAGGATCGAGGAACTGATCCACGAATTACGGGAGAACTTCACGATCGTCATCGTCACGCATTCGATGCAGCAGGCCGCGCGTGTGTCGCAGCACACGGCATTCTTTCACCTCGGCAAGCTGGTCGAGGTGGGCGAGACCGAACAGATCTTCACCAACCCGACGGACGAGCGGACCCAGGGTTACATAACCGGCCGGTTCGGCTGAGGACAGGCGCATGACCACGACCCCCGAACATATCGTCAAAGCCTACGACGAGGACCTGCAGCAGCTGAACACGCTGGTCAGCCGGATGGGTGGCCTCGCCGAATCACAGCTGAACGCCTCGGTTGACGCCGTCGCCAGACGGGACAACGCCCTGGCCGAGAAGGTCATGGAGAAGGACCTGGAGATCGACAAGCTGCAGCACGAGATCGAGGCCATGGTGGTCCGTACCTTGGCTCTGCGGCAGCCGATGGCCAACGACCTGCGCTTCACGATCGCCATTCTCAAAACCGCCTCGGATATTGAACGGATCGGCGATCATGCCAAAAACATCGCCAAGCGGGCGGTCGCGCTGAACAGCATTCCGCAGATTGCGGCTACCAAGGGCATCGTGCAGATGACCCGGCTGGTTCAGACAGTCCTGAAAGACGTGCTTGATGCTTACCTCAAGGATGATGTCGAGCTGGCAAAGGCTGTCTGGCGCGCAGACGAAGAGGTGGACACGCTCTACAACAGCTTGTTCCGGGAGCTCCTGACCTACATGATGGAAGATCCCAGGCAGATTTCGCCCTGCACCCATCTTCTGTTTATCGCCAAGAATCTCGAGCGGATCGGGGACCACGCGACCAATATCGCCGAGACGATCCACTATCAGGTGACCGGCGAAGAGTTGGGAGGCGACCGTCCCAAGGACGATAGCACCAACTACGAAGTTGTCGTTCCCGAACAATCGTCCAGGGCTTAGGCGGATATGTCACCCATGCGACCAAGAATTTTGATCGTTGAGGATGAAACGGCGGTTGTGACGCTGTTGCGGTACAACCTCGAGCGCGAAGGCTTCGACGTCAGCGCTGCCTATGACGGCGAGGAAGCGCTTTTGTCGGTGGAGGAATCGCCCCCTGACATCATCCTTCTCGACTGGATGCTGCCGCACATCTCCGGCTTGGAGACCTGTCGCCGCCTCCGCCGCAGGGCCGAGACGAGAAACCTGCCTATCATCATGCTGACGGCCCGTGGGGAAGAGGCCGATACGGTCCGCGGTCTCGATGCGGGCGCCGACGACTATGTGACCAAGCCGTTCTCGCCGGCCGAACTGGTTGCGCGGGTTCGCGCGCTCCTGCGCCGCACCCGTCCGGCGCTGTCGGACGAGGTTATCGAGTGCGCTGATCTGACAATGGATCTCGCGGCGCACCGCGTGCATCGCAGCGGCCGGGAAATCAAACTTGGACCAACGGAATTCCGGTTGCTGCGTCATCTGATGGAACATCCGGGCCGCGTTTTCAGCCGGGAACAGCTGCTGGATGCCGTGTGGGGCCGCGACGTTTATGTTGAGATCCGCACGGTCGATGTTCACATTCGCCGTCTTCGGAAAGCGTTGAACGGCCTGAACGAGGCGGACCTGATCCGCACCGTGCGCTCCGCAGGGTACGCGCTCGAACCCGGGATCGCATAGCCTTACGGCTAAAGGGTCAGACGCACGGTCATAACGCCGGGCTCGTCCCGCGCCGGCGACGCTTTGAAGCCGAGGTTTCGGCACAATGTCAGCATCGGCCGGTTTTCCGCCAGCACCTCGCCGAATATCTCCTCGACGCCGTTTCGGCGCGCGAAATCGATGATGTGAAGCATCAACGCGCGGCCGAGCCCGCGTCCTTTCATGTCCGACCTCAGCATGATGGCGTATTCCGCCCGCAGCCCGTCAGGATCGCCCGCGAGGCGAACACCGCCGACGCACCGATCATGATCGTCCGGCTGCAGCACGACAAAACCCATCTCCCTTGCATAGTCGATCTGGGACAGGCGCGCGGCGAGTTTTTCGGGCAGTGCTTTGACCGGGTGCAGGAATCGCATGCGCAGATCCTCGGGATCGCTGTCTTGCACCATGCGCTGCATCCGGTGCGCGTCCTCCGGCCGGATTGGGCGGATCGGAATCGTCGTCCCGTCCTTGAGACGCAATTCCCCTTCCAGGGCGTCCGGATAAGGCATGATGGCCAGCCGATCATGCGGATCGCCTTCGGCCCGCTCCAGCCGAATCCGAGCGTCGAGCGCAACCACGCCGTCGCCGTCCGCCAGGAGCGGGTTGATGTCCAGTTCCTTGATTTCGGCAATGTCCGTCGCCAACCGGCTCACGGTTACGATCGCGTTGACCACGGCTTGCCGGTCGGCCGGCGCAACGTCGCTGTAGCCACGCAGCAAACGCGCCACGCGGGTACCGTCGATCACCGCCTGGGCCAAAGGCTGGTTCAGCGGCACCAGCCCCACCGCCGTGTCGCCGCGCACCTCCGCCGCCTTGCCGCCGGCGCCGAACAGAATGACGGGACCGAAGACCGGGTCTTCCTTCAACCCCACGATCAGTTCATGGGCACCGCCCAGGCGCGCCATCTTCTGAACGGTAATGCCTTGAATCTGTGCGTCGGGATGACTTGCTGCCAGACGGGTCAGCATGGCTTCGGCCGCGGACCCCGCCTCGCTCGGCGAATCCACATCCAAGACGACCCCGCCGACCTCGCTCTTGTGCACGACATCGTCTGAGACGATCTTGACTGCCACCGGCGTCCCGAGCTCCGACGCCGCCATCACCGCTTCCGCCGGGTCGGCGCACATCCTGGTTTCGACGACGGGAATTCCATAGGCCGACAGGACCGACTTGGATTCGACTTCGCTCAACCAGCTCCGACCGTCCTTGAGGGCCGCTTCGACCAGCGAACGGACCTTCTGACGATCGACGGAGGCCGTAGCGCCGACGGACGGCACCTGCAGGAGCTGTTCCTGGTTTCGCTGATAGCGGACCCGGTGCATGAACCCCCGCACCGCATCGCCCGGCGTGGCATAGGTGGGGAAACCGGCGTCGCTCAGGATCTGCCGCGGCCGTTCGACCGTCCGGCTGCCGATCCAGCTCGTGAACACCGCCTTTCGCGGACGCGGGCCGACCGAAGCGACCTGGCGTGCCACATCCACATAATCGGCCATCGCGGTGGGACAGAACAGGACCAGCAGGGCGTCTACATTTCCGTCCGCCATCACCGCATCGACTGCCTGACGATACCGTTCGCCGTCCGCATCGTCATGCAGGTCCAGCGGGTTGCCCGCTGCGCATCCCGTCGGCAGCAGACCCTTGAGCGTCTCTTCGGTCTCCGGTGCCAGTCGCGGCAGGACGCCGCCGCTGGCGGCCAGTTCGTCCGCCGCCATGACGCCCATGCCGCCGCCATTGGTGAGAATAGCCATCCGCTCTCCCCGGACCCTTGGGCTGCTCGACAGCGTCTCCACCGCGTCGAACAGTTCGTCCATCGCGGTCACTCTCAGCATGCCGGCACGGCGGATGGCCGCATCGTAGACGTCGTCGCTGCCCGCCAACGCACCGGTATGAGATCGCACCGCCTGTGCCGCAGCCTCTTCATTTCCGGATTTGATGACGATGACGGGTTTCGCGCGGGCCGCAGCCCGGGCGGCGGACATGAACTTGCGGGCGCCAGTGATTCCCTGGACGTAGAGCAGGATCCCCCGAACCGCCGGATCCACCGACAGGTAATCGAGGATATCGGCTAGATCCACATCGGCTTGTCCGCCTACCGACACCATGTGTGAAAACCCGATGCCGCGCGGGGCGGCCCAGTCCAGAACCGAAGTCACGATCGCGCCCGACTGGGACACGAAGGCCAAATCGCCGGCCGCAGCCCAGAGATGCGAATAGCCCGCATTCAGGCCCGCATCCGGAACCATTAACGACAGCACGTCAGGTCCGAGAAGACGCATGGGGCCGGCCGCGTCGGTCAGCGCCGCGTGTCCGGCTTGATCCGGCAGCGGCGCCGCGCCGAAATCCGTTGCGATCAGCGCACAGGCTTTGACGCCTTTTGCCTGCAAGGCCCGAAGCGCGTCGGGTTGTCCGTCCGGCGGCACGGCAAGAACCGCGAGATCCGGCGTTACGTCCAAGGACTCGATGGTCGCGGCCTGCTCGAACCGGCCGGCCAGACCCTCTGTTGGTCCGATTATGGTGACCGGTTGGTCGAGTCCGCCCGACAGCAGGTTCCGGCTGATCCGCGAGCGGATCGTCTGGCTCGTATCCGGCGAAAGGATCAGTGCGACGGACGCGGGTCCGAACAGACAGTCAAGATCCCGGACGGACATGCCTGAACCCCGGCGTCAGGCGGCGTCGAGCACGTTGCGATACGCCGCCTCGGCGTCTGCGCCGAAACAGCAGAAAATGACGCGCTCCAGGGACGGCATGGTGCCCGTTTCGGCATGTACCGTTTTCACGGCGATCTCCGCGGCCCGCTGCAAGGGAAACCGGTAGACGCCGGTGGAAATGGCCGGAAACGCGATACTGGTCACGGCGTTGTCTCGCGCCAATGACAGTGCGGACCGGTAGCAGCTTGCCAGCAACGTTTCTTCGCCCTGGCCCCCGCCGTGCCAGACCGGCCCGACCGTATGAATCACGTAACGTGCGGGAAGGTTGTAACCCTGTGTCAACCGGGCCTCGCCGGTCGGGCATCCGCCGACCGTGCGGCACTCCTCCAGAAGCTGAGGCCCCGCGGCTCGGTGAATCGCGCCGTCGACTCCGCCACCGCCCAGCAGGCTTTCGTTGGCGGCGTTGACGATAGCATCGACCTCGAGCCGGGTGATGTCACCCTGAGCGACCTCCAGTGTCGCCGTCATTGGCCGCCGCCGCTGGCCCGGTCGATCGACTGCTGAATAAGATCCAGCGCTTCGGCCGTTTCGCCCCAGCGGTTGATACGAACCCATTTGTTGCGTTCCAGGTCCTTGTAGTGGCCGAAGAAATGCTCGATCTGCTCGCACAGGATATCCGGCAACTCGCGATAGGACGCCACCGCCTTGTAGTAGGGATGCAGGTCATCGGCAGGCACCGCGATGATTTTCTCGTCCTGCCCCGCCTCGTCCTCCATGAAAAGAACGCCGATCGGCCGTGAACTGACGACCGCCCCCGGCACAATGGGAACGTTGCCGACGACCATGACGTCGCAGGGGTCGCCGTCCTCGGAAAGCGTGTGCGGCACGAAGCCGTAATTGGTGGGATAATGCATGGCCGTGTGCAGAAACCGGTCCACGAACATGGCCCCGGACGCCTTGTCGAGTTCGTATTTCACCGGAACAGCGCCCAATGGAACCTCGATCACCACATTGACGTCATGCGGCGGATTCCGGCCGATCTCGATTTTCGTAATGTCCATGCCACGTCCCCTCGAGGTGCCGACCTTGTTGTTGTTCGGACCGGCACAGTGTGTCGCAAAGCAGCATAAGGTCAAAGGGGATTTCCCGTGACGGCGTCCTCGGAACGAAATCCGCAAAAAAACGCCCGTAAAGCGCGAATCAGGTATTGTAATTCTGCGCAACACTGCCGCCACACGGCGGTCGGTTTTTATCGCGCGGCGGGCGGCCCAACGACCCCCTGAGGAACGCCATGCAGAACTTCGCTCAATCGATGACCGTTTATCTCGACCGGCGGATGGCGCGGATCCTTCTGCTCGGGATCATCAGCGGATTCCCGTGGGTGCTGATCGGCAGCAGTCTTAGCCTTTGGTTGAAGGAAGACGGGTTGAGCCGCAGCACCATCGGATGGGCCGGACTAATTTTCGGCGTCTACGCCTTCAATTTCCTGTGGGCGCCCCTGATCGACCGGATCCGGATCCCCAAACTGACAGACATGATCGGCCATCGCCGGGCCTGGATCGTCACGCTGCAGACTGTGATTCTTTTGAGTCTCTGCCTTTGGAGCCTTGCCGACCCGTCCGAGAACCTGGCGGGCGTGGTCACCATCGGCCTTGTCATCGCGATTGCTTCGGCAACCCAGGATATCACCATCGATGCGCTCAGAATCGAACAGATGGGCACGACCGAAGGGGAATCGATGGCGGCAGGCGCGGCCATCGCGGTTGTCGGATGGTGGACGGGTTTCAAGCTGGGCGGCGTGGTGGCGCTGGAGACGGCCCAGATCTTTCAGGATCTCGGGGACGAACGGTACTGGCAGTCCACTTTCCTGGTGCTCGGTGTCCTGGTCGTCCTCTGCAACATCGGCCTGATGTTTGTGCGGGAAGCTTCGGCCGAGGAGCGGATTGCCGCGCAGGAAAGGGACGAGCACCTGATCGCGGACAGCATTCACGCCACTGGCGAGGTCGGCCGGATCGCTGGCTGGCTCGGCGGCACGCTGATCGGTCCGTTGCTGAGTTTCTTCCGGCGCAACGGGTTTGCCATCGCCGCGGCCGTTCTTGGCTTCATCTTCCTGTTCAAGATCGGCGAGGCCTTCCTCGGCCGCATGTCGGTGATTTTCTACAAAGAGATCGGCTTTTCCAAATCGGACATCGCGCTGTATTCGAAGGGCTTGGGCTGGATCACCACAGTCGCCTTCACCATGCTCGGGGGACTCGTCGCGATCCGGATCGGTCTGATCCGTGGCATGTTCGTCGCCGGGTTGGCGATGGCCGCAACAAACGTTCTGTTCTCGGTCCTGGCCTGGTCGGGCAAATCGGAACTATTGTTCGCGACCGCAGTTGTGCTCGACGATCTGACGAGTTCGATCGCGACGGTCACATTCGTCGCGTTCATTTCCATGCTGGTGGATCGAACCTACACCGCGACGCAGTATGCGCTTCTGGCGTCGATCGGAACCGCGGGACGCACGCTGTTTGCGGCTTCGTCGGGCGAACTGGTCGACTGGCTGGGCGGCGACTGGGGCACATTCTTCATCATAACCGCGCTCATGGTCCTGCCGTCGCTGGTCTGTCTTTGGATTATCCGCCACAAACTCAAGGCGATGCTGGCCGGTGCCGAGGTCCGGATGTTCGGCAAGGAGGCCGGTGCTGCCGCCGAATAGGCCGCCGGCGTCCGTTCAGAGGTCGCGTCAGCCGGCTTCGGCCTTGCGGCGGCGTACGTCGCGTTTGCGTTCGTGCGGGTCCAGAATGGCCTTGCGCAAGCGGATATGTTCCGGCGTCACCTCGACGCGCTCGTCGTCTTGGATGTAGGCAATCGCTTGTTCCAGCGACATTCTCGCGGGTGGCGTCAGGCGCACGGCATCGTCCTTGCCGGCCGCCCGGATGTTCGTAAGTTGTTTTGATTTCAATGGGTTAACTTCTAAGTCGGCGCCCTTGTTGTGTTCGCCGATGATCATGCCCGGATAGACCTGCGCCCCCGCCTCGATGAACAATGGCCCGCGCTCTTCCAGGTTCCACAGCGCATAAGGAACGGCGCGGCCCGAGTCGTTGGAAATCAGCACGCCCTCACGACGGCGCGGGATCGGTCCCTTATACGGGGCGTAGTCGCGGAACAGCCGGGACAGGATTCCGGTGCCGCGCGTATCGGTCAGAAACTCGCCCTGATAGCCGATCAGGCCCCGTGACGGCATGACGAAGGACAGGCGCGTTTTGCCGCCGCCGGACGGTCGCATGTCGACCAGCTCGCCTTTTCGTTCGCCGATCTTCTCGACCACCACGCCTGAAAACCCCTCGTCCACGTCGACCTGCACATCTTCCATCGGTTCCAGGCGCGCGCCGGAGTTTTCGTCCTCGCGAAACAGGACCCGCGGCGGACCGATTACCATCTCGTAGCCCTCGCGCCGCATCGTTTCGATCAGCACGCCCAGCTGCAGTTCGCCGCGGCCCGATACCTCGAAGGAGTCCGTGTCGGCCGTTTCAGCAACATGGATGGCGACGTTGCCCTCGGCCTCGCGCGCCAGGCGCGCGCGGATCATGCGGCTTGTCAGCTTGTCGCCGTCGTTGCCGGCGAGCGGTCCATCATTGATCGACACAGTCATCGCCATGGTCGGCGGGCTCACCGGTCTGGCTGGAATGGCGTCCTCGACCGTTGAAGCCGCAATCGTGTCGGCGACGGAGGTGCGGGCGAGTCCGGCGATGGCGACGATGTCGCCGGCATCCGCCTGGTCAACCGGCTCCCGCTTCAACCCGCGGAACGCGAGCAGCTTGGTCAAGCGCGCCTGCTCGAGGACCGAGCCGTCCATGGAGATCCCCTTGACCGTGTCGCCGACGGCGATGCGGCCAGACTCGATGCGGCCGGTCAGGACGCGGCCGAGAAAGGGGTCGCCCTCGAGCGTCGTCACCAGCATCCGGAACGGGCCCTCCAGATCGGCCGCCGGCGGCGCCACATGCGACACGATGCGGTCGAACAGCGGCGCCATGGAGTCGCGCGACTCCTGGAGATCCGCGACGGCCCACCCTTCCTTGGCCGAGGCGTACAGAACCGGGAAATCGAGCTGTGCCTCGTCGGCATCCAACGCCACAAACAGATCGAAGACCGCATCGACCACAGCGTCCGGCTGGGCTTCGGGCTTGTCGGTCTTGTTGACCACCACGATGGGTTCCAGGCCCTGCTCCAGTGCTTTCATGGTGACGAACTTGGTCTGGGGCATCGGGCCTTCCGCCGCGTCGACCAGCAGAAGGGCCCCGTCGACCATCGACAGGATCCGCTCGACCTCGCCGCCGAAATCCGCATGACCCGGTGTATCGACGATGTTGATCCGAACGTCGCTCCAGTCGACCGACGTACATTTTGCCAAGATGGTGATACCGCGTTCACGCTCCAGCTCGCCCGTGTCCATCGCCCGTTCGGCCACCTGCTGATTGGCCCGGATAGCACCCGACTGGCGCAACAGCTGGTCGACCAGCGTTGTCTTGCCGTGATCCACATGGGCAATGATGGCGATGTTGCGAAGTTGCATGGCGGGTTTGGCCGGAAGCCGGACCTCAGGCGAGCGCCGGCGCCACCAGCGCCTTCAGGTCGGACTCCGGCCGGGCGCCATAGTGGCTGATCACCTCGGCGGCGCAGATCGAGCCGAGGCGGCCGCACTTTGCAAGGTCGTAGCCCTGGGTATAGCCGTAGAGGAAACCGGCGGCGTACAGGTCGCCCGCTCCGGTGCTGTCGACCAGGTGCTCGACTGTCTCGGCGTCGATTACGTGAACCTCATCGCCGCAAAGAACCAAGGAACCACGCTCGCTGCGCGTCAGGCACGCGATCTCGCAATGGCCGCGCACGGCCTGCATGGCCTTATCGAAGCTGTCGGTCTCGTAGAGCGCCGTGATCTCCGCCTCGTTGGCGAACAGGATGTCGATATGGTGCTCGACCAGACCCAGGAATTCCGGCCGGTGACGATCGACGCAGAACTTGTCAGACAGGGTGAGCGAGACCTTCTGGCCGGCGCCGTGGGCGAGTTCGGCCGCCCGCACGAAAGCGCGCTTCGCCGGCGGCCGATCGAACAGATAGCCCTCCAGATAGGTGACCTTGGCGTTCTGCACCACGTTCGGATCCACATCCTCGGGTGACAAATGGTTGGCAGCGCCGAGATAGGTGCACATGGTCCGCTGGGCATCGGTCGAAACCAGGATCAGGCTTATGCCCGTCGAGGGACCGTCGACGGTGGAAGGCGTAGCGAAATCCACACCTAGGGCCTTGAGGTCGTGCCGGAAAACGTCGCCGAACTGGTCGTTTCTGACCTTGCCGATGAAGGCGCCCTGGCCGCCGAGCGCCGCGAAACCCGCAATGGTGTTGCCGCACGAGCCGCCGGAAATCTCGACTGCCGTCCCCAGCTGGTCGTAGAGCGCCCGGGATTGGTCAGCCTCGACAAGGATCATCGCGCCCTTTGGCAGCGAATGGTCGTCCAAAAAGGAATCCTCGGTCCGGGCGACGACATCCACCAGGGCATTGCCGATGCCAGCAAGATCATAGTCGGCCATGCTGTCCTCATTGACGGTTGCGAGAAGGGTCAGGAATGCGGTCCGTTGAATACACTGCGCCCGCCCGCGCGGCAACGACTGCGACGGGTTTCGGACCGGGTTGCCGCTTGCGGACCGCGGGCCAACCGCCTAGATACGGGGAGCCGCACTTCTGCCCGCATCAAGGACGCGATAATGATTTCCGCCTATCTCAAGGCCATTGGACAGCTCGGCGACCGCAAAATGCGCCGGATCGTCTGGTTGAACCTCATTCTGGCCCTTCTGGTGCTGATCGTGTCCTCGGTGGTGGCCTGGTGGTCGCTCACCTACGTGCCGTGGTCCGATCTGCCGGTGATAGGCTGGGCGATTGGCTTTCTGGGAGATACCGCCGATACCGTTGGCGGTTTCGCCTTCGGCCTGGTCATGCTGGTGGTCGCCTTTTTCCTGTTTCCCGGCCTGATGACGGCACTGGCCGGCGTTTTCCTGGACGGCGTTGTCGACATCGTGGAATCGAAGCACTATCCGGGTGCACCGCCATCGCGCAGGATCGGGATCGTCGAAAGCGTCGCCAGCGCGCTTAAATTCGTCATCATCATTATCGTGGTCAATCTGATCGCGCTGCCGTTCTACCTGATCCTGATGGTGACCGGCATCGGCGCACCGATCCTGTACTACATCGTCAATGGTTATCTGGTGGGTCGCGAGTTCTTCGAGGTCGTGGCCTTCCGACGGCTGCCGCCGGATCTAGCCAGGAGCCTTCGACGATCGCACCGGGCGCGGATACTGCTGTACGGCGCCGGGACCGTGTTTCTGATGAACATTCCTTTCGTCAATCTGATAACGCCGGTCCTGGCCACGGCGGCCATGGTGCACGTCTTTCAAGGACTGCCCCGGCGACAGGAGTTCGAGGGTCTCGCCACTAGATAATCTCGACGTAATGCCTAAGATATGCCGCATTGGGCTGGTCTGATGGATCCGGCTGCCCGACGCGGCTGCATTGACGCGGAGCCCGCGGGCATATATTGCGATGACTGCGGAATCGAACGCTCCCGAGGAGACGACCATGGCGACCAAGGAAGACCGCTCGCTGGGGTACCGCCCCGAACCTGCGCGGCGGGAGGCTGACGTGCCTGGCATGCCCCGTCGGACCGGGCGGACAGGTGATCAGAAGGAAGCCAATAAGCTGATCGTCGGCCGCGACATTTGCATGTCCGGCGACATCACGGCCTGCGATACGCTCGTGGTCGAAGGCACTGTCGAGGCGACCCTGACCGACAGCCGGATCATGCAGATAGCGGAGTCCGGCCAGTTCACGGGCAAGGCTGACATCGACGTTGCGGAAGTTCGCGGCCATTTCGAGGGCGAACTGACCGCGCGGGAACGCCTGGTCATACACGCCAGCGGCCAGATCTCGGGCAAGATCCGCTACGGGGACATCCAGATTGAGCGCGGCGGCAAGATTGCCGGCGAGGTCGAGGTCATCATTCCTGAGGTGCGGCCTCAGCCCACGCGGCCCGAACCGCAGCGGGTCGAACCACAGAAGCCGGTCGAGGTCCAGAAGGAAGAGGCCGCTGAACTGGAGGCGTGAGTTCGTCGTCGCGCTGGTGCTGGCCACCACCGCCTGCACCACGGCCCAGCAAGCCTCGTCGCCGCGATCCGCCACAACGCCGGCGCTAGACGCCCCGCGTTCGACCGAAGGCGTCGCCGTCGTGCCCCTGGAATCCGATGCCGGCGACTCGACGGACGGACAGGCGGATGTCTCCTTGCGAGAAATGCTCCCGGTTGACGACAATCCCATGCAGCTCATGGGGCAGAGCGGCCTCGAAGTCGCCGACCTCTTGGGTCCGCCGGGCATGATCCGGCGCGATGGCACAGCCGAGGTCTGGCAGTACCGCGCCACCGATTGCATTCTGGACGTCTTCCTTTACGCGCGGGACGATACCCTCAGGGTGCATCATGTGGAGCTGCGCGGCCCGGGTGTTCCGGCGGAGACGCGACGCGCCTGTTTCGCCGGCATGGTGATGGAGCAGCGGGCGCTTTCGAGCTAGACCGTCTTGGCCTTGTAGCGGCACCACTCCCGGATGACGCAGGCAGGGCAATCGGGCTTTCGAGCCTTGCAGACATACCGGCCGTGCAGGATGAGCCAGTGGTGCGCATGCAGCCGGTATGCGGGCGGGACCCGCCGTATCAGCTTCTTTTCCACTTCCAACGGCGTCTTCCCCGGCGCGAGGCCGGTACGGTTGCCCACCCGAAAAATGTGCGTGTCCACTGCGATCGTCGGCTGTCCGAAGGCGATATTGAGAACCACATTGGCGGTCTTTCGGCCGACGCCCGCCAGTTTCTCCAACGCCTCGCGATCGGCCGGCACCTCGCCGCCATGCTTTTCGATGAGATCTTCGCTCAGCTTGATGACGTTCTTTGCCTTGGAATTGTAGAGCCCGATCGTCTTGATGTAGTCGCGCAGGCGCGCCTCGCCCAACGCCACCATCTTTGCGGGCGTGTCGGCCACCTCGAACAGCGGTTTGGTGGCCTTGTTGACACCGACGTCGGTGGCTTGGGCCGACAAAACCACGGCCACCAGCAGGGTGTACGGATTGCTATACTGCAGCTCGCCTTTGGGTTCGGGATTGGCGGCAGCCAGGGCGGCAAAGGCGGAGTCGATATGGTCTTTTTTCATGGCAGTCACTGTATGAAGCCGGTGCGCGAGCGCCAAGCGTCGATCGGCCGCAGCGCGTCGCCTTTACCGCGTGCCTCGCGGTCTTAGACTGGAGATATGATGGGTCACGGCAACCTCGATTTGCGCCAAGGCGGCCGCCCGCTTCTGGACGCGGAGCTCCGGCCGCATCGAAGCCTGAGCAAGCGCGGCTTCCGGATCTTGATGGCCGCCGCCGCCGTGACCGGCGCGGGTGTCGGCACCGCCTTCTTCCTCATCGGCGCCTGGCCGGTAGCCGGGTTCTGCGGGCTGGAAATTCTGTTGATCTATGTCGCCTTCCGGGCGAACTACCGTAGCGGCGAGCGCCGGGAACATCTGCGGTTGAGCGATCGCGGCCTGGAGGTCCACTGGATCGACGGCACCGGCCGGTCGCACCGTCACTTTCTCGAGCCCACATGGCTGCAGGTTCGCATGGACGATCCGCCCCGGGACGACAGCCAGCTGACATTGACGAGTCACGGGTTGAGTTTCGTCATCGGCCGGTTCCTGACCCCGGCCGAGCGGTTGGAGGTTGCCCAGGCGTTGAAGGCCGCCCTCAGGGACTATCGGTCGCCGCACCGCGCCGCCGGCGTGCCCGCCGACTGAAGACCGAACGCAAACCGACTCTCTTCGGGCAATGCTGCTGTCCCCCCGTCAGATCAATCTGGCCATGTTGCTGGTGCTCGCGGTCATCTGGAGCACGTCCTTTCCGCTGATGAAGCTTGCGGTCCAGACCATCCCGCCTGCATCGGTCGCGGCAAGCCGGCTGGTGCTGGGCAGCGCGATCCTGCTGGTCGTGATGTGGGCGCGACAGGAACGGCTGCCCGGCGACCGGCGCGCCTGGATCGGCATGGCCGGCGTCGGGCTGTTCGGCAATACGATTCCGTTCGTTCTCGCGACCTGGGGCCAGCGCCATATCGACGCCGGCGTCGGCGCCATCCTGATCGCATTCATGCCGCTGGGCACGGTCCTGATTGCCCACTACATCCTGCCGGAGGAACCGTTGAACCTGCGGCGTCTGGCCGGAGTACTGGTTGGCCTGGCCGGCATCGTCACGCTTGTGGGCCCTGACGCTCTGGCTCAGTTCGGCACCAACGTCCTGGGCGAACTGGCGACCCTGGCGGCGGCCTGTTCCTTTGCCGTGTCGGCCGTGCTGGCGCGCAAGTTTCCGCCGCCGTCGGCCACCGTCGGCGGTGTCGGTTCGATGCTGGCGGGGATTGTGTTCTGCATCCCGCTGGTGGCCATCGCCGATCTGCCCTGGACTTACGCGCCGACGGCGGTTTCGATCTGGGCCACCGTCGGACTGGCGGTTCTGCCGGGTGCCCTGGCGGCACTGCTCTATTTCGCGATCATTTCCCGGGCCGGGGCGGGTTATCTCGCCATGACGAACTATCTGGTTCCGGTCCTCGGGGTCGGCTGGGGGGTGCTGGCCTTGTCGGAGCAGGTCGAGGGCAACGCCATGATCGCGCTGGTTCTGATCCTTTCGGGCATCGCGCTCGCCCGGCGCAAAGGAGCCTAGCCGGCCGCGTCCGAGTGGCTGCGCCGCAGACCACCCAGGAAATTCTCGATCAGCGTATCGACCAGTTCGGTCGGGCTATCGTCGTCGCGCAGGCTTCCGGACTGGGCCAAAGAGCAGATCCCATAGAGCGCGCTCCAAAGAACGCGCGCATTGTGGTTGCGCCGCTCGGCTTCGTCCGGCGCAAAAAATGGCGCCAGGGCGTCTTCCGCTAACGAAAGCAGCTGTGCGACTTTCTGATGATACCAGTCCGGCCTCTCATAGCCGTCCGGCAACTGATGCTCGAAAACTGCCGTCCAGAGCCTCTGGTTCTTGCTGGTAAAACCGAAATAGCACCTTGCATAGGCTCGCAGCGCAGCGCCCGGATCGGGCTCGGTCGGTGTAGCGGTGGCCGTTTCATAAAGACGGTCCAACGTGGTTGCGTTCAGATGGATGATCAGATCGTCGAAGTTCTCGAAGATATTGTAGATGGTGCCGATGGAGTAGCCGATCTCCCGGGCCACCCGCCTAGCCGTCAGACCGCGCAGTCCCTCCGCGGCCACGATCTCCCGGGCCGTGGACAAGGCCATTTCATAGAGCTCTTCGCGGGTATGGTCGGAACGCCGGGCCATCGCGCACCTCAAAAAATCTGGTGGGACGTCACTTTTTAATTGAACATCGCTCACGATCAAGCTATATTAATTGAACAATGCTCATTTCGGGCTTTGGAAACCGGGAGGACCGGGTTATGCTGGCGGAACTGGAGATGTTTTTTCTGCAGACTATGGGCGGCACCGACCTTTTGTCGGCCTTCGTGCTACTGGAGCTGGCCGTCTTGGGCATCGTGGCGACCGGTGGCCTGACGTTCTCCGTGATCTGGACGGCGGCATCGGCGCTGTCGAAGCGGCAGCAAATCGTGAGCCGTTTGTCCGGCGAGAGGTGGCCTGTGGGGTGCTAAACCCCGCCATACGCCCGACGAAAGCCGAGAGACAGAACACCGGAGGGCAAAATGATACGCAAACTCATGGCGACCAGCCTGGGCGTCGTCGCATTCGCCCTCTTACTTTGTGTCGCAGGCTATCTGTGGCTGCGCACGTCTTTGCCAAACACCGATGGCACCATGTCGCTCAACGGCCTTAACAGTCCGGTGGAAGTTTTCCGCGACAAACACTCGGTACCACACATATTCGCCGAAAACGATCATGACGCATATTTTGCGCTTGGCTACGTTCACGCGCAGGATCGTCTATGGCAGATGGAACTCTCCAGACGTGCCGGCAGAGGCACGCTGGCCGAACTTCTCGGAAAGAAGGCTTTGGCGGCTGACACTAGGCTGCGAGCGCTTGGCTTCCATCGGGTCGCTGAAAGGATATTCGAGAATTCGCCCAAAGAGGTAAAGGAGGCGCTCGAGGCCTACACGGCCGGTGTGAATGCGTGGCTGGAAAACCGGACAGGTGCCTTGCCGCCGGAGTTCTACGTCATGGCTTTGCTCGATATCGCAGGCGGCAATCTTCCTCGCGTCGAGGTAAATCCGTGGCTACCGACTGATTCGCTCATGGCTGGTCGCCTCATGGCAATGACCCTTGGTCGTAATCGAAGGGGTGAGATTCTGCGCGCGCGGATTTCAAGGGAATTGTCTCGAACGGACTTGGAGCCCGCACTTTTGAAGGAGTTTTTTCCTAGGACTCCTGCTGTCGGGCCGATCACCGTCCCTGATGTATCAAACATGGAACCGCGGGTCCTGGACAGGTTGTGGTCCGCCGCGAAACTTGGCACACCACAAGATGGCGGTTCGAACGGTTGGATTCTCAACGGTGGTCGCACGGATACCGGACAGCCAATTTTCGCTAATGATCCCCATCTTGGTTACAGCATCCCCATTCTTTGGTACTTCGCCCGAATCGAAGCACCCGATTTGAGCGTGACGGGTGTGACGCTGCCTGGTGTCCCGTTCATGATTTTTGGCCACAACAATTCCATAGCATGGGGCGTTACGAATGCTGGAGGTGACGTCCAGGATCACTTCATCGAAACGATCGATCCCTCCGACGCGCGTAGATACCTAGCACCGGACGGTTCATTGCGGTTCATCGAACACAACGAGACTTTTCGGGTCAGAGGTGACGATGATTTTCAGCTTGTCATCCGCGAAACTCGTCATGGGCCTGTCATTTCCGATGCTTTGGAATTTGATGCCGCAGACCTGTTTGGCGACAACCAGGTTGTTGCATTCGCCTCGCCGGCATTCTATGGCGACGACCGTTCGGCCGAGGCTATTTACCGCCTGAACAGGGCGCGTAACTGGCGGCAATTTCAAGCGGCCGCTGAAATATTCCACACGCCGCACGTAAACCTGTTCTTTGCGGGACAGGATGGTGACATTGGCCTCATTTCCGCTGGACGCATTCCAATACGCAATGCCGGTGACGGAACGGTCCCTGTCCCGGGGCACAAGGGCACCTACGATTGGACCGGTTTCATTCCGGCTAGCGAATTGCCACGCATCTGGAATCCGGGTGTCGGCTATGTCTCGAATGCCAACAACAGAATTGTCGGAGACAAATACCCGTATCTGATTACTCGTGATTGGGCCCTTCCCTTCAGAGCTGAGCGGATCGCTGAAATATTGGACAGCAAGACCCGCCACACACTCGAAGACAACAAAGAACTGCAACTGGATATTCTGTCCCCAGCTGCGCGGTTGCTGGTTCCCATGCTGCTGGAAGTCGAAGTTCGGACTACCAGAATGCAGGCAGCGGCGGATCTATTGGCAGATTGGGATTTCAAGATGAGCCGAAGCCGCCCCGAACCGCTTATCTATGCTGCCTGGCTGCGGAACCTGATCGCCGTACTTTCTGCTGATGAAGTTGGGGCAGACATTGCTGAGGATGCAACCAATCTCGTCTTCAGCCCTGGGCCTTATTTCGTCGAATCCGCGCTTACGCGGAACCAACATTGGTGCGATGACATCAAAACACCGGAGACCGAATCCTGCGATCACGCATTGGCGGCTTCACTGGAACTGGCGTTGGATCAACTGTCCGTCTCTCTCGGTTCTGATATGCTCTCGTGGCAATGGGGCGCACTACATCAGGCGACTTTGCCTCACCGCACCCTTACAAACATACCGTTCCTCGGAAAGCTCTCGGACCGTCACATTGCAGCGGACGGCGGCGACCACACCCTCAACCGCGGCAAGCTTCCAAGGGTCGCTTCGGACAACCCATATGCGAACACTAGCGGTGCCGGATTCAGGGCGCTCTACGATCTGTCCAATCTAGAAAACAGCGAGTTGATCATCGCGACGGGCCAGTCGGGTAATTTCCTGTCTCCACACTACGACGACTTTCTGCAGCCGTGGCGTGACGGTGAGTACATCAAGGTCTCAGGAAACCGTGACGCGGTTGCATCAACGGCAATTGGCGTTCTCCGCCTGCAACCCTAGAACCGTTCGGTCTGAGCGACGTGATAAGAACGGTAGAAGGACAGACTAGCAATCGGGTTTCATCGCCCGTGGGAGATTGCGAACGGCAAGGTAAAAGGCGTCACCCTTCCAGGCCGAGCACGTCCTTCATCGTATAAAGACCTGCCTTGCGGTCCCGCGCCCACAGCGCCGCGCGCACCGCACCGGCGGCGAACACCTGGCGCGATGTCGCCTTGTGCGTCAGTTCGACCCGCTCGCCGTCCCCGGCAAAGATGACGCTGTGCTCGCCGATCACGTCGCCACCGCGCAGGACCGCATAGCCGATGTCGCCGCGCCGCCGCGCGCCCGTGTGCCCGTCCCGCGCCGCTTCCTTCACATCGTCATGCTCAACCTCGCGGCCGCGGGCGGCTGCCTGGCCCAGCCCCAACGCCGTCCCCGACGGCGCATCGACCTTGTGGTGGTGGTGCATCTCCAAAATCTCGATGTCGTAGTCATCGCCGAGGATCCGGGCGACCTGTTCGGAGAGCGACATCAACAGTGTGACGCCGGCGCTGAAGTTCGGAGCCCAGACCACTGGCACGTGGTGCGCCGCTTTTTGCAGCTCTTCCGTCTGCTGTGCTTCCAGCCCCGTGGTGCCGATGATGTGCGCGGCACCGGCCTGGGCCGCAAGCCGGGCGTGTTCCAGCGTCGACTGGGGAGAGGTGAAGTCCAAGACCGCGTCGGCATGGGCGATGGCGGGCGCGGCGTCACCCGCGATGTGGACTTCCAACGGGTTGATGCCGGCCAAGGACCCCGCGTCCTGGCCCACGGCGGGCGAGTCGGGCCGTTCGGTCGCGCCGCAAAGAATGCAGCCGGGCGTGGCAGTGACCTGGGCCACCAGCATGCGGCCCATGCGGCCGGCGGCACCGACCACCACCATTTTCATTTCATCGGACATGGAACCTCCCCGCGCGTTTCGGTGAGGCTTAGCATATCGACGCTCAAGCTGCGAGAGCGCCCGGGCGGCGGCAGAACTATTCGGTCAGATCGTCCCAGAACTCTTTGACTTTGCCAAAGAAGCCTTCCGCTTCCGGACTGTATGACTTCTTCGAGCCAGCCTCGGCGAACTCTTTCAACAGCTCTTTCTGCTTGCGATTCAGATTGACCGGCGTCTCGGTGATCGCCTCCACATACATGTCGCCGCGCTGTTTCGATCGCAGCACGGTCATGCCCTTGCCGCGAAGCCGGAACTGCTGGCCCGACTGCGTTCCCGCCGGAACGGAGAGTTTGGCGCGGTTGCCTTCGATGGTCGGCACCTCGATCGATCCACCCAGTGCCGCCGTGGTCATGGCGATCGGAACGCGACAAAAAACATCCGTGCCGTCGCGCTTGAACAGGCGGTGCGGTTCCACGGTGAGGAAGATGTAGAGGTCGCCGGGCGGTGCGCCGCGTACGCCCGCTTCGCCCTCACCGGCGAGTCGGATCCGGGTCCCGTCCTCCACGCCCTGGGGAATATTGACGGACAGCTTCTTGTCCCGATGCACACGACCGGAGCCCGCGCACTTGCGGCACGGGTTCTCGATGATGCGTCCCTTGCCCTGACAGGTCGGACAGGTGCGTTCGATGGTGAAAAAACCCTGTTGGGCACGGATCTTTCCGGCGCCCTGACAGGCCGGACAGGCCACAGGCTGCGCGCCGCTTTCGGCACCGGTGCCCTTGCAGCTCTCACAGGCGATCGTGCTGGGCACGCGGATCTCCACCTGGCGTCCGTGGAACGCGTCTTCGAGGCTGATGTCGAGATTGTAGCGCAGGTCCGCGCCACGCGCGGCGCGCGGGCCGCCGCGACGGCCACCCATGAACTCGCCGAACATCTCGTCGAAGATGTCGGCAAACCCACCGGCGAAATCGAAGCCAGCCGCGCCGGGTCCCCCCGGCCCTCCCATGCCTTGCTCGAAGGCGGCGTGGCCGAACCGGTCGTAGGCAGCGCGTTTTTCGTCGTCCTTGAGGACTTCGTAAGCCTCGTTGACTTCCTTGAACCGCGCCTCGGCCTCCTTGTCGCCGGGATTGCGGTCCGGATGAAGGTTCATCGCCATTTTGCGATAGGCCTTCTTCAGCGTCTCGCCGTCGGCGCTGCGATCAACCCCCAGGACTTCGTAAAAATCTTTCTTAGACATTGCGCGTATCCGACACAGGCCGCCCCCAGACCGTGTTCCGCCCCAGTCGCTGCGCGGCGACCGGGGCGGACCGTTACCAGATTAAAGGGTTCGGCACCGACAGCCGTCCCGACGGACCTGCTTACGCCTGGTTCTTTTTGTCGTCGTCCACCTCTTCGAAGTCGGCGTCGACGACATTTTCCTCCTGCGCAGCGGAGTCACCACCGGCTGCGGTTTCCGCATCACCGACGTCCGGCTCAACGCCGGCTTCCTGCTGTGCTTTGTACATGGCTTCGCCGAGCTTCATGCTGCTCTGCGCCAGCGCTTCGCTCTTGGCCTTGAGTTCGGCCGGATCGTCGGACTCAATGACGTCCTTGAGCGCCTGCAAATCCGACTCGATCTGCTGTTTGTCGGTGGCATCGACCGCGTCGCCGTGCTCGGCCAGCATCTTTTCGGTGCTGTGGATGAGCGAGTCGGCCGCATTGCGGGCTTCCACCACCTCTCGGCGCTTCTTGTCTTCCTCGGCGTGTGCCTCGGCGTCCTTGACCATCCGGTCGATGTCGTCGTCGTTCAGGCCACCGGAGGCCTGGATCCGGATCGTCTGTTCCTTGCCTGTCGCCTTGTCCTTGGCGGATACGTTGACGATACCGTTCGCGTCGATGTCGAACGTAACTTCGATCTGCGGCACGCCGCGCGGCGAGGGCGGAATACCCACCAGGTCGAACTGGCCCAGCAGCTTGTTGTCCGCCGCCATCTCGCGCTCGCCCTGGAAAACGCGGATGGTGACCGCGCCCTGGTTGTCTTCGGCGGTCGAGAAAACCTGCGACTTCTTGGTCGGGATCGTCGTGTTGCGATCAATCAGACGCGTGAACACGCCGCCCAGGGTCTCGATGCCGAGACTGAGCGGGGTCACGTCCAGCAACAGCACGTCCTTGACGTCGCCGCGCAACACGCCGGCCTGGATGGCCGCGCCGATCGCGACAACCTCGTCGGGGTTGACGCCGCGATGGGGCTCCCGGCCGAACAGCTGTTTGACCGTCTCGAACACCTTGGGCATCCGGGTCATGCCACCGACCAGAATGACCTCGTCGACTTCAGACGCCTTCAGGCCCGCGTCTTTCAGTGCCGACTTACACGGACCGGTGGTCCGCTTGATCAGGTCGTCGACCAGCGCCTCGAGTTTGGCGCGGGTGACCTTGATATTCATATGTTTCGGGCCGGACGAGTCCGCCGTGACGAAGGGCAGATTGACGTCCGTCTGGGTCGCCGACGACAGTTCGATCTTCGCTTTCTCGGCCGCCTCTTTCAAGCGCTGCAGGGCAAGCCGGTCGTCGCGCAAGTCGATTCCGGCTTCCTTTTTAAATTCGTCGGCAAGATAGTCGATCAGCGCCTGGTCGAAGTCCTCGCCGCCGAGGAACGTGTCGCCGTTCGTGGACTTCACCTCGAACACGCCGTCGCCGATTTCCAGGATGGAAACATCGAACGTGCCGCCGCCCAGATCGTAAACGGCGATGGTTCCCGTGCCTTTCTTCTCCAGCCCGTAGGCGAGCGCGGCCGCGGTCGGCTCGTTGATGATGCGCAGCACTTCCAGTCCGGCAATCTTGCCGGCGTCCTTGGTCGCCTGGCGCTGGTGATCGTCGAAATAGGCGGGGACCGTGATGACCGCTTCGGTCACCGGCTCGCCGAGATAGGATTCGGCGGTTTCTTTCATCTTCTGCAGAACGAAGGCGCTGAGCTGGCTCGGCGCCATCTTCTCGCCGCGCACCTCAACCCAAGCATCGCCGTTATCGCCGGAGACGATTGAGTAGGGCACGGTCTCGATGTCTTTTTTGACTTCCTTGTCTTCGAACCGCCGTCCGATCAACCGTTTGATCGCATAAAGCGTGTTCTCGGGATTGGTGACGGCCTGGCGCTTGGCGGGATGCCCGACCAGCCGCTCGTTGTCGTCCGTAAAGGCGACCATCGAGGGTGTCGTCCGCATGCCTTCGGCGTTTTCAATCACCTTCGCCGTGCTGCCTTCCATGACCGCGACGCAGGAGTTCGTCGTTCCGAGGTCAATACCAATGACTTTGCTCATCTAATCCTCTCTAAGACTGGCAAGCCCCGTCGGCCTGGCCTTCCAGCACCGTGTCCGGGGCTCCCTGAATCGGGCCTTGTTTCGCCCACGTTGTACGCTGAACGGGTATATAGGCAGGCACCTCGCGACCTGCAAGCACGTCCGGCGCGGTTTTTGGCAGATTTTCAGGCTGTTAACCGGTAAGACCGGGGCGCCCGGACTTCAGATCGGGCGGGCCGAAACTGGGTCTATTGCATGACCGACGGACATCCGCCGGAGGGCTTCCGGTATTTGCCGGACTATCTCGACCGGGGCGCCCAGGAGGCGCTGCTGGCCGAGGTGCGTGCCGCGGTGTCGGCGGCGCCGCTTTACCGCCCGACCATGCCGGGTTCGGGCCGCCCCTTCTCGATTCGCATGTCCAATGCCGGACCGCTGGGCTGGGTCAGCGACAAGGCGGGCTACCGCTATCAGCCCCGACATCCGGAAACCGACACCCCCTGGCCGCCTATCCCAGCGCGGGCGCTGGAAATCTGGGACGCCGTCGCCGGCTACCCGGCGCCGCCGGAATGCTGCCTGGTCAACTTCTACGAACCGCCGCGCGGCAAGATGGGCTTGCACAAGGACCAGGACGAAGAGGCGGTGGCCGCCCCCGTCGTGTCGATCTCGCTGGGCGACACGGCGTTGTTTCGGATCGGCGGACCGGAGAGACGGGGAACCACATTGTCGATGAAGGTCGATTCGGGCGCGGTGGTCGTGCTCGGGGGCGCCGCCCGTCAGTGCTACCACGGCATCGACAAGGTCTATTTCGGCTCGTCGAGCCTGCTGACGGCGCCCGGCCGGATCAACTTGACCCTCCGCCGGGTGACCCGGCCAAGCTGACACCTCGCCTGACGGTCTTCCGTTACCCCTTGACAGGGCTGGCTGTTTCGCCAATACTAAACCAAATGGTTAAGCATTTATCGGACAATCTGGACGCGGTCTTCTCGGCGCTGGGCGACCCCACACGCCGCGCCATCCTGGCACGCCTGGCATTAGGAGAAACGACTGTGTCCGAGCTGGCGGCCCCGCACGCCATGTCCCTGCCGGCGGTTTCCAAACACCTCCGGGTCCTGGAACAGGCGGGGCTGGTGTCGAAGGAGAAAGACGGCCGCGTCATCCAGTGCAGCCTGGAGGCCGGACCGCTGAAGAGCGCGGCCACCTGGATCGAACAGTACCGGCAGTCCTGGGACGAGCAGTTCGATGCCCTGGCGGACTACCTGGACAGCCTGAACGAATAGAAAGACCGGAAAGGACAACAAGATGGGACGGTTCCACCAAGACAGTTTCCCCGGCGAGAGCAACGCCTATCGCGAGGCGCGCGACGCACTGCTGGCGGCGGAGATGGACCTTCGAAAGCAAGTGGAAGCGGTGGCCGAGCTCCGGCGCACCTTGCCGCCCGGCGGTGAACTGAAAGAGGACTATGTCTTCGATGAAGGCGACGACGCCCATGAGACGCAGTTTTCGGAATTGTTCGAGAACGGTCACGAGATACTGCTGCTCTACAGCTTCATGTATTCCGGCGACGGGGATCCGTGTCCCATGTGCACGGCGTTTCTGGACAGCCTGAACGGTAATGCCCCGCATATTCGCCAGCGGGTCGGCTTGGCCATCGTCGCCAAGGCCCCGATCGACAAGATCCAGGCGTTTGCAAGGTCGCGTGGCTGGAACAATCTGCGGATGCTGTCATCGGGCCGCAACAGCTACAACGCGGACTATTTCGGCGAGCGCCCCGAGTTCGGCCAGATCCCCTCGATGAACGTGTTCCGAAACACAGCCAACGGCATCCGTCACCTCTACAATACCGAGCTGTTCTTCGTCCCGCCCGAGGACGGCCAGCATCCGCGGCACATGGACATGATGTGGCCGCTATGGAATGTCTTTGATCTGACGCCCGAGGGGCGCGGCGCCGACTGGTTTCCGGGACGCGACTATTAAGAACGCCTCGTTGTGAAGTGGACCGAGGTCCCGTCCCGAACCATGGGGCGGGACCATTGACGGCAATGGACCGTCGCTACGCCGTCGTATCGACGTGTTCCACGTCGTCCGGCGGCTGGTTTGGATCACCCTTGGCGACAATCACCATGGCCGGCCGCAAAAGACGGTCGTGCATGACGTACCCCGCAGCCAGAACCTCCACGACGGTGCCGGCGGGCTGCCCGCTGTTGGTCACCTCCTGCATGGCCTGATGCAGGTCGTAGGAGAATTTCTCGCCTTTGGGATCGATGCGTTTGATTCCCTGTCGCTCGAGCGCCTGCAGGATTCCATCTTGAATCATACGAACGCCGACAAGGAGGTTCTTGGTCACCTCGTCCTTTTCCGCCGCATCCTCCGGCACCGCCGCCAGCGCCCGACCGAGATTGTCGATCGTGTCCAGCAGGTCTTTGGCCAGTCCGCTTGCGGCGTACTTGGCCGCGTCCTGACGTTCCTTGTCCGCCCGCCGCCGAACATTCTCGGTTTCGGCAACCGCGCGTATCAGCCGGTCTTTGAGTTCGTCGACCTCCGCTTGAAGTTTCAGAAGCGGGTCTTCCTCGACCGGCGCTTCGACGACGGTTTCTTCCGCGGCGGCCGCGGGCGCTTCTTCGCCATTGACGGCTGCCTCGGCCTCGACGGGCGCTTCCTCGGGCCCGGATTCCGGCTGGGCTTCGCGCGCCCCGGCGTCCTTCTCTGCTTTTTTCTTATCGACCATTTGCGATATCGCGTCCTTCGACTCAGGTAATCAGCCGGCTCACCAGCTTGGCCGTATAGTCGACCATGGGAATGATCCGGGCATAATTGATGCGGGTCGGGCCGACCACGCCGATCGCGCCGACGATTTGCTCGCCGCCCGTCGTGAACGGCGCGATGACCATGGAGCACCCGGCAAGGGAAAATAGCTCGTTGTCCGAGCCGATAAAGATCTGCACGCCCTCGGCGCCTTCGGTCGCATCCAGAAGCCGCAGCAGCGCCTCTTTCGTTTCCAGCGCCTGGAACAGCGCCCTAATATGCTCGAGATCCGCCAGCGCATTGACGTCCTCCAACAAATTGGCCTGCCCCCGAACGATGAGGACGCCTTGCGAGGTGGTTTCCTCGCCGGGCTTCGACCAGACAGCGAGGCCTTCTTCAACCACCTTCTTGGTCAACTCGTCCACTTCCGCCCGATGGGCTTCGGCTTCCCGCCTTACTTCGGCGCGCGCCTCGTCCAGGCTGCGGCCGACCAGCTTCGAAGACAGGTAGTTGCTGGCTTCCACCAGGCCCGACGGCGGCAGGCCGACGGGCACGTCGATGATCCGGTTCTCCACCAGGCCTTCTTCGGTCACCAGCACCACAAGCGCGCGGCCCGGTCCCAGCCCGACGAATTCGATGTGGCGCAGCTTGGCCTCTGTCTTGGGGGCCATCACCAGCCCGGCGCAGTGCGACAGGCCCGACAACAGTGAGGAAACTTCCTCCAGGACCTGGTTGAGCGATCGGCCGGAAGCGGTGCACAGGGCCTCGATTTCCTTGCGTTCGGCCCCGGTCAGGTTGCCGACTTCCAACAGCCCATCCACAAACAGTCGCAGCCCCGCCTCGGTCGGGAGACGGCCGGCCGACGTATGCGGCGAGTAAAGCAGGCCCAGCTCTTCCAGGTCGGCCATCGTGTTCCGCACGGTCGCGGGCGACAGCTTGATGTTCAGCCGCCGCGACAGCGTCCGCGAGCCCACCGGCTCGCCGGTCTCCACGTAGGCTTCGACGATGAGGCGCAAGATGCTGCGCGAGCGTTCGTTGAGTTCGCTGATCATGTCGCGGCGGAAAATAGGGAGCCGTCAAAACAGCGTCAACGGTACATTGGCAGTTCGTATCGATGCTGGACGCAGCCGATGGCAGCGGCTAGCTTGCGCCGGGCAATGGGATCAGGAGTAAGGCGTCGATGCGCCCCAGCGGCCGCGCCCCCGATGAACTGCGCCAAATCGTTCTGGAACCGGACGTGGCGAAGTATGCCGAAGGATCGTGCCTGGCACGGTTCGGCGACACCCACGTGCTGTGCGTGGCCAGCGTCGAGGACGGCGTGCCGCCCTTCCTGCGCAACAGCGGCAAAGGCTGGGTCACGGCCGAATATGGCATGCTGCCGCGCTCGACTCATACCAGGACCGACCGAAAGCGGGCGGCCGGATCCGGTCGGACGATGGAGATCCAGCGCCTGATTGGCCGGTCATTGCGCGCGGTGACGGCCATGCATGCCTTCGGCGAACGTCAGATCCGGGTCGATTGCGACGTCATCCAGGCCGATGGCGGCACGCGCACGGCGTCGGTCACCGGCGCCTATGTGGCGCTCTATCTTGCTTTCCAGCATCTCAAGACGATCGGGGTGGTCGACTCAATCCCGTTGAAGGAGGAGGTCGCCGCGATCAGCTGCGGCCTGCACAACGGAAAAGCGGTCCTGGATCTGGACTATGACGAGGATGTGGACGCGCAGGCCGACGCCAATTTCGTCCTCACGGCCAGCGGCAAGCTGGTAGAGGTTCAAGGCACAGCCGAGGCCGAACCGTTTTCGAGGGAACAGTTCGATCAGCTCATGGCGCTGGCGGCCAAAGGCGTCGCCGAACTCGTCGGGCTGCAGCGCGCCGCGCTCAACCTGTAAGCCGTGCATCGCCGATTCAACGACGACACGCTCGTGATCGCGAGCCACAACGAAGGCAAGGTCCGCGAGATCGGCGAACTTGTGCAGCCGTTCGGCGTGCACGTGCTGTCGGCCGGGCAGCTTGGCCTGCCCGAACCCGAGGAAACCGGGGACACCTTCGCCGCCAACGCACGGCTGAAGGCCGAGAGCGCCGCGCGGCGCGTCGGCCTGCCGGCGCTGTCCGACGATTCGGGCCTGTGCGTTTCGGCGCTGGATGGCAAGCCCGGGATCCACTCGGCCCGCTGGGCGACACCCGACCGGGATTTCGACAAGGCGATGCGCGAGGTCTACCGGCGCATCAAGGGCGGCGACGATTTCAGCGCTTATTTCATCTGCGCCCTGGCGCTCGCCTGGCCCGACGAACATGTGGAACTGTTCGAGGGCCGCGTCGACGGGACGCTGGTCTGGCCGCCGCGCGGTGACCGGGGCTTCGGCTACGACCCTATCTTCAAGCCCGAAGGTCACGACAGGACGTTCGGCGAAATGGAGCCTGCCAAAAAACACGCCATGTCCCATCGGGCGCACGCCTTCGCCAAACTGATCGCGGCGTGTTTTCCGGATGACGAAGATACCTGACCGATGACCGGCCTTTACGTGCACTGGCCCTTCTGCCTGTCGAAGTGCCCCTATTGCGACTTCAACAGCCACGTTCGAGAGAATGTCGAACAAGAACGATGGCGCGCGGCCCTGTTGCGCGAACTGGAGCATGCATTCGAAAGCGCCGGACCGGGCCGGCTTGGCAGCATCTTTTTCGGCGGCGGCACGCCATCGCTCATGGAACCGGCAACGGCCGGCGCGGTCATCGAAAGAGCGGCCGCGCTGTGGGACGCGGCGCCGGACATCGAAATCACGCTGGAAGCCAATCCGACCTCGGTGGAGGCTCGTCGCCTGGCCGATTTCCGCGCGGCCGGCATCAATCGCGTCTCGCTGGGCGTCCAGGCGCTGGACGACCGGGCGCTTGCTTTCCTGGGACGCGGCCATTCGGCGGCGGAGGCCCTGGCGGCGGTGGACATTGCCCGGCGCCTGTTCCCGCGTTTTTCGTTCGATCTTATCTATGCGCGCCCCGGCCAGACGCCGGCGGCCTGGTCGCAGGAGCTGGACCGCGCGATCGAACGGGCGGGCGATCACCTGTCGGTTTATCAACTGACCATGGAACCGGGCACGATTTTTTACAAACGGTGGCAGCGCGGCGGCATCCACATGCCCGACCAGGAAACCGGCGCCGCCTTGTACGAGATCACCCAGGCGCGCCTCTCAGATGCCGGTTTGCCGGCCTACGAGATCTCCAACCACGCGCGGCCGGGCGGCGAATGCCGGCACAACCTCATCTACTGGGGCGGCGGTGCCTATGCCGGCATCGGGCCGGGCGCCCACGGCCGGGTCGGCCCGCTATCGGACCGCCGGGCCGTCGCCCGCCTGCGCGCCCCGGAACTCTGGTTGCACGCGGTGGAATCGCAGGGGCACGGAACCGAGTCCGAGGCGACCCTGTCGCCGCACGAACAGATCGTCGAGCGTCTGATGATGGGCCTGCGCCTCACCGACGGTCTGGACTACGCCGCGCTGGAGTCCGACTTCGGCCCGGAACTGGACACGGCGATGGATCGGAACGCACTCAGCGACTTGCGCGAGGCAGGGCTGATCGAGCGGGCGAACGGTCGTCTTGTCGCCAGTGACGCCGGCCGTCAGCGCCTGGATGCGGTGCTCGGGCACCTATTGTCAGGATAAGCCGTTCAAGAAGAAGTTTGGCCTACATGGCCCGGGGGGACCGGCGCATTACCGGCTAGGCGAAAGTGCCGCCGTGAGGCGGCACCTCCCAAGCGTTACGCATTTTGACCCAGCGGCTTGATTGCCGAAGGAAGCTTCAACGCGTATGCGCCGCTGCCAAGAAGAACGATCGCAAACTGAACAACGGCCCAGAACAACGGAAACTCCCAGCCGCCGCCTTCGTTGGAAAAGACCCAGCCGTTGCCGGCGTGCGCCCAGACGGCGCCAAGCAGAACCGGGATCAACGCCAGCGACACGTACCGCGTGGCCACGCCCAGGATCAGCGCCAGACCGCCAAAGATTTCGGCGAAGATGATCAAGTAGGCCAGGACGGCCGGTAGCCCCAGGCTTTCGAAATAGCCGACCGTGCCGGGGATCGTGAAGACGAACACCTTGAGCAGTCCATGGGCCAGAAAGAGAACGCCCGAAATCACACGCAGCGCGAAGGCGGCGTACGGAGCGGTTCTTTGTTCAATCATGTCTCGTCCCTCTCAGTGTTTGAGTTGTTCAGCGCGTCGGCGAGGCCGGCGCCGATATTCGCGATGTCCCGACAGCCTTTCCTTTTTTGGTCCGCGCCGTGGCCTTGAACCACGACATGAACCGCGTCGGCGGAAGTGTCGGAGACCGGAAACCTCCGTCGATCCCGATTAGATGGCGTCAAATATTGACCCAATAAGTGTCTCTATTGACGAATTATTTTCGCCAATATATTCACAATCCATGGACCTGATCGACGGAATGAGAACCTTTGTTGCCGCCGTGGATACCGGCTCTTTCACGGCGGCCGCCGACCGGCTCGGCATCTCGAAGAAGCTTGTCAGCAAGTACGTGGCCAAACTCGAGGACCGCCTGCGCGTGCGCCTCCTCCACCGCACGACGCGGCGCCTTAGCCTCACGGATGCGGGCGCACGTTATTATGATCGGTGTCTGCATCTGATCGAGGATCTGGACGCGCTGGAGAGCTTATTGCGCGAGGATCGGCAGGGCGTAAGCGGCACGCTTCGACTAACCGCGCCCTTGGTCTTTGGCGAGCTCTACCTGCTGCCGGTGCTAAGCGAGTTCCGCGCTCAGCACCCCGATCTGTCAATCAGTCTCCAGCTCAGTGATCGTTACGTCGACCTGGCAGACGAAGGTTTCGATCTGGCGGTCCGGCTTGGTGCTCTCGATCCGTCATCCATGATCGCCCGGCGGCTGGCGGAAACCGAGCTTTGGGTTGTCGCCTCACCCGATTTTGTCGCGCAACATGGCACGCCGGAGAATCCGCGGGACCTGGTCCAGTTCGAGTGTATTTTCGACACCAACCTCCGCTCCGGACGCAACTGGCCATTTCAAATTGATGGCGTCAGCCGCACGATCGCGACCACGGGAAAGATGTCGGTCAACAGTATTACGGCGGCCAGTCATCTGGCCAAGAGCGGCCAGGGTATTGCGCTCTGTCCCGATTATGCGGTTGCGTGCGACGTGGCCGAGGGGCGCCTAATACGGTTGTTGTCCGGCTACCCCACTTTGGTCGGCGGCGTTCACCTCGTTTTTCTCGAGTCCCGCTACATGCCCGCTCGCGTGCGCGCGTTCATTGACTTCGTCGCGGATCGATTCGGCAGGATGACTTTGTGGGACCGGTTTGGGCGCGCCTGATCTGGAAGCAATTGATCGCGTTTCGAGATGTCCCGGAACCGCACCGCGATTGAACCCATGTTTCGTTGGAATTCTCGTCTGGTCACAATGAACGGATCGGTAGGAACCCGTCCGCCCGTCGCATCCACAACTGCCGCACGTGTACTTGGCGTCGATTAAATCAAAATAATCAAGATGCCTAATTCGGTCGGTTCGGGCGGGACATCGCCGCGGACATCGTGGCTGTAGAGTACGCACGAATACAGGTTCTCACCCAACGCGTCGGTGAGGTCGGCGGTCAGTGCATTCACAAGCGCCTTGTGGTCTTCGGGTCCGCAGGTCGCCTGTTCTGAAGGCACCGGAGCTGGATGCTTGCCTTCATCAGCCGCAGCTCGATCACAATCATCGAAAGGAATGCTGTATGGCGTCCAAGAAACCGGACGACTTTCGGGATCGTTTGGTTTCAGGTGCGAAATGGTCCAGGAAGATCGCGCCTGCGGGCGACCTCACGACGTGACCGTCGCCGAGATCGAAACCGCGGCTGAGCGCATCGCTGTTGGCGAAGGCGAGGAACGTCAGATCCCGTTCGGGAACCATCAAAACCAGGGTCGAAACCGAGTCCCAGTACCCGTAATGCCAGATCAGCCTGGTCCCCCCGACGGTTTCGACGAACCATCCCAGACCGTAGGGAAGGTCGCGGCCTTTGGTGGATTTCGTCGGTGTCCGGGCCATGGCCAAGGTATCCGGCCGGAGAAAGCGACCTTCCTTCAGTGCCACGATATACCTGGCATAGTCGGATACGGAGGCGACCAGACCGGCGGAACTGCCGAAATAGGTGGGGTAGGCGCCCGGAACCAGATCGCCCGCATCGTTCAGCTCGTAAGGCGATGCGAGACTGGTCTCCAGGTCGTCGTCCATCTGTCCGGTGTTCTTAAGGCCGAGCGGACGGATGAAGGTTTCTTCGAGGTTGGTTTTGAAACTGCGGCCGGTGATCTGCTCGACGACTTGGTCGAGTCGACCGAAACGCGCTCCGTCATAGCGGTAACGTTCGCCCGGACTGCCGCCCGATGTGTGCGAGAACAGGTGCCGGACCGTGATGGAGCTGGGACTATCCAGATCGATGCCGAAACGCGCGGCCGGCGCATCGAGATCGAGTTTGCCCTGTTCAACCAGCTGCAAAAGCAAGGTGGAGGCGAGTGTTTTTGTCAGCGACGCCAGATGAAACGGCGTGTCGGGCGTCACCGGCGTTTGGTCCGCCAGGTCGGCAAAGCCGTAGCCTTTAAACCACCAGAGCTCCCGGTCGCGGAGAATGCCCGCCGCCATCCCGGCCATACGCAGGCTTTCGAACATTTGGGAGAGGTCGGCTTCCAGCGCTGCCAGGCTGGACTGTGCGGATTCCGGGGCGGCTGCCACAGGAAACCTGGCGGCCGGCGTGCCTGCCGGCTGGTTCGAAGAACGGTCATCAGTCATGTTGCAACCGGACAGTAGACTTGGACGATGCCACAGTATTTGGACGAAATCACCCGCTTGGAACTTTGCAACCGCCATCAACTCGCCTAGCGTCGTGCAGGCCTTCGAAACCGGCGGACTGGTTGAGTACAGGGACACGAACAGTCTGATGAACCCGATGGGGTACGAACACGAACCGTGGGACAGGCATCTTGCGCCGCGTCTCGATGACCTTCGCATCGATCTGTCCGGTGGCATCCGATGTTCCTTGCCAAACGTCATCGCGTCGCTCCGACGCTACGGCTTCGCCCTGTTGTCGGGGCTGAGCGCCGGCGCCGAGCGGAACGCCGCAGCGGGTGCGCTCGTTGAACTCGCTTCCCATCTTGGTACCGTGGTGCCGCAGTCGCCTCGCGGCGAAGAGGTCGAGGACGTTCGCGACTTCTCGGACACCGAGGCAAAGGACGATCGGGGTTATCGGTCACGTGGTGAGCTTGCACCGCACTCCGATCCGCCCACACTGATTGCGCTGCACTGCCTCCAACCTGCGAAGTCCGGTGGCGAGAGTTACATTGTCAATGTCCGCTCCATACACGATGCCATGGCAGATGCCGCCCCCGAGCTTCTGGCGGAACTGTACAAGGCGTTCCCTTGCTGGCGCGTCGAAGGCCAACACGGCGTTCATGAAGCCGGTCCGACGTCGGACCG
>Ga0066187_1000102_pt1 | contig 39354 bp, 42 predicted proteins | sample WorMetexBAHAMAS1_FD_58706 | JGI IMG/M metagenome (GOLD analysis project Ga0066187, IMG submission 58706) | Marine gutless worms symbiont microbial communities from Max Planck institute for Marine Microbiology, Germany - Inanidrilus exumae... | ecosystem: Host-associated > Annelida > Digestive...
ATCAACTACTTTGCCGCAGCAGGATATGACCTCGATTAAATCGAATCTGCTCTAGGCTCGAGGGTTTCCTGCAGGAACACCCCGACCTTCGGGTCCGAGTCGAGGCGACGGAGGCCCGGCGGACCTTGGGCGATGCCGACGTCGGCATCCTCTACGGTGCACCGGCCGACCCGTCGCTCAGTGCCGAACCGATCATCGCCGAGCGGGTGCTGCCGCTTTGCGCGCCGTCGCTGCTCACCGGGCCGGCGCCTCTGGAAACACCGGCGGACCTGGCCCGCCAGGTCCTCATTCACGCCCGCAACCGCCTGCAGTGGCCGGCCTGGCTGGCCGCCCGCGGACTCGCCGACCTGGCCGTGCGCCGCGAGATGTGGGTCGACCGCTCGAGCGCCGCCATCGACGCCGCCGTCAAGGGCCTGGGCGTCATCCTGGAAAGCGATTTCCTGGCCGCCGAGGAGTTGGTCAGCGGCGACTTGGTCCCGGCCCTCGGCCGCATCGAGGACGCGGTTCCGGAAGACGCCTATTTCCTGGTGTCCCGCCAACCGTCGTCGGCGGACGGGCCGATCGGTGCCTTTTGTCAATGGCTCAAGCGCGAACTCGCCGATCCCCGGCACCCGCCCTGACAAGCGGGCGTCTGACCAGCGCGCCCTGCCTTGGCTTGGTGCCGCCGTTCCGATACCGTGCGGGTCAATCACGAAAAGGGCGCACGGAAACGGGGGAGGAACCATGCCTATTCAACGCCATCGCGTCGATTTCGAGAGCCTGCCGGTGGAAACGCTGGACGCCTGGCGGACCGTGGCACCGGCCATCGCCGGCGACTGCATGAACCGCACGGGCGTCATGTCGGCGCGCATCAAACCGCTGGCGCCGGGAACGGTGTTGGTCGGCCAGGCGCGCACGGTGAGTTGCATGGTCGGTGACAATTCGGCCCTGCACGTGGCGATTGGGCTTTTACGCCCCGGCGAAGTGTTGGTCGCCGACGCTGGTGGCTACGCGGATACTGCCGTCTGGGGCGGCATCATGACCCGGGCGGCCATGGAACGCTCCATCGCTGGCATCGTCGTCGACGGCGCCGTCCGCGACGCCGCCGAGATCCGCGAGCTCGGCTTCCCCTGCTTCGCCAGCGCCGTTGTCCCGGCCGGCCCGCACAAGGGTTTCGGCGGTATCATCGACGGAACCATCTCATGCGCCGGCTGCCCGGTGCGCCCCGGCGACATCGTCCTCGGTGACGACGACGGTATCGCCGTGGTGCCGCTCGAACGCCAGGCGGAAATTCTCACCGCGTCCCTGGACAAGATCGCCGCCGAGGAGGCGATCAACGCGGAGACCAAACAAGGCAAGCTGCCCGGCGATGGTATGGGTCTGCCGGAGGTGGAGTGGATCGAGTAGGGGCTCTCAAGCTCCATCAGTCGGCCAAACCAAAATGGCGCAAAATCTGCCAGATGGCGCCTGAAACACCGAAGATGAAGAAACCAACCGCCAGTATGGCAGCCCCCATGTCGTCTCCTCTGGCTTCCCTTTCCGCATGATACGTCCAAGAAGCGCGCTTCTGGTCGCGGCGTTTATTGGTCACCGGATCGACCAGATCGGGCAAGAACACTTCCCCGCAATGCGGGCAATTGGGCAGTTCATTATAGGTTTCTTTGGTACAGGCCGGGCAGTTGAAGACGGTCGGCACGGCCGCAGCCTCAGACTAGGTCGAATTCGAAGGTCCAGGGCTCCTTCTCGGCGGCGTCGCGCCATTCCCAGACGTGCGGGTGCTCCCAGACGGCCTCGACATAGTCCTTGGCGCTCGGCGGCAGGTTGACGCCGTAGGTGACGAAGCGCCCGACCACCGGGGCGTACATGGCATCGGCCATGGAGAAACGGCCGAACAGGAACGGGCCGCCGTCTCCGAAGCGGACCCGGCAGTCGGACCACAAATCACAGATGCGCTTGATGTCGTCGATGACGCCCTCGCCGAAACCCTTGCCCGGGTGTTTGGATCGCAGGTCCATGGGCATGTGATTGCGCAGTGCCGGGAAGCCCGAATGCATCTCGGCCGAGACCGAACGGGCCCGCGCCCGGACCTCGGCGTCCTCGGGCCACAGGCCCTTGTCCGGGAAACGTTCGGCGAGATATTCGAAGATGGCCAGGGAATCCCAGATGACCCGGTCGCCGTGTTTGAGAATAGGCACTTTGCCGGCCGGCGAATGGGCGAGGATTTGCGCCTTGGTGTCGGGATGGCGCAGCGGGATGACGATCTCGTCGAAATCGGCACCGGCCTGCCGGAGTACCAGCCACGGCCGCATCGACCAGGAGGAATAATTCTTGTTGCCGATAACCAAGGTGTATTCGCTCATGGAAGGCTCTATCTCTTGCAAGTGGGCGTTCATGATGCTGCCTTAGCGGGCTTACCAAGGCAAGGCGCGTGACGCCGGAGCAAAACGGAAGGGAGGACCGATGAGCGACTTTCTGATCGCCGGGCCGGTGACCGAGGCGACACCGGTTACGGCGCTTAACCGAGAAGCGATGGAGACGTGGCTCGAAGACCGCCCCGAGGGCGAACGTTCGTGGTTGAGGAAAACCGGGTTCAAGGCGAAGGCCGGAAAAACGGCGTGGCTGCCCGCGACTGACGGTGGGAGCGACCGGGTTCTGTTCTGCTTGCCGGAAGCGCCGGGACTCTGGGATTGGGCCGCATTGCCGGCCTCCTTGCCGCCGGGCGACTATGTTCTCGACAGTGAAATCGACGAACCGGACGCCACTGACGCCGCGCTGGCCTGGGGCCTCGCCACCTACCGTTTCCAGCGCTATCGCGACGACAGCGACGGGCAGCCCAGGTTGGTCTGGCCGGAGGCGGCGGCGAGTGCCGATGTGCTTCGCGCCGTCCGTTTTACCGCCCTCGTCCGCGACCTCGTCAACACGCCGGCCAACGACTTGGGGCCGGGCGAACTGGCCGGGGCGGTGGAGGACCTGGCCGGGGAATACGGCGCCGATTGCCGCATCGTTGTCGGCGAAGAACTCCTCGATGAAGGCTATCCGGCCATCCATGCCGTCGGCCGGGCCCATGACCGGGAACCGCGCTTCATCGATGTCAAATGGGGCCTCGACGCGGCGCCGAAACTAACGCTCATCGGCAAGGGCGTCACCTTCGATACCGGTGGCCTCGACCTGAAACCAGCCTCGGCCATGGAACTCATGAAAAAGGACATGGGCGGCGCGGCGCATGCCCTGGCACTGGCCGGCATGGTCATGGATGCCGGCCTCGACGTGCGGCTCAGGCTCTTGATTCCGGCCGTCGAGAACAGCGTCTCATCCAACGCCTTTCGGCCCGGTGACGTCGTCGCCACGCGCAAGGGGCTCACCGTGGAGATCGGCAATACGGATGCCGAGGGCCGCGTCATCCTGGCCGATGCGCTTACCGATGCCGCCTCCGAGGAGCCCGACCTGGTCATCGATTTCGCGACGCTGACCGGCGCCGCGCGCGTGGCGTTGGGCACCGAGCTGCCGGCGTTGTTTTGCAACGACGACGAAACCGCCGATGCGCTCCTCGCCGCGGCCCGTGGCGTCGATGATCCCTTGTGGCGGATGCCGCTGTGGCAGGGCTACAGGAAGGAGATCGAAGGCAAGATCGCCGATCTCAACAACGCACCGAGCGGTCGTTTCGGCGGCGCAATCACGGCGGCCCTGTTCCTCGAGCGTTTTGCCGAAGGCATCGAACGCTGGGCCCACGTCGACCTCATGGCCTGGATGTCGTCGGCCAAGCCGGGCCGGCCGGCCGGCGGCGAGGCCATGGGGCTTCGCGCCGCGTACGAAATGATCAAGCGCCGTTATGGTTAGGAGACCGGCGGGTATCACCTAATGAACAAAAGGGTATTGCGCGGTCCCGGCGAATTGGTTAAAAGTTCCGTCATCGAAACGAAAAGGCGGAAAGCCGTTGGCTGAGGAGGCGTCGCAAGATGGCGATTGAATTCGACGAACTGACCGCGCTCGACATCTGGCGCCGCGCCATCATCGAAAGCGTGCGCCTCGACGCCCCGGATCTATCGGCCCGCCAAATGGCCCTGTTGCTGACGGTCTACCTGACGCCGCCGCCGCATACGGTGCGTGGACTTGCAGGCACCCTCAACGTTTCGAAACCAACCATCACGCGGGCCGTCAACCGGCTGAGCGAGTTGCAGCTGGTGCGCCGCAAGCCCGATGAAACAGACCGGCGCAGCGTGCTCATCCAAAGAACCGTGCGCGGGTCCGTTTTCCTTAGGGAATTCGGTGAACTGATCGCCAACGCCGCGAAAACGGAACCGGGCGCTGATTCCTCCGTTTTGCCACCGCGATACTGATCCGCCGAAATGGGTTCAGGCGTCCTGTAGGCCCTGGTGGGCCGGGGTGCGGAACCGCTTCAAGTAGGTCGGCAGGATCGCTTCCGCCGCGGTCGCCTCGATGCCGAGGTCGACCAATCCCGGGTTGTCGCCGCTGAACACGTTATCTGTCTTCAGGAGCGCCACCTGATCGCGGGTGAGCAGCGGTTTCGGCAGCAGTTCCAGGAACAGGGCTTGGAACTCGGCCATGGCGAACGGCACCGGCACCAGAAACCGCTTGCGCTCGGTGACCTTCAGCAACAGGTCCAGGAGCGCCTTGAAGCCGTAGACCGTCGGCCCGGCCAGTTCATAGCAGCGGCCCCGAGCATCGTCGATCTCCAGCGCGGCCATGATGGCGTCGGCCACGTCACCGACGTAGACAGGCTGAAACTTGGTGCCGCCATCGCCGTATAAGTCGACGTCCAGTCCATCATCACCAAAGGAGATTTTCGGTAGGGTCGGGCAACCGTAAACCGGCAGCACCGGTGTCAGGCGGGTCATGCCGGCGAACATGTTGAAGAAGTTGTCCTCGGGTCCGAAGACGACGCTGGGGCGGAGCACCGTGGCCCCGGGAAAGGCGGCCATCACCGCTTCCTCGCCGGCCGCTTTGCTGCGCGCGTACCTGGCTTCCGAGTCCTTGTCGGCGCCAAGGGCTGAAACGTGGACCAACGTTTGCGTGCCGGCCGCCTTGGCGGCAGCGGCGACGGTTCCGGCGGCGTCCGCATGGACGGAAGCGAACCGGTTGCGTCCGCTTTCGAAGAGAATACCGACCAGGTTGATAACCGCGTCCGCATCGGCGACGGCCCCGGCCACCTGGCGCGGATCGTTGATATCGGTCTGCAGCGGCACGATCTGGCCGATCTCGCCGCACGGTTTCAGTAAGGCCGCTTTTTCGATGTCGCGCGCGGCAATCTGGACCTGCCAGCCAGCGGTCGCGAGGCGGCGGACCAGATGGCGGCCGAGAAATCCGGACCCGCCGAAAACGGTTGCCTTTCCTGCCATGATCTCTCCTCCGTTCCGCGTCCCGGTTCGTCGGCGCTTCGCATACCGATTACATGCCGGGGCGGGGCCCGTCAATCAAGCATTCCCGATGAAGTTCCCCGGTTGTATTCCCCGCCACCCAAATCGTATTGACAAGGTCGCCCGCGCGCAATAATCACTGGGGCTCCGGCGGAGATGCCGGACACGAAGCGATTCCTGTGCCCAGGTGGCGGAATTGGTAGACGCGCTGGCTTCAGGTGCCAGTGGCCGCAAGGTCGTGGAAGTTCGAGTCTTCTCCTGGGCACCATCATTTTCAGTGGAATCGCCGGCGGATACGTAAGTGGGGGAACCCTTGACGAGACCGGCGAGGTCAAAACCCGAAGCGGTCGAGGTCCATGTGGGCGATCTACCCGACGGCGTCTCCTTTGACGGCATGGTCGCCGTCGACACCGAGACCCAGGGGTTGAACCCGCACCGCGACCGCCTTTGCGTCGTCCAGTTGTCGGCCGGTGACGGCGTCTGCCACCTCGTCCATTTTCCGCAACCGACCTTTGAGGCGCCGAACCTGAAAGCGGTGTTCGAAGACTCGGGTCTGACCAAGATTTTTCATTTCGCGCGGTTCGATGTCGTCATCCTCAAGCGCTATCTCGGCGTCGAGGTGGCGCCGGTTTTTTGCACGAAGATCGCGTCCAAGCTGGCTCGAACCTATACGGACAAACACGGCCTGAAAGACGTTTCCAAGGAACTTCTCGGCCTCGACATCTCGAAAGCCCAGCAGTCGTCCGACTGGGCCGCCGCCACCCTCAGCCCCGAGCAGATCGCCTATGCGGCGGCCGATGTGCTCAATCTACACGCCATTCAAGAGCGCCTCGACGGCATGCTGACGCGCGAAGGGCGGTCCGAACTGGCCGAGGCCTGCTTCGGCTTCCTCGCCACGCGCGGCGCCCTCGACATGCTGGGGTGGGGTGACATGGACATTTTCTCGCACTGACAAGAGCATCGGTAAATACCGGGTTTTATTGACCTTTTCCGCCTTCACGCGCATACTCGGAGCCTGGATCCAGGCTTCGGGCCGGACCCGAATGGGCAACTGCAACCGGAATTGCGACCGAAACGGGCCAGCGCTTTGATCAACTGCCGTCGTGGACGGGCGGTTACCGTTTCCTTCTGAGGAATTCTCACGACCATGGTTTCATATACGGCTTCCTCAACCGCAGAACAGACATCGCCTTCCGATCACGATGACTTGCAATCGGCGCGCCGGGTCCTTGGCGTCGAGGCCGCGGCGTTGAATGCTCTGGCGGCGTCCTTGGGCGACGGCTTTTCCAACGCGCTCGCCATGTTTTCCTCGGTCAAGGGCCGTGTCGTCGTCACCGGCATGGGCAAGAGCGGACACATCGCCAGGAAGATCGCGGCGACCTTGGCGTCGACGGGAACGGCATCGTTTTATGTCCACCCCGGCGAGGCTTCGCATGGCGATCTCGGCATGATCGTCGAGGACGATGCGGTGCTGGCTCTGTCCAACTCCGGCGAAACCACCGAGCTGGCCGACCTGGTGGCGCATTGCAAACGCTTCGCCATACCCTTGGTTGCCATGACGTCTAAAGCCGGCAGCGCGCTCGATGAGGCTGCCGACGTTTCATTGGTGTTGCCGGACAGCCCGGAGGCATGCCCCTTGGGTTTGGCGCCGACAACCTCGACGACCGTGATGTTGGCGCTCGGCGATGCCATCGCCGTCACTCTTCTTGAACGCCAGGAGTTTTCCCATGCCGATTTCAAGGCGTTGCATCCGGGCGGCAAACTGGGGCAACGCCTGCTCAAGGTTTCGGATCTCATGCACACCGGCGACGAGATCCCGACGACGACGGGCAATATGGAAATGTCCGACGCACTGGTCGTGATGACCACGAAGCGCTTCGGCTGTGTCGGCGTCGTCGATGACGACGGCCGCCTCGAAGGCGTGATCACAGACGGTGACCTGCGCCGCCATATGAGTTCGGACTTCTTGACCCAGAAAGCCGCCGACGTGATGACCCGAAGCGCCAAGACCATCGGTCCGGATGCCTTGGCCGGAGAGGCGGTTCAGGTCATGAATGCCCTGTCGATCACCAACTTGTTCGTCGTCGCCGACGGTTATCCCGTCGGCATCCTGCATGTCCACGATTGTCTGAGGGCCGGGGTGGCCTGAGGCGGGGTGGTGCCATGGCAGCGACGACAACCGATATTCCGGCCATGGCGGCGATGAACGGCCCCTCCGTCACCGACAAGCGCGGGCGCCGGTCGCTGGCGCCCCGGCGTTTCACCCAGGGCTACAGCCGTTTCGTCCACATCGTCAAATTTCTGCTGCCGGTCGGTGCCGTTGTCCTGTTGGCGCTGGTTGCCCTGTGGCCGCAATTCGCCCCTGACGATCTCCGTTTCCGCATCGGATTCGCCGCTATCAAGGCGGGCCTTTCCGGCGATCCGAGCATGGTCAATCCCCGTTACGTCGGCACCGACCAGGAAGACCAGCCCTATGCCGTGACGGCGGAACTGGCGCGCAGCCTGTCGGAAGGTACGGCCAAGGTCGAGCTCGACATGCCGAAGGCGGACATAACGCTGGACGACGGCACCTGGCTCGTGTTGACGGCGGAAACCGGCGTCTTCGGGCGGGCCGAGAAGACGCTGGACCTGCAGGGTGCCGTCAATCTGTACCACGATTCCGGTTACGAGTTCCGGACCGAAAGTGCGGCCATCGACTTGGCCAAAGGATCCGCCATCGGCAACGTGCCCGTCGCCGGCCAAGGCCCATTTGGCAATCTCGAAGCGCAGGGCTTCCGACTCATCGACAAGGGCAAGACCATATACTTCACTGGTAAATCGAAGCTGATCCTGTTCTCCGGCGGCAAGAAGGCCACCCAATGAATTCGTTTTGTAAGATTATTGCCGTCGTTCTACTGCCGATCGTGTTCGGCATCGGCCGCGGCGGAGAAGTCGCCGCGCAAAGTCTCAATTTTGCATCCGGCGACAGCCCGGTCGAGATCTATGCCGACAACGGTATCGAGTGGCAGCAGGAACGGCTGGTCTTCGTGGCCCGCGGCAACACCAAGGCGATACGCGGCCAAGTGACCGTGCTGGCCGACGAACTCCGGGCCTACTACCGCAAGCGTGAGGACGAATCGACCGAGATCTGGCGTCTCGACGCGATCGGCAGCGTGCGCATCAAATCTCCGGAAGGAACGGCCTACGGTGGCCAAGCAGTCTACGACGTCGACAACGCGGTATTGACGATGACGGGGAAGGGACTGCGCCTCGTTGCCGGTCAGGACAAGCTTACGGCCAGTGATCAGCTCGAATACTGGGAACGCAAACAGATGGCGGTAGCCCGCGGCGACGCCTTCGCGGTGCGCGCCGGAAAACGGCTCCGGGCCGACGTGCTGGCCGCCTATATGCGCAAGAACAAGACCGGCGCGACGGCGATATACCGTGTCGATGCCTTCGACCGGGTCAAGATCGTCACCGAAAAGGACACGGCCACGTCAAACCGCGGCGTCTATAACGTAGAAAGCGGTATCGCCACCCTCACCGGATCGGTTAGAATCATCCGTGACAAAAACGTTTTGAGCGGCTGTAGCGCCGAAGTCAATTTGAATACAGGGGTCAGTCGGCTGCATGCTTGTGCTTCGGGCGGGACCCGGGTCAAGGGCGTCATTCGGCCGGCGACGAAGAAGAGGCAGTGACCTGCGGGTAGTTTGGGGGTAAAACTCCAGAGTCATGAACGACATGCACGGACATCCGACGGGATCGCACGCCGATCCCAACGACGGCCTTCAAGGGTCGGGACAGCCGACCGGGCCGCAGCTGGTCACCGACAACCAGGGCCTGGGTGTCGAGAATATCGGCAAGCGTTTCAAAAAACGCCCGGTCGTGCGCGGCGTCAGCATGACGCTTCAACGCGGTGAGGTCGTCGGTCTGCTGGGTCCCAACGGTGCCGGCAAGACGACGTGCTTTTACATGATCACCGGACTGATCCCGCCCGACCACGGCCGCATTCTGCTCGACGGCCATGACATCACGGAATTGCCGATGTATCGCCGGGCCCGTCTCGGCATCGGGTATCTGCCGCAGGAGGCATCGATCTTCCGTGGTCTGTCGGTGGAGAACAACATCCGTGCCGTTCTCGAGGTGGTCGAGAAATCCCGTGAGCGCCGGGAAGCGATTCTCGAGGCGCTGCTCGCCGAGTTCTCCATCACCCACCTCAGGCGAACGCCGTCTCTCGCGCTTTCCGGCGGTGAAAGGCGCCGTGTCGAGATCGCCCGTTCGCTCGCCTCCAATCCGCATTTCGTGCTGTTGGACGAACCGTTCGCCGGCATCGACCCGATCGCCGTCGGCGATATCCGCGACTTGGTCGCCCACCTGAAGGACCGGGGTATCGGTGTCCTGATTACCGATCACAACGTCCGCGAGACCCTCGACGTCATCGACCGCGCCTACATCATCCACGACGGCATGATGCTGATGGAAGGCGCACCTTCCGACATCGTCGGCAACGAGGACGTTCGCCGCGTCTATTTGGGTGACCGGTTCAGCCTTTAGGCGCTTCCGCACCTCGAACCCCCATGGTTCTCTCCCCCCGATTAGATCAACGCCAGACCCAAGCCCTGGTCATGACGCCCCAGTTGCAGCAGGCGATCAAGCTGCTGCAACTGTCCAATGTCGAACTGACCGAATTCGTCGAACAGGAACTGGAGCGCAATCCGATGTTGGAGCGCGACGAAGGGGATCGCCGCGGAGAAGATCGTCAGGAATCGGCGGATGCCGGCGAGGCTCAGGGTGAAAGCGACGATTTCGAGGCCGACAATCTTGACACCATCGATTTCTCGGCGCCCGAGCCGGCCGAGATTTCGGACGCCAAAGAACTCGACGCCGATCTCGACAACACCTACACCAACGACACCATCGGCGATTCGGGCACGCCTTTCGAGTCCGGTACCTACGCCGACACACCGGCGCGCGGCGGGTCGGGCTTCGATATGCTGGCGCCCGACCTCGAACAAACTCTTTCCGATACGGTGTCGCTCCGAGATCACCTGATGGCGCAGCTCGGCATGGAGTTCACGGAACCCGTCGACAAGGTGATCGGCCTGCATCTGATCGATCTGCTCGATGATGCCGGCTATCTGGCGGCCGACCTGCAAGCGGTGGCCGACGCGCTCGGCTGTCCCCTGGAGACGGTGGAGGCGGGCCTCGCCAAGATGCAGGCCCTGGACCCGCCGGGCATTTTCGCCCGTGATCTGCGCGAATGCTTGGCCCTCCAGCTCAAGGACCGTGACCGCCTGGATCCCTGCATGGAAGCCTTTCTCGACAACCTGGATTTGCTCGCCAAGCGCGACTTCACGGCCCTTGCCAATGCCTGTGGTGCCGATGCGGATGACGTTGCCGACATGGTGATGGAGATCAAGTCGCTCAATCCAAAACCGGCGACGGCTTTCGACAATACGGTCACCCAGCCGATCACGCCTGATGTGTTGATGCGCGCCAAATCCGGCGGCGGCTGGATCATTGAGTTGAACACGGACACTCTGCCGCGCGTTCTCGTCAACAACAGCTACTACGCCCACGTCAGCCGCCACGCGAGATCGAAAAAAGAAAAACAATACATCACCGAGCAGCACCAATCGGCCAATTGGCTGGTCAAGTCCCTGCATCAGCGCGCGACGACCATCCTCAAAGTCGCCACCGAGTTGGTAACCCAGCAGGAGAAGTTCTTCACCCACGGTGTCCAACACCTGAAACCCTTGGTGCTCAGGGATATTGCCGAGGCCATTGAAATGCACGAGAGCACGGTCAGCCGGGTGACCTCCAACAAGTACATGGCGACGCCGCGCGGAATCTATGAGCTCAAGTACTTTTTCACGTCCGCCATTGCGTCGACCGGCGGCGGCGACGCCCATTCTGCCGAATCCGTGCGTCACCGGATCAAGTCCCTGATCGATGCCGAGCCGCCGAAGAAGATCCTGTCCGACGACAAGATCGTGGCGCTCTTGAAGGCCGATGGCGTCGATATCGCCAGGCGGACGGTCGCCAAATACCGCGAGGCGATGGGTATCCCGTCATCGGTGCAAAGACGCCGCGAAAAGGCTTCGCCGAACTGATTTTTTGTCTTTTTTCAAGATGGAAAATCAGTATGAGAGGGTGTATTGACTTTAATGAGACCGGAAACTAATTTCCCGCACCTCCAATCGCGACGGGATTCTCGTCGGGGAGACGGGCGGCATTGTGATCATGCTCTCCGGCCCGCACATGATACGCCACCATTCCGATTGGTGTTCCTGACACGGACGTAAACAGGACCGCAGAAATTCATGGATATTCAAGTCAAGGGCAAGAACCTGGATGTCGGAGACGCGCTTCGCAGCCATGTCACAGATCATCTCGGGGTTGCCGTTACGAAGTATTTCAACCAAGCCATCGACGCCAACGTCGTTTTCTCCCGTGAAGCCCATCAGTTGCGTGCCGACATTACCGTGCACCCGGGGCCGCGTGGATTGGTAATCCAGGGTAAATCCGATGGTGCTGACGCCTATGGCGCATTTGACGGTGCGTTGGAGCGCATCACCAAACAGTTGCGTCGTTACAAACGGCGTCTCAACGACCACCACAAGGTCAGCGCCGCCGAAGAATTCGTCCAGGCTCAGTACCGGGTCATGGAACCGGAGCAAGAAGAGGAAGAGGTTCCGGCCGAAGGCGAGCCGGCGATTATCGCCGAAATGCCCACGGAGATCGCGACCCTAACCGTCGGCGAGGCGGTGATGCGGATGGACTTGGCCGATGCGCCGGTCGTCATGTTCCGCAACCGGGCCAGCGGCGGATTGAACGTCGTTTATCGCCGGCGCGACGGCAATGTCGGCTGGATCGATCCCGCCGACAACGGCTGACGGACGCCATACGAAGACACGCCGAAGGACCGCGTAATGGAAATCAGCGATCTCATTTCTGCCGAAGACGTGATGACCAACCTCAGGGTGACCAGCAAGAAACAGGCCCTGCAGGAATTGGCACGTCGCGCCGCAGCGATCACGGGACTTCACGAACGGGCTATTTTCGACGTTTTGGTGGAGCGCGAGCGCTTGGGTACAACCGGCGTCGGCAACGGCATCGCCATCCCTCACGGCAAGCTGGCCAGCCTCGAAAAACTCTATGGGTTGTTTGCCAGGCTCGAGAATCCGGTCGATTTCCAGGCCATCGACGAGCAGCCTGTTGACTTGATCTTCCTGCTGCTGGCCCCCGAATCGGCGGGCGCCGACCACCTGAAGGCATTGGCCCGGGTCTCGCGCTTGCTGCGCGACAAGTCGTCCTGCGAAAAACTGCGCGGCACCGACACCGGCGACGGCATCTACGCGATTCTCACCGAGAGCATGGAGCACCGCGCCGCCTGACAGCAGCCCGGTCGGGTTGTCTTAAATCCCAATCAGTGAACGCGGACCGGCTGCAGGTCGTTCTGCAGGATCGTCGCGGCTGCCAGTTCGAAGGTTTCGGCCACCGCCATTTGGCGGCCGTCGGCGGCATGGATGGCAAAAACCGGCCGTTCTGAAACGATCAGCGGTTTGACGTAGGCGATATGTTCCACGCCCCAGGCGGAAAACGCCTGTTCCGACATCGGCGGAAAGGAAGCGGCCGTAGCGGTCGTGTCGAGTGTTTTGGGATCGGTCATGGTGAAACTCCGGGCTTGGTACGCCTCCCTCGGGGACGGCGCGCCATGGGATTTCGGGTTGTCGGTTACTCGGTGCCGACGTCGATCGTCGCCGGCTTTTTCCGGGTCGAGGAACCGGACGCGTTCTTGATCTTGATGGTCCGTACCTCCGGTTCCGGAATGATCCTTTGCAGTACGATGTGCAAAAGTCCGTTGTCGAGGTCCGCGCCCTTGACTTCAATGCCCTCGGCGAGCACGAAACTGCGCTGGAACTGACGCGACGCGATGCCACGGTGCAGGTAGACCCGCTCCGTATCGTCGTCCATCTGCTGGCCGCGAACGACGAGTTCGTTATCCTCGATGGTCACCTGCAGGTCATCCATCGAAAAGCCGGCGACCGCGAGCGTGATGCGCAGGTTATTTTCGCCGATTTGTTCGATGTTGTAGGGCGGATAACCTTCGGCGGAAGCTTTCGATGCGCGATCCAGCATGCGTTCGAAATTCTCGAACCCGAGAAGCAGGGGGCTGTCGAAAACGGACATACGCGACATAGGCGTGCTCCTCTTTTCTGCGAGCGAGTACGTTTGTGTTGGGCCCTCCTTACCGAGGCGCCCGATCGGCCGGTTCCATCGTCGAACGCCGGCGTCACGCTATGATTTGGTCGAAACAGCGGTTCTGTCAATAGGGACGGGCGACGGTGGCGGCCCCTGCGAACAGCGCGGTCAGCCCTTTTTCGCAGCCTCACGGGCCTTGCGAAGCTCATCCTGCTTCTTCTTGATGGTCCGGCAGCCGTTGATCCGCGCGAAAGGCAGGCGGGTGATCGAACCGCCGCCCATACGCACGGCGCCGGCGGTGACGTAGATGTTGTCCAGCATCGGCCGGTCGAAGGCGTTGTTGATGGGTCCAAGAAGCTGTTTTGGGACGTTCTTGAGGACCAGTTTACGGTTCTTCACAGGAATCGGCTCGCGCGAAAGGACTTGAAAAATGGCGTCGCGGATACGCGGTACGTAGGCGCAGATACGTCCGACATCCTTGCGGTCGGCCGCTTCCAGGAAAAAGGTCACGACCGTCGACGACTGGAGATGATAATCGATGGGGACCATGAACGGTGCCAACTGGATGTGCGACGGCACTTCCCAGGATTTAGCTTCCGGTTTTTCCTTCTTGGCGCCGGCCGCATCGGCGGCGGCCGTCGTGAGGCTCAAGGCGCAAAGCGTGGCGCCGACGAGGAAAAACGAACGTCTAAAGAATGTGACGGGCATGGATCCGGTTCCATTGTTCGCCTTCTCCCAATAATTAAGCAGTTTGGCATGTATCGGCAATAAGAAGGCGGTTAAGGTCATGTGACGATCGATGAACGGGGCGCCGGCCCAGCCGCCGTCCTAGACTTGGTGTCAGGAACCGGAGGCCCGGTCCTGGAGCATGTCCTCGAACCGTTTCTTCATCCGTGCCGCCTTGTATCCGGGAATTTTGTAGATCCAGCCGCGGGTTCGGCCGTTGATGGTTTCCGCCGTCTCCCGGGTCTTATCGCCGGCTCCGTCGGTGGCGGCAGACACCCTGATCCATGGGGCGCCGTCCTTTTCGGTCATGGAAACGGCAACGGACAATCCGTCGAAGGTAATGAACTCGGCCTCGATAGTCGCCGCCGGGTCGAAGGCAACGGCGCCGTCCTTGCGGACGTCCTCGAGATCGAGGTTTTCGAGGACGGCGGCCATGGTATCGGGGTCGTTATCGTATTTGAGCTCTTTGTCAGTCGGAACCCCCGCCAGATGGAAGCGCCTGTCTTCCGGCGTCTCCTTCGAGATGACCAGGACCTGCCCGTCCGCATGGACGAAGCGAGCCGACTTGACGGTTTCCTCAGCGACATCGGTTATCCGGTGTTCGAGCCAGTCGCCCGGCTTGGCGCCAACATCAAGCTCCCCCAGGGCAAGCCAGGTTTGCCGGTCGTCGCTGTTGCGCACGTAAACGCCATCGCGGGTGGTACCGGGCATGTTGTAACGCATGCGACCGACGATCAGGTCGGCGAGGGGCGTGCCGTCGGCGTCGAGCGCGCGCACGCGCTTGCCGCGCGCCCCTTCTGTTTCCGGCGCCCTGAGGTCGAGCTTGGCGTGCCATTCCTCCTTGGCTGTCTTGGCCTCGAAGGTGCGCAGCTCGGCAAGTCCGAGGACGGCCTTCCGAATGCGTTCGGCACGGGCCGGATAGCCGTCGCTCTCGAGGAGAATCCACCGATCGTCGGCACTTCGTTCAAAGGTCATGGGCCCGCTGCCGGTTACCACTTCGAGGCGCCGCACGTCGTTGATCTTGTCGACGAGTCCGGGAAGAAAGCGCCCGCCCGTATCGGCGCTGGCGAAACGGTCTTGCTTCACCAGAGAAAACGCAGCTGCGCCGACGGCGGCGGCTGTGACGAGGGCAAGTACACTGAAGGTCCTGGGGGTCAACGCCTTTCCCTCCGTTCAGTCGGGCCGGCCATGTCAATCCGTCTCCACCATCGCGCGGCGGTGCAGGCGCCTGACGATTACGGCGATGAGGATTCCGAAGCCGAGAACCAGCGGGATCGCGGCGATATTGATGAACTTGAGCCAGGATCCGAGCATCACGATATCGCGGCGCAACGCATGTTGTACGTCGCGCAGTTCCTTACGGATGGAAACCATTTCGCCGCGGAACTCGTCGATGGTCGTCTTTTCCTTTTCATTGAGGATGATATCGCCGGTCACTTCCTCGCGGCGCATCAGCTTGTTCAATTTCGCCCGCACGCCTTGCAGCTTGGTCTGCAACTCCTGCTCCTTGGTCCGATAGGAGCGCTCCGCCTCCTGGCGGATCGATTGCACCAGGTGGAACGGCCGGTGCGATTGCGAACGCGCCCTGAGCCCGATTAGGGCGTTCGAGCCGAGCAGGTTGTCGAGCGCGTTGACAACGAAATCGGCATTGTTGGCATAGGGCACCAGAAGCGTGTTGCCGAACATATCCTGGGCGTCGACCCACAACGTGTCGTGCAACATGTCTGTGTCGACGACGACGATGACGTTGATGTCCTCTTTGGCCTCGGCAAGGTGTCCCGCGTCCTCTGCGGTCTGCGCATCGCTCTCCTTGGGCGGCCCGTCGGGAAACGCCGTTCTCGTCTTGCCGGTGATACGTGCGGCCAGCATCAGCGGTTTGCCGCTCGGCTCGAACTCGCGGAACAGGCCGATCACGTCGGGCCGCATGCCGACCTTCGAGCGTTCGATGGCCATCGATTTGGGCGAGGTGCGCATCAGCGACTTGGCGGTCGTACCCTTGCCGTCGATGGGCTCAAGGATACCCGGCGTCGCCAGATTGATACGCCGGATGTCGCCGGTGACGACGTCGTCCGGATCCATGTATTCGGGCGTCAGCGACAGCCAGGCGACATAGTCGGAGACAGCGACCTGGGCCCCGACGCGGACGTTGACCCGTCGTGCCGTCGTGAGGTCGCCGGCGACCCTGTCCTTGACCAATCGCACGCCCCAGGTTTCCAGCAGGGGGTCGAACTCGGAGACCGGATCATTGACGTTGCCCGCTCCCGGACGGGCCGCCGTTTCCGCATTGCTGTCGACGAAGGCCAGCACGCGCCCGCCGCGGAGCACGAACTGGTCGATGGAATAGAGCATCTCGTCCTTCAGACCCTTCGGGTGGACGACGACCAGGATATCGATGTCCTCGGGGATTGAGGGCGCATCACGCAAAACCGGTACGACCTCGAAAAAATCGCGGATTTGCTCGACCACCGTCCAGGCGCGCTGCTGGCCCATTTGCGGACCCATGCCGCCCATCAGCGGCAGCGGCGTCAGGATACCGACCGTCTTCTTCTCGGGCGCCGCGAGTGTGTGGATCAATTTGGTCAGGTCGTACTCGAGAAACGTCTCACGGTCCGGCGACAGGAAGGGGATGGTCTTCTGATCGTCGGTGCTGTTGATGGCGGCAAGCCCGAGGTAACCCAGGTCGCCCGCGTCGTTGATGGGAATGCCCTGCAGGCCGAAGGCGACGGCCATGTCTTCCGCGTCGGAAAACGGCTCCGGGTCTAGAACCTCAAGAACCAGGAGGCCGCCGGCGAGGTTGACGTATTGCCCCAGGAGTTCCTGAACGCGTTTGAAATATGTCGCGTGGGGCGGACTTTGATCACCGAGAATCTTGGAGAAGAAGAGCCGCACCTTGATCGGCTCGTCGAGGCCCTCCAAAACGCCACGCGTGCCTTCGGAGAGCGTGAACAGGCGGCCTTCCGTCAGGTCCCATTGGGAATCCTTGAAACTGGCGTTGGCGAATATGTTGATGGCGAGCAGTAATACAGTGGCGAGTACGAGACCGCCGATGGCCAGTTTGTCGCGGCTGCTTTTGGTCAAGTGCATCGCCACCTCCTCAATCCGCCTTTTTCAGGTCGACGATGACCACGTTGGCGAACAGCCAAAACGCCATCAACGAGGCGAAAAAGATGATGTCGCGCAGATCGATGACACCGTTGGTGATGGCCTGGAAGTGGACCAGGAAACTCATGCCGGCGATGGTCTCGACCAGGATCTCCGGCGCCCACAGGCGGAAGAAATTGAGGACCAGTTCGAGCCCGCTCATGGTGAACAGGAAACAGACCGCCGAGGCGACGATAAAGGCGATCACCTGGTTTTTGGTCAAGGCCGAGACGCAGGCGCCGATGGCGAGGAAGGCGCCGGCCATGAAGAAGCTGCCGAGATAGCTTGCGAAGACGACGCCGTTATCCGGGTCGCCCAGGACATTGACGGTGATCCACATGGGGAAGGTCAACGCCAGCGCGATGCCGGTGAAGAGCCAGGCGGCCAGGAACTTGCCCAAAACCGCCTCGGTCGATGAGACGGGCAGGGTCATCAGGAGTTCGATGGTGCCGGTCTTGCGCTCTTCGGCCCATAGACGCATGGCCACGGCCGGGATCAGGAACAGGTAGATCCATGGGTGATAGAAGAAGAAGCTGACAAGATTGGCCTGGCCGCGTTCGTAGAAACCGCCGACATAGAAGGTCAAGGCGCCGCTTAGGGCCAGGAAGATGACGATGAAGACATAGGCGACGGGGGTCGAGAAATATCCCTTCAGTTCGCGCTTGGCGATGGCCGCGATGTTACGCATGGGCGTCCACCTCCGCGCCGTTCGGCGCGGCGTTGGAGACGGGTTCCGGCATGGTGATCTCCCGAAAAACGTCGTCGAGCGCGCCCTTTTCCACATGCAATTCGCGCAGTTCGATCTTGCGCGCCACTATGAGGGCGCTGACCGCATCGATGATGGCGCGGCCTTCCGCCGGTACCACGCGAAGGGTCACGTAGCCGTCGGCGGCCGCTCGATCGTCGACGGCACGTACACCCGGCACCGATGCCAGATCGGCCCGAACTGGCTCCACCTGATCCTGCGGCAAGGTCAGGGTAACGGCGTTGTGTCCGGCGGCGCGGGCCAGCAGGGCTCCTGGCGTACCGTCGGCCAGCAGCTTGCCATGGGCGATGATGACGGCTCGGGAACAGACGGCCTCGACCTCTTCCAGGATGTGGGTCGAGACAACGATCGCCTTTTCCGCAGCCATTTCCCGGATCAGGCCGCGCACATGGTGTTTCTGATTGGGGTCGAGACCGTCGGTCGGTTCGTCGAGGATCAACACGTCGGGATCGTGCAGCATCGCCTGGGCCAATCCGACGCGGCGTTTGTAGCCCTTGGAAAGAGTATCGATCGGCTGGCGGATGACCTCGCCGAGGCGCACTTTTTCGACGACCTCGTCGATGCGCCGGCTCCGCTCGGCGCCGTCGAAACCGCGTACGGCGGCGACGAAATCGAGGAAAGACGCAGGTGTCATGTCGCCGTAGGTCGGCGCCCCCTCCGGCAGGTAGCCGATCCGCTTCTTGACCTCGATGGGGTTGTCGGTGACGTCGAAGTCGCAGACCCGGGCGGCGCCGCCTGTCGGCTCGATGAAGCCGGCAACCATCTTCATGGTCGTCGACTTGCCGGCGCCATTGGGCCCGAGAAATCCCAGCACCTCGCCGCGCCCGACGGAAAGCGAAATCCCGTCGACGGCGGCGATCGCTCCGAAATGTTTACTCAGGTTTTCGAGTTCGATCATGCCGGTCATCGTCAATCAAACGTCGGCGTAACGCCTCTATGTCCACCCGGTGAACGTTCTGTAAACCGGCCCCGGCCGGCTTCCGCGTCCACTCGCCGGCAAATATAGTTGGCGATCTTCTGCGATCAAGCCCTGAACGCCAGCTGTTTCAGCGTCTCCAGGCTATGGCCGAAAATGACTGATTATTGACCTTTGGGCCAAATCATTTTCGCGTTATGACTCGTCCCATGATCACCGAACGGACAATCCTGATGCTGGCCTTTCCCGGCGCGCAGATCCTCGACATTACTGGACCGCTGCAGATCTTGGCCGCGGCCAATTGTGAGATCGAATTCGGGCGCTACCGTATCGAGATCGCCGCGCCGCAACCCGGCCCGTTTACAACTTCGTCAGGTTTGCAGCTGGTCGCCGACCTGTCATTCGACGACATCGACGACGCCCGCCTCGCCGCTACTCACACCTTGATGGTGGCCGGTGGTGATGAGGGCGTGCGACGCCAACTCGAAAGCGGCGCCATCACCGCCCTGGTCCGTCGCGCGTCTGGCCGGGCGCAACGCGTCGCGTCCGTCTGCACCGGCGCCTTCATCCTCGCCGCGGCCGGCCTGCTCGACGGGCGCCGTGCGGCGACCCACTGGCAATCGGTCGACATCCTGGCGCGTTCGTATCCGCAGGTGCGGGTCGACGGCGACGCTATCCACGTCCGTGACGGCGACGTATGGACATCGGCCGGCGTGACGGCCGGTATCGACCTGGCGCTTGCCATGGTCGAGTCCGACCATGGCCGTGACGTGTCCCTGGCCCTGGCCAGGCGCCACGTGGTCTTTCGCATCCGCCCGGGCGGGCAGAGCCAGTTCTCGGCCGAGATGCAGGCCCAGTTCGCCGCCGACGACCGCCTGGCCCACCTGGCCGAGAAGATCGCCGCCGAGCCGGCCGGCGATTGGCGTACGGAAAGCCTGGCCGCCGAGGCCAACGTATCGATCCGCACCCTGACCCGTCTGTTCCGCCGCACCCTCGACATGAGCCCGGCGAAATTCGTCGAGCGGGTCCGAGTCGACAAGGCACGCCGGGCGCTGGTCGAAACACCGTCGCCCGTATCATCAATCGCCGAGGCCTGCGGTTTCGGCACGCTGCGCCGCATGGACCGCGCTTTCGACAGGGCCATTGCCACGACGCCGAGCGCGTTCCGCGCCCGCTTTAAGACTTAAGGAGAACCGACGTGAGTGAAGACGCGAGCGAATTCAACATCGGATTCATTATTTTCCCCGACATCACCCAACTCGATTTCACCGGACCGCTGCAGGTTCTGAGCCGGATCCCCGGGGCGACCACCCATATTGCGGCCGAGACCCTGGACCCGGTCCCCACGGATTGCAGTTTGAACCTGCTTCCGACCACTACTTTCGCGGCCTGCCCCGATCTCGATCTGATCTGCATCCCGGGCGGTTTCGGTGTCGTTGCGGCTATGACCGATAAGGAGGTTTTGGCCTTCGTCCGTCGTCAGGCGGAAACGGCCCGATACGTGACCTCCGTCTGTACCGGTGCTTTCGTTCTCGGGGCGGCCGGCCTGCTCGAAGGGCGGCGTGCCACCACGCATTGGGCCTACACGGACCTGTTGTCGGCGGTCGGCGCCATCCATGAGAAAGGCCGCATGGTCCGGGACGGCAACGTCGTCACCGCCGGCGGAGTCACGTCGGGCATCGACTTCGGTTTCCGGCTGGTCGCCGAGATCGCGGGGAAAGAGGTCGCCGAGGCCATCCAACTGGCCATCGAATACGATCCGGACCCGCCGTTTTCCTCCGGGCATCCCGATCGGGCGAGCCGGAACTCGATGGCCCGCGTATTGCCGCGCTACAAGGATTCGGTCCGCCAGTATCGACAGGCCCTTGCCGGGGGTACCTGAGGCCCGCTGAGTGGTTTTGAATCTGGCGGATTTTTTGGTGGAGCCCCAGCGGGAGTTTTACCTAGGGGACGGCGATTTTCCTTGGGAGGAAATTGGTGGAGCCGAGGGGAATCGAGCCCCTGACCTCGACGTTGCGAACGTCGCGCTCTCCCAACTGAGCTACGGCCCCAACGGTGTGTCCGACCGCCGTGGTCGGTGGTGCCGGACGGCCGGGAGCATACGGCGGCGTCCGCCTTTTAGGCAAGCAAAATCCGCCCGGCCGCGGCCGGCGAATTCGGCGGCGGTTATTCCTTGCCGTCGATATCGGTTTCGATGTGTTCCTTGACTTCCGACATGTCGTCGTCGTCCTCGCCGAGATCGGAAGCGTCCTCGATCAGATCATCGTCGTTGTTTTCGATGTCTTCCAGGGTTTCGATCTCGTCGCTCTCCACGGCCTCTTCGACGTCGGCCTCGGCCGCATCGTCGTTGGCCGGCTTTGGCGTCTCTGCCGTTGCCGCTGCCGCTGCCGGTGCCGTTGCCGCTGCCGCGGCCGGGGTCGGCCGGCGCGTCTTGTTCGCTGGCGCGGAAACTTCCGTCCCACACTTCGGGCAGGTGGGTGGAACGCGCTTCAGGTCATAAAACGCCGCACCGCAGCTCTGGCAGGTGTGTTTCTTTCCCCAGTCAGGTTTTGCCACGCCTCGTCCTCCGAAAGGTCCAATCCTTGGGCGGAGAGCCAATTGCCATTTTCCAGGCGCCCTGTCAAAACGAAAAATACCCCAAAGGCCCATTTTCGCCAACTGCGGCTGTTATCGGCCCGGATTCCGTGCTAGAGACCGGCCCCGGCCGGCCCCCAGAGAACACGGGAAACAGGCGGGAGCCGGGCCGAACCAAAGCCGGTTCATTGGGAGTGCGGCGATCGTGACAGCAATCCAATCCGGCGCCTCTGGCGCCCTCAAAGGTACGGTTTCGGTTCCGGGCGACAAGTCCATATCGCACCGCGCCCTGATGATGGGCGGGCTCGCCATCGGCGAAACCCGAATCACCGGGCTGCTCGAGGGCGAGGACGTCCTGGCCACGGCGGCGGCCCTGCGCGCGCTGGGGGCCCGCGTCGATCGGCAGGCGGATGATCAGGGCGCCACCGCCTGGCGGGTCGTCGGATGCGGCGTCGGCGGTCTCGTCGAGCCGTCCGCTGTCATCGACATGGGCAACGCCGGAACCGGGGTTCGCCTACTGATGGGATTGGTGGCGACCCATCCCATGCAAACCGTCTTCACCGGCGATGCTTCTCTCAGCCGCCGTCCCATGGAGCGTGTCATGGCTCCGCTCAGGTCTTTCGGCGCCACATTCTCGGCCCGCACCGGCGGATTGTTGCCGATTACCGTTAACGGCGCGCCGATGCCGGTGCCGGTCGAATACGAGGTGCCCGTGGCGTCCGCACAAGTGAAATCGGCCGTCCTGCTGGCCGGATTGAACACCCCTGGCAATACGGTCGTCATCGAACCGGAGCCGACACGCGATCACACGGAACGCATGCTCCGTGGCTTCGGTGCCGACGTCACCGTCGAAGAGATCGATGGCGGCCGGCGTATCGAACTGAACGGCCAGCCGGAACTGGAAGGCCGAAATGTCAACGTCCCCGGGGACATATCGTCGTCGGCCTTTCCGCTGGTCGCTGCTTGCCTGGTCGAAGGGTCCGACGTCACCCTGAAAAACATCGGCGTCAACCCGCTCAGGACCGGCTTGTTCGATACGCTGCGGGAGATGGGCGCCGACATCGAATTCGATGGGATTGAAGATGCCGGGGCAGAGCCGACCGCCGACCTTCGCGTGCGCGCTACGTCCCTCAAGGGCATCGATGTCCCGCCTGAGCGCGCACCGTCGATGATCGATGAATACCCGGTCCTCGCCGCCGCCGCCGCAGCAGCCGAAGGGACGACGCGGATGACCGGCCTCGCCGAACTCAGGGTCAAAGAAAGCGACCGCCTCGCCGCCATGGCCAGCGGCCTCGTCGCCTGCGGGGTCGAGGTCGAAGAGACCGAGGATTCGCTCACCGTTCACGGCTGCGGCGGGCAGGTTCCGGGCGGTGGCGCCATCGCCACCGACCTGGATCACCGCATCGCCATGGCCTTTGCCGTCCTCGGCATGGTGTCGCGCGACCCGGTGCGGATCGATGACGCCCGGCCCATCGATACCAGCTTCCCGGGGTTCGTCGGTTTGATGAACGGTCTCGGCGCGGCGATCACCGGGCCCGGGGGCGAGAGGGAAGGATAAGGACATGATCATTGCCATCGACGGACCGGCGGCCGCCGGCAAGGGAACGCTTGCCAAGCGGCTGGCCGGACGGTTCGACCTCGCGCTCCTCGATACCGGCCTCTTGTACCGGGCGGTCGGGCGCAAGGTGTTGGATGCCGGTGCCGATCCGGAAGACGCGGCGGTGGCCGAAGAGATCGCCCAGGCCCTGAAACCGGAAGATCTCGCCGCAGATGGATTGCGTACCGACGAAACGGCCCAGGCCGCCTCCAAGGTCTCGGCCATCCCGGGTGTGCGCGCCGCCCTTTTGCGGTTCCAGCGTGACTTCGCGCACCACCCGCCGGACGGCAAGGCCGGTGCCGTGCTCGACGGCCGCGACATCGGCACCGTCGTCTGCCCCGACGCCGACGTCAAACTGTTCATCGTGGCCTCCGCGGAAGTGCGTGCCGAACGCCGCCTGAAGGAGTTGCTTGGCCGGGGCGAGGAAGCTATATATGCGCGCGTTCTAGAGGATATGAAGGAACGCGACGCTCGCGATACGGCGCGATCGGCGTCTCCCTTGGAGCCGGCCAAAGACGCAATCCAGATGGATACCAGCGAACTCGACGCTGAACAGGTCTTTGCCCGGGCCATGGAGATCATCACCTCCAAGAACCAATAAGCCTGAACGACAATCGAGGCGAACTTAACCACCCGTTCCCGGCTATTGGCCCGGGTCCGGGAACACTGTGTCAACCGACCAGACCGCCGGAACCAACCGGTCGGCCAGGAAAGTTAGAGAAGGAAAAGGACTTATGGCTCCTGCTGAACAGACGGCTCAAGACGAGCTCCCCCCGGCTACTGAGAATTTTGCGGAACTGCTTGACGAGACCCTTGGCGGCGACGGCTTTGAAGGCCGCGTGCTGAAGGGAACCGTTCTCGCCGTAGAGAACGACGCGGTCACCGTCGACGTCGGATTGAAATCCGAAGGTCGCGTGCCCCTCAAGGAGTTCTCCGCCTCCGGCCAAGCGGCCGAAATCAACGTCGGCGACGAGGTCGACGTCTATGTGGAACGTTACGAGGATCGTGAAGGTCTGATCCGCTTGAGCCGCGACAAGGCGCGCCGCGAGGAGGCCTGGGTCGATCTCGAGAAGGCCTTCAAAGCCAACGAACGGGTCAACGGTGTTATCTTCGGGCGCGTCAAGGGTGGCTTCATCGTCGACCTCGCCGGCGCCGTAGCCTTCCTGCCGGGTAGCCAGGTCGACATTCGTCCGGTCCGCGACATCGGCCCGCTGATGGGTACGCCGCAGCCGTTCCAGATCCTCAAGATGGACGCCCAGCGCAACAACATCGTCGTTTCGCGCCGCGCCGTCCTCGAGGAGACCCGTTCCGAGGCCCGCTCCGAGTTGATCTCGAACCTGAGTGAAGGCCAGGTCCTCGAGGGTGTGGTTAAGAACATCACCGATTACGGAGCCTTCGTCGATCTCGGCGGCGTCGACGGCCTGCTGCACGTCACCGACATTGCCTGGAAACGCATCAACCACCCGTCCGAAGCCCTGCAGGTCGGCGAGACGGTCAAGGTTCAGGTCATCCGCTTCAATGCGGAAACCCAGCGCATCTCACTCGGCATGAAACAGCTCGAAGCTGATCCGTGGGACGGTGTCGGCGCCAAGTTCCCGACCGGCGTCAAGTTCAAGGGCCGGGTCACCAACATCACCGACTACGGCGCCTTCGTCGAACTGGAGCCGGGGGTCGAGGGCTTGGTCCACGTCTCCGAGATGAGCTGGACCAAGAAGAACGTGCACCCGGGCAAGATCGTCTCGACCAGCCAGGAAGTGGATGTCGTCGTGCTCGGCACCGATTCCGACAAGCGCCGCATCTCCTTGGGCCTCAAGCAATGCCAGGACAATCCCTGGGAGGTTTTCGCCGCCAAGTACCCGGTCGGCACGGAAGTCGAGGGCGAGGTCAAGAACATCACCGAGTTCGGCCTGTTCATCGGGCTCGAAGGCGAGATCGACGGCATGGCCCACCTCTCCGATCTGAGTTGGGAGAAGTCGGGCGAAGAAGCACTCGCCGATTACAAGAAAGGCGACATGGTCCAGGCCAAGGTCCTCGACGTCGATGTCTCGAAAGAGCGCATCAGCCTCGGCGTCAAGCAGCTGTCGGATGATCCGTTCAGCTCCGGCGTCGAAGGCCTGAAGAAAGGCGCCGTCGTCACCTGTACGATCAGCGCCATCGTCGACAACGGCATCGAGGTCCTGGCCAATGGCGAACTGCCCGGCTTCATCCGCAAGGCGGAACTCAGCCGCGAGCGTTCCGAACAGCGCCCCGACCGTTTCGCCGCCGGCGAGAAGGTCGACGCCAAGGTTACCCAGATCGACAAGTCGGGCCGCAAATTGACCTTGTCGATCAAAGCCCTCGAGGTTGAGGAAGAGAAACAGGCGATGGCCACCTATGGGTCTTCCGACTCGGGCGCGTCGCTGGGCGACATCCTGGGCGCGGCCATGGCGCAGAAACAAAAGGAAACCGAGGAATCGGAAGCCGACTCGACTGACGCGAAACCGAAGAAGGCCGCCGCCAAGAAGAAGGAGGCGGAGCCGGAGGAGCCGGCCGAAGCCGAGGCCCCGGCCGAGGAAAGCGCTGAGGCCCCGGCCGAGGAAAGCGCCGAGGCACCGGCTGAGGAAGCCGCCCCCGAAGAAACCGTCACCGAGGAAACCGCTGGCGAGGAGGCCGAGGCCGAGAAGAAGCCGGCCAAGAAAAAATCCACCAAGAAGGCCAAGGCCGATGAGGACGCCGGCGAGTCCGAGGACGCCTAGTTTCGAGAAAACGGCCGGTGGCGCCGCTGCCGGCCGGTTCGATTTGGTTGGGTGAGCCATGAGCCTGAGCGCCGACATCATTGTCGACCGGCGGCGCCTGAAGCGCAGCCTGACGATCTGGCGGATCATCGCGGTCGTCGCGGTTGTCGGCGCCGCCGTGGTGGCGGCCGGCCGTTTCGATCTGCCGATCCGCAAGGATCACGTGGCGCGCATCAAAGTCGAGGGCTTGATCCTCGAGGACCCGGCCCGTGACGAGGCGCTCAGGGACCTCGCCGAGGACGACAAGGCCAAGGCCCTGATCGTCGCCGTCAACAGCCCGGGCGGCACCTATGTGGGCGGCGAGAACCTCTACCTCGAACTGAGGGCGGTGGCCGAGAAGAAACCGGTCGTCGCGGTCATGGGCGGCACCGCCACATCGGCCGCCTACATGGTGGCCATCGCCGCCGATCGGGTGTTCGCCCGTTCCGGTTCGCTGACCGGCTCCATCGGCGTCATCATGCAGACCGCCGACCTCACAGGACTGTTGGAAAAGATCGGTATCAAACCAGAGACCATCAAAAGTGGTCCGATGAAGGCGCAGCCCAACCCTATGGAGCCGTTCACCCCCGAGGCCCGCGCCGTGACCGAGGAGATGATCGAGGAATTCTACGGCATGTTCGTCGACATGATCGTCGAGCGGCGCGGCCTGGATCAGGCTGAGGTCCGGGCCTTGGCGGATGGACGTCTGTTTTCGGGTCGGCGGGCGAAAACACAGGGGCTGATCGATGCCATCGGCGGCGAGGATACGGCGCGGAAGTGGCTGGCCGACGAGCATGACATATCCGAGGACCTGCCGATCAACGATGTCGAAATCGAATACGACGACGAACCCTGGCGCGAGTACCTCGGGGAGACGCTAGGAAAAGCACTGTTTTCTGAACGACTTAGACTTGACGGCGTCATCTCACTTTGGCAACCTGAACGCTGGTTCTGAGCTTCGAAGCAAAACGTCGCCTCCCCCGGGGAAAACGGGGCCGGGCTCGGGAACCAAGACCTGACAGGGGATGCCCATGACGAAATCCGAATTGATCGCACGCCTCGGGGCCGACTATCCGGAGCTCCTGCAACGCGACGTCGAGAGGATCGTGTCGACCATTTTCGAGGAGATCACATCGGCGTTGGCCCGCGGCGACCGGGTCGAGTTGCGCGGTTTCGGTGCGTTCTCGGTTAAAGCGCGCGGCGCCCGGGTCGGCCGCAATCCGCGCACCGGTGAAGCCGTTAACGTGGCCGAAAAGTACATTCCGTATTTCAAGACGGGAAAACAGCTTCGCGAAAGGCTGAATAACGACGACTGAGCGGACTGCTGGGGGTTCGCCCATTTCACCGGAGTATTAAGGGACCACCCGTGTTCAAAATCCTCTCTTTCTTCGTTCTAGCGCCCCTCGCGCTGGTCATCATCGTATTTTCGCTCAACAACCGGGACAGCGTCGTCGTCGATTTGTGGCCGGCGCAACTGACCTATGAGGTGCCGGTGTTCAGCCTGATGCTGGTCAGTCTGGTCGTCGGCGTCGTCTGGGGCGGCCTGGCCAGCTGGATTTCCGGCGGTGCTGTCCGCAAGCGGGCCCGCGAGGCGACGCGCCGGGCCGAACAGGCCGAGCGCGACCGCCAGGTCTTCAAGGATCGGGCCGGGCGCATGGAGAGCGAGTTGGAAGCGATCCGGGCGCCTTCCGAGCAACCGGCCCTTCCGGCACCGCGCGACGCCGCCTGATCTGCGGCGATGCAAATCGTCGACGCGGACGCGCTGGCCGAAACCCTCGATTTTCCCTCGATCGTATCGGCGCTGGATGACGCCTTCCGCTCCAACATCACGGTACCGTTGCGCCACCATCACACGGTTCCGGTCGACGGTGGGCGCGACGCTACCCTGCTCCTGATGCCGGCCTGGCAGGACGGGCGGTTCATCGGCGTCAAAACGGTCTGTGTGATGCCGGAGAACGCCGCCAAGTCTCTTCCGGCGGTACAGGCCACCTACCAGTTGTTCGACCATGGGACAGGCCAGCCCCTGGCCCTGATCGACGGGCGCGAACTAACGGCCAGGCGCACAGCCGCCGCTTCGGCCCTGGCGTCGCGCTACCTGTCGACGACCGATGCGACGGTCCTGTTGATGGTCGGTACCGGCGTCCTGGCGCCGCACCTGATCCGGGCCCACGCCTCACAGCGGCCGATCAGCCGGGTCCTCGTCTGGGGACGCAACCGGGACAAGGCGGCGGCGCTCGTTGCCGGGCTCGGCAGCGAACCGTTTGCGGTTGAGGTGGCGGAGGATTTGGACGAGGCGGTCGGCCTGGCCGATATCGTCAGTTGCGCGACCTTGTCGCTCGACCCCTTGGTCAAGGGCGACCTGCTCCAGCCCGGTCAGCACCTGGACCTGGTCGGCGGCTTCGCGCCGGAGATGCGCGAGACCGACGACGAGGCCATCCGCCGGGCCCGCGTTTACATCGACACGACCGGCGCCCTCGAGGAGGCCGGTGATATCTGCCAACCAGTGGCGGACGGCACTCTCGATCCCGGGGACATCCAGGGCGACTTGTTCCAACTCTGCCGCCGCGAGCGACCGGGCCGGCAATCGGAGGGTGAGATCACGTTGTTCAAGTCGGCCGGCACCGCCATCGAGGACCTGGCCGCCGCGGCCCTCGCCTACGCCCGCATTTAATCCGGGCACGGCGGTCGCCGCCTCGAAAGATTTGTCTCCTCCGCCCGGCACCGCTATAAGCGCCGCGATCATCGGAAGATCGGGGGAATGCATGGAACCGACGGAACGCATCTTTGTCGCCATCGACACCACGGACACGGACCGTGCCCAAGCGCTGGCCGACCGGGTCCGTGGGTTGGTTGGCGGCATCAAGCTCGGCAAGGAGTTCTTCACCGCCAATGGACCGGCGGACGTGCGCCGTATCGCCGGCTCAGAACGCCTGTTTCTCGATCTCAAGTTCCACGACATCCCCAACACCGTGGCTGGCGCCGTTCGGGCCGCTTCCGCTCTCAATCCGTACCTGCTCAACGTCCATGCCTCGGGCGGGGCGGTGATGATGCGCGCCGCAGCGGAAGCGGCCGCCGAGGCCGGCGAGGCGCGACCGTTGATGCTCGGCGTCACCGTACTCACGTCCTTGGGTGACGAGGACCTCAATGCCATGGGCGTCGACGGCACGGCGGCCGATCAGGTGGTGCGGCTCGCCAAACTGGCGCAAGCGAGCGGCATGGATGGCGTCGTCTGCTCGGCCCGCGAAATCGAGGTGCTGCGGGACGCCTGCGGCGGAGATTTCAAGCTGGTGGTGCCCGGCATCCGACCTTCTTGGGCCTCGGCCGACGACCAGAAACGCGTTGTCACGCCCCGCGACGCCATCGAACGCGGCGCCGATTACCTAGTCATCGGCCGCCCCATCACCGCCGCCGCCGATCCGGCTGAAGCGGCAAGACGTATTGCGGACGAACTGGCGTAAGAAACTTCACCATGACCATCAAAGCCAAGATCTGCGGGCTGACAGGACGCGACGCCGTTGATGCGGCGGTCGCCGGCGGCGCCGACATGACCGGTTTCGTCTTCTTTCCGCCGTCGCCGCGGTCCTTGTTGCCGGAAGCGGCTTCCGAATTGATCCGCCATGTTCCCGATACCATCGAGCGCGTGGCGTTGACGGTCGATGCCGACGACGCCTGGCTCGATGTGGTGGCGACGCGGACCGGGGTCAGCATGCTGCAGTTTCATGGTACCGAGCCGCCGGAACGGGTCATCGAGATCCGAGAGCGTTTCGGCCTTCCGGTGATCAAGGCCTGTCCTATATCGTCGGCGGAGGATCTGGATGCGGCGCGGGTCTATGATGGCGTCGCCGACCTGTTGATGTTTGACGCCAAGCCGCCCAAAGGAGCGACTCGCCCCGGTGGCAACGCGCGCGCCTTCGACTGGGAGCTTCTATCCGGTAGCGGTTGGGAGAAGCCGTGGATTCTGGCCGGTGGCCTCGATTCTGGCAACGTGGCCGAAGCGGTGCGCATCAGCGGTGCTGGGGCCGTCGACGTGTCCTCCGGGGTCGAGGATGCACCCGGCGTCAAAAACCCGATCAAGATCCGGGATTTCCTAGGCGTCGTGAAAGACCTGTGACAGAACCGCCGCAGCGTACGGTTTCGATACACGGATAAAAAATGAACCTTTTTTTTCGTCTTTTTTGGGGTGTTTCCCGGTCTCTTATGGTTTATTGACGCCACCTGGATCGATCCCGGACTCTGCCCATGAACAAACTCAATACCTATCGCGCCGGCGCCGATGAAGACGGGCATTTCGGCATCTACGGCGGGCGGTTTGTCGCCGAGACCCTGATGCCGTTGATCCTCGAGGTCGAGAAGGCCTACAAGGCGGCCAACGCGGACCCGGATTTCTGGGCCGAGTTCCATCACTACATGAAGCATTACGTCGGCCGCCCGAGTCCGCTTTACTTCGCCGAGCGCCTGACCGAACACCTGGGCGGTGCCAAGGTCTACTTCAAGCGCGACGAGCTCAACCACACCGGCGCGCACAAGGTCAACAACACCATCGGGCAAATCCTCTTGGCCCGACGCATGGGCAAGACCCGGATCATCGCCGAGACCGGAGCCGGCCAGCACGGGGTTGCGACGGCTACCGTCTGTGCTCTGTTCGGCCTGCCGTGTATCGTCTACATGGGCGAGACCGATGTCGAGCGCCAGGCGCCCAACGTCTTCCGCATGAAGCTGCTGGGTGCCGAGGTGCGCCCGGTGACGTCCGGCACCGGCACGCTCAAGGACGCCATGAACGAGGCCCTTCGGGATTGGGTCGCCAACGTCGAGGATACCTTCTACATCATCGGCACGGTGGCCGGCCCGCATCCCTATCCGACCCTTGTCCGCGATTTCCAATGCGTCATCGGTGACGAGGTCCGGGAACAGATGATGGAAGCGGAAGGCCGCTTGCCCGATACCCTGGTTGCCTGCATCGGCGGCGGTTCCAACGCCATGGGCCTGTTTCATCCCTTCCTCGACGACGAAGACGTGCGCATCGTCGGCGTCGAGGCGGCCGGCCACGGCATCGAAACCGGCGAGCATTGCGCGTCTTTGACCGGCGGCAAACCGGGCGTCCTGCATGGCAACCGCACCTATCTCCTTCAGACCGACGACGGCCAGATCATCGATGGTCATTCCATCTCCGCTGGGCTTGACTACCCCGGTATCGGGCCCGAACATTCCTGGCTCCGGGATACCGGCCGCGTCGAGTATGTTTCCGTGACCGATAGCGAGGCGCTCGAGGCCTTCAAGCTTTGCACGCGCATGGAGGGCATCATCCCGGCGCTCGAGCCGAGCCATGCCCTGGCCCACGTCAGCAGGCTGGCGCCCGAGTTGCCCGAGGATAACTTGTTGGTCATGAACCTCTGCGGGCGCGGCGACAAGGACATCTTCACCGTGGCCAAGCACCTGGGGATCGAGATGGACGACGTGGAGGCCGGCGCGTGAGACCGGAAACCAGGATTAAACGGCGGTTCGATGCCCTTGCAACGGAAGGTCGCGGCGGCCTCGTCGCCTTCGTCACCGCCGGCGATCCGGACCTGGATACGGCCCGGGAAATCGTAATGGGCCTGCCCGGCGCCGGCGCCGACCTGATCGAACTGGGCATGCCCTTTTCCGATCCCATGGCCGACGGCCCGGCTGTTCAGGCGAGCTCGCTGCGGGCGCTCAAGAACGGTATGAGCCTTAAGAAGACGTTGGAGTTGGTAGCTGATTTCCGCCGGGCGGACGACGACACGCCGATTATCCTGATGGGCTACTACAACCCGATCTACATCTACGGCGTCGAGGCCTTCCTCGCCGACGCCACCGAGGCCGGTGTCGACGGTCTGATCATCGTCGACCTACCGCCGGAGGAGGAGAACGAGCTCTGTATCCCGGCGCTGGAGGCGGGCGTCAATTTCATCTACCTGACGGCACCAACAACGGATGACGCGCGGTTGCCGAGGGTTGTGGAGAAAGCCTCGGGTTTCGTCTATTTCGTCTCCATCACCGGCATCACCGGTACACGTTCGGCGGCCGTCGAGGACGTCGAGCGCCACGTCAAGCGTATCAAATCGCACACCGACCTGCCGGTGGCCGTCGGCTTCGGCATCAGGACCCCGGAGCAGGCCGGCGAGATCGCCGGTGTCGCCGACGCCGCCGTCGTCGGTTCGGCCCTGGTCGACATCGTCCGCGGCAATCTTGATGGCGACGGCCGCCCGCTACCGGGTTTGGCCGGCAAGGTCCATGACAAGGTGCGGGCGCTCGCCGACGGCGTGAGGAACGGCTCATGAACTGGCTCAAGAACTTCGTTCGCCCGAAGCTGCGCAAATTGGTCGGCGGCCAGAAGGAAATTCCGGAGAACCTCTGGCATAAGTGCCCGGCCTGCGACCAGATGATCTTCCACCGCGACCTGGAGAAGAACCATCACGTCTGCCAGCATTGCGGCCATCACATGCGGATCGGCGCCGCGGCCCGCCTGAAACTGCTGTTCGACGATGAGACATACGAACTCGTCGCCCTCGACCAGCCGTTGGCCGATCCGCTGAAGTTCCGCGACCGCAAGAAGTATTCGGAACGCATGAAGGAAGCGCAGGCGAAGACCGGACGCGACGACGCGCTGGTCGTCGCCGCCGGTGACATCGGCACCATCGCCAGCGTCGTTGCCGTCCTCGACTTCTCTTTCATGGGAGGCTCCATGGGCATGGCCGTTGGCGACGGCCTCCTGAAAGCCGCGCGCCGAGCGGTGGCCGACAAGGCGCCGCTGATCGTCATTTCGTCGTCCGGCGGCGCACGCATGCAGGAGGGGATTCTTTCACTGATGCAGATGGCGCGCTCGACCATCGCCGTCGAGGAGGTCAAGGAGGCGAACCTGCCTTATATCGTCATCCTCACTGATCCGACGACGGGCGGCGTCTCGGCTTCATTTGCCATGTTGGGCGACATCACCGTCGCCGAGCCCGGGTGCACCATCGGTTTCGCCGGACAGCGGGTGATCGAACAGACCATCCGCGAGACCTTGCCGGAAGGGTTCCAGACGGCCGAATACCTGCTGGATCACGGTATGATCGATATGGTCGTGCACCGCCACGAGATGCGTTCGACCCTGGTCCGCGTGCTCGCCATCTTGACCAAGAAATCCAACGGCGCGGGCGATGTCGAGCCGGGTGCCGGGCAGGCGCTGGCCATCGAGAAGGTCGAGGCGGAAATCCTGCCGCCCGTGCCGACCGGCGAATCGGAAGAGGTTCCGGTCCATGTCGAACGGGACCCCAACCAGACCTGAGGCCGCATCCGGCCCCACCCCGAAACCGAACACCTCCGATGCCGTTCTCGAACGGCTCATGGGTTTGCATCCGAAGCTGATCGACCTGTCGTTGGAGCGGGTTGAGCGGCTGTTAGCCGAGATGGGCAACCCCGAGGCGGCGTTGCCGCCGACCGTCCACGTGGCGGGCACCAACGGCAAGGGGTCGACGGTCGCTTTCATGCGGGCCTGCCTCGAGGCGGCGGGCTACTCGGTCCACGCTTATACCTCGCCGCACTTGGTCCGCTTTCATGAACGCATCCGCCTTGCCGGCGACCTGATCGAAGAGGGCCGCCTGCTGCGGCTCCTCGAGGAGTGCGAGACGGTCAACCAAGGCGAGCCGATCACCTTTTTCGAGATCACCACCGTCGCCGCTTTCCTCGCCTTCGCGCGCACACCGGCCGACGTGTTGCTGCTCGAGACCGGCCTCGGTGGGCGTCTCGACACGACCAACGTCGTCAAGCGCCCGGCCGTCACCGTGATCACGCCGATCTCCCACGACCACCAACAGTTCCTCGGCACCGACCTCGCCGGCATCGCCCGGGAGAAAGCGGGAATCCTCAAGCCCGGCATCGTCTGCGTGACGTCCCGCCAGGACCCCGCGGCCATGGAAGCGATCACGGCGCGGGCCCAGGACATCGGCGTTCCGCTTTACCGCGAGGGCGAAGACTGGTCGGTGACGGGAACAACCGATGGACTGATCTACGAGAGCCCGCGCGGCACCAAACACCTGCCGTCGCCGTCGCTCACCGGCGAGCATCAGACGGCCAACGCCGGCCTGGCGTTGGCCGCTCTCGAACGGCTGCGCGGTTTCACCGTCGACGACGCCCCACTTGCCGGTGGCCTCCGCAGCGTTCAATGGCCGGGCCGCTTGCAGCGACTGACGAAGGGCCCTCTGGTTGAACTCTTGACCAATGGTTGCGAACTCTTTCTCGACGGCGGTCACAATGGAGCGGCTGCGGAAGCCATCGCCCGCCAGGCGGCCCGGTGGGCCGAGGACGATGGCAAGCCGCTGTATCTGATCTTCGGCATGCTGAACAGCCGCAATCCGGCCGACTTCCTGGGTCCCCTGGTGCCTCACGCCGCATCGCTCCGCGCCGTCGCCATTCCCGGCGAGGACAACGCGTTTCCGGCCGAGGACCTGGCCGCGGCCGCTGAAAATGCGGGGCTCGAGGCGGGATCGGCGGCCAGCATTGATCAAGCGGTGAGTGACATTGCCATCAATACCACAGGCCCCGCCCGTATCCTCATCTGCGGGTCGCTCTATCTGGCCGGAACGGTGTTGGCGGAGAACCGGTGACGTGGATGCTGCGGCAATACCCACCAGCTGCTAAAAATTGTCCTTCCGTTCCCGCGTTTCCGCGAAAACGTCGACCATCGGCGCGCCCGCTAGACCTACCGTTGATTGCAGTCCGGCGCTGTCCGGGCGCAGGAAGGGGTTGGTCGCCAATTCATCGGCCATGGTCGAGGGTACCGTCGGGCGGCCTTCGGCGCGCAGCCGCTTGACCTCCTCCATGCGGGCGTGAAGGGCCGTGTTGTCCGGTTCCACGGAAAGCGCGAAATGGCCGTTGGCCAGCGTGTATTCGTGGGCGCAATAAACCCGGGTTTCGGCGGGCAAGGCCTTGAGCTTGGAAAGCGAGTTCCACATCTGGGCCGGCGTTCCTTCGAACAGGCGGCCGCAGCCCATGGCGAACAGCGTATCGCCGCAAAATAGCGCGGCCGAATCTTCGAACCAGTAGGCGATGTGGCCGCAGGTGTGACCGGGCACTTCGAAGACGCGGGCCCGGGCGTTGCCGAGGTCGTACGCGTCGCCTTCGGAAACGCGTTCGTCGATGCCCGGGATTCGCGCCGCGTCGTTGGCGGCGCCGACGATGGTGCAGCCGGTAGCGCGTTTCAGTTCCACGTTGGCGCCGGTGTGATCACCGTGGTGATGGGTGTTGAGGATATGGCTGAGCGCCCAGCCCTTCTCATCGAGAGCATCGAGGACCGGTCCGCCGACGGCCGGGTCGACGGCCGCCGTGGCGCCGGTTTCCGGATCGTGGGCCAGATAGACGTAGTTGTCCGAAAGGACGGGAATCTGAAGGACTTCGAGAACGCTCATGATTTCTCCTGTTGAACGGACGCCGGGCCGGGCAGGCCAACATACCACCGCCGGCCGGGCCTGCCAAAACCCCCGCCGGAAATCGATAATATACTTGAACATTTGTTCAATTATATTATTTTTTTATCCCATGACACCCACCGAAGACCAGATCACCGAAGTTGCCGAGGTCTTCCGACTGTTGGGCGATCCAACGCGGCTCAAGGTGGTGCTCGCTTGCCTTGACGGGCCGGTCAGTGTCGGCGATATCGCCGCCACCGTCGGCGCCTCCGTGTCCCTGGTCAGCCACCATCTTCGATTGCTCAAGGGAGCGCGCATGGTGCGCGCGCAGCGGGACGGCCGCCAAGTCTTCTATACCGCTGCTGACCAGCATGTACGTAGCGTCCTCACCGGCATGGTCGAGCACGCCAACGAGACGGTGGCGGAAACAGCGGCCGACCCCTGACCCGATCAGCCGTCTTTCGAGATGACGGCCCGTTCCGGTGGAAACAATATGTCGACACGGGTACCCCTGCCGACCTCGCTCGACAGGGCCAGTTCACCGCCGTGCGCCTCGATTAGGGACTTGCAAATGCTGAGCCCAAGGCCGACGCCCTCGTAGTCCCGCGTGTGGCTGTCGGCGACCTGGGTGAAAGGTTGCAGAATGCGGTTGATGTCGTTCTCGGAAATGCCGACCCCGGTATCCTCGACGGATATGCAATAACCGCCGCGGTCGGAAAGGAACTGGGAAATCGTCACCTCTCCACCCGGCGGCGTGAACTTGACCGCGTTGGAAAGAACGTTGAGCAGGATTTGTTTGACCCGGCGCTCGTCGCCGTAAAGCAAGGGCAATCCCTCGATCCCTTCGATGGACAGGGCAATCCGCTCACGCCCGGCGCGGTCGCGCACCATGGCGACGCAGGTTTCGATGACCGCGCCGACGTTGATGTAGCCTTCCTCCAGGTCCATCGCTCCCAGTTCGATCTTCGACAGGTCCAGGATGTCATTGATCAACGCCAGCAGGTGCTGGCCAGACATGTTGATGTCGGTCGCGTATTCCCGGTACTTGGTGTTGCCCATGGCCCCGAAGTACTCTTCCTTGAGCATTTCCGAAAACCCGATGATGCCGTTCAGGGGCGTTCGCAGCTCATGGCTCATGTTGGCGAGGAACTGGCTTTTTGCCCAGTTGGCATCCTCGGCGATCAGTTTGGCCTCGTTCAGTTCGTTCTCCGTCTTCTGGTGCTCTTCGATCTCCTTCGACAGTTCCTCGGTCCGTTCCTCGACCCGTCTTTCCAGCGAATCGTGTGCGTCCTGGAGATTCCGCTCAGCAACCTTGCGATCGCTGATGTCGCGGAGCGTGATGACGTAGAAATGATGATCGCGGCTCTCAGCTTCGTCGATGGCCATTTCGACGGGCAGGCTGGTGCCGTCGCGCCGGCGGATGGTCAATTCCACATGCTTCGAGGCGGCTTCGCCGGATAGTTCCATTTCGTCGTGGATGGCCGCGAGATAGGCCGGGATGTCGCCGATCAGTTCGCCCTCCACCTCGACCTGAATGAGTTCGCCCAGCGCCCGGCCGTGGGCTTGTTCGCCGGCCAGGCCCATGACCGATTCGGTCATCGGATTGAGGATCTCGATGTAGCCCTGTTTGTCGACGACGACGAGCGCGTCGGCGATGGTGTTGAGCACGGCCCGCTGGCGCGCCTCCATCTTGGCCAGGGCCGCGTCGCGCAGTTTCAGGGCCGTATGACTGGCGTCGATCTGCTCGGCCATATTCACAAGTTCGGCGCCCTGGCGTTCGAGGCTGTCGTTGACCATCTCCAGTTCGCTATTGGCTTCCTCAAGGGACTTGCCGCGAAAGATCAGCTCGCGTTCCTTCTGTTTCAGTTCGGTGATGTCGGTCAGCGCCGAGACGATGCCGCCATCGCTGGAGCGGCGTTCGGCGAGGATGAAATGGGTATCGTCGGTAAACTCGAGCTCCGTATGGTGTGACACGCTCATGGCCCGTTTCAGGATACTGTCGACCCACTCGGCCGGTGTATCGTCAAGAACCAGGAGGCCGCTTTCCGCGAGTTCCGCCAGCACGGTTTCGCGGCTCTGGCCTTCCTTCAGGGTGACACCCTCGAGATCGAAACGCTTGGCAAAACGCTCATTGAACCGGACCAGATGGTCCATCTGGTCCCAGACGGCGAAGCCGTCCGCAATGCAGTCCATGGCCGCTTCGAGGCGCGCCAGATAGCGGTTCTGATCGGTCGCGTCCGACCAGATGCAGATGGCCCGTCCATCGCCCAGGCTGCGTTCCTTGATCTCGATCCACTTGCCGGTGGCCAGGCGTTCGGTGGCCACGTGGAACTTCTTGCGGTGGTTTTCGAGGCGGGTTTCGATCCAGCCGTCCGGATTCTCGATGACCTCCAGTCCGGCGAACTCGCCGCTGTCCATCAGATGACGGAGCAGCCGTTCGAACGTCCAGCCGTCGATCGAGTCGACGTCCTCGAGGGACAGGTACATGTAGCGGAAATGGTCGTTGTGGTAGACGAGGCGGTCATCGGAATCGAAAATCGCCATGCCGATCCGCAGGTGATCCAGCGCGCCGATGATCTCGTCGTTAGAAATCTTTTCGTCGGTCAACTTACCCGTCCCCAGGCCTTTCCCTTAGGTTATACGGATAAACCTGACGCGACCATGAAAGGAATCTCGCAGTCGGATTTTTATCGGCGAGACGAACGGATGGCTTTCGCAACAGAAAACCCCGCCCTCACCAGGCGGGGTCTCGATCTCGATCGCAGTGAAACGGTTTAGATCACCGATTCGACCCAGTCGACCAGCGCGCCCTTCGGCAGGGCACCGATCTTGGTCGCGGCGACCTCGCCGCCCTTGAACAGCATCAGGGTCGGGATGCCGCGGACGCCGTACTGCGACGGCGTCGTCGGGTTGTCGTCGATGTTGATCTTGGCGACCGTCACACGGTCACCCATCTCCTGGGAGATTTCCTCGAGGGCCGGCGCAATCTGCTTGCACGGGCCGCACCATTCGGCCCAAAAATCAACCAGAACGGGGCCATCGGCTTCGAGAACGTCGGCCTTGAAGGAGTCGTCGGTAACCTGTTTCGGCATCTGCAAATCCTATCAGCGAAATATCGTGTCCGGTATTCGCGCCCTGCGCGGTGTCTGTGAGTTCTTCGGGAAATCTAGGCATGCCCCCGGCCCGCGTCAAGCAGCGTATGGCGCCAGAATTTCCTTCGGAAGTTCCATTATGCTGGGGCCGTCCGTCCACAGCAAAAAGGCGCGGATCCGGTGATCGGGAAAGACGCTCGCAAGTGCTTGGGAATAGGCTGCCATCTGTCGGCAATAGGCCGCCGGGACGCCGTCCGTCGTCTTTGGCGGCGGCCGATTCGTCTTGTAATCGACGATCAGAACGGCCTCGTCGGTGACGACGATGCGGTCGATTTGGGCCGAAATCACCCCGCCCGAACCGTCGCTGCCGACCTGTCCCGTCAGCGGCACTTCGGCGAGGCTATCCGCGCCGAACAGTTCGGCAAACCGCGGGTCGGTGAGCACCCTGAGCGTCTCAGAGGCGATATCGGCTTGCTCGCCGTTCGACAATCCGTGGCCGGGTTGTTCGAGGAAGCGCAGTGCCGCGGCCTCCCGCCCCGATGGGGCGACCGCGGGGAGGGTTTCGAGGAGCCGGTGGATGAGAAGGCCGCGGCGGAACCGATTGCCGGCGCTGTCGTCGAAGGGCGGTTGCACCGGCGGCTCGTCGCCGGCCGGCCGTGACGGCGCCAACGGGATCGGCGGCGCCGGTTCCGGCATCGGCGGAACGGCAGCGAAGGCGGGCAGGCCCGTGTCGACGGCGCTTCCGGCGCGTTCCGCCCCGGTCTGATCGGCCGGCATTTCCTGCGGAGAGCGGACCCTGAGCACCGTGGTGCCGTCGGCGAGATGCGCTTGCCCGGCGCCGGGC
>Ga0066187_1000103_pt1 | contig 38483 bp, 38 predicted proteins | sample WorMetexBAHAMAS1_FD_58706 | JGI IMG/M metagenome (GOLD analysis project Ga0066187, IMG submission 58706) | Marine gutless worms symbiont microbial communities from Max Planck institute for Marine Microbiology, Germany - Inanidrilus exumae... | ecosystem: Host-associated > Annelida > Digestive...
TGGCAACCGCGGTTGCCACCTCGGATAGTTCCGCCTCGCCGGTTACCGCCTTGAGGCTGAGCGCCTCGGCCGCACGGTTGGAATCGATCGTCTGCTGGGTCGTAGATTTGACCATATCCATGAAGGTGGACGGACGGACCTGAGGCTGCTGCTCCGGCTGTTCCCCGGACGCACGGTCCAGCGAAGCTGTCACGCGCTTCACCGCACTCTGATAGGCCGCGGTCGCGGTCGCCGGGTCAATCGCCATCGGTCCAGGCCTCCATCTCCAGGATCCCACCGTGGCCAGTATCCACGGCGGACATTAACATTCTGTTAGCGATGTCCGGCCCTAGCGCATCACGTCCAGGGTGCGGGACACCATGGCTTTGGTCACTTCCAGCACGTTCAGATTGGCTTCGTAGCTGCGCTGGGCTTCGCGCATGTCCATGACCTCCACCAGCTTGGTGATGTTGGGATATTTGACGTAGCCCTGTGCGTCCGCGGCCGGATGAAACGGCTCGTGCTTGAGCTTGAAGTCGGACGGGTCCTGACCGATATCCCTCACCTTCACCAACTCGGCGCCCAGCTGGCGGTCCAGCTGGTTGCGGAAGGAGATGGTCTTGCGGCGATAGGGGTCGCCGCCGGGCGTCTGGGCGGTCGAGTCCGCGTTGGCCACGTTCTCCGAGATGATGCGAAGGCGGGTGCCCTGTGCGTGCATACCGGCGCCGGCGATGGCCATGCTTGTCTTGAGCGAGTCTGCCATATCTAACTCCTAGCTAGCGTGCGCCCTGGCCAAGCGCGGTCCGGATCATGCCGACATATTTGCGGTAGATATGGGTGGCCAGCTGGTGGTCCATCGCCGTCTGGTTCATCCGCATCAGCTGTTCTTCCATCACCACGGAGTTGCCGGCGGGCGCCATTTCATAGGGCTCACGCGACTCGCTCTCGCGGTGTCTGCGGACGGTCCTGGACGAACCGAAATGCTGGTCATCGGTGCGGGCGACGCGCAGCTTCTGCTCCGCCATCCGCAGCCGGGCCCTGAAATCCAACGGCTTCAGGTCCATCGGCACATAGTTGGGCGTATCCGCATTGGCGATGTTCTGCGCCAGAACTCCCTGGCGCTGGCTTAGCCAGCCCAGGCGGGCGGATGTGGCCCCGAACAAGGTCAGACGAGATATGTCCATCTGCTCCTGTCTCCCTCTACGCCGTGCTCAGACGGCTCCTCGGCCTGGGAAGGAGCAAGACACGTGCCAGGACAGGGCCCTGCCGCCGCCTGGAAGGGCCGCCCCGTGCCGCCCGTGCGGGGGCGCCCAAACCCCCGGATTCCGGTGGCCTTATGAGAAATTTAACCAAACGGTGGGAAGACTGCGGCGTGTCGGATTCGAAGCTTCAGCGCAGCCGGTCGAAGGGCCCCCCTTCAGGGGTTCCCGAACAGGCAGAATCTTCCGCCACCGGGCCCAAACGGGCAAAAGATGCCGAGGCGGTGGCCCTGTCTTATCAGCCGGATTCGCCGGACTCCGCTCCCCGTGTCATCGCTCACGGGCGGGGGTTCAAGGCCGAAGAGATCCTGCGCCGGGCCTTCGAGAGCGGCACACCGGTCCGCGAGGACCCGGACCTTGTCAGCCTGCTGGTGGCGGCCGAGATCGGCGAGGAAATCCCGGTCGAGGCCTTCATCGCCGTGGCCGAGATCTTGCGTTACGTCTACGCGTTAAACGGTACAACACCACCCGTGGCACCGGAAGATGAAGTCGAAACAACAGGTTATCACGGAGCTTAAGGACCTGGCCGATCGGGTTGCCAACGCGCGGCGCGCCATCGCGATGGGCGACGACATCTCGATCGACGGTATCGAACGCGAGATCGAAACCGTCTGTGGTCACATCCTCCAGCTCCCCCACGAAGACGCCCTGGACATGCGGGACGCCCTCCACTCGCTGCAGTCTGATCTGGAGCAGCTTTCCGCCGATATGGACCTGGCCGGCCTGACCGGGCCGGAAGCAGACGTCCTTGTCGAGGAAGAAGACGACGAGGACGATTCTGCGATGGAGCTTGACGAGGGACCAAGCGGACCGTCAACGACGATTCACTAGGCTCGGCCACGATGGACGTCGACAGCTATCTCCGCTTTCTCCTGGCGCTGGTCTTCGTCCTCGCCCTGATCGGTCTGTTTGCTCTTTTGCTGCGTCGCTACGGGCCGACACGCCTGGCCAGCGCGCGAATGGCGCCGGGCTCCCGCCTGTCGATAATAGAGGTTTTACCGCTGGACGGCAGGCGCCGCATCGTCTTGGTCCGTCGCGATCAGACTGAACATCTTGTCTTGCTTGGTCAGACCAACGACCTCGTCATCGAGGACGGTATCGAAGCCCCGCCCAAGGACGACACGCCGCACGCCGAAAACAACGGCGGCGGCGGGAAGCTGGCCAACTTCCGCGCGGCCCTCAAGACGGCAGGACGTTCCGGCCGATGACCCGCCTGCTGGTCGTCGCGGCGGCTGCCGTCCTGACGCTGATGGGCCTGTCAGGCGACGCGGCGGCGCAATCCATCAATCTCGACATCGGCGAAGGCAGCACCGTTACCGGCCGCCTTATCCAGCTTATCGCCTTCCTGACGGTGATCACGCTGGCGCCCAGTATTCTAGTGATGGTGACCTCGTTCACACGGATCGTCGTCGTGCTTTCGTTCCTGCGCACCGCCCTGGGTACCCAGCAGACGCCGCCGAATACCGTGATTGTGAGCCTGGCGCTGTTCCTCACCTTTTTCATCATGCAGCCGACGCTGATCGAGATCTACGAGGATGGCGTGGCGCCGCTGATCGATGAGGAAATCAGCGAAGAACAGGCGTTGGAGCGCATCTCCGACCCGGTGCGATCCTTTATGCTGCGCCACGTTCGTGAGCAGGATCTGGAGTTGTTCATGGACGTCTCTCAGACCGGCGAAGTGATTTCGGTCGCGGACACGCCGCTGGGCGTGTTGACTCCCGCCTTCATGATTTCCGAGCTTCGGCGCGCCTTCGAGATCGGGTTTCTCCTGTTCGTCCCGTTTCTCATCATCGACATGGTGGTCGCCTCGGTCCTGATGTCCATGGGCATGATGATGCTGCCGCCGGTGATGATCTCACTGCCGTTCAAGCTGATTTTCTTTGTGCTGGTGGACGGCTGGTTCCTGGTCGTGGGCAGCCTGGTCCAGAGTTTTAACCCCGCCTGACTGTGCTCAGCGGGCCCCGGCCGTCATCAGGATTCCGGGACCGGCAGCGGTAACGGCGCCGGCTCGGCCGACGGCGGCTCGTCGGGGTCCGGTGCGTCCGGTTCCGCAAAGGGATCCGAGGCAGGGTCCGGCGCCGGCTCGACGTTCAGGATCGGCTCCGGCGAACCGTCCAGGTCCGGCGCATCGCGTTCGGCGACCAGTCGCTCCCGGTAGTTGGTCAAAAACGCCTCGAAATGGTCCTCGCGGGCCAGCTCCTCCAAGGTCGAAGTGAGGTCCCCGCCGACGGCGCCGGGGCTGGCGATGAACTGGAACGAGTCCGCCAGGGGGCTGAGTGCCATGGCCGGGCCGTACAGCTCGCGGAGCTGGGTCAAACCCTGCTCGTCCTCGTTCAGCCGCAGGGCCACCGCCCAATTCAGAACGAAGCGCGCCTGCGCCGCTTCGTATCCCACGCCGGCGGGCAGCGGTTGTCCGGCGAGCCGTTGCAGCACCTTGGCCGATTCGGTCCAGTTCTCCTCGCGCCAGTAGATGTCACGGCGCAGCATGTCCGCCTCACGGGTGATATCGCCCGCCAGCAAGGTGATCGCCTCGTCGTGGCGCCCCATCTCGAACATCGCTTTGGCGCGGATCCGGCGGCGGTCGTCCTCGAGTCTTGTCGGCAGATTGGGGAAATTGGTGCGCCCCAGCGCATCCAGGGCCGCCGGCGGATCACGATCCAGCAACCGGACCACCGCAGTCTTGGCGCCGACCCGGGCCTTGTCTTCGCCCTGCAGCCGGAACTTGATCTGGTGCTCCATCAATTCGGCCGCGCGGTTGAGCAGGTCCACATCGATCAGTCGGTCGGCCAGCTTCTCGATCATGTAGTCGCCGTCGGGCCCGGACGGCGTCAATTCGCGAAACTCGTCATAGAGCGCCAGTGCCTTCAGAGGCGACAGGTTGTCGGCTTCACCGCCGATATACAGCGCCCGGAAGATCTCGGTCATCTCCTGAGCGAGCTGCTGAGACGCCGGGTGTTTCGGGAAATTGTTGACGGCCGCGCGCAGGGTGGAAAGCCCTTCATAATAGGCTTTCTGACCCAGATGCAGGCGGCCCAGCCGCCGCAGGACGTTCAACTCGAACAGGTCGCCTCGCCAGCGGAACCGCAGACGCTCCAGCCGGTCGATTGCATCCGCGGGCGTCATGGTCTCCTGTTTGAGACCGAGATTGATCAACGCGTATTCGGCGCGCGCCGAATTTCTGAGATCAAGCGAGGTGACCAGCCCGTTCCAGATGCCGATCGCCTCGTCCAGGTTCTGGCGCGCCTGGGCCACGCGTCCCAGGTGATACTGCAGGTCGTTCTGCTGGCTGCGGCTCAGCTGATCGCGTTCCGACAGCAGCGACCCGAGCCAGGAGCCAGCCGTCCGTATGTCGCCGGTTGCCAGGGCGGCCTCGGCCCGCAACAGTCCGAGCCGAGTTTTGAGCGGCTGCGGGTATTCCCGCAGCAGGGAATCGGCCGCGGCAAACAGCTCGGCGGCCCGTGCCCAATTGGCTTTCTCCGCCTGGATGGCCGCCCGCCACAGAATCACCTCCTGGAATCCGTCCAGGCGCGGATCCCCCAGGTCTTCCAGCGCCGTGTCGACACGGCCGGCCAGCAGATTCGTTGCCCCACGCAGCGCCTTGAATTCCGGGTTGTTGGTGATGTTGTTGTCCTCTGACTCAGCTACCTGGAGAACGCCGATCGCCTCGTGGCCCATACCCCGCGCGAACAGGAAGCGGGCGAAATCGAGCCTGGCGTCGTTGCGCTTCTCGATCGGCACTTCGACAACGGTGCGCAGCAGCGCGGTGCGAACCTGGGTGAAGTCGCTTACGCCCCGGCCACGTTTCCATTCGCTGGGTGCAAACAGCCGCACTGAAGAGACGACCGAGCCGATATTCACCGGTTCTTCCGGCGAGATCGCGGTCATATGCAGGCCGTTCTTGCTGGAAAGCGCGAAGCCGTTGAACGTTCGTACCATGCGGACACGCTGGTCCATACGTTCAACGACGACGCCCTGAGCCGATTCCAGCAGGCTGAATTCCGGATAGACCCTTTGGCCACGCACGCCGTGCCCGGAGCCCCTGAGCGTCGCGACGAACAGCACATCGCCCACACCGGGATCGCGGAACTGGATGACGGTTCCCGGTTCGTCGACTGGAATGAGCAGACGGGGTCCCTCGTCGGGATCAATGGCCGCCTGGATTTCGACCTGGGTGGGCGGTTCCAAGGAAGCCTTGTGGAATTCCGCGATCCACAGGAGTCCTTCGCGGCGAATGCGCGGGTTGACGCCCGGCGGGGTGCGCATCCGCAAGATGGTCACCTCGTCTGCCGGCACCTGCTCCAAACCGATCACCACGCGCCCGCCTTCCTGGCGAAGCTGGTCGATGTCGAACGCCCGGGCCGCGTCGAACAGGATCCAGAGATGGCCGCCGCGCCGGTACACCGCCGCACCGACATTCTCCTGCCACCGGAAAGTAAGCGTGCCCAGGGGTAGGTCCGGGGCGCCCAGATCGACCGATTGCTCCACCCGCCCGTCCGTAGGCGTGAAGACCGGCAGGTCCGGTTCCTGGGGCGCCTCGGCCTCCGGCGCTGCCTGTGGCTCCGCGGCAGCGACATCCGAGACCGGAGCCGGGTTCGGCGGCGGAGCGCTCTCCGACGGCGTCTCGGCGACGGATTCAGCCGGACCGCCCGGTGCCTCGGGCGCCGGTGCGGGGGCCTGTGGAAGCGCCGGCGGGGTCTCCGGCAGCGGCTGGGGGTTGTTTGAGGCGACCGGCCCAGGCGGCGTCTCCGGGGCTCCAGGGGCCGGGAGAGCCGGCGTTTCGGGACCCGCGTCGGAAGTCGGCGGGATGGCGTCCGGCACCCCTCCGTTCTCGGCACCGACCTGGGGCGGCACCAGGGCGATCGGCGCCGGCTGTTCCGGGGCAACCTGCTCAGGAACGGGCGGGGCAGCCGGAGCGTCCTCGGGCCTGGCATCCGCCAGTTCGGCGTCCGACGGCCGGGGATCCAGGATATCGATGACAATCTTGTTGCCCGACCGGAAGGTCCGCAGCCGGTGTTCGGCCCGAGCGCTCATTTGGAACGTCGTGCTGGTCTCGGTCTTCTCCGCCCGCGGTTCGGTAAGGTGCACCGGCAGGCGGCTGGCAATGGCAGGAAGGTCGAACTGGGCAGGCTTCTCGAACCGAAGCGTGATGCCGTCGACCAGGCTTTGCGCCTCGAAGTCGACAGGCTCGTCCCAGTCGAACACAAGGCGCGTGAAGGCGGGGTGCTGGCCGACACGAACGCGAACCTTGGGCTCGCGCGGGCGCCCGGATCGGCGCAAGTCGACAACGATTGCAGTGCCGTTCCGGAACGTACTGGCGGTATGGGGACCGTCGAGCTCCAGCCGAACCACCTGACCATCGGCGGAGACGGCGCCGCTCTTGACGTATCCCCGCACCCGCCGCAGCGCCCGGTCCAGATCGGTGGACAGGGGGGAGTCGAACCGCACGGTCAGCACTTCCCCCTCGATGTCGGCGGAAAAGCCGACGCGGTACGGCCAGTCGAAGACGATCCGGCCATAATCGGGGTGACTGGCGGCGCGGGTCCGCACCGACTCCTGCGCCATGGCGCCGACACCGGACAGGGTCAGCAACAGGACGGCGAGGAATGAGACGACGCGGCCGGTCATGGAGACCCCGCGGCGGCATGAATTCGGATATCGACGCGGCGGGCGAGTGCCGCCCGCCGGGAAGCCGGCATGTTTTCGTCGATGTAGCCGTATCGCCCGGTGCCCTGACCCAGGGCGGAAAGCTCGCGCGTATAACCGGCGATCCCCAACAGCCGGGCAACTGCAATGGCGCGCGCCAGGGAAAGGTCCCAGGCACCGGCGGCGCCGTTGGCATCGCCGGCTTCCTGGGGCGCCGGACCGGCGTGGCCGACGACGTCGATGCGGTTGCCGAACGTCGCCAGGGTACCGCCCAGCCGGAAGATCGCCTCGCGGGCAGAATCGTCGAGTTCGGCCGCGCCGGGTTCGAACAGGCGGTCGGCCTGCAGCGACAACACCGTCACGCCGTCAAGCTCCCGCACCTGCGTGCGCGACAGGACGCCGTCCTTCGAAAAGTGCTCCCGCAAGATGCGCGAGAGGTAGGGCAACGGCACCGCCTGGCCCAGGTCCACCGAGGAGATGTTGAACTCGGACCGGGGCGACGGCTCTACCGGCTCCTGCCGGATCTCCCGCAGCGAGATGAGCGGGATCACCGTCTCCCATTTCTCCGACGGCACCGTCGACATCGAGAACAGCATGACGAAGAACGTCAGCATCAACGCGACGACGTCGCTGAATGTGAGCAGCCAGGCGGTCGGCCGACCATCGTCATCGGCCTCCAACGGTCGGTTCTCATCGAACGGCGTCATGGCAGCGGCCCGCCCCGGCCAGGCGTCACCAGATCCGGCTGCCGGTCATCCGCGGCGCTGAACCGCAACCGGGCGCGGTCGCGTTGGCGGACGAAAAACCGCAGCGTGACGCTCTTGGCTTCGCCGTCATGCAGACCGACCGAAATGGAGTCCCGCGGCGCACCGGCCTCGCCCAGCCGGACCGCAAACGCCGTCGCACGACCGAACGGAAGGAAATCGCGCCTGTCGGTCCCGTCGGCCGAAACCGAATCAACATCGGCGAAGAACTGGACGTCCGTCAAAAACCCTTGCGGCGAGAGGTTGATCACCTGTCCCGTGGCGCGCAACAGGGCCGACCGGTCCGACCGCATTGTGGTTTCCTGACCGATGAACAGTTCGTTGGCCGGAAGCGTCAGCTGCAAAGCCCGACCCGGCGTCAGGATCTTCACCTGCGCGACGGGGATGGCGGTCAGCCACAGCCGCTCCAGCTCCGCCAGCAGCTGTTCGGGTTCGGGGATGCGCCCTTCGGTGGATACCAGCAGCTCGGACGAGATCGAGGGCGCGATCGTCGAGCGGAAGGTCGACCTGACGGAGTCGATGACCTTGCGTGTCTTGATGTCGTCGAAGCTGGAGATGGCGTTGAGCAGAATGAAGAACGCCAGCAGGAGCAGAAACAGGCTGAGGAAGAAAATCGGCGTTTGGTCGCGCGGCTTGTGCGCCGGCGTCAGGATGGTCGTGTCCAGCGCGAGAACGGGCGTCAAGCCGACCGGATTTTCCACGTCGACTTCGTCGTCCTCAGCCGGCTCCGTTTCCTGATCCGCACCGTCGTCCGACATCACTTCGCCACCTTCGAACCGGAACCCCGGCACTCGTTCGTGCGCAAGGAGATCCGAACCAACTGTCCTCGGCCTGGGGCAGATCCGAGCGCGGCGCATCCGTCGCGGCCGGTCCAGGCCAATTCAATCGCGTCAGGGGACGGGCGCGTCCCGCACTGCGTGCCGTACAACGTGGAGGGAATGCGGAGTTGCGAAGCGATGCGTCGCGAAACAACAGGGACTAAAACGTGTCCGCTAGAAGTCACCGATCACGGCGGTCAGCTTCGTCTTCAGCGTGGCGGCGTTGAAGGGCTTGACGATGTAGTTGTTTACACCGGCCTCCTTCGCGGCGATCACGTTTTCCGTCTTGCTTTCCGCGGTAATCATGATGAAGGGCATGCCTTTGAGCTCGTCGTCGGCCCGGACCTCCCGCAACAGTTGAAGCCCGGTCATGGGCTCCATGTTCCAGTCGGAGATCACAAGGTCGTAACGCTTCTGGCGCAACTTCGAAAGCGCGTCACTGCCGTCGGTCGCATCATCAACGTTGTTGAAACCGAGCTGCTTGAGCAGATTGCGGATGATGCGCAGCATGGTCTTGTAGTCATCCACAACCAGGATGGGCATGTCCTTATCAACGGCCATCTAGAAACTCCGCTCCGGTCGTACCCACGTGGGACGGCGAGCCCCTGTTAACGCTATGTTTTTTGTACGCTTTGTCCGTTTAGGCTTGGTTAACACGGCCCTCAGAGCGGACCTTTGAAGGTTAATTCGGGATCTCCGGAAGGGGTTCCCGGTCGGCCAGTTCGCGGGTGACGTTTCTGGCCATTTCCGTGTTCATCGCGGCGATGATGGGGGCGATTTTCCGTTCGCTCATGCCCCGCATCACGTTAACGACCGTTTCGGTGTCCAACTCGTTGAAGATGGCCGCCGCATTCTTGGGTTTCATGTTTGAATAGATCTTAACCAGTTTTGCGTTTTCGTCGTTCTCGTGGGCGTCGAACTGGTCCAGCAGGGCCTGGATTTCGGCCTTGATGGAGTTGAGCTGCCCCTGTTGAGACATCAGCCGCTGCTCGGCAGCCCGCAAAAGCGCCTCACGCTCGTCCAGTTCCCGTTCCCTCACCTGCATGCCGCGGCGGCGCTCGGCCAGATCGATCAGCAGCCGGATCTCGCCCGCGCTCATCTCGGAGATATCACCCAAGTCGACGCTGGCTTCGTCCTCGACTTCCAGCTCGGTCAGCCCGCCGGGCACCTGGCTGCGCGTCATCTGCATGCGGGCGACGTCGGCGTCCGTCGGCGTGGCCCGGTCTGGATGATCGGTGGGCTGCTGTTCGTCGGCGGCCGGGTCCTGAGCCTGTGCCGGCGCCATTCGCACACTGATCTGGTCGGAAACGCCGAGCCAGACGTCCCCCATCTTCACGGAGAACATCAGAGCAGCGACGAGGATCGTAATGGGAAGGAGCCGGATCGACGCAAGCATCGGCCGCCTCTAGCGCATCCCCTGGATGGTCTTGAGCAGCTTGGATTTGGACGGGTCTTCCTCGCCCTCCGTACCGCCCGACTTCGCCTGCCGTCCGGTACCAGCCGCGGCCTGCATGGACGCCTTGTCCGCCGGCCCCAGCTCCTGACGGGCCTGCTTGATCGCCCGTTCCAGGCGGTCCGCGGCGTCATTGGCGCGATCGGCCAGATAGGCGAGATCGTCGCGCAACTCGCGGGCCTCGTGCATCTGGGCGGACACAGCGCTGCTGGTCTCGGCCGAACTCGCCTTGAGGCGTTCAATGGAGGCCTGCGCCCGTTCCGTCGACTGGTTGAAGGCCGTCAACAAGCCCTCCATGTCGGCCTTGTTCGCCTGAAGTATCTTCAGGTGGCCATTCAGCCGGATCGCATACACGATCACGGCCGCCAGCAGCAGCATGCCCAGAATGTCGATAATCAGGGTGATTTCAGGTGCAATCATCAGTCGCCGCGCTCCAGTCGGCCGTCGATGCGAACCGCGATATTGCCGCCGCGCTGGCCCATCGTGCCGCCGAACATGGGCACGGTGCCGCAGCGCAGCTTGACCGGTGAATCCCGGGTTGCGGTCAACGGCAGGAAGGTACCCTCGCGCCAACCCACGACTTCTCCGAGATTGGAGCCCAGCTCGTCCAGGACGCACTCGATGGGCACCTCGGTGTACCAAAGCTCGGTGGCCAGATGGTTCTCCCAGATCGAGTCGCGGCCGAACTTCTCGCCCATGAACATCTGCAGCAGCAGTTCGCGCACGGGTTCCAGGGTCGCGTAGGGAAGCATCAGTTCCAGTCGGCCGCCGCGATCCTCCATGTCGATCCGCAGCCGCGCCAGGATGGCGGCGTTGGCGGGACGCGCGATGGTGGCAAAGCGGGGGTTGGTTTCCAGCCGATCGAAACGGAATGTCACCGAGCTCAACGGATCGAACGCGGCGGACAGATCTGCCAGAACCACCTCGATCATGCGCTCTACAAGGTTGCGCTCGATCGTGGTGTAGGGCCGCCCTTCGATACGCATCGCGGCAGTACCGCGGCGGCCGCCCAGCAGGACGTCGACAATGGAATAGATCAGCGAGCTATCGACCGTGATCAGGCCGTAATTGTCCCACTCCTCGGCCTTGAATACGGTCAGCATGGCCGGCAGCGGAATGGAGTTCAGATAGTCGCCGAAACGGATCGAGGTGATGTTGTCGAGGCTCACTTCGACATTGTCGGACGTGAAATTTCGTAGGGACGTCGACATCATACGAACGAGGCGGTCGTAAACGACCTCGAGCATCGGCAGGCGTTCGTACGAAACCATGCCGGAATCGATGATCGCCTCGATGCCGGAGCGGTCGTTGTCGCCGTCGCCTCCCTCGGAAAAACCGAGCAGGCTGTCGATTTCGTCCTGGTTGAGAACCCTGGTGGCCGCGCCGCCGCTCATCTCGGCGTCGTCTTCGGCCATGGCGGCCCATTCGGCTGCGAGGGCTTCGCTGTCCTCTTCCCCGTCCTCGCCGCCTTCGGCGTCGGTCGCCTCAGCCCACTCGCTGGCCAGCGCCTCGTCTTCGTTTGGCTCGTCCGCCATTACCTTTGCCGTCCATTCCCGCTGGCTATTTGTTAACGGAAATTCAGTATCGCGGGCGCAGTTAAGAATCCGTCACTGGATCAGCATTTCTTTGAAGAGAACGTCCTTCACCTTGGCCGGATGAACCGCTGAATTGACCCGCGCCAGCAGCTCTTCCTTGACCCGGTAGAGCCCGCGGGAGCCCTGGAGTTCATCCAGCCTCAGCTCGCGCAAAAAGACCTGGAAGTTGTCCACGATCCTCGGCATGACCGCGGCGATCCTCTCTTCGTCCTCGGGTCGCTCCAGTTCCAGGCTGATGCGCATCTTAAGGAAGCTTTGTTTCTTGGCATTGCCACCCAGGGTGACAAGCATCTCATCAAGCTCCATGAAGTAGCCGACGTCAGACGCACCCGGATCGCCCGGTTCAGCCTGTTCCTCGGCAACCCCGGCGTCACCGAACAGCCCGTCAAGCAGGCCCATATAGACGACCGCGCCGCCCGCCGCACAGATCAGAAGCAGCGGCAATACGATGAACAGGATCATCTTCTTGCCCGACAGCTTCTTGGACGGAAGCGGTTGCTCGTCAAACTCCTCGGCGACTTCGCCTTCGGTCTCTTCGCTCATGATGGCGCCAATCCAACTGCCTATCGAATTGCTCTGCCGGCAACCCGCCCGCTCCAAAATCCGCGGAGTTCGGCGCGATGCCATTGTTTAGAGAAGGTTATCCCAGAGGATTCTTGCCATTGGGATAACGGGCGCCCCGGCCGTTAACCGGTTTCGCGCGGTTCCGGCAAAAATCGCTGGGCAAAGCCTGCCCACCGGGCCGCCAGGCGCCGGCCCATTGCCCGTTTTGCCTAGCCACATCCCCCAGAATTCAGCCGTTCGGGGGATGGCACATGGATTGCGACAGTCTGGCCCGAGAGATCGGAAGAGTGTGAAGAGAGCGAGGACCTGTCATGGAAAACCCGACCTACATAGCCCTGTCGCGCCAAATGGCGCTGCGCCGGGAGCTTGAGGTCGTGGCGCACAATATCGCGAACATGAATACGCCGGCCTACAAGGCAGAGCGTATGATCTTCCGGGAGTTCCTGATCGAGCAGGACGCCAAGGGCGCCGAAGACCTGTCCTTCACCCAGGATGTCGGCCAGGCCCGCGACCTTCGCGAAGGGTCCAAGGTTTCGACCGGCAACGATCTGGATTTGGCGCTGTCGGGTGAAGGCTATTTCCTGATCGATACCGCGGACGGCCCCCGCTACACCCGGCACGGGCGCTTCCAGCTGGACGCGCTGCGGCAGCTGGTGACGGGCGAAGGTGACATCGTCGTGGCCTTCAGCGACGACCCGATTGTCGTGCCGCCCGATGCCGGGCGGATCGAGATCGCCGGCGACGGCACGATCTCCACTGAGGTCGGTACGATCGGCAAGGTCAAGGTCGTGGCATTCGAGGACCCGTATGCGCTCAAGCGCGAGCCCAACAGCCTGTACAGCGCCGAGGAGGCGCCGCGCACCGTCGCCCGGCCGACCATCGTGCAGGGCATGTTGGAGCAGTCGAATGTCCACGGCGTCCTGGAATTGACACGACTCATTGAGATCCAGCGGGAGCACCAGAGCGTGCAGCACATGCTGAATCGCGAAAATGAACGTCAGCAGAAGGCGATCGACCGCATCGCCAAACAACGTGGGGCCTAGGGCCGGGGAGACTGAACGATGATGCGATCGCTGAACATCGGTGCGACGGGCATGTTGGCCCAGCAGACGAACGTCGAGGTCATCTCGCACAATATCGCCAACATGAACACGACGGCGTACCAGCGCCGCCGCGCTGAATTCCAGGATCTGCTGTACCAGAACATGCGGCGGGTCGGGTCGGATTCCTCGGACGCATCGACGACCGTGCCGACAGGCGTTCAGATCGGCCTCGGCGTCAAGACGGCCGCCGTCTATCGCATTACCCAGTCGGGCAACCTCGTCTTGACCGAGAACCCGCTGGACCTGGCCATCAATGGCGAAGGGTTCTTCCAGGTGGAACTGCCGAGCGGCGACACCGGCTATACGAGGTCAGGCTCGTTCCAGCTCGACGACAACGGCGACATCGTCACCGTCGACGGCTACATCGTTCAGCCGGCAATCAACATCCCGGCCGAAGCCATCGAAGTCACGGTCAACAAGAGCGGCGAGGTCTATTACTCGCAGGATGGCACGACCACGCTGACCAACGCCGGCCAGCTCGAGCTCGCCATCTTCGCGAACCAGGCAGGCCTGATCGCCATCGGCGACAATCTGTTCGAAGAAACCGATGCCTCCGGCACCGCGACAACCGGCACGCCCGGCGACGACGGCTACGGCACCATCGAACAGGGTTTCCTAGAGACCTCCAACGTGAACGCGGTCGAGGAGATCACCAACCTGATCACGGCCCAGCGGGCCTACGAAATGAACTCCAAGGTCATCGAGACGTCCGACCAGATGCTGGCGACGCTCACCAACCTGAGATAACGCCGGGAACGCCCTGACCATGGACATCATCGCCCACGCACGCCCCAAGGCCATCGCGCTCGCGATTCTGTTCGCCCTGGCGCTGGCCGGCATTTCGCCAGCGCAGCCGGCAGAACTGGCGTCGCTGCGTCCGTCGGTGACGGTCGACAGCGCCATGATCCGTCTCGGCGACATCTTCGAGGGCGTGTCGGAGAAAGCGGACCGGGTCATCGCGCGGGCTCCACGGCCCGGCGGCAGGCTGACACTCGAAGCCCGCTGGCTCTGGCGCGTCGCCCGTTCGTACGGTGTCGACTGGCGGCCTGCGAGCCGGCTCGACACCACGGTCGTCGAACGCGCGAGCGTGGTCGTCACGGCGGAACAGATCAACCACGAGCTCTCCATGGTCCTGCGCGATCGCCTCGGCTCGAACGGCGAATTCGAGCTGCAATTCGACAACCAGTTGGCGGACATTCACCTAGCCATCGATGCCGAGCCCGCCGTCCAGGTGCGCTCGCTCGAATTCGACCGCCGCTCCGGCCGCTTCGTGGCCACCGTTACCGCCGGCGGCAGCGGACGGGACGCCGCGCGCCTGAGCACATCGGGCAGGCTGCATCCGCTGGTGGTGGTGCCGGTACCGACGCGGCGGCTGCAGATCGGGCACATCATCCGCACGCGGGATATCGACTGGGTCACGGTGCGCGCTGGCGCGCTGGACCGCAACACTCTGATGGACGAAGCCGACATCTTCGGTCAGAGCGCACGCCGCACATTGATCGAGGGCCGTCCTTTTCGCGTCGGCGATGTGGTGCCGCCGGTCCTGGTGCACAAAAACTCTATGGTGACCATCGTTCTGTCCACGGACACCATGGAGCTGACCGCCCAGGGCAAGGCGCTTGAGGAAGGCGCGGAAGGCGACGTCATCCGGGTGGAAAACACCCAGAGCCGACGGACCATCGAAGCGACCATCACCGGCATCAACCGCGTCAACGTCGGTTCGATCGAACACCTGGTGATGCGGTAGGAGCGCGATGATGGACAATCAAATGACACACGCGCTGAGGACAACGATTGTGGCAGCCGTTCTCTCCACGGCCCTGACCGGCTGCAACCTGTTTCAGCGGATGGCCGATGTGGGCTCGGAACCTCAGCTCACGTCGATCGAGAACCCGACACACGACCCAAACTATCGGACTGTGAGCATGCCGATGCCGACGCCCGAAAGGCCGGCGACAATGGCGAACTCGCTGTGGCGGCCCGGCTCGCGCGCGTTCTTCAAGGATCTGCGCGCCAGCGAGATCGGTGACATCGTGACCGTGGTGGTGGATCTGGACGACAAGGCTGAGCTCGACAATGAAACGATCAGGGCTCGCGATACGAGCGAAGATGCCGATGTGACGTCGCTGCTGGGTTACGAAGCCTCGCTGAACGACATCCTGCCGGAAGCCGTCGATCCCCTGGACCTCTTGGATATCGACAGCGACTCCAACTACAAGGGTAACGGCGAGATCGATCGCGAAGAGAAGGTCAAGATCAAGCTGGCGGCCATCGTGACCCAGATCCTGCCCAACGGGAACCTGGTCATCAGCGGGCGTCAGGAAATCCGGGTCAACTACGAGCTGCGCGACATCCGCGTCGCGGGCGTGATTCGGCCGGAAGACATCGATAACAGCAACCAGATCGCCTACGAGAAGATCGCAGAAGCCCGGATTGCCTACGGCGGCCGCGGCGACATCTCCGACGTGCAGCAGCCCCGCTACGGCACGCAGATCGTCGACATCCTGTTCCCGTTCTAGACGGAGACCGAGCACACCAGAGATTCAAGGTTTTGCGCCAGCGCACCCTCCTCTCCTCTCATCTCTCTCTCCCAGTTGGCGCAAATGCGAGGGGCCGGACCAAAAAGGTCCGGCCCCGAATTTTTCGACCGGTCGTTGGCTAACGGAGCGCGTTCGCCCCTGCGATCATCCGCTCAATCGTCGCGCCTGGTGCGCTCCAACCGTTCGTGACGCTCCTGGGCTTCCAGGCTGAGGGTCGCAATGGGCCGCGCTTCCAGGCGCTTGATCGAGATCGGCTCCTCGGTCTCCTCGCAATAGCCATAGGTACCGTCTTCAATTCGCAACAGCGCCTCGTCGATCTTGGTGATCAGCTTGCGTTCGCGATCGCGCGTTCTCAATTCGATGGAGCGGTCCGTCTCGATGCTGGCCCGATCTGCCAGATCGGGTTGGGCCAGATCCTCTTCCTGGAGGCTTTCAAGTGTTTCGTTGGATTCCTGGAGCAGCTCGGTGCGCCAACGCAGCAGCTTTTGGCGGAAGTACTCGCGCTGCAACGGATTCATGAAATCCTCCCTATCGCTTGGCCGGTAATCTGGCGGCAGCAAGGTCGGAGAGACGTCACCATTCCGCTTTACTGACATGCACAACTCCCTCTTGTCGCACCGGGCCCTCTTAAGTGGTCCAAGGCGCTGAATTTTCGGTCGCGCGTATATCGCGACCTCCGTGGCAAAACAATCCCTTTTTGCATGTGGGTTCTTGGCCCCGGCCCCGCCGGCGGCGCTGTTTAGGCGCCATCCCGCTGGTACTTGGCCAGTTCAACCCGCACGCGCAGTTCGATTTCGTCCAGAAGCGTCGAGAGTCTTGAATCGAGGCCCTTTTCCCGCTGCCGGCTGACGAGTTGCATCAGGTTTTCGAGCTGGTGCTGCGGAATCGACCCCAAGAGCAGGCCAAGCCGCAGATCCTCCAGCCGGTCCAGCATTTCCAGCCCCCAAACCTGGGCGCGAGCGCTGCCACCGTCCGTCGAGTCGTCGGCGGCCTGGACCGCGATCAGCGCATCGACGGAGGTCACCGGTCCGGCCCCGGGGGCGGCGTCCGCTTTGGCCTCCGGCGCGACGTCCTTTAGCTCGCGGGCAAACGCTCCGTCAGGGCCGCGAGCGGCCTTGGTGCCTTGCTTTGCCTGGGTTTTGCGGGCCGAACGGGGGCCTTCTACCTTCATGAATACGCAGCCAGCTGTCTCCGGGTCGCCGCCGCCCCCGCCATTGCGGGCCCGGCAGAATCTGCCCGGTGAGTGGAAGAGCTTGCCCTCAGGCTTGGCGGAATTTTCTTACCGATCCTTTAACCACACATTTTCCTTGAAATTTCATACGGTTAGGTATGGGTTACCATGGCATGGGTTTCGCAGGACTCGGCTCGGAGAGAGTCTGATTCAAATCTGGAGGGCTCAAGCAATCATGATCGCGAGCTGGATATTCGATCGATTCAAGCGACGCGCGGGCGCGGGCCTGCTGGCGGCGCTGCTTGCGGTCATGGCGGCGGATCCGGCGGCGGGACAGTCACGAATCAAAGACATCGCGGATTTCGAAGGGGTCAGGGAAAACCTGCTGGTCGGCTACGGCCTCGTCGTCGGTCTGAACGGCACCGGAGATACCCTGTCGTCGGCGACCTTCACCAAGGAAAGCCTGGTTGGCATGCTCGAGCGCCTGGGAATCAACGCCCGGGACGGCTCGCTCAGCACGGAAAACGTCGCCGCGGTGATGGTCACGGCCACCTTGCCGGCGTTCGGCCGGCAGGGCACCCGAATCGACGTTGCGGTTTCCGCGCTGGGCGACGCGGAGAGCCTGCTCGGCGGCACGCTGCTGGTAACGCCGCTCTTGGGCGCGGATGGCGAGGTTTACGCCGTGTCCCAGGGCACGGTCGCCGTCGGGGGCTTTTCGGCCGAGGGGAATGCCCAGTCAGTTGTCAAAGGTGTGCCGACCAGCGGCCGGATTGCCAACGGCGGCATCATCGAGCGCGAGATCCCATTCACCATGGAGCAGATGGACCGGATGATGATCTCGCTGCGCAATCCCGATTTCACGACCGCGCGCCGGGTTTCCCGCGCGATCAATGCCTTTGTCGGGCTGCCCACGTCCCGGGTCATGGACCCCGCGACAGTCGAGGTCATCGTGCCGCCGACCTACGAGAACGACGTCGTCGAGCTGATGACGGACATCGAGCAGCTTCGCGTCGAGCCGGACACGATCGCCAGGGTCGTTATAGACGAACAGTCGGGCGTGATTGTGATGGGCGAAGACGTGCGCATCAACACGGTCGCCATTGCCCAAGGCAATCTGACCATCCGGATCACCGAGACCGAGCAGGTCTCGCAGCCGCAGCCGTTCTCGAACACAGGCACGACGGAGACCGTCGATCGGACAGAGATCGAAATCGACGAAGACGAAGAACGGCGGCTCGGAATCGTTCGGGGTGGGGTAAGCCTGCAGGAGCTGGTGAACGGTCTCAACGCCCTAGGGGTAGGGCCACGGGACATGATCACCATCCTGCAGGCTATCAAGGCGGCCGGCGCCCTGCAGGCCGAGATCCAGGTGATGTGATGGATCCGACCGTCGATCTTGACGTCATTAACGACCACTTCGTCACCGCCCAGAATCGGGGCGTGAAGTCGGCACGTTCGCCAGAGAAAGCGCGCGCGGCCGCCCAGGACTTCGAGGCCATGCTGATCAGCCAGCTGCTGCAGCCGATGTTCGACAGTCTGCCGACTGACGGGCCTTTCGGCGGCGGCCAGGCCGAGCGGATCTACCGGTCCTTGATGGTTCAGGAATTCGGCAAATCGCTGGCCCAGAACGGCGGGCTCGGCATGGCCGACGCGGTCTATCGTGAAATTTTGCAGATCCAGGAGGGTCAAGACCAATGACTCCCACTGAGCGCGCGCACCAGTTGATCGAGCTGGTCAATGACCTGGTCAACGTCATGGAGCGCGAGAACGAACTGTTGAAGACGCCGCGGCCCGGTGGCCTGGACGTTGTCGTCAAGGAAAAGCTTGCCTTGGTGTCTCTCTACGAGGGTCATCTCAAGGAAGTCGCAAAGGACCCGGACTTCAAGGAATCCCTGGAACCCAGCTTGCGGGAGGCGCTTCGGGCGATTGCGGTCCGCTTCAACGCGGCCCGTGAGGCGAATGAGGTGCGGCTCAAGTCGGCGATCGAAACCAGCCACAAAGTGATCGACGCCGTCGCCGCCGCGGCCCAGACGCTGAATCCCAAAGCCAGCGGCTACGGCGCCGCAGGCAGTGCGAAAGAGGCGCAGGCCAACATCCCTCTTGCCATCGATCGCGAGCTTTAGGAACGAGGCGCTCCGATGACGCTCTACCCTGCCCTGCTGAATTCCATGACCGCGCTGAAGGCCATCGGCACGGGGATCCGGGTTACGTCGGATAACGTCGCGAATGCGAACAACGAAGAATACAACAAGCGGATCACCAAGTATCAGAACTATGTCTTCGGCGGCGTTCAGGTCGCCGATATCGAACGCGTGGCGAACGAGGGCCTGAACAAGGACCTGCGCAACGCCATCGCGCTGGCGGCGCGGGACGAGACGGCGGCGGGTTACTACACCCAGCTTGAGGAAATCACCGGCGTCATCAGCAACAACCCGGCCCTGACCGAAAAGGTCGAAGCGTTCGTTAGCGCCTACAAGGCTTTCGAGGCGGCGCCGGAAAGCGGCGCAGCCGAGCGTGAGGTTGTGCTGGCGGGACAGTCGCTGGTCAGCGAGCTGCATCGCGTTTCCAACGGCATCGAGCAGATCGACCGTAGCGTCAAGGACGACACCATCCTTTCGGTTACCGAACTGAATACCCTGCTCACGGAAATCGATGCGCTCAATGACAAGATCATCCGGGACTCCAACCTGCAGATCCCGACGGCCAACCTGGAAAACATCCGAGACGCCAAGCTGGATGACCTGTCGGAGATCATGGAGATCCGGACGTTCAAGCAGAACGACAACCGGATGACGGTCTATTCGTCGACCGGCCTTGCGCTTGTCGACGCCGTCGCCGAGCAGTTCACCTGGGACGAGACGACCCAAACGCTCACGCGGACCGGATCGACGGTGAACGTCGCCGACCAGGTCTCGACCGGACGGCTGCGGGCCCAGCTCGACTTCATCCGCACCGATGCCGCGTCCGTCGCCAGCAGCAACGCCCTGCTGGCGCCGATCGAAAAGCTGCGCAACCAGCTGGACGATTTTGCCCGCCTTTGGGTGGATGTCACGACGGCCCAGACTTTCGGCGAAGCCTATCGTGTCAATCCGGCCCCGCCCTTGTTCGGCGGCGGCGCGCCCTATACCGCCGACTGGGACGAGCTGTTTTTTATTCCGCTGGATCCGGCGAACGACTTGCCCGCGGACGTGGATCGATTCAATATCCAAGTGCGCCCTGCCCTTGTCAGCGGGGCGGACACCGTGCCGCAACAGACCGCCAACGATGTGATCGAACAGCTGGATGCAAGCAGCCGTGCCCTTAGCGCAGGCGCGTTGGTCCTGGCCAGCGAGACCTACAGCGGTATCTCGTCGGGGATCCTCGCCAGGCTGGTGTCGAATGCCGGCGTGGTGGACCAGGACGCCACCCTCGAGATTGCGCTCAGGGACGACCTTCAGATCCGGCTGGACAACGAGGTTCGCGTCGATATCGACGAGGAAATGGCCGTCATCAACATCCTGCAGAACTCCTATGCCGCAAACGCGCGCGTCGTGAACACCGTGAACGAACTCTTCGACGACCTGATGAACACCATCCGCTAGGTCCGGCGATGACGGACTGCGCCACCAAGGAGCTAACGGCCGGCGTCATCGGACTGGGCGTGGGTGAGCGTCACCTGCTCGGTTACGCGCAGATCGAAGGTGTCACCGTCAAGGCGATCTGCGACATCGATCCCGACAAGCTGGACATGGTGGGCGACCGGCTCGACATCGCCGAGCGGCACACCGATGCCCGGCGCCTGCTGGAGGACCCCGACATCGACGTGGTGTCCATCTGTTCCTACGATGATGTCCACGCCGAGCAGGCAGAGATCGCGTTCAAGAACGGCAAGCATGTCATGGTGGAGAAGCCGGTGGCGCTGAACCGGCCGGACGCCGAGCGTGTGCTGAAGGCGTGGTCGGACAGCGGCCGCGCGCTCACTTCCAACCTGATCCTGCGCCAGTCCCCCCGTTTTGCCCGAATTCGCGAGATGGTGCAGTCGGGCGCGTTTGGCGATGTCTTCTACGTCGAGGGTGATTACCTGCACCAGATCCTTTGGAAGGTGCTCGAGGGCTGGCGTGGCAAGCTTGATTTCTATTGCGTCACCTATGGCGGCGGCATTCACCTGATCGACCTCATACGCTGGATCCTCGACGCCGAGATCGGCCAGGTCTGCGGCATGGCCAATAAGGTGCTTACGCGCGACAGCGGGTTTGCCTTCCCCGATACGATGACCAACCTGCTGCACTTCGACAACGACGTGCTCGCCAAGACCACGACGACCTTTGGGCCGCAACGTCCCCAGTTGCACCGTCTCAACGTCTTCGGAAGCCGGCTGACCTTCGAGAACGACGTGCCGGACGGCCGTCTCTATCACGGCGACCAGCCCGACGAGGTCGAGGCGATCAAGGATCCCTATCCGGGTATCGAGAAATTCGACCTGCTGCCCGATTTCATCGACGCCATCAAGCAGGGCCGGGAGCCCGACGTCAGCGCCCGGGATGTCTTCCGGGTGCTGGACGTTTGTCTTGCCTGCTGGGAATCGGTCGAACAGCGCCGCACCGTAGACGTCGCCTATATGATCTGAGGAACCAGGCATGTCATCCTCCCGCACTTCCATTCCTTTCGGCCGCCCGCAGATCGACGATCAAGAGCTGGCAGCCGTGAACCAGGTCCTGGAAAGCGGGATCCTGGTGCATGGCGAAGCCACGCCCGCCTTTGAAGAGCGATTTGCGCAACGGATCGGCGCGCCGCACGCGATCGCGGTGTCCTCCTGTACCGCCGGGATGCACCTGGTTCTGTTCTGTAAGGGCATCGGGCCAGGCGACAAGGTCGCGGTACCGGCCATGACCCACGTGGCGACCGCCCATGTGGTGGAGCTGTGCGGCGCCGAGCCCGTTTTCGTGGATGTGGACCGAGAAAGCGGCAACATGCTGCCCGACGGCCTGGCTGCCGTCGCGGAAGGGCTGAGCGCCGTCCTGGTGGTCCATTACCTCGGCCTGCCGGCCGACATGGACGCGGTCCTGGCTACCGCCGCAAAGCACGGATTTCCGGTGATCGAGGACTGCGCGCTGGCCGTCGACGCCCGTTACGGCGAGCAGAAAGCTGGCACGCTGGGGCTGGCCGGCAGCTTCTCGTTCTACCCGGTCAAACACATGACATCGATCGAAGGCGGCATGGTGACCACCGGCGACGACGAGTTGGCGGCGATGCTGGCGGCGCGTCGTGCCTTCGGCTACGACCGGACCATCGGCGCCCGGACCAAACCCGGCATCTACGATGTCAACGCACTGGGCTTCAACTACCGCATGAGCGAAGTCGAAGCGGCCGTCGGCCTGGCCCAGATCGACAAGCTCGACTATTTCCAGGATGTCCGGGCACGCAATTTCGCAATTCTCAAGGAGCACCTCGACGAGATCGACGAGGTCACTGTGTTCGAACCGGTGCAGGGCAAGGCCAGATCCTCGCACTATTGCCTGAACGCGGTGCTGCCGGAGGACGGCTCGGTGTCGCGCGACAAGGCGGTCGAGCACCTGCGCGAGCAAGGGGTCGGGACCTCGGTCCACTACCCCAGCGCCGTGCCGCTGTTTACCTATTACAAACTAAAATATGGCTACGATTCCGGGCAGTTCCCGGTGGCGGAGTGGCTGGCAGCCCAGACCATCTCCCTACCGGTCGGGCCCCACGTTTCCGAAGAGGACGCCCGCCGCATCGGCATGGCCATGAAGGATGCAATCCTGCACGGCAAGGCGGGGTAGCCGGATCCGGACAATCGGTTGGGGGTACAAACGAGGGTCGCGACAATGAGTCATATCCCTTACGACAGCCTTCGGTCGAAGCTGAGTTCCCAGCGCATCCTTTTGGTAGGCGGCGCCGGTTTCATTGGACACAACCTGGCCATCGAGCTCTCCGAAATGGGCGCCGCGGTCATGGTCGTCGACAATCTGATGATCAACAGCCTGATCGAGAACTCGTTCTCCCGTGAACGGGATCCGGTCCAGCGCCAGGCCTATCAGAACTTCCTGCTGTCCCGGTTCGAACTGATGCGTGAGCGCGGCGTTACCATGCGCAATGCCGACGCCCGGATCATCACCGACCTGGCCCGCTGTTTTGAGGAGTTCGAACCCACCAAGGTCGTGCATCTGGCCGCCATCGCCAGCGCCGTCGATGCTGGCAAGGATCCGGGTATCGCCTTCGACCTTCAGCTCGTTACCCTGCGCAATACCCTGGAGTTGACGCGCCTGCATCAGGACAAGGTCAACCAGGTCATGTTCATGAGCTCCAGCACGGTCTACGGCGACTTCCGCGAGCCGGAAGTCGACGAATCCAGCATGCTGCGGCCCGAGGGGATCTACGCCAACGCCAAGTTCATGGGCGAGCGTCTGGTCCGCACCTATCGCAAGCAGTTCGGGGTCGGCACCACGGTAATCCGCCCATCGGCACTCTACGGTGAACGCTGCATCAGCCGGCGGGTAAGCCAGAAGTTTATCGAAAACGCCCTCACCGGTCGTCCTCTGCTGCTGGAAGGCGGCGGCGACGGCCGACTGGACTTCACCTACATTCCCGATCTCGTTCAGGGACAGGTACGCGCGCTGGCGCTGCACGAGACGCCCGACGACTCCAGCACATTCAACCTCACCTTCGGCAAAGCCCGGACGATCCGCGAGCTCGCCGGCATCGTGCACGACCTGCTGCCGAAAGCGCGGCTCGAGGAGCGCCCCCGGGCTGTCGAGAAGCCGATCCGCGGCACCCTGTCCACCAAGCGCGCCCAAAGCGTCCTGGGCTTCGAGCCCCGATGGCACGTGAAGGACGGCTATCGCCGATACTGCGAATGGTACATCAACGAGTGGGACCGGGCGCAGCACGGCATCATGGGGACCGAAATCCGCATCACCGAGCCGGCATGAACAAGGCCGGCAAAGGCGGTCTGGTCGTCGTCAGCCGGTTCGATTCGAACCGGCTGATGGGTAAGGCCCTGCTCGACCTGGGTGGCAAACCGCTGCTCGCCCGGACGTTCGAGCGCCTTGCTCGTTGCCGCTGGCTGACAGACTGCGTGCTGGCGACCTCGGATCGCGAAGTCGACGACCCGATCGCGACATTCGCGGCCTTCCAGGGCATCCCAGTCTATCGCGGCAGCGCCCGGGACGTGGCCGGCCGCTGTCACGCCGCCGCTACGTTGTGCGGCTTCGACTGGTTCGTGCGCATTTGCGGGGACAGCCCCTTCATCGACCCCGCGGTCGTCGACCAGGTGGTCGAGACGTTTCAGTCGGACCGGCCGGACATCGCCACCAACGTGCATCCGCGCACCTTCCCGGTCGGCTGTAGCGCCGAAGCGGTCGATACGACCGCCATGGCGCGACTGCTTCAGGAAACCGTCGATCTCGGCTTGAGAGAGCACGTGACCGCGTGGTTCTATCAGAACGACAAGACCGTGCGTGTGGTCAACGTCGCTGCACCTGACGACCGCTATCGGGGCAGCCACATAGCCGTCGACTGGCCAAAGGACCTGGAAATGGCGCGCTGGATCGTGTCGCGTCTGGCGAGCCCGTCCGAGGCGACGCTTGACGAGATCGTCGCCCTGGAACGTCAGTGGCGCATGGAGAACGAGCTGGAAGCCGTTGAAGCTGGATAAGAAAGACCCGCCGCGCACCTTCGAGGTCAAGGGCGTCCGCCTGAGCCATTCCGCCGATATTCTGCTGGAGCCGGACGAGCTGGTGACGTTCACGACGCCGTCGGGCGCCGAGTACGATGTTGCCCGCAAGGATTGGGGATTCTATGCGACACCGTCGGTCAATAGGCGACTTACCGAGTTCGGCTTGCGCGCGGCGCTGGCGGAAAACACGGAGACGGGTGCGCGCTATGTCCTGATCGTCGAGCGAGGCAAGGAATCAGCATTCCAGCGTTATTTGACGGACCAGTCGATGCAACTGAAGGCGTGGCTTGACGATTCTGATGGCAGCGCCGTCACCGACTGAGGGCGTGGCCGGAGCGACTTAGGACCTGTAGCGGCCGGTACGTTCCAGCTCCTCTACCAACGCAGGAATCCGCCCGGCACGGCGGTCGATCTCCAGAGGATCGACTTGGAGCAGCTCATCCTTCTTGTTGGTTGCGCCGGAGAAGTGCTCTGCATAAGCGCCTTCATCCAAGTCCTGAATTCCTGTTAACTTCTTGATTTTAATAAGCATATCTGGATCCGCGGCAAACAGATCTTCGGATTTCGCGGCGAGGAAGCGATCGTCCGGCAGGCCCGCGGCCAAGGCGTGTGCAAAACGCCGTGTCAAGACCAGATACCAGGCGATCCGTTGCTCGATAGCCAGGCTACCGTCTTCCGCACAGCTGAAACGACCCTCCGGCATCCCCTCCTCATAGCGAAGGGGCATGAGTTGCGCGTTCTGCCACTGGTTCTTGCCAAATAGCGATCGAAAAACCTTGGTATCGTCACGAAACAGACGGATAAAACGCGAACTGTCGAACAGCTCGGCAAGCAGAGGCGCAAAAATCGAGTCCCAATGCGCCATGATAATGGGAACGCGGCCAAATCGGTACGCGTACATGATCTCCGCGGTGCGGGTCTCCAAAAATAACCGCAACAAAGGTACCAGGGCATCGGGATCGAGCTGCCCCGCGAGCAGGCGATACAGCACATGGTTGCGGTCTACGGGACTGACAGTGAATTGGGCCGAGTGGTACGGCAGGACGCTTCCCGACTTTCGAAGCAGATAGTACAGCGCCCGTGTCCCGCAGCGGCCGGTGGAGACCACTTGGATCGGGTCGCCCGCATCGGGCGCGAACCGCCGTCTCACCGCCGCAATATTGTCCAACTGGATCCTGAAGGCGCCCGCGGCCTTGTACTCCGCCACCATTGACCGGAGCGACGCGACCGACTGGTCCAGAGTCTTCTGGCTGATAGGCGGGGTCTCTCCTTGCGCGTCGGCGGGCACGTCCAAGGCTATCCGGGAAAGGCCGCTGCAGATCCTAATTGGTCTGCGAGCGTCCTGGTGCAACTCGGCTTCCGGCCTATCCTCCAGCACATCGAGGTCGGCGGTGATGTCGAAATACCGTGCGCGTTGATACAACACGTAAACTGGCATCTGTGCCCGTAGCTGGAATGCTCCCGCTTCCGGGACGACATCGGCGGCGTAACCACCGGTCTGCAGGACTGCCATGCTGCGCCAGTGCATGGCGACGATGTCGTTGTTGCTCACGTCGGCCGCATATGCCAACGACATCGTGGCGGCACCGGCCTTCAAATCCCCAGCTTGCATCATTCCGAGCGCGGCCAGCGCGGCCAGGGCCGGAGGCGGCTTCGCGTTCGCGATATCGCCTGCGTAACGGGCCAGTCGACCGATATTGCCGGTATAGGTCAGTGCGACAATTATCGAGTCTACGAACGAACGGTCGTGTGCGATCGCTTGGTCGTTCTTCAAAAGCATCTGGGCGACACGATCGAGTCTGCCGTTCTGCGCATAGGCTTTGATGAGGCCGTAGAATGCGGCCTGAAAGACGTCAGGGTGTATATTCTCGCGCGGCGTGCTCAGCACCACCGACAAGCTGCGCTCAGCCGGTATGCCCAACCCCAATTGCAGGCATGTATCCGCATATCTGACCAGGATTTCCGCATTGTTGGGCAGATGAGTCAGCGCCGACTTGTAGGCTTGAGTGGCCGCCGTGTAGTCGCCGGAAGCAACGGCCTTGTCACCGTTCCGAACGCACTCCCGCGCCGCCTGCAGAGCGTTCTCAGCGAGGTCCGTCGCACCTGTCACAAACACCGCCCGGAGAAGAAATCTCCATGATCCACGGTGAGAGGTATGGCGCTAGAGGTGTCCATGTTCTTCGAGCTTATCGAGGATTTGCGGAATACGGGCCGATCGCCTGTCCAGATCCTCCGGCCTGAAGTCAGCGCGCTCCTCCTTGGTATTACGCGGGGTGGAGAAGTGGGTCTTGAAAGACTTGTAGTTGTCAGGCGCTAGGGGGACCACGCCGCAAAGCGCGTCGAGCGTTTCCGGCTCGGCGGCAAACAAAGTTTCCGACTTCAGTGCAAGCCAGCGCTCAGGCTCCAGGCCCGCCGCAATCGCCTGAGCCAAGCATGATGTGACATGAAGATACCAGGCGACGCATTCCTCGATTTCCAGGTTTTCGTCGGTCTGGGCGACAAACCGACCGCCCGAGAAGGTCGGGTCGAAGCGCATCGGCATAAGCTGCGCCCATTGCCATTGGTTCTTGCCGTAAATCGACCGAAACACGGCAGAAGGGTCCCGTGTGAGGTGTATGAACCGGGAACTCGGAAACAGTTCCGCAATCACGGGGGCAAATATCGAATCCCAATGGCCGATAAACACGGGTGTAAGGTTGTGACGGTACGCCCACATCAGGTCCGCAGTTCGGTTTTGCAGATACTGACGCACCAGTTCAAACAGCGAATCCCGGTCCAGTGCGCTGGTCAACAGTCGATAAAGCAGATGATTGCGATCGCAAGCGAGCAATCCCAATTCGAAGGAGTGGAGAGGCGCCAAGTTGTCATGTTTGGAACAGTACTGAAAAAAGGCCCGGGTGCCACACCGACCAGACGAGACTACCTGCACGGGATCCGCCGCATCTGGCGCATAGGCGTCTCGCATCGCCCCAATGTTCGTCAATTGGGCGTTGAATGCGCCGTCCGCCTTCCACTCCGCCACGGCGCGGCGCAATCGCGCAACGGATCCCACAAGTGTCTGAGGATCGATAGCAGGCGTGTCCGCAATCTCACCAGCCGCAGCCATTCGTTCGGGCTTGAATTCGAAACGTGACAGACCGGTCAGTGCCGGATCCATTGCGGTTCTTTCGTGCACAATATCGATTTCAGGCTTCTTTTCGAACACCCCGAACCGCTCGGTCATATCGTAATAGCGGGCCAGCTGGTAATGTGCGTATACAGGCGCTTCCGCAAGGCAGTTGGCGCGTTGGCATTGGCGGAAGGCAGACTCGGTGTCGTCTCCATAGCCGCATTCCGCAACCGCGCGAACGAAATGCTTTATCGTGCCGCCATGGTCCGGCGTGATCTGAACCATTGATTTCAACATCCCGAAGCCCTGCTCCTGCTTGCCGCATTTAGCCAGGGCGGACGCGATCAGATCCATTCTTCCGTGCAGACGGTTGCCCGAGAGGATCTTCGACGCCACTGCCGGAACATCGTCGAAATTGCCGGTATAGATCAGTGACAAGGCACCAAGATCGAGCAGCGCAGGCCGGTCTTCCATCGAAGCAAGGTTCTGAACCAATAGACCCGCAACCTTGTGATGTTCCCCGGTTGCGAAGAACGCGTAGATTATGCCTGCAATCGCGCTGCGATAGATCGCGACCGGCATCTGGTCACTTGGCATACGAATGACCGTTGCGAGGTCATCTCGCGCACCTTGCGAATGGCCGAGTTGCAGCCGGGTATAGCCGCGTTTGACCAGCAACTCCGGATGTTCTGGAATGTGGGAAAGCGCCAGGCCGAGCAATTCTTCGGCGGACTTGAAGTCACCCTTGTCGTATGCCTTTTCGGCCCCTTTGTAGGCCTCCATGGCAAGCGCAACGCTGTTCCCAGTATCGGGCCGATCTGCCTGAGTTGTGGTCGTCATGCCTGAATCCGCCATATGCCGTAGCAGCTAGTTGATATGTTGACGGGCATTGGCTCGGCGTCACGGCCCCCGACTCGTCACCCGAGTAGCGCAAGAATGCTCGTTCAAATGGGTTTATGAAGCGTTAAGGCCTGGGGTCTGGATGCCAGTGAAAGGTCCGCTGACGGTCGACCGGCGTGAGGCCGAAGCGTTCATAGAGGCGGATCGATCCGGCATTGGCGGCCTGCGTTCCGACGTGCAGACGTGCCGCGCGGTCTTGGTAGTGGACAAGGGCGGCCTGTATCAATTGGCCGCCGATCCCCTGCCCCTGGACCGCCGGGCTGACAGCAATCAGGTCGATCACGGCCAGATCATCACTCAGCAGGCAGGCGTTGAAGCCGCAGACCGTTCCACCCTGTTCGGCCACGAAAACGGTGTCGGCGCGGCTCAGGATGTTGTTTTCAATCCATTGCGCCTTGATCCGGGACGCAATCGCCTCGTCAATGGCCTTGTCGGCGTGGAACCGGTCGAACAGAAAAGCCTGGGACGCGATGGCACGGCATTCGGGCACGTCCTCGGGGCCGGCCACGCGGACCTGGCGCGGCATCTCGCCGTCCTTTGGGATTGGCCCTTCAAAAGTGACCAGCGTCTCGACCTCGACGAAACCCTCCGCTTCGAGCACGCTGCAATCCGGCAGATCGGCCGGAAGTCGGCAGCTGCAGAGCACCACGCCGGCCTCTAGGCCCGCGGAGACCACGGCGTCGCAGTCCCGGGCGTTGATCGGCCCATCGACGCTGAGCCGCCAGACCGGGGCTCCGAAGATACTGCTTTCGAAAGGTTGCGGGTTCGCCCGAAGGGCGCCGAACGCCAGCGGCCTGCTCATGGCTGACACAGAAACGCCCGCAGCGTGTATTTGCCACTGGGCTCGATGACCCGTTCGATCAGATCGGTACGATAGCCCGCCCGATGACAGAGCAGCGCCAGCGATGCCATCGAGAAGGCCGCGTAGTGTTCAACAAAGAACTCCTCGCGCTCCGGGCCGGCCGCAATGGCGGCCTCCCCGTCGGGCACCTCCACATAGACCCAGCCGCCGGGGACCAGGAACGCCCGGGCACGGTCCAGCATGCCCACCATGTCCTCCACGTGCTCGAGCACCTTGTTCAGGGTCACGAGCCCGTACTGTCGGTCTGCCGCGACGCTCATGAAATCGCCTGTCAAAACGTCCACGCCGGCGGCATCCTCGGCGTGCCGGGTCGCCCTTGGGTCGGGGTCCAGCGCTGTGCAGGACCAGCCGGCGCCCTGCATGGCGGCTGGGAAGACGGCAAGGCCGGATCCGACATCCAGGACCGTTCGCGGCGCCGAACCGCCCGACGCCCGCCAGAAGGCTTCGATACGGGCAACCCGCTGCCGGTTGTCCGACCGGTCCGGCGGCAGCCCCATGATACGTTCGAAAACCGGAAGGATCCCATCGGGATAGGTCCTGTCCCAGTAGCCGGAGTCGTACAGGCTCTCCAGATCCATGGCGTGCAGATTGACGATGTGGCCGGTATCGTCGCTCTGCCAGAGCGAGCGGTGATAATCTGGGATCCCGAAATCGGTTTCTCCCGGCGGCGGTGCGTCGAAGCTCGCCAGGTGGGTCCAGTGGCCGCTGGGGCAGAACAGGCCCGGGCCGGGCTTGTGTTGGACGGTTACGGACACGCGGCCCAGTCCCAGTCGTCGATCAAGAATCCGGGGATCTTCCAGACATTGCCGTCGCGGGTCCAGATTTCCTGGCTCCTGAACTTCTCCGCTGTTTGCCAGAACCAGGTTTCTGGCAGGCCCTGAAACTCGCAAAAGCGCCGCACGTCGCCCAACGGGTTTTGAAAGCCCGTCTGGCGCAGTGTTTCGATCGCATCATTGCGGGACATCATGCCGTAGCGGATCTGGACCGACAGGTTGTCGAAGGCGCGGGTGAAGCCGAATTTATGCCACTTGACCAGATGGTGAAGGGAAATGAAATCGCAGTCGATGTCGGCGAAGTCCCAGGCGCCGGTCTTGCGCTCAGCTTCGGCAAAGGAAAAGCCACGACCCTCAGCGATTTTGGCGTTCTCGAACGAGTTCCATTTGAAGAAGGCGCCGAGAAAGATCGATCGCACCTCGAAATCCGGATCTTCCGGAAACTGATACGCCGCGAGGTCAGAATCGGTAAGCCCTTCAGCGCCCACCCAGTCCGCCGCCCGGGTCGATTGAAGGCAACCATGCTTGGCGAGCCAGGCGGCATCGAGCCGGGTGGCGAGCCGCTCCGCTTCGTTGCCGCCGTACTCCAGTTGGGCGTTTTCGCCCCAGATGATCAGCGGAATACGCATCTGAACCGCCAACCGGATCGGGATGGCGAACAGTGCCATGTGCATGGGCAAACCGGTGGCGCCCAGGCGCTCGTAAGCCGCCTTCATGAAGCGGCGCTCCACGTCCGGGTTGATGGCGAAGTCGATATGGTCAATGCCCAGGCGCTCGATCATGGCGTCCACGTTGCGCTGGCCGATCTCCGTTCGCGCCGGCGTGCGCCAGGTCACGCCGAGGACGTTGAGGCCATGGTCCTGGGCTTTGATGATCTGATACCAGCTATCTTTGCCGCCACTGACGGGCACGATACAGTCGTAACCGTCACCCCGTCCCAGGGCCCATTCCACCACTTCTTCGAACGCGGCGGCCCGGGCAAGCCAGTCGATCTTGTGCTCCTTGTCGTCATGTCCCTGGCAGGCGGAGCAGAGGCCCGACTTATCCAGCGTGATGCCGGGCCGGGTATCCGGGAGGATACAGCGTCGGCAATACTTCACGGCTGAAAGGCCCGCTGGGTTTCGAGGAAGGTTTTCGCAGACACCGCGTAGAACAGGAACTTGCTCTCGCTGTTTAGCGCGATTTCGGACTCCAGAAGCGCGGCGAACCGGTCGCGTCTGACGACCTCAAAAAACGGACTGTCGGACAGCAGAGCCGCGCGAACGTCCGGATCCGTGAAATCCACGAAACTGGTGATCGGCGCATTGATGCCCTGTTTGCGAGGATTCCGCAGGATGTCTTCCGGCGCCAGCCCCTCGCCCGTCGCCCGCAACAGGAACTTCGGCAGACCGTCTTGAATCAGGTGCTCGGACGGAACCGTAAACAGAAACTCCGCCAGCCGCCGGTCCAGGTACGGCGCCCGGTTCTCGACCGAGAAGTACATCGCGTTCATGTCATCGTCGTGCAGCATGGGCGGCACGGTTTCCCGCAATACCTCGTTCAGCATGCGGTTGCGTAGCGGCGCGTCGCAGTAGTCGTCCTCGTCGAAGCCTTCGTCGAAATCTTTGGTCAAATAGCCGGCGAACTCGTCGGCCCTCAGAAAGATGTGGTCGCGCTGTCCGGGATGCTCGACGAAGGCCAGCGGATCCTGCAGGTGCGGATTGCGCACCCAGCGGCCATAGGACTCACGCCAGTCCGCGACCAGCTGGTCGAAATTCCGGGTCCCGTTCAGCGCGCGCATCTCCGCCAGCCAGAACAGGTAGTGATCGTAGTAACCGGTAAACAGCTCGTCCGCACCGGTGCCGCCCAGCGAAACCTTGAGACCGGCCTCGTGGATCGCTTCGGAGACCAGGGTGTGCAGATAGTAGGAGATCGCCACGACCGGGGCGTCGAAATAGTCGATCATCGATCGCAGTCGATCCAGGAACCCCGTCTGGGGTATCCGGACAAGCTCGTGCGGCAGACCGTGATAATCTATTGTTTTCAATATGTTACCGGTCTCGTCGTAGCGCGGATCGTCCTCGACGACCGAGAAGCTGGTGGTATCGATACCGAGTCTCTTGGCGGCGACGCCGCAGATGACGTTGGAGTCGATCCCTCCGCTCAGCCGCACCGCCACCGGCACGTCTGCGCGCAGACGCAGTTCCACCGCCCGGAAGACGCGCTCGCGCGCTCCGGCCAGCGCATCCTCGCGCGACATCGGCTGCGGATCGTAGCGTAACTGCCAGTACGGCCGGGGCACCGGCGCCGACGGTTCGGTCAAAACGGCGTTGGAAGCGGACGGCAGTTCATAAACGCCATCGAAGAAAGTCTGCGGTTTTTTGTAAAGGGCCTTGTAGCCGTTCACCATATAGCGCCGGATCTGAGCCATGTTGACGTCCGGCTTCGCGCCGCGCAGAACGCTCAGAAACTTCACTTCGGATCCGAAATAGACTGCGCCGTCCACCGTCCAGACGAACAACGGCTTCTCGCCGAAACGATCCCGGCTCAACAGCAGCGAATCCGCCTTGGAGTCGTAGAGAGCGAAGGCCCACATGCCCTCGAACCGGTCCACGCAGTCAGCCCCCCAGGCCCGGTAGGCCTGCACGATCACCTCGGTGTCGCCACTGGTCCGGAAACGATGACCCAGGGATTCCAGTTCGGCCCGCAGCTCGATGTAGTTGTATATCTCGCCGTTGAAAACCAGCACGCACCCGTCTGCCTCGAACGGCTGACGGGACCGATCATCCAGGTCGACGATGGCGAGACGGGAATGCAGCAGTGTCAGGCTGTGGCCGCGCAGCGAGCCTCGGTAGATGCCCTCGCCGTCCGGGCCCCGGCGCCGCATGACCGCCAGCGCACGCTGCAGGCGGCCCTCGTCGATCGGACCAGTGGTGATGGCGCCGGCAATTCCACACATCAGATGCCTTGCCGTTCGCTCAACATCTGCCGGCGAATGAGCGTGCCAGCCGAAACCGGCTCCATCAGGGTCTTACCAACCGCGTGGCCGACGTCGCCGCACGCGATCTCGGTTCCCGGCCGCGCAAAGGCGAGGTCCTCCAGGCGCAGGATTGTCCCCGCAGGAATGTCCCGCGCCGCCGTCACACCCTTGCGGATGGCCGCGATGGTTTCCTGTTCGCAGGGCTGCGGCGCCTTCCCGAAAACGCCGCGGGCGGCTGCGATCTGGGGAAGCGTTTCCACCAGATAGCAAAGGTCATTCGGATCGGCCGACAGGGTGTGGTCCCGGAAGCTTCGTCCTTCCTTGCGGTCCGTGAAGTGGACCTCTACTAGATTCGCCCCGAGCGCGACCGCCGCGATGACCGCCTCGGCGCCCATTACGTGGTTCGAATAGCCTACCCGCACGGGCCGATACCGGTCGGCCAGATAAGGAATCGAGCGCAGGTTGGCCTGATCGATCGGGGTCGGATAGGCCGAGACGCAGTGCAGCAGGATCAGTCGTTCGGACATGGCTGTCTCGCCGACGGTATCGCGCACCCAGTCCACGGCCTGGTCGATCTCTGCTTCGTTCGCCGCGCCGGTCGACAGGATTACCACCCGTCCGGTGCCGGCCGCCGCCCTGACAACCGGTTCAAACGTAACGTCGCCGCTGGCGATCTTGATGGCGGGGCCAAGCTCGGCCAGCAACGGCACCACGTCCTCGCTGATAGCGCTCGAGAAGAAACCGACGCCCAGATCGGCCGCGTGCACCGAAAGTGACCGGATATCGGCCTCGCTCAAACAGAAGCGCCGAACCCGCTCCAGCCGGTCGGGGTCGTCTGCGGAAACGAACCGTTCCGGACTGTAGGTCTGAAACTTGACGGCGTCGGCGCCGGCTTCCTCAGCCAGCTCGATCAGCCGTCGAGCCGCTTCGTAGTCGCCCTCGTGATTGACGCCGATTTCGGCGACGATGACGACGTCTCGGTCGAGATCCTTGCCAAACAGCTTCATAACCGGCCGTCCCTGGTGTTGGCGTCGCGTTCGGCCGCCTCACGCGGCGTCGATCAAGTCCGTCATGAACGCCGTGGCGTTCTTCTCTATCTCTCCGACCATGTCCCGGTATTCCTCGCACACGACGTCCTTGAATGCCGCGCGCTCGTCCTCCGGAACCCGACGAAGCGTCTGCCAGAGAAACTGGAACCCGATCATGATGCTGCCGATATTCATCTGATAAAGCGCTCGAAAGATCTTGTGATCGTCCCGCGTTGGAATCAGGCTGACAATCGTGTCGTACAGGCCATAGATGTCCGTGACGTCCGTTCTGAAATCTTCGATCGCCTTGCGCAGACAGCCGTACCACTCCTCGGATTGCGTGCGCAGGTCGTCGATTTCGTCCGCCTCCGTGCGAATGCCGCGTTCCAGGGTCTTCAACTCCAGGATGGAACGTTCAAGCACCGCTTCCTTGTTCTCGGGCGTCGAATTGATTTCAACCTTGCCAGGCAGCTTCGCGATCGAGCCCGGGATGAAGGCGCCGTCGCTGCAGTTGTAGACCTTCGAGTCCGGATAGGCGGGCAGCAGCATCGTGAAGAAGGTGCGGCTGAGTAGAAAGGAGTGGTTTGTCCAAACCTCTCCACCAAGGTTGCCGGGCACCCGCAGCGGGAATTTGGTCTGCGCCAGATGCTCCGGATGATCCTTCAGAAAGGTCTTGTCGGTGAAATAGATGCTTTTCTGCGAATGGTGCCTGTCTTGCTGACGCGCGCCCAGGTCCGTTCCGAACATATAGATTTCCCGAAACCCGAGGCCGAGCGCCAGCCGGCACCCGGTATTGGTCACCGTGGTAGTGGCCAGCACCACCTCCTCGTCATTGTCGGCAAAGAACTGGGTCGAGCAGGTCGTATCCCTGAAGAAAAAGATGCACCGGTCGAACAGTTCTGGCACGTCCGGATGGACGGTGGTCGACGCGAACAGCGTCACACCGCTCAGGTCATGGTTCTTGGCGATTGAGCGAAGAATGTCGCGCGGCCCCGGCGTGTTCTCCAGCTCCGCGTGGAAGTCCGGTCGGACACCGTTGCGCAGCAGCACTTCCAGCGCCGTACCGCAGGAGATGATCACGACCTTGTCTGCGGACGCCTTGATCACGTCCATGGCCTCGTCCGCCGACGGGCCGGATCCCACCACGAAAACCGGGCATTCCTTGACCAGTCGCGGCCGATCCGTGAACAGAAGCGACTCGTGCTGGTTCAAGTTCGTAAAGCAATTGGTGAACATGGTGCGCTCGTCCTCGTAGAAGCCAGGGCTGGCCCCGAGAACCGGCGTCTTTTCGCGGAACAGGTCGTCAGTCCGCTCGACAAAGAACGAGGTGTAGTGCTTCAGGAGATATGAGCCGTCCAGAAGCCCGAACTGCTGCTTGCGCAGCGTGCTGTAGAGCAGATTAGCGACCGTGTCAGGCTCGTTCCCCAAGAGAACGATCAACTCGCCTTTGCGGGCATGCAGCTCCTCGAACCATCGCGTCCAGTCCTGGAAGAACAAAGAGTGATAAAGGAACTCGTCATACTGCTCCAGCAGGACCAACGTCCGGAAATCGAGTTCGTCGATCAAACGGTCGATGTGAAAACCTAGCCCAATTCCGAAAACGATCAGATAGCCGCCTCCGGCATCTGGTTCCTTGGGCAGCTTCCCGTATCGCACGCCACTGCGTTTGAATGACTGCGCGATCATCTGTTCGGTCATCAACTCCTGCTTGGCCGGGTCTGTGATATCGGCCATTTTGAACCGCACCGGGCTCTCCAGATACTTGTCCAGTTGCGCCTCGGCATAGCTCTCCGCGTCGCCCTCATAGAACAGGACATGGCCAAGGTCGATGTTCAGGTTTCCGTCCTTTCTGTTGCCGGTCACCCTGGAAACGGAACCGCGCTCGTGCACGGTCTGCAGCAGTTGGTGATACGGCGGCAGATACTCCTCGAACGCGCGCATGTTCTTCTCGAAGAGCTTCTGCTGCTCCCCGTCGACCTCATCGGTCGATTCGGGCGGCACGAAAAACTGATCCATCACGTATGCCTCCGGTAGAACGCGATGAGAGCATCGCTTAGCGCCAGCAGCCGAGACCTCGGCGACAACCGTTCGATGCGGCCGGCGGTCGCATCGGCCATGACAGCCGCGCAACTCCGACGCGCTTCAGCGTCGTTTGCTAGCTCGATCGCCTGCGCCACATACTTCTCCTCGCTGTCGGCGATCAGCTTGTGCAGCCCGAGTTGCCCCATGACACCGGTCATGGCGCGGGACGCCGGATCGTCGCCCGCCAGGCCGAGAATCGGCAGGCCGACATTGATCCCGTCCCAAACATGATTTAGCGATGGCATAGGAAACGGCTCTAACAGGACGTCCAACGATCGGCAGTAAGTCCGAACATCCGTTTCCAGATCCTTGGTCGGCTTCATGATTTCGATGCGGTCCCCAAGCCCCTGAGCCTCGAATGCCCGACGCAGATCGTTGGCAATATCGACACCACCGAGCCAGCTTGGATTGAGCAGCAGCGTTGAGGACTCGACCCTCAGCAGGATCTCACCCCAGACGCCCAGAACTGTCTGATTTATTTGGGCCCGACTGGCGGCCGTTCCGAATATGGTGGGATGGTCAGCCAGATGGTCCCGAACAAAGCCGTCGCCACGGATCTCTGGGACAGGAAACAGACCACCGTCCACTCGGATCGCGTTTTCCACCGTTTCATCGTAGGTGAAGGCGTCGCCGAGCACGCCGTCGAAACCTTGAGCCTCGGCGGCTTCCGGCAATCCCAGGAAACGGACGGCGCATGCCGCAGGACGCATGGTGAAGAGCTGTGGCCTGCCGTATTCGCGGTGCCCGTCCATGTCGACAAGCACGTCGATGGCGTCATTGCGGATGATCGTCGCCAGGGTCTCGTCGTCGATCTCCTGAACGTCGAGCCAGCGTTGCACGGCGCCCTGCACCCCGCGGGTCAGGACGTCGTTGTAAGGATTGTTGCTGTAACAATAGATGTCCACGCTGGAGCCGCCGCTGCTCTGAAGCATCGTCCAGAACAGATCGAGCTCTGTTCCGGCGCGGAATCGGCTGGACACGACCCCCAGGCGCATTTTGCGCGGCGCCACGTCGCCGGAGCGGTCGACAGGGGGTAGCGGTTCAAACGAGAACACTTCGGCCCAGGCCTTTTCCGCGTCGGCGAGCGATTGGACGTCGAAGGCCGGATCAAAGCGACGGTCGTGGATCATGGTGGAGTAGAGATCGGCACGGGTCTCGGCCTTTTGAACCGCCGACACGTGCAACGTCCGGGCCTCCTCGAAGGCGCCCAACTGCGTCAGGTTCAGGGCCATGGCCGACATGTCGTCGACCTCGTCTGGGCACAGCGACGCCAGTGCCTCGAAGGCCACTTGCGCCTCGTGTGGCCGGAACGCAAAACGCAGGGCACGCGCCAGGCCGCGCCAGGCATCGACTTCCTTGCTGTTGATCTCGACGGCCTTGCGGAAGGACTCCGCGGCATCGATGAACCGCCCTTGGGTGGCCAGGGCGTTACCGACCGTCACCAGGGGCGATTTTTCGATGGCGGTGAAATGGGTCTGAAAATCTCCCAGCCATTCGGGCAGCAGGCCAGGGAACTCTTCGTTCGGTGGCAGGGCCGTCGACAGCTTGCCGTGGAACAGGCTCTCCTGCAGATTGCCCACCATCGCATAGACGATTGCCAACGCATCGCAATGCTCGCGGCAGTTCGGGTCGAGCTCGTGTGCGGCTTTGAACAGGTCGATGGCCCGTCCTGGCTCGCTCAGTCGGATCGCAACCAGTCCCATGACGTGAAGCGCCACCGGGTGTCTGGGCTCGATCTCCAGCACCTCGCTCAGCAGCTCGATGGACGCCGTGAAGTCCTCGTCGACGATCGCCTGCAGCGCCGCGGCGACATTGGCTTTCGCTTTGTTCAGATCTTCCGACATCGTGCCCGAAGCGTTCGATTGCTCCGATGGTTGAGGCGGTCGAATATTGGCCGTCACGTCCTGCGGTCCTCCGCAAAATTCCGGTCGCAGTCCAGCAGTATGCTCGAACTGTTCGACCGCGCAGACTTGGCCATTAGCAAGATTGTCTAAAGGTTTTCTTAAGCATAATTACGGCCGTACACTGGAAATGGCACCGGAGAAGTGGATTCGGTGCCCGACGGGTGCCCCGGCGCGCACAAAAGAGAGGTGGGGCCCCGGCAACCGGGACCCCACCGAGCCAGCGACGGCCCTCCTAGGCGGATCTCTACTGCAGCAGGGCCAGAATGGCCTGTTGCTGCTGACCGGCGATCGACAGGGACTGGATG
>Ga0066187_1000104_pt1 | contig 38410 bp, 32 predicted proteins | sample WorMetexBAHAMAS1_FD_58706 | JGI IMG/M metagenome (GOLD analysis project Ga0066187, IMG submission 58706) | Marine gutless worms symbiont microbial communities from Max Planck institute for Marine Microbiology, Germany - Inanidrilus exumae... | ecosystem: Host-associated > Annelida > Digestive...
CGAACGCTCGATGCGCAAGAGATCGGCGCAGATCGAGTTAAATATCGCTCATCTCAGGTTCAAGTCGAACCGCAGATCATTAAACGTCAACAGTTGAATCGAACGATTATTTCATAGAAAAGGTTGAGGATTAGATGGAAAAAGGTCGGGTCACCAATGCTTTACGCGGAATCCGCCGATTTGCAAAATTTGAACGGATTCTGGCTGCCGCTTGCATCCTGAGCCCGGCGTCTTTGATCGTGTTTGGAGACGGACCCATTCGGGACAGCATCAGTGCCTATTACAATATGGAAAAAGGGCAATTTTACTACTTCCCTCTCACCGTTACCGCCATGCTTTTCATTGTCAATGGCGTGGTGAAACAGCAACATGTCTACAACACCATTTTGGGCGGGGCGCTTGCGGGCGCCGTCCTTTTCAACCATAGCGATGCCAAACTGATTCACGGGGCATTTGCCTCCATTTTTTTCGTGGGAAACGCGGTGGTGATCGTCCTGTTTTCCTCAAAAAAGGAGCGGTGGTTCAAAATCTTCCTGGTCGTGGGAATCGGACTGTCCATGATTGGCTGCTTCTTTTTTAAGTGGTTCACCCTGTTCTGGGCAGAATGGCTGTCATTTTCAATCATCGCCCTGCACTACATACTCGAATCTTGGGGTGTCATCGATTAGAAGCTGAACTCATGCATCCCCGGCATATTCAAACTGGCCCAATCGCTTAAATATCTTCGTATGCCGTGAACCCTTTGGGGCGGCCGCCTTTCAGTGCTTCCCCCGGATTGTGGAACTCTTCACTGTCATAGATATGCTTCAGCAGTTTATCCCGTGTGCCCGGATCGGCGAGGTGGGCGATGCCCACCGCCCGTTCCACGATGGAAAGCCCTCCGGGGTTAAAAGCACCGTACTCTGTCACGATGATCACCGGATCCGCCGAGATGGCGGTAGTGGTGATCCCCTCCGGGCATTTATCTAGTACTTTCGGCAATCCTTTGGCGGTGGTGGACTTGAGGGCGATGATGGGAACACCGCCTTCGGAGAGATAGGCGCCTCTCAAGAAATCCGCCTGTCCCCCGACACCGCTGTAGATCCGTCGGGCAAAAAGGGAGTCGGCCCAGATGTTCCCGTGGAGATCAACGCCGATTGCGCTGTTGACGGCCACCATCCTGGGCTGGCGGGCGATGTTTTGGATGTTGTTGGTGTAATTGGAGGGCCGGCCCTGGACCGAGCAGTTGGCATGCAGCCACCGATAGCCCTCTTTATCTCCGGCCAGAAAAATGGTGGATGTGGAGGTGTTGTTCAGGGTAAAGCGGTTGGTCACGATCCCCTTATCGATGAGCTTTCTCATGGCATCGGCGAAGAGCTCCGTGTGAATGCCCAAATGCCGGACCCCTTTTTTGATGATGGCATCGGTGACCGCCTCGGGCACCTCGCCGATGCCGTACTGAAGGGTACTGCCGTTTTCAACGTACAAACCGGCGATGATCTCACCGATCCTTCCCGAACGATCGTCGGGCGCCTTTACCGGACTCACCGGCAAATCGTAGTCCGTATCGATGAGCACGTCGATCTGCCGGGCCGGAATGGTCGCTCCCAGTACAAAGGGCATTCGGGCGTTTCGTTCGGCGATGATCCGGCCTCCCTTTTCCTTGACATGGGCAATGGCAGCCGGAACCGCTTCCACGGTGGTGCCGAGACTGAAGTTGCCTCCGTTGTCCGGACCGCTGACCGACAGAAACACCGTGTCGGGCCGGATGTTCTCCTGCAGCTGACGGGGAATGTCGGAAAGGTGCATCACCTGATACTGCGCCCATCCCCGATTCACCGCCTCCCGGGAATGGTGGCTGTTGAAGATCACTCGGTGGGTGACCCGACGGCAGCATTCCCGACCGAACAGGGATTCGATTTCTCCGAGCAACAGCACTCCCAGTAGTTCCACATCATCGATGGCGGTATCGGCCACGAGCTGGTTCAACAGGATCTGGGGTGTGGCGGCGTTTCCGGAACAATAGATACGGCTGCCGGGCGGCAACAGGAAAGGGTTGACGGCGTCTTCCGGTTTTTTAACGATTTTCATCTTACTTCTCTCTATTATCCAGCATCTGAATGCCAGTGGCGACCCATTCAAGCAGATCCGAAACTACGGATATTGTGACAAGATGCAACACAAACACTTAAATGCCCACACCTGCGGCAAATCCCTGGTGGACCGCATCGAAGGCCCTTCCGATCTCGCCGGCATCCCCGGCAATGGCAAACGGAATTCCCTTTTTTTCAAGCAGGCGCCCCAGAGGATTGTGGGGGACGGCACCGGCCGCCATCACGATGGTATCCGCCGTCAAGAGTTCAACGCCCTCCCCTTTTTCGACGGTAAGTCCCCCTTCGGTGATCTCAAGCGCCTTGGCCCCCGTCATCACGGTGATGCCGAAGCGGGAAAGGTCCTGGACCATTCCCCAACGGGTGGAGCGGCCGATATCCTTTCCGATGCGGTCGATCATCTCCACCAACACCACCTCTTTGGTCCCATGGGTGGCCAGGTGCAGCAGCGTCTCCGGGTCTTCCGCCTGGTTGACCATCAGGAACTTGACCGCTTCACCAGAGAGGGTTCCCTTTTCCGCTAGAAACAGGGCGGTTTCCACCCCCACGGCCCCTCCCCCGATCACCACAACCTTGTTGCCGGTGGTCACCCGGTCCTCCAGTACATCCCACGCCTGCACGACATGGGACTGGTCCGCACCGGGGATGGGCGGGGTCAGGGGCACCGCCCCGGTCGCCAGAATGATCCCGTCGGGGGAATTTGCATCAATCAAGGCTTCATCCACTTTCCGGTTGAGTACATACCGCACGCCTTTGGCATCCATCTGTCGCTGCAGATCTTTGGCCAGCGTCAGGAACTCATCCCGGCCGGGGGGGGCCGCCGCCAGGTAAAGCTGTCCGCCCAGGCGGTCGCTTTCTTCAAAAAGCGTCACCGAATGCCCCCGGTCGAAAGCGGCGAGAGCAGCACTCATGCCCGCAGCCCCTCCCCCCACCACCATGACGTTTTTCTGCGTTTTGGCTTTTATAAGCCGGGCCTCCCCCTCATGGCCGGCCCGTGGGTTGCACATACACTCAATGTGCTTCAATTCGAACAGGTGGTCGAAGCATCCCTGGGCACAAGCAATACAATGAACGATCTCATCCTCAAGACCCGTCTCGATCTTCTCCGGCAGGTAGGGATCGGCGATGAGGCTGCGGCCCATGGCCACCATATCGCAGAGTCCGTCTGCGATCATCTCTTTGGCCACAGAAGGATCGTTGATCCGGTGGCTGGCAATCACCGGTACATCCACCGTCTCCCGGATCCCCCTGGCCAGGTATCCGAAAACCCCGCGGGGCACGGCTGAAACGATCTGGGGAACACGGGCCTCGTGCCACCCGACGTTAATGCACAAGGCGTCCACACCGCTTTCAGCAAGGGCTTTGGCCCACTGTTTGAGCTCCTCCCGGCCCTGTCCACCGGGCATGAAGTCGTTTCCGTTCATACGGACGATCAACGGGTAATCCTGCCCCACCGCCTGCCGCACGGCCGTCACCACCTCCAGACCGAAACGCATCCGGTTTTCGAGAGGCCCCCCGTAGGCGTCTTCCCGCAGATTGGTAAGCGGCGATAGAAATTCGCTGATCAGATACCCGGTACCGCTCAATATCTCCACACCGGAGAAACCCGCCGCCCGTGTCCTGGCAGCGGCACTGGCAAAGGAATCCACGATTTGCGGAATCTCTTCGATGGTCAGCTCCCTGGGGGTTTCACGGGTCATTCGGGAAGGGACTGCAGAAGGGGCCACCGGCGTTTTGCCATCCAGGAAAAAGGAAAAATTGTACCGGCCGGCATGGTTGAGTTGAAGCACGGATCTGGAGCCGTTGTCGTTGATTGCCGCCGCCAGCCGGGTCAGTCCGGGAATGAATTCATCCCGGTGGGCGCCGATATTCTGGGAATTGCCGGACAGTTCGTCGACAGTGGCATATCCGGTACAGATCATTCCGGCACCGCCCCTGGCCCTTTCGGCATAAAAGTTGACAATCTGGTCGGTCACTTTGAAGTCGACGCCCATTCCCAGGTGCATGGCCGGCATGTAGATACGGTTTTTGACTGTGAGCCGATTGATGGTAATCGGTTCTAAAACGGGATTCTTCATGGAGTTTCCTTTTGTTGTCATAAGGGGTTCAATGTCATTTATATCCCAAAACGAAAGTGCCCTTAATGATCAGGCAGTAGAACGTATCTCAAAATAAAGATTTTGATTCAATATCAAAGCGGAGCTGAGTTTCAACCCTCCCGCTTACAGCGGGATCTTCGACAGGCATACTGAAATATGTCGAGGACTTGAAGCGAGGCTCCAACGCCGAGATTGGGGCAAAATATTATTTTGTGATGGTTTCCAATGTATCTGGCTGAGAATGGGCCGTCAAGATGGATGATGGTTGGATGCCAGGGCCGGAGCCGGCGGGTGTCCGGCAGCCCGAATGGAAACGATTCTTGACCCTTTTGCTTAGGTCATAGTATGCGTTTTGTTTTTAGATCCGAGGATTCTTAGGGGCCGTGGAGATGGTGAGACCCAAAATGGTTGCAGACGGTAACAAAGGTGATGTGATCATCGATATGAAAAACGTGACCCTAAGGGTGCGGGACCGTTTTCTCCTCCCAGATACCAACTGGAAAATCCATACCGGTGAGCAGTGGGCCGTCGTGGGAAAAAACGGCACCGGCAAGACCTCCCTGGTGCGCGCTATCATCGGAGATATCCCCACCGCAAGGGGCAGCCTCCGCCGATATCTGCCGAAACCCTGGAAAAATGCCTTGGGATATGTCTCATTCGAGTTGCATCGGGAGTCGATCGCCGCCGAAGAGGGTCGTGACGAGGCCCGTTTTTTCAGCGGGGATCCGGGTCGGCAAATGACGGCGGCACAGTTCGTCAAAGAAACGCTGCCGCCGGTTTTTGACAACGGCCACAGCCTATTTGAAGCGGCGGATACCTTGGGCATCCGGGAACTTTTGGGTCGATCCCTCCGTCATCTCTCCACCGGCGAGATGCGCAAGATCCTGATGACCCGGGCATTGGTTAAAAAACCCCGCCTGTTGATTCTCGATGAACCTTTCGACGGACTGGATAGGCCCTCCCGGACCGGTTTAAAACGAATCATCAAGCGCCTGATGGATGCATCGGTTCAGATGATCCTGATCACCCACCGGACGGAGGAGCTCCCCCTCGGAATGACCCATGTGGTGGTATTGGGCAATAGCGGAGTTCGCTACAAAGGACCCATCGACCCCACCCTGACCTTAAGTCCTCCCTCCGGTAGCCCGGGAACCCCGGTATATCCGGTTGGTAGAGGGGAAAAGGCAAACGAAAACGAGGGGCGAAGCACCCGAATCATTCCCGATATCCTGGTGGAGATGAGAAACGTCACTGTGCGATATGGGGAGGTCACGGCGTTAGAAAAACTTAACTGGAAAATGCAGCGGGGTGAAAACTGGGCGATCACGGGCCCCAACGGTTCCGGGAAAACGACCCTGCTGGGGCTTGTTTCCGGTGAACACCCACAGGCATATGCCAACGATATTCGCCTGTTTGGCCGCCGGCGGGGAACCGGAGAGAGTATCTGGGAGATCAAGCGAAATATCGGCATGGTGGGGATGGAGTTCCAGATCCGTTATCGAAAGCCGATCACCTCTTTTGAGGTGGTGCTGTCCGGCTGGTTCGATTCCGTTGGGCTGTACCGAAACGCCACGTCCGACCAGGCCGAGACCGCCCGGAAGAAGATGAAAAGCCTCGGTATCGAAAACCTGGCGGACCGAACGTTTACCCGCCTCTCCCACGGAGAGCAGCGGTTGGTTCTCATCGTAAGGGCACTGGTCAAGTTCCCAATTATCCTCCTCTTGGACGAGCCCTGTCAAGGCCTGGACGGGGATAACCGGAAAAGGGTATTGGATCTTGTCAATTTCATCGGCACCCGGACGGCCTCCCATCTAATCTATGTGACGCATCATCAAAAGGAGATCCCCCCATGCGTCAATCGCCGGCTGTCGCTGGGGAAAAGCGGTTCATAAACGCCCCGGGCAACCCGTCGCCCCATTGGAAAGGATTCATATGGACACCAAAGCCATCATCACCGAATTTTCCCAAAGCGAAAAAATAAAGGCCGGAATCATCTGGACATCCCAGGTTCTGGGGCAGCTCTCCGGTTTATCAGGGGCGGAAAAAAAAGGGGCCGTGGAGGGCGTCAAAACTTTTATTGCGTTGATCGGCCGGGAAGCGCACCTGGCACGAAAAAGGTCGGGGGATACCCGGTGGATGAATGCGGAAAAAGATATCGATATGGCCCTGGTGATGATCGAATCGGGGGTTCCGGAGGAGGCGGCATTCCACCTGACCCGGGCACTCACTCAGGTCACCGGCCGTGCGCAACGGGCCATGAAGATACTGATGGATAAAGGACTGCTGTAAAGGGGCCTATTCCATATCGAACTCCTTGAAGTCCAGCCAGTACCCGGTATGGCTGATCCAATCCAGTTCCGCCTGTACCACACCGATATGACCGTCTTCGATCTCAAGAAAACGGGCGAACATCCGCTGCCAATCGTCTGACATCTCGTCCACCAGCTTTCGGTAGATATTGCTGGTTTCGACTTCCACTGCCAGTGCCTTGCTCAGCATCTGTTTTTCGTTTTTGCGATCTTCACGGGACATTCGGGTTTCCAGCTTTCCCATCTCCCGCTCGATCACTTCCCTGGAGGGAATGGCCGTCTGAAGCGCTTCCACCGACAGCCGCCCGGTTTCCTTCCATTGCTTTAAACGATCCGTGAGATAGGCAACATGTTTTTCCTCATCCTCTCCCAGGGATTTAAAAATACGCTTACCCACTGGATCGGTCATCTTTTCGGCGTAATCCCGGTAGAGATCCCGGATCCGGACTTCATATTCCAATGCGGTCTGAATGGCTTCTTCGGGTGTCATGGATTCCTCCTTTGCCCATTTCAAAAACAGGCGTGTCGTTGGGAGCTCATATTTTTATCATATTAAAATCCAACTTCAATGTAAATGCGGGCGACTCAATTTTCTGGAGGGTCGGTTGTATGAATACAGCAGCATCATATTTTGTTTTCCGATGAAAGATGGGAGCTGTATCCAGAAAGCAGCGCGGGTAATAAGTATCCATCAGAGCCTGAAAAAGTTGGATAGATATTACCCGGCAGACACCCCAAAGCCCTTTTCCCGATACCCAAACCGCACCCAAGGATCGGCTCGATTCGGGTGGGACACATTTTTTTTGTATTATATTCATAATGTTACAGTATATTTGCCCTTCTTTCATTCCAAAATGGCACGAGGTTTGCTCATAATTGTTTCCAACAGACAAGCAGATATCCGCTTTGAATTTGACCAAACGGTAGGGATCAGAAAACGAAAAAGGAGAAAAAAAATGAAACGGGATACAATTCGTAAAATGGTGGCGATCGTAGCGGCAATGGCGATCGTCGGTGTCGGTGTCAACGCGTTTGCAGGTAAAGGCTATGGACGGATGGGCTGGGGAAGCCCGGGGTACGGACCCTGCCAGGGTCAGGGGGATGGCGCCTGCCAGGGATCCGGGTATGCGACAAATCTCAATGAGGAAGATGCGAAAAAGATAGAGGAGCTGCGCAATGCCTTCCTCGAGTCCACATCGGACCTTCGCCAGGAGATGCGCCAGAGAAGGCTGAGTCTCGCCAGTGAGATGGCCAAGAAAGATCCCGATGCTGCGGTTGCTAAAAGCCTTCTCAAGGAGATCTCAGATCTGAGATCCCAGCTTGCCGAGATGCGGGTGGACCATATGCTCGAGATGAAAAAGATCAATCCGGACATGGGCGGCCGGTGGATGTCCGGTGCGATGGGATTCGGACCCGGCTACGGTAAAGGGTTTGGCCCACGTGGTGGTGGCGGTTGCCGGCAGTAGCACTTCATCAATTTCTTTCCCACAATCGGGCGGGGTTCACCCGCCCGACCTGCATCTCATTCACTTCTAAAAAAATCCACACATAGAAAGTAATGCCCTGCGTATCCCCATCAAGGATTCGTTTTCAAATGTTCGATTTAAAAATTAGGATATTTCTCGTTGCGCAAGGAGTGACCCGTCGCCGCAGAAAGGCTATGGCGGGACAAGCAAGCGTTTAGCCGCCTTGTGGGGCGCAGCTCGTATAGCGAAGCCCCAAGCCGGAAATCTGAGGAAGACGCCGCTCAGCAGGAAATAGGCGATTTCTGAACGGACAAAAGATAGGGCAACCCGGTCGGGTACTTTAAACCGTCTATCTCCAGCGGCAGCTTTTCCCTGTTGCCCACCACCAGGTAACCTGAAGGCGCCAGCCGCTTGACGATCTTTTTCAGTACGGGTATCGTGCGGTCCGTTTCATGGTAAGTTAAAAGGTTGTTCCGTAAAAAAATAATCTCAAATGGCCCTTTGGGATGCCGGGTAAAGATATCGCCGGCTTCCCACCGGATGTTTTCCCGGTATTCGGGTTTGACAGAAAACCTGGATCTGCCGCGGCTTGATATGAAACAGCAGGACCGCAGGTGAGCCGGAAGGTCCCTGAGGCTCCGACGGGCAAATATCCCTTTTCGGGCCATTTCAAGGTAGGCCGGATTGAGGTCGGTTGCGGTGATCGATAGAGACGGCACCTTGGCCAGATTTCGGGCCACCTGCCGCCATACCATGTTCAGGCTGTAACACTCCTCTCCCCGTGCACACCCTGCCGACCAGGCCCGGATGCCATCCACCTGTTTTGCAGCCAGGTCTGGCAGAATCCTTTTTTCGAGGATTTGCCACAGTTCGGGATCCCGGTAAAAACGGCTGATGGAAACGGTCATGGCAAGCTTGAACTGCTTTCTGGCGGACGGATCCCGTTCCAGGATTCGAACATACGCATCTATATGCCGGCAGTTCAATTGATGCATGTGCCTCACGATGCGCTTTTTGACACCCCTTCGGACCTTCCGATAGCCTGCCCAGGACCGCCCGAACCGCAGAATGAGTTTTTCGAATTCACGGTCATCCATATTGATAATTGTTCGATAATAACTTAATGTGGCTGGGTAGACAATCAGATATGACGGCATAAACCACCCAAACGCAAGGCAGGCAACCATGATCGAAAGCTATCTGAACCGGATCGAAACTCGGAAGGCCACCATCGGAATCGTAGGACTGGGATATGTGGGTCTCCCTTTGGCCGTTGAATTTGTAAAGGCCGGCTTCCCCCTGCTCGGCCTGGATGTGGACACCCGAAAGGTTGAGGATCTGCTGGCATCCAAAACGTATATCAAGCATATCCCCGAATCGATAATAGGCGATATCAACCGGACCGGCCGGTTTGATGCCACCACCGACTTTTCACGCAGCGCCGAATGCGATGCCATGATCATCTGCGTCCCGACACCGCTGAACGACCACCGGGACCCCGACATGAGCTATATCGTCTCAACGGCGAAAACCCTCTCCCGCTATATCCGAAAGGGACAGATGTTCTGCCTGGAATCTACTACCTATCCCGGGACCACCGAGGAGGTATTGAAACCGGTTCTGGAGAGAGACAGCGGTCTAAAAGCAGGAACCGATTTTTTTCTGGCCTACTCGCCCGAGCGCGAGGATCCCAACAATACCCACTATTCGACCTCTACCATTCCAAAGGTGGTGGGCGGCCATGACCCCGACAGCCTCAAGGCGGCCTGTGCGCTCTATGATACCATTATCTGTGAAACCGTTCCTGTAACGAGTATGGCCACGGCCGAAGCCACCAAATTGATGGAAAACATCTTCCGGGCGGTGAACATCGCACTGGTCAATGAGTTGAAGGTGGTGTTCGGTAAAATGAATATCGACGTGTGGGAAGTGATCGAAGCCGCCAAGACCAAACCCTTCGGGTACATGCCATTCTATCCGGGCCCGGGTCTGGGTGGCCACTGCATCCCCATCGACCCCTTTTACCTGACATGGAAGGCCCGGGAATATGACAGCCCGACCCGGTTTATCGAACTGGCCGGGGAAATCAATACCCACATGCCCTATTATGTGGTCCGTCGAACCATGGAGATCATGAACGAACACGGCATCGTCATCAACGGGTGCCGCATGCTGCTGATGGGCGTGGCCTACAAGAAAAATGTGGACGATACCCGGGAAAGCCCCACCTTTAAACTGTGGCGGCTGTATGAAGAAAAAGGAGCCCGCATCGACTATTACGATCCATTCTGTCCCATCATCCCAAAGCTTCGGGACTATCCTGAATACGAAGGCAAACAGAGCGTTTCCATGGATCAAATCAAAGGGTACGACGTCATCGTCGTGGCCACGGACCACGACGAGGTGGATTACCAAAAAGTGGCCGGCGGCGGGCGCATTGTCATCGATACCCGTAATGCGGTGCCTGCCGCTTCCCATGTCTACGGGGCATGAACATCACGGCAGGCACTGTTAGCCCCATCGGTGCTGATATAGGTGTCCTCCATCGTCAACCGATACCTGGAACCTTCCAATGAAATTCTCAATTTGGTTCATTCTGGTCTCTGTGGCATTGTGGCCCCAAACAGCCGTTTGCGGTTGCATATATGGGGATTGCCGCAACGGAACAGGTGCGCTTCTCTTGCCTGGCGGCGTCCGATATGAGGGAAAATTCAAAAACGGCAAAAGCCACGGGCAGGGGGTGGTGATCTTCCCTAACGGCGATCGCTACTCCGGCCGAATGGCAACGGGCCGTATGAACGGAAAGGGTACCTATCAATACGCCAACGGCAACCGGTACTCAGGAGATTATGTGAGGGGAAAAATGAGTGGGCGCGGTGTCTACACCTTTGCCAACGGCAACCGCTATGTGGGACAATTTGAAAACAACCGCATGAACGGATGGGGCACCCTGTACCTCAAAAACGGGACTCAGAAAACCGGCCACTTTACGAACGGAAAAATGGACCGGCACGTACCGCTGACCGAACCCGAAAAATTGGAGCGGCTAACGCCCGGGCCTTAGCACGCCCATCAGGTCGTCCCTTGTAACGATCACCGTCACATCCCTAACATGTTGTCGGATGTTCTCAACCCCTCCCTCCTGGCGGTCGACTAGAATAACGGCTTTCACCACATCCATCCCCTCGGATCGGGCTCTTTCGATCGCCTTGATCGTGGAGCCACCGGTGGTGGCCACATCATCAATGACCGCCACCCGATCTCCAGGTGTCAGGTCCCCTTCGATCCACTTGACGATGCCGTGATCCTTCCGGGTTTTCCGAATTGAAAATGCATGGATGGGCTGATGATTCAGTTCCGAGGCGAATGCCGTGGCAACAGCGATGGGATCCGCACCGAATGTCAATCCTCCGACTCCGACGACATCGGCCATTTTAATGGCGTCGAAAACGAGATGGCCGGCCAGAAACATCCCTCTGGGGCTTAAAATGGTCGGTTTGCAGTTCACGTAAAAATGGCTTTTCCGGCCCGAAACCAGTTTGAAAACAGGCTTTTCATTGTATTGGAAGGACTTTTCACACAGCAGACGGGTCAGTTCATCTTTCATGGGAAGGGCTCCGTCGGATGGATAAGAATTGGTTGATTTTAACGTATTGATTCGATATTAAAAAGCCTCCACTGAGATGGAAGAAGCCGGTTTACGGGGTTTCAGCGGAGGCTTTGAGCGAGAAAAACCGGAGACGGCACTTCCCGAACTCGCGAGGGACCATACCAGGTATCAAAATTAAGGTCAATCCGAAACCCGTAAGGAGGTACCCATTTCACCCCATGCCAACACATCCGCAAGATAGGCTGTACCTATTCATCATCATCATTTCTATCTGTTTTTTAGCGGTGCATCCGGTGACCGCATCGGATGAAAAGCCGGCAAATGAGATGACCCTTGCCGAAGCCATTGAAACCACCATCAAGGCGGACCTGGGCCTTAGGTCCTCCAAAGAGGATGTGAAAGCGGCTGTGGCGGTCCAAAACGCACAAAAAACCAAATTTTATCCGACATTTAATGCATCCTACCAATTTGAATACAACGACGAGGGACAGAGCATTTCCCCCCTGCTCGGATTCGCAAACCGGCAGCAAACCATAGCGGCGACGATCACCCAGCCGCTTTTCACCGGTTTTGCGCTGGAAAACCAGTACGCGTTGGCCGGCCTGGGACTGGATCTGGCGGAAACAGAGGCCAAAAGGGTTCGCCAAGACGTGATTCTGAAGGTCAAGCAAGATTACTTTACGCTGCTCAGAACCCAAAAACTCCTGGACGTGGCAAGGCAGACCGTCACACAGATCAGCGCCCAGAAAACGGTGGCTGAAAACTACTATCAAGTGGGAATGACCCCCCTAAACGACCTGCTCCAAGTCCAGGTGGAGCTTGCCAATGCGAATCAGGCGATGGCGGTGGCCAAAAACGACCTGGAGATTGCCCGGTCCAATTTCAACACCACCTTGAGAAGACCCGTGGACGAACGGATCCAGCTTCAGGATATTCTTGAATACACACCCTTTGCTCACCATCTGGCCTATTGCCGGGAGTCGGCGGAAAATAATCGTTTGGAAATAAAAATCGTAAACTTGGAAGTGGAAAGTGCCCGGAAAGAGATCGAGCTGGCCAAAAATACATATTATCCCACGGTGAACCTCCAGTATCGCTATTTCCGCATCGGCGAAGACTGGGATGTGAATGGCGGATCAGGGATTGCCGATCCCAGCGGATGGAGCATCACCACGGTGGCATCCTGGAATTTCTGGGAATGGGGCCGATCCGGTTATAACGTAACAGAAAAGCGGCGGCGGCTTGCACAGGCAAAGTACCAACAGGAGCAGATCCTCGACCAGATCCGGCTGGAGATCAAATCTGCATGGCTCCGCACCAAGGAGGCGGAAGAGAATATCAAGACCGTTGAGCAGGCCATCGACCAGGCTAAGGAAAATTTCCGAATCAACCAGGAGCGGTACAAAGAGCAGGTGGCGACCAACACCGATGTTCTCATCGCACAGACGTTGCTCACCCGGACCATGACCAATTATTACAACGCATTATACGATTTTCAGCTCTCCAAAGCCGCTCTTTACCGGGCAATGGGACAGGAAATCATCGAATGATAAGGACCGATGACAAAAACGCCATCATTCGCATGTTTCATGTCCATAAGCGGTACGGTGCAAAACAAGCCATCGCCGACATCTCACTGGAGATCTTGAAAAACGAATTTGTCTTTATCAGCGGGCCCAGCGGGGCCGGCAAGACCACACTGCTCAAACTTCTATACCTGGGACAAACCGCAACGGAAGGACAGATCCTCATCGACGGAATGAACCTGTCCCGAATATCCAAGAAACGGATTCCCCTGCTCAGACGCAAATTTGGTATCATTTTTCAGGATTATAAGTTGATACCCTCAAAAACTGTTTTCGAAAACGTCTCCCTCGTACTCGAAGCGGCAGGGAAAAAGGAACGGTGGATCCGGAAAAAGGTGTTCCACGTTTTGCGAAGCGTTGGCATCGAAGACCGGCACAAAGCGTTCCCCACCAGCCTTTCAGGAGGAGAGCAACAGCGGGTCGCAGTGGCCCGGGCCATTGTGGGCGACCCGATGATCATACTGGCCGATGAACCCACCGGCAGCCTGGATGCGGAATCCGCCGGTATGATTTTCGACCTGATCAAAAGGTTCCATACTCGTGGCGGGACCGTGATCCTCGCAACCCACGACCGGGAGCTGATGAAAAAAACAAAAGGCCGGTTGATCCATCTGGACCGGGGACACTTGACCCAGCCGCCGCCGCTGTAAACCTGTCGGAATGACAACTTAAAAAAAGGGGACTCGGAAATAGCGCCCGGGGGGCCGGTCGCCAGGTCTGAAACTCATCGAGCGTTGCCATGATTCGTCATTACAAAAGAGCCCTTTCGGACATTTTGAACAACCGGTTCCTCAATGCGGTCACCATCATCACCATTGCCATGTCCGTTTTGATCGTCAGCGCCTTCTATCTCTTTTTCTTCAATGCCGGTGAGGTGATGAGTGCCTGGAAAAAGGGCATCCGCATCATGGCCTACATCAAACCGGGAGTCGAAGGGGATTCGCTGATGGAGATGGAAAACCGGATTCGCGGAATGTACGGCGTCCAGGAGGTCCGGTTTATATCAAAAATCGTGGCATTTGAGGCCCTGAAAGAGCAGATGAAAAGGCAGGCATCTCTCTTCAGGGATTTGAAGGAAAACCCCCTCCCGGATGCTTTCGAGATCCGGGTGATCCCGTCCAGCCAGAGCATGCAAAAAATTGAGGAGGCCGCCCTTCGAATAGAGGCGTTGGAGGGCATCGAGGATGCGGAATACGGAGAAAAATGGCTGGGTCGTTTTTCCAACATTTTTGATCTGTTCAGGTTTGTCGGTTATGGGCTGGGCAGTCTGTTTTTCATGGCATCCGTGTTTATTGTGGCCAACACCATCAGGCTCGTTCTTTACTCACGGCGGGAAGAGATAGAGATCATGCGGCTGGTGGGCGCTACGGACGGTTTCATCAGGGCGCCGTTTTATTTCGAAGGCCTCATATTGGGCGGCCTGGGCAGTTTTTTAGGCCTCTCGGCGCTCTTTGTCGCCTTTCTGATGGTTTCATCCAATATGGAGCAGGGGCTGGCCGGCAATCTGTTCGATATCCGGTTTCTGTCCTTCAATGTGCTCGCTCTGGTCATGGCGTGCGGAATGTCCGTGGGATGGCTGGGCAGCTACCTGTCCCTGAGACAATTTCTCAAAGATTAGCGATGACGTTGCATCAATCTCAGATATTGATAAAGCTTATATTTTGAACATCGGTGCCACGATGCCGGTTACGGATTCGGAATTCATGATCAAGGAGCCAGGTTCAAAGATGGGTCAAAATGGGACGATTTGAAATTGGCGCCGAGGCCAAAGAATTCCGGCTTACTGGATGCCGGGTAGCATCGCTTTTCCTCCTTATTTTCCTCGGAAACCTCCTTTTTCCTGTTGACGGCCACACCAAAGAAACGGCGACCGTGATCTCCTCCCGATTGAACATGCGCCCGGGACCGGGAACCGAAAATCCCCCCATCATGGTTCTGAAAAAAGGGACCACCGTGCAGGTGATCGAGCGTCGTGAGGGATGGCTCAAGATCCGCTATCTGAATCGATCCGGCTGGGTGAAGAACCGAAGCCGGTATCTGCGCATCTCCGGAAAGCCGGAATCTGTGGCATCGCAAAGCGAAAACGCCGCCATCGACCGTGCGAAAAAAAAAGTTGAGAAAATTGAAAAGAAGATTCGATCCGCAAAAGCGGAGGTGGTGACCGTTACCCGGAAAGAACGGGACTTGGTAGACGGATTGAATCAGATCGATCTCTCCTTGAACCGGGCCGGGAAGCAACTGACCAACCTGGAATCGGAGTTTGCCAAGCTTACGCAAGAGATGAAGAAAACGAAAACCGCCATTGCCGGCCTTTCTCAAAAACTCTCCGAAAACCGGGCTTATGCATCCCGACGACTGGTCGCCCTATACAAGCTGGACCGGATCGGTAAAATCCACTTTTTGGCCTCGGCGGAATCCTTTCACGACCTGTTTTTAAGGGAAACCTCCCTAAAACGCGTGCTTGCTCAGGATCTGAGGATGCTGGCAGACCTTTCCGCCCACAGGCGCGATCTCAACAAGCTCCATGGTGAACAAAAAATGCAAATCGCCGGTAAGCATGTCCTGGAAGAGAAGCTGAAAAAACAGATGGCAATCATGGGGCGGGAAAGATCCCGCCGGAAAAAGCTCCTTGCCGAAATCAGGGGGAAAAAATCCCTTCAGTTGGCGGCACTTCAAACGTTCCAAAAAGCCGCTGAAGACCTAAATGAGAAGATACGGGACCTGCATCTTAATAAACCAAAGCCTAAGCCGCCGAAACCGTTGCCGGAAACCCGACAAAAGCCGGTAAAAGCGATACCCCCCAAATCATTCGGCGACCTAAAAGGGTTGCTTAAGATGCCGGTGGAAGGTAAAATCATCTCCAGATTCGGCCCTTATCAGAACCGGGAATTCAATGTCCGGAACTTCAGAAGCGGGATCGAGATCCGTGCAGACCGGGGGGAACCGATCCGTGCCGTGAGTGTTGGCCGGGTGATCTATGCCAACTGGTTTAAAGGGTATGGCAATATGATGATCATCGATCACGGTGCCGGTTACTATACCGTTTATGCTAACATAGAGGAGCTATTCAAAAAATCCGGAGACCAGGTGGAAACCGGAGAGGTGGTTGCCACCGTCGGTGATTCGGGTGCTGAGACCGACCCGAAACTCTATTTTGAAATTCGCAGGGAAAGCAAGCCCGTGGATCCGCTCAAATGGGTGAAAAAGGGGTAATCCGTATTATCCCGTAGAGCTGTCCATTGACTCCGTAAATGGGGCCGATCCACCGGGCAAAAGGAGCAGGTATGACCAAAGTAAAAAAATCGGCAGTTAAGGCGTGTCTCATCGTGAGCGCCATCGTTTTTCTGTCCACTGCCGGTATGGGATTTTATCAAACCATTTTGGCAAAGAGCGAAGAGACCTATAAAGGTCTGAAAATGCTCTCTGATGTTATCGAGATTGTAGAAAGAACATATGTGGATGAGGTGGATTCGGCGGAACTGATCGAAAAGGCGGTGGAGGGGTTGATCAACGGTCTTGACCCCCATTCCTCTCTTCTCAAACCGGATGCTTTCAGGGAACTCCAGATCGATACTCAGGGGGAATTTACCGGAATCGGTGTTAGTATAACCATTCGCAACGGTGTCGTTACGGTGATCTCCCCTATTGAGGGAACCCCGGCATACAAAGCCGGGATCAAGGCCGGCGACAAGATCATCCGGGTGGACGGCAAATCGGTGGACAACCTGCGGGATGCGGTTAAACTGATGCGAGGTCCGAAGGGTACCGAAGTCAAGGTCACCATTGTGCGGGAGGGGACCCCGGACCCCATCGATTTTGACCTTGTGAGAAACATCATCCCCATCGAAAGCGTACGGCACACAAAAATCAGGCCGGGCTACGGATACATTTGGGTGACCCATTTCAGAGAGCAAACCGCAATGGACCTTAAGGAGGCGCTGGAGAATTTGGAAGCTGCCACCCCATTGAAAGGCCTCATCGTGGATCTTCGGGACAATCCGGGCGGGCTTCTTCCACAAGCAATCCAGGTGGCGGATCTCTTTTTGGATACGGGAGACATCCTCTCTATCGAGGGTCGGCTTGAAAAGCATACAAAAAAATACACGGCCCAGCCCAACGAAACCGAGAGATCCTATCCCATCGTCGTCCTGATCAACAGCGGTAGTGCCAGCGCTTCGGAAATCGTCGCTGGTGCACTTCAGGACAATAAAAGAGCCCTGATTCTGGGAACGCCCTCCTTTGGCAAAGGCTCGGTCCAGACGGTTGAATCTCTCCGGGACGGATACGGCCTTAAACTGACCATCGCAAGGTACTATACGCCCAGCGGCCGGTCGATTCAGGCAAAGGGCATTCAGCCCGATATCGTTGTGAAACAGCGCATTCTCGACCAAAGCGAGCGTTCCGGAGATGACGACGGGCTTTTGCGGGAGAAGGATCTTGAAAACCATCTGGAAGCGGAAACACCGGAGGGGGATAGCGGGGAGAAAGATCGGGGCAACACAAAACCGGATAAAAACAGAAGCAAACGGGAGAAGCGGATGCCGCGGCACGGCCCGCTGAAACTAGAGCGCCTGAATGCGGATAACCAGGTGATGCGTGCACTGGACATTCTCATCGGGCACAAGATATTCTCCGGCGATCAAACCTGACGCCAGGAATTGCATCAAGGAATCATTACCCCTGTAAGGAACAGCGTCGAGGGATCCTTATGGACGTTCGGCGCTTTTTCTTTGTTTGATCATGGCCACTAAAAAAAAGAAAACCGCTGCCAAAAAGAAGCGAAAAAAAACCTCCCGGAAGAAGACTGTTTTAAAACGGGAACTGATGAAAACCCTCATAGGTGTCGGCGTACTGCTCCTGCTGGTGGCGGCGACGGGGCTGGTGGCGAATCATTACCTGTCAGAAAAAGCACCTGTCTCACAGAAGGGTGAGAAGATCGTGCGACAGCCGGTGACGATCCCTGAAAAAAAAAGAACATGGCACAAAGATAAGGCAAGGATAAAGGCGCGGCAACAACCCCTGAGATATGAGATCTACCCGGAAAACGAGATTCCCCGTCAGCGGCCCGCCGTAGCGCCCCTGCCGCCGTCAAAGGATCAAAAGCCGAGGGTTGCCATCATTATCGACGATCTGGGGTACGACCGGGTGATGGCATACAAATTCATCGAACTGGATGCGGATCTCACCTTTTCCATCCTTCCATTCAGTACATTTCAAAACGAAATCAGCCGAAAGGCCCGGAATAAAGGCGCGGAGGTGATGCTCCACCTACCCATGGAGCCGAAGGAGTTTCCGAAAATCCACCCGGGGCCGGGTGCCCTGCTTTCCAGTATGCCCCCGGATGAACTGATACGGCAATTGAATGCCGATCTGGCGGCGATCCCTGGCATCAAGGGGGTGAACAACCATATGGGCTCACGATTGACCATGGATTCCGACCGGATGAACCAGATCTTTTCCGTTCTGAAGCGGCGGAATCTGTTTTTTATCGACAGCCGGACCACATCCGGGACATTGTCGATTCAATCCGCCAGACTGTTCAAGGTCCCCTTTGCCCAGCGGGATGTATTTCTCGATCACGTGGTCGATGCGGCCCATATCCGCGAGCAGATTGACCTGTTGATGGAGTTGGCCGAATCCCACGGGGAGGCGGTGGGCATCGGCCACCCCCACCGGATGACCTACGAGGTGCTGCGGGATCGGATTCCCATGATACAGAAAAAAGCGGATCTGGTACCGGCATCCCGCATCGCGCATCCATTGGGATAGACCCCAGGGAATATAATGCCCGGCTCAGATGTATAGTTTTTCGATCTCTTCCATTCGCGTTTTACACTCAATGCAAAGGGTCGCCACCGGCCGGGCCTTCAATCTGGCAAGGGCGATCTCCTCTCCACACCCGTCACAAATCCCGAAGTCCTCTTCCTCGATCCTTTCAAGTGCGGAACGGATCTTTTTTATCAAACGGCTTTCCCGTTCCCGAAACCGCAGGAGTTCGCTGGAAATGGCCTCCTGGGAGGCGCGGTCCAATGGATCCGCCTCAACGCTGTCGACCTGTCTGAGGGAGGAGATGGTGCTGTCCGCCTGCTCCAGCAGCTCATCCAATTGCCGGTTTAAAAGGTCCCTGAAGAACTGGATCTCCTTTTTATCCATTCAATTTCTTCCTTTCATGAAACCGCGTTTATCCGGGGCCCAATTCGTCCAATAAGAGTCGGGATCCGCCCCGTGAACCTTTTGAGATCAACCATGACCATCACTTTCACTCCGAAAGAAATCGGCAGGCCATTATAATGCAAACCGCCTGCCAGTTCACTAGTAAAATGCGGTTCTTTCGACATTTTTAGAAAGAAAAAGCGAGGCCGGAGGGCACCGCGATCATTCCGCTAAAACCATATTTGCCTTTTCGGATGGGTGGACGTATACTTCCCCCCACTGGCCGGGAAAAAGCGGTCCCATCGTCTGCCGGCCCAAACCCAGGAGGAGGAATATGGAAACCCGGTATGAAATCGCAGTGGACGATACGGTGGTCCTGTCGGACGGCTCCGAAAATAATTGGAGGTAGAATTTGGACCTGAGTGTTAAAGGCGGCGGCCGATGGGAAAAAACCCACTGCGCGAGAATGGACCACGGCGGCTGCGCCCTGCTGGTGAAGGTGGAGGGAAACCGCATCGTCCGGATCAAGGGCGATCCGGAGGGTTACCTGAACCACGGCTACGTCTGCACCAAAGGGCTGGCATCTTTCGACCGGCTGACCCATCCCGCCCGGCTGAAACACCCTTTAAAGCGGGTGGGAAAACGGGGAAAGGGAAGATGGGCAGAGATCTCATGGGATGAGGCCCTTTTTGAGATCGCAGCCCAACTCGAACGGGCAAAAAAACGATACGGCGCAAAAGGCGTGGCTTTCTGCCAGGGAATGCCAAAAGGTCTGGAGCACTTTGCCCTGATCCGGCTTGCCAACCTGTTCGGTTCCCCCAATGTAGTGGTGGTCCAGGATGTCTGTCATGCACCGCGCGAGGTCACGGGACTTCATACCTGCGGTTTCTATCCGGTGGCGGATTTCCACCAGAAAAGCGAAATGGCGGTCCTATGGGGGAGCAACCCCATCGCCACCAATGAAGAGGGGGCTGTCGGCCGGCTGCTCATGGAACAGATCCGGGAGGGAACCCGCCTGTTGGTGATCGATCCTGCGCGAACCCGGCTGGCCCGAAAAGCGGAACATTTTCTGCAGATCCGACCGGGGACCGATCTCCTTCTGGCCCTTTCCATGCTCAACGTCATCATTCATGAGGGGCTTTATCAGGAAAAATTCGTAGATCGCTGGACACATGGTTTCGATGACCTTAAAGCTCATGTGGCCGGGTATGATCCCGATCTGGCGGCAGCCCCTTTAGGGGTGAAAGCGGAAGAGATCCGAACGGCCGCAAGGGCCTATGCCACGGCCAAGCCCGCGGTGATCGTCTGGGGAAATGCCATCGAGCAGACGGTTCACGCCTTCGATACGGCAAGGGCTCTGATCTGCCTGATGGCGGTGTGTGGAAACTTGGATGTGATAGGTGGGAACATCCAGGCTGTGGAACCTCCGGTCCTCCCCTTGGGTAAATTCGTGAAGGCCGGCCGGTTTCCCGAAAAATTCAAGCAGATGGTGAATGCCCACTACGGTACCCTTCCTAAATTCATGACGATTCCCTCCGCCTATTTCCGTGAGGCGGTGCTGAGGGATACGCCATACCCCATCCGGGCGGCTTACGTGCAATGCGCCAATCCGCTTCCGGCATGGGCGGACAGCCAAAGCACCTATCGGGCCCTCATGTCCCTGGATTTTCTCGCGGTTTCAGAAATTTTCATGACGCCAACGGCCATGCTGGCGGACGTCGTGCTACCGGCGGCCACCCATTTCGAGTTCGACGACCTGGGGCATTACGGTCTCGGCCACGGCATCCTCCTGGCACGCCCCGGTGTGGTCTCGCCTCCGCCTGACTGCCGATCTGATCTCTGGATTCTCAATGCATTAGGCAGGATGATGACAACAGAGGAGGACTGGTTCGAAGATGAAGCGGCCTTGATCCAGGCCGTGCTGGCCCCGGCCGGACTCGATTTCAAGACGTTGTGTTCAAAAGGTCACCTGATTGGATCTTTCCGGGAAAAAAAATATGAAAAGAGCGGCTTTAAAACACCCACCGGCAAAGTGGAGCTGTCGTTGAGCCGTGCTGAAAAGATGGGGGTTGCGCCGCTTCCGGGGTGGACAGGCCCCCCTGAAAAACCGCACCCGGCCTACCCGCTGCTTCTGACCTGCGCCAAAGATCCCCATTATCTCCATTCCGCCTACCGATGGATCGACCGGCTGCACCGGAAAAGTCCGAGCCCCACAGCTCGGATACACCCGGACACCGCCCGGCGCCACGGCCTTCTAAGCGGCGATGCCGTACGCATCGAGACTCCCACCGGCCATATGGTCCAAACCGTTGTCATCGATCCGGACATCCGGCCGGATGTGGTTCATGCCGCATACGGGTGGTGGCTGGATCGAGAAATAGCGGGAGAAGTGCCGGACTGGCGTTCGGCCAACTACAATCTGCTGACCTCGGCAAAAAAAACCGGAAAGGCGTTCGGCACGCCAAACTTGAAGGGAATTAACTGCAGGATCGAGAACCCGGCTGGATGAACGCCTTTTAAAGCGTCACCAACTCATAATCCCGCCGGCCCAGCCCGAGTTCCTCGGCATATTCGAGCTGTATGGACCAGTCCACCTTGGGATAGACCGCCCGGAACTTGTCCTCTCCGGGAGCGGTGCCGGTTTCAAGGACACTTCCGGGCAGAGCGGTTTCCTGGTTGACCAGATCCACGGATGCCTGGTCGATGGCCACCGGATCCCGGGACGCCACCACGCCGATACTGCGGACCAGCGGCGCATCGTTGTAGGGCAGGCAGTCGCATCCGGGAGAGACATCGGTGATAAAGTTGATGAAAAAAGATTTCTTCTGTTTATTCTCCAGCACCCCCAGGGTGTATTCCACCATGTTTTCCTGAAATGCCGGTATGTTCTGATCCCACTGGATGGTAACCGCCTCGCTGGGGCATACGAGGATGCATTCGCCGCAGCCGATGCAGGTATCGGAATCGATCTCCGCCTTCTTATCCCTAAGGACGATGGCATTCTGGGAGCAATGCTGGGTGCATTCCCCGCAACCGATGCATTTTTTCCGTTTTATTTTGGGCGCCACCGTGGAGTGCTGGGCAAGTTTCCCTTTTCGGGAGGCGCACCCCATCCCCACATTTTTAATGGCACCGCCGAATCCCGACAACTCGTGGCCTTTAAAATGCGCCACAGAGATCAATGCATCTGCGTGGATTACCTCCGATCCGATATATACCTTTTCAAAATTTTTCTGTCGGATGAAGACCTCCGTCTCGCTTTTCCCCCTCAGTCCGTCGGCGATGATCAGTGGTGCATCCACCACCGAATAGGCAAATCCATTCTCGATGGCGGTCTTGAGGTGACTCACCGAATCCCCCCGTGTGCCGGCATAAAGGGTGTTGGCATCGGTGAGAAAGGGACTGCCTTTTTTGCCTTTGATGACGGAAACAATTTTGCGGAGGTAAACCGGCCGAATAAAAGCGGTATTCCCCAACTCGCCGAAATGGAGCTTGACCGCTACCAGATCCCTTTCTTTGAAGGCATCCAGGATACCGGCGGCATTGACCAGCTTTTCCAGCTTGTCGACGAAGCTCTCCGTATATTTAGCTCTCAAATCGATAAAATAGACATCGCTTTTCATGGCTGCCCCGATTTTTTATCGTAAAGGGTGTGATGAATGAAAAAAACGAAGGCTAAACTAACACTATCCTAGTGACCAGGCAATATTAAAAAAAGTGTGAAACAATCCCGGACCCGTTGTCGATCTTGAAAAACGGACAACCTGCGGCACCTTCCATAAAATTGAAAGCGGATCTCAAAATAGGTTGCTTTATGGTTGTTTCTTCCGCTATTTACAAACTAGGTTCAGCCTGAATTGAGCAGGTTATATCTATACCTGCTTCAGTCTCTTATGCATAAAATTTTGCTAAAATCCCCGACGGAATTTTTTGTTCTGCCTGCGCTTTTTTTGCAGACGCTTCTGCTTACGATTTCGGGTAGTGGTTAGGGATAAAGGAGGAAAGAGTGAAAAATTTATTGGATCATATGGAAGATGTGTTGTTGATGGGACCCGGTCCCTCCTGCGTTCACGAGGCGGTCTACAAAGCCATGGCCACCCGATCCATCGGCCATATGGATTTTTATTTCATTGAAATCATGGATGAAATCAAAGCGCTTCTGATGAAAACCCTGAACACCCAAAATCGCTTGACGGTACCCGTGTCCGGAACCGGATCCGCTGGAATGGAGACCTGCTTTGTCAATCTGATCGAACCGGGGGACCGCGTTCTGGTCCTGATCAACGGTGTATTCGGTAAAAGGATGGAGGATGTTGCCGGTCGGCTGGGTGCCCAGGTGGAAACCCTCGAGTTTGAGTGGGGAACGCCTGTTATACCGGACAAGGTTGCGGAAAAGCTTAAAGGCGAGCGATTCAAGATTGTCTCGGTGGTGCATGCAGAAACATCAACAGGAGTGGAGAGTCCCGTGGAAGAGATCGGTAAAATCGTCACTCAACACGGTGCCCTCTACCTGGTGGATACGGTGACGAGTCTGGGAGGCATCCCGGTCGAGGCGGATCGATGGGGTGTGGACGCCCTTTACAGCGGATCTCAAAAATGTTTGTCCTGCCCGCCCGGCATCGCTCCCGTGACCTTCTCGGACCGGGCGGTTGAAGCCATCGGCGCCCGTAAAAGCAAGGTCCCCAACTGGTACCTGGACATGAACATGGTGATTCAGTATTGGGACGGCGCCAACCGCGTTTATCATCACACGGCTCCCATCAATATGCTGTATGCCTTCTACCAGTCCCTTCTGTTGATCCATGAGGAGGGCCTAATGTCAATTTTCAACCGCCATCGAAACGCCCATGACAGGCTTGTTGCAGGTTTGGAGAAAATGGGGCTCCAAATGCTGGTGGCACCTGAATACCGCCTGCCCATGCTTAACGCGGTCAAGGTACCTGGAGATATCGACGAAGCCGCCGTGAGGGTGGCATTGCGAAAGACCCATAAGATCGAAATCGGTGCGGGTCTGGGACCCCTTGCCGGAAAGATCTGGCGGATCGGCGTCATGGGCCATACGGCACGGGTAGAGAACGTTGATCGTCTGTTGTCGGCATTGAAAACGGAACTCGGCGGCTGATCCGGATGCCATACCCAAAAAGGACATCTATAAATGGATACTGTTCATGAGCCCGCCCGCAGGATACCGGTAGCCGCCCATACCGACGTACTGGTGGTGGGCGGCGGTCCCGGAGGGCTTGCCGCTGCATTGGCGGCGGCACGTGAAGGCGTGGACACCGTGCTGTTGGAGCGTTTCGGCAGCTTTGGCGGCAACATCACCCAGGTCGGTGTGGAATCAATCGCCTGGTACCGCCATGAAGGCACTGTTGAGGCCGGCGGCATCGGAAGGGAATTTGAAGACAGAGCTGTGGAGATGGGTGCCGGCAGGGACGAACCCCAGTCCATCAGCAAAGCGCTGGACACCGAAATGTTCAAACATGTGGCCGACGTCCTTGTGAAGGAGGCCGGTATCCGGCCGATTCTCCACTGTTACGGTGTGCAGGCGTTGATGGAAGGCAGCACCATCAAGGGGGTGGTGACGGAAAGCAAATCGGGCAGGCAGGCCATCATGGCCAAAAGGGTCATAGACGCCACGGGAGATGCCGATATTGCCCACCTTGCCGGTGTCCCTTACCGGCAGTCCCCGAACGATGATCTTCTCGGAGTCACTACCACCTTTGGTTGCAGCGGTGTGGACATCCACCGGTTTCGAGATTACGTCAAAGCCAACCCCCAGCGACTGGGGGACTGGGACGAACTGGAAGAAAAAAGCGGTAAGGAAGCCGATCTTTTCAGCCCCTATATCGAGGATCCGTTCAACCGGGCCAAGTCGGCCGGTGAGATTCCGAAAAACGCCTGGATCAAGGGCACCTGGAGTTCCCTGACAGAAGCGGGGGAGGCGACCTATCTGAACGTCGTTGTGATCAACGGGATTGATCCCACGAAGGTTTCCGACCTTACCCATGCTGAAATCAAGGGCCGGGAACAGGTGCTGTTTGCCCTTTCTGCTCTGAAAAAATACACGCCGGGATTCGAAAATGCCCGCCTTCGGACATTTGGGACCACGGTTGGCGTAAGGGAATCGCGCAAGATTATCGGCACCTACAATATCACCGAACATGATGTGCGAAACCAGGCCCGTTTCGAAGATGCCATCGGCATCTTTCCGGAGTTTTTGGATGCATACGGCATCGTGATCATCCCCACCACCGGTCGGTACTTCCAGGTTCCCTACGGCATCATCCTGCCTCAGAACGTGGACAACCTGCTGGTGGCCGGCCGCTGCGTGGCCGGAGACCGTATTTCCCATGCCGCCACGCGACAGATGATGTGCTGCGCGGTGACCGGACAGGGAGCCGGAGTGGCCGCAGCCGTTTCTCTGAAGGAAAACGTCCCCTGCCGGGAAGTGAATATTAAACAAGTGCAAAACGCCCTTAGAAAACAGGGTGTTCGCATTACATAACACCGCTGTTCTCTCCTCCCGGGGAGAACAAAGCACAAACATCAACTGATCCAATTAAATGAAAGGGAGGCAATTCATGAAAAAAGGACTGATTCTGATTCAGGTGGTACTGCTGGTTTTCACTATGACCAGTGTTGCAGCCGCCGCGCCCGATGTGCTCCGGTTGATTAGCTGGACCGGCTATGCACCGCCGGAACTCATCGAAAAATTCAAAAAAGAGACCGGAATTACCGTTGAGGTGACCTTCAGTAACAATGAAGAAATCATGTCCAAACTGAGGGCGACCCGCGGTGGCGGATTCGATTTGGCGCAGCCGAGCCAGGATCGTATTTCCGCGGTACAGGCGCAATACAAGATCTACCAGCCCATTGATTATTCCAAGCTCAATACGGACCAGATCGACCCCAACATGTTAAAGGCGGTCAAGCAGAATACAATGGTGGATGGGAAATCCTACGGCGTTCCCCATGTCTACGGCACGTCGGGCCTGTGCATCAACAAGGCAAAGGCGCCGGAAGTAAAGGACTACAAGGACATGCTGGACCCGAAATACACGGGGAAGGTTTCCTATCGTATGCGAAGGCCTGTTTTGATGGCCATGGGATACTCCCTGGGATATGATCCTTTTGCTCTTTACAACGACCGCCCCAAATATGCCGAATTTTTAAAGGCCATGGAAAAGGCCTTCATCAAAGGAAAACCGGTGGTTAGAAACTATTATGAAAATGCCGATGCGCTCATTGAATCCATGCGTTCCGGAGAGCTGTGGTTCGCCATGGCGTGGGAACAGGTGAGCTGGAAGCTGCACGAGGAGAATCCAGACATCGATTATGTCGCTCCTACTAGCGGCGCCATGGCATGGATCGATACCTTCGCCATTCCTTCCAAATCCGAAAACGTGGACGGGGCCTACAAATGGATCGACTTTTCGCTTAGACCCGAAAATGCGGCCGTTTTCACCAATAAGGAAAAATTCGGAACAGCTTCCAAGGGAGCTTCCAAATTTATGGAAGACAAGATCAAGGCAAACTTCGAACGCTGCTTTCCCCCGGAGGTCATGGCCAATATGAACTGGTATCCCACGGTGCCGCCCGGTCTCGAGAACATGGAAGCAAAGACCCTTGAAAAAATCAGAATCGCTAAATAGCCAAGACGCTCCACTAAAAGACAGACCCCTCCGGCCGAGTATGCTACCCAGGCCGGAGGGATCTGATCCTTGACTGTTACTCAAGAATCACCGCCATACCCCATACAAACAGGCAACCGTTATGCAATCAGATCTCACGGTGGCATCGGTAACGAAAAAATTCGATGGCTTCACAGCCGTCGAAAACGTATCTTTCGAAGTGCAGGACGGGAAATTCTTCTCCATCCTCGGACCCTCCGGGTGCGGCAAAACCACATTGCTTCGAATGATCGCAGGTTTTTACGAACCGACTTCAGGGGACATCAAGATACGCGGAAAAAGCATGCTGGGGCTGGAGCCCAACAAACGGCCAGTCAATCTCATCTTCCAGGACCTGGCGCTCTTTCCCATGATGGACGTTAAAGAAAATATCGCCTTTGGTTTGAAACGAAGAGGGGAAAAAAAGAGTTCCGTCAAGAAAAAAGTTGCGGACATCCTGGAAAGGGTGGGACTGCCCGGTTACGGCGACCACAAAATCAACCAATTGTCCGGTGGTCAGAAGCAACGGGTTGCCATCGCGCGTTGTCTCGTATTGCAACCCTCCGTGCTGCTCTTGGACGAGCCGCTGGGTGCCCTTGACCTGAAACTGAGAGAGCACATGAAAGTGGAACTCAAGGAACTCCAGTCCCAGGTGGGCACAACCTTTGTGTACATCACCCATGACCAGTCCGAAGCCATGGTTATGTCCGACCATGTTGCCGTCATGAACAACGGTCGGTTCGAACAGATCGATACGCCCCAAAACCTCTATCACCAACCCGCTTCCTCTTTCGTTGCGCAATTTGTCGGGGAAAATAACAAATTCGTCGGCCGTTTTGAAACCATTGCAGGTGGCGGAGCAAAAGTGGTTTTGGATGACGGCCGCGGGCTGAATGTCCCGGCGGATGTCGTTTTTTCGCAAGGGGAGAGGATTGAACTGTTCACCCGGCCCGAAGCCATGATCATCAATCCAGATGGCAGCCAGAACCAGATCAATATGCTAGATGTCAGGGTCAAATCGATCTTGTTCGACGGGGGGAACAGCCGGCTTCTAGTGGATGGGGGCCCGTCGGCGGAAGAGCTCATTGTGGCACTGCCACAAAACAATCTTTACGATGACATCGAACCCGGAGACAAAATCAAGGTCGGATGGCATGTTGCCGGGTCGGTTTGCTTCAAGGATACCGGGACCAAAACCTACGACGAGCTGTAGGAACCCTTTACAAAGGGTATGATATTCTTTTACTAGGACGACAGTCGATAAAGCCAAAGCAACCCGGGCAATAGGAACGGCAATGAACCAGCCGGCAATCGCTAAATTCTCCAAAATCCGTTGGAGTTTTTACATTTTTTTCATCCCTGTTTTTCTCTGGTTGATGCTGCTGTTTGTACTGCCCAACATAGAGCTGTTCCGCATGTCGTTCCTCGGCACGGACTATTACGGCGAAGTCGGAATAACCCTCGACAACTATACCATATTTTTCCAGGAGCCCGTGTACTGGCTTACCTTCGCCCGAACCGTCGGATATTCCCTGACGGTCACAATCATCGTCCTTGCCATCGGACTTCCCGTCGCTTTCTACATTACCAAAGTTGCCAGGGTAAGGTTCACCGGAATTTTAATGGTGCTGATCCTGGTTCCCTTCTGGGTCAGCGAAATCGTTCGGGTGTACGGGCTGATTCTGCTAATGAGGGAAAGTGGCATCATCAGTAAATTTATGGTCTCCATCGGCCTTTGGGACAAACCGGTGGAGATGCTGTACAACGACATTGCCATGATCATGGGCCTTGTATACACTACCATTCTTTTCATGATCGTTCCCATCATCGGTGTCATGGACAGCCTGGATGATTCCCTGATCGAGGCGGCTTACGACCTGGGAGCCCGCAAACTCACCATCTGGTGGAAGATCATTATTCCCCACTGCATGCCGGGGATCATGTCGGGCTGTATCGTCGTATTCATGTTAATTCTGGGCAACTACATCACCCCCAGCCTCATGGGGGGAAAATATTCCCTTTGGTTTACCCAGCAGATATACAACCAGTTTATCGCCTACTTGAACTGGAACCGCGGCGCGGCATTCGGATTTCTTCTGCTGGCCATTTCGACCTGTTTGATATGGGCGGCATTGAAAATCACCGGGCAAAAACTGACCAAGGTGATCAAATGATAAGGACGCTTTCCACCACCAAATTGTATAAAACCGGTTATACTGCTTTTATTGTATTTTACTTCGCCATTCTTTTCGCCCCCCTACTGGTGGTGAGCATTCTCGCATTTAACGACTCCATGTTCCCGTCGTTGCCCTGGTATGGATTCACCCTGGACTGGTTTTTCGGGAAGGGTCCGGAAAAAATCGGTATTTTCAATGACGCCAGGAATATGAAAGGGATCTATGTCTCCTTGAAAGTGGCCTGCTGGGTGACAGCCTTCAGCACAACTGTGGGAACCTGTGCCGCCTTTTTGTTCGAGCATGAGGAATTTCAGTTTAAAAGATTCTTCTACTATCTCATGATCGCCCCGCTAGTGGTACCGGGCGTCATCATCGGGATATCGCTGCTAACCTTTGCCACCACACTTGGCACCTTCATGGAAAATTCGCTGGGCATCGATATCCGAGTCCTCAGCCCGGGATTGTTTCTGGTGGTATGCGGACAGTCCTCTTTTATCACCACCTTTGTGACCCTTGTGATTATCGCACGTTTGAAAAAGTTCGACCGCAGTCTGGAAGAAGCGGCGCTCAACCTGGGTGCCAATCGGTTCGAGGTGATCTGGCATATCACGCTTCCGTTTTTAAGACCGGCAATTATAGGCGGCGCTGCAGTGGCGTTTCTCCTGTCCTTCGAAAACTTCAACACCACCCTCTTTTTGACCGGTTCCAGGGCAACACTTCCCATCACGCTCTTCACACAGATCAAGGATGGCTCAACACCCGTGGTCAATGCCGTTTCGCTGGTGTTGATCGTATGCGTATCTTCCATCGCCTTAATCAATTTCTTTGCCAGTATGAAAAGTTCGGAATCGGGCAATGGAAAGCTTTCATAGCCCGGCTTTTTCCTCTCGTGGCGCAAACTAAGACATTCATGATCCCATTCAGAGGTGTTCTCGGACAATGAAAAAAATCGAAGAAACGGTGGACGTGGTGATTGCCGGTGGGGGTACGGCTGGGCATATCGCGGCAATTCAGGCCGCTCGTGAGGGGATTTGTACCTCCATCATCGAAGCGGGTACCATGCTGGGGGGAACCATGACCTCCGGTGGGGTCTATATGCCCAACCATTTCTACAGCACCGAAGGTCCCGTGGTGTTGGGTATCGCCTGGGAAATTTACACAAAGACCCTCAAAATCGAGGGCCTACCGATCCCGGATTATAAAAAACGACGACCAGTGGAAAACCCGGGATATTACAGTTATATCAACGTGCCCATCTACGCCGCCGTGGCAGAAGCAGAAGCGCTGGCCGCCGGGGTCATCCTTCACTACCACGAGTTCATCGCTGAAGTGAAGTCCGTTGGAAACTTCTGGGAAATCACTTCTTACGGCAGAGGCATCGCACGCACGACAAAAGCGAGGGAAATTATCGACTGCACAGGAGATTCAGATGTGGTGAGATGCCTGGGTATGGAGGTTCTACGCGCCAAGAAGCGGCAGCCCGGTGCCTACCAATACAAGATCGAGGGGATCGACTACGAACAGATCTGGGATGGAGAGGTGCAGACCCTTTATGACGAAGCGATGGAAAACGGCACCTTGAAAAAAGGGGATTTCGCCTATCTCAACACCCTGCCCTTCAAATATTACCTGAGTCATGGCGGCCATAACGCCACCCATGTGTATGACGCCGACACATCGGATGCCGATGGCCAGACACGGGCCAATTTACAGGGCCGGGAACGTATGCTGCGGATGTACCGGTTTGTCAAATCGACGATTCCTGGTTGTGAACGCGCCGTGCTAAAGACGATGTACCCTCATGCCCTGGCCAGGGAAACCTACCGCACGCGTGGTGAATACGTCGTCACCTCAAAAGATTTTCTAAAAGCCGTCGATTTTAAAGACAAGGTCTGCAACGCTTTCAACTATATCGATATGCATAACACCAAAACCGGATGTGAAGTGCAGTTCCTCGAATCCGGGAAAATGCTGCCCAAGGTGCCTTTCAGAGCACTCATCCCCAAGGGCAGTTCCCGTATTACAGTGGCGGGGCGCATCATTTCCGCAGACAGGATCGCCATGGCCGGCATCCGAGCCCAGTGCACCTGCATGGCAATGGGCCAGGCCATGGGTGCCGCTGCTGCATTGGCCATAAAAAAAGGGGGGTTTTCCAGAGAGATTCCGGCGGAGGATATCGTAGCCCTGACCGTCGAACACGGTGCGGTCCAGATTTAGGGTGTTCCGGCCCGGTTCATGGTGCCAAACAACTCTGGTCCCATTGGCCCAAAATTTCTACCATAAATCCGAAATTCATTCTTCTCACAAAATTCCTTCCACACATACCATAATTTAGCCAAATTCTAGCATCCGCCCAATAATACCTTTTTATACATACCTAATTCTAACAAAAGGTCTCTTTGGGTATGAATGAGAAATATAATGATCTTAAAGAGTTTTCGTTCATTGAAGGACAGCTTCCTTTATGGCAAAAGCTGCTCATTTGGGCCATAGAGCAAACCACCGGTAAAAGAAAACTCATTAAAATTTATCAAAAGATTGTGGATCAGGATGAAACAGGCCTTTCATTCTGGCAAAGGGCGATTCATCAGCTCGATTTACAAATTAAAATCAATGGAAACCCTCTTGACTCAATACCAAAGACAGGTTCACTGTTGATCGTCTCGAATCATCCGTTTGGCCAAATCGATGGGTTGGTGCTTGGATATGTATTAAATAAAGTTAGACCGGATTTCAAAATCGTGGCGTGGGATATTCTTAATGTCTCCAACTATTTTAAAGAAGTAATCCTGCCTATAAGTTTTAAAGACGGATATGCGTCTAAGAAGCGAAATTTCATGACCCTTAAAGACTCCATTCAGCACTTGAAGCAAGGAAAAGCGGTCGCAATTTTTCCTGCAGGTGAAACGGCTTTGAGCAAGGGTCTTCTGGGGAAAGCAAAGGATTCACAATGGAAGAAGTTTACGACCAAGATAGTCAAAGCGACCGGTACACCGGTTTTGCCGGTCTTTTTCCATGGTCAAAATAGCAGGCTTTTTCAAATCATCGGCAACTTTAACTATAACCTAAAACTATCCATGTTTTTTCATGAAATATGCAACATGATCGGTAAGGAGATCTACCTGACGATCGGATGTATACTGAACTATGTAGATTATGGTTCAGATATGGACGACAATGTTCTGATTGAATTCCTATATAATGAAACCGATAAGCTTTCTCTTCAATCTGCAAAATAAAAAAGTTAACCGCTAACGCTTTTCTCCAAACCATCAACAGGATCAAACCGGCTTTAAAACGGTGCTACTCAATCCCCAGCAAACCCAAAATGGTTTTCATCCGACATCTGCATGGTTGCCTGAAGATCGGTTGTCCAGAAACACAAATGTGGATACGATTATCCGATGGCGGCCCGGATGACTTTGTAACCTTCTTTTTCAAAGGTCGAGGCGACTTTTTCCTGAAGCTCTTTCCCCGGAGTGAGCGCTACCATGTATCCCCCGCGGCCGCCGCCGGTGACCTTGGCGCCCAGAGCGCCCATCTTAAGTGCAAGATCACACAGATGGATCAGGATGTCGTGGGACAATCCCATATCGATGAGGATCTTGTGATTGTCCGACATGATGCGGCCCACCCCTTCTAGATCGTAGGCTTCAAGGGCCGATTTCATCGCATCGGACTGCTTTGTGATGGCTTTCATCCGTGAGGCAAACAGCCCGGGATCCTCTTTTTTCAAGCCCTCCACATAGTCGTCCAGTTTGGACGTGTCCGCGGTCACGCCACTGTTGGCCAGGACGATATCAAGGGACGCTTTAACCCGGATGTTTTCAAAGTGTTTCTTTTCATCCTTTATCCAGTATCTCAAGAGACCGCCATAGGTGGAGGCGGTGTTGTCCACACCGCTTGGGATGCCGTGATAGGCGAACTCCCCCTCCCAGCCCACGTGGTTGATCTGCTCGATGGTATAGTCGAGATCGAATGCATCGCTCAAGGCCCTTGCCAACGAGACGCAGCTGGCCGCGCTGGCGCCCACACCGCTGCCCGCCAGCAATGACCCGCCGTAGGTGATTTTAATCGGATTTTGATCCGCATCGATCCCCATCACCTCCAGGATGCGGTTGATGGACACCACCTGCTGCTCTTTTTTCTTCTCCTTGTAGCCCGGCACTTCCCGGCGGTTGTCCTCCAGGACCCAGCCACTGCCCCCTTCGATCCGCTCGACGATCGCTTCAGTTTCAAAGGAGAGTGCCGCCACGATGGCCGGGACCTCCTCCAGTACGAACTGATCCCCGATCAAGATTGTTTTTCCAAATCCGGTTCCTTTTGCCATTGGTCTTCCCTCCCTGTTATCCGATTAAAAAACATTTTCGTATCGATCATTGCGGTATGAAGCGACGTTCCTGTCTGCGATTCATTGCTCCATGATGCCGGGCCGGCACAAATAACATTTGGATTTTTTATTCCGCATTCACGAAACCCCGGTCAAAATTTTCTCCATCTCGTCGATCAGCCGCTCCTCCATACCCACGGCCACGGTGGTGGCGGCGGTGAGGCTGTGGCAGGCGTCGGAAAAACCGCCCAGCCGACCCGTAGCTTCCGGCAAAAAGGTGTCGAGGCCCGGGGCCCTTTTGGCCCGAATCTCCTCCTGCATCTCATGGGACACCCGCATGGAGATCTTGACCTGATTTAGTTCAACCGGACCAAATCCGGGAATCTCGTTGGGGATCACCTGGAAGCCGGCGATGAACTTTCCCGGATCGAAAATCTCCGTGTCCTTGTAGATTTCGCAGAAGGCACCAATCATCTTCACCCCCATGGGGGAAAACCGCTCCTTTACATTGAACCACTGGATCCGGCCGGTTGTCTTCAATCCACCGGCCTTCAACCGTTTAACCTCTTTTTCAAAAATGCGGTCCTGAAGGGATTTCAGCTCGTCGAGCATCCGGTCTGATTCGGGACTGAAACCCTCCAGGCAGACGCGAATCCCCATATCCGGTCCTTTTTTGTAATATCCGGCGGCTCCGAGGGTGTCCAGATAGGCTCCCATCTCCTCGCAGGGCACCGGGCCATCCGGGGAAAGGTAGATATAGGATTCCCCGGTGTCGTGCGGCCGGATCTCGAAAAAACCCTGCCGCACCGTTTCCAGGGCGACCTCCCGGTTCTGATTGGCCAGGCATCCGTCGACGAAAAATCCGTCGCCCACCGCCCCAATGGCGGCAATGGAGGCAAGGTCGGTATTGGCGGGATCGAATGTGCGCGCAAAAAGGTAGCAGGTGACAGAAGCGGTGATGTCGCGGTCGCCCTTGAGGCCAAAAAGCTCGGGATCCAGGTTGTGGACCATGGGGTCCGTTGCCGGGGAGGCCTTGTGGTGATCCAGGACCAGCACAAGATTGCGGCTTTGGTTCAAATCGGAAATAAAGGGAGCGATGCGTCCGGCAAAGTCAGTGAACACGACAAGCCGATTCTCCTGTTCGAAGACTTTCTCCAACGCAGCGGGATAGGGTTTTTCCATGCAGAACCGCTCCACGGCAAAGCCGGCTCGCTCGAAGGTCCGGGTCAGGATCGCCCCTGACGTCAGTCCGTCCGAATCGTTGTGATGAAAAAGCTGAACCCGCTTGTCCGGCCATTGTTTCACCTTTGCGATGGCGTTTTCCATCGCCTTGATCAGCTGCCTGGGCATCTTTGTCTCCTCCCTTCATCCGTTTTATTTGACAACGTCAAACATGCGTTGTATCGGTCTCAAAACGCCCTAATACAAAAAGGATCATGAGGCAATACCCAATTGTCCCCGATATCCAGGCATGAGGAGGATAGCCTATGAGGTCATTACCGACGATTCAAGAAATCAGAGTGAGAGCGGTTCGGGTGCCAATGACAGAACCTCATCAGACCGCAAGCGGTGTGATTACCGAATCGCCCCTGGTATTGACGGACATACTCACCGATGCCGGCATCACGGGACATAGTATTGTTTTTACCTACACACCGGTCGTACTCAAGCCGACTGCTAGGCTGATTCAAAATTTCGAAACCCTGATCAAGAGTGATTTACTGGCACCAGTAGAGATTGATCAAAAACTCGCAAAAACATTTCGATTACTGGGTCCCCAGGGCCTTGTCGGTATCGCGCTAGCCGCAATTGACATGGCACTGTGGGACGCGCTGGCTCGCGCAATGAATCAGTCGCTGGTGCGGTTACTGGGCGGGGCGGAAAAACCAATCTCTCCCTATGGCGCGGTAGGGTACGATGGCGTGGAAGGTTGCGCGAAGGCCGCCGAAAACTGGGCGAAAAGAGGATTTACCGGAATCAAAGCCAAGATCGGCTACCCGACGGTACAGGAAGACGTCGAAGTGATACGGGCCATGAGAACAGCGGTCGGCGATGATATGGCGTTAATGGTGGATTACAACCAGAGCCTCTCCCCGACAGATGCCATCGCGCGCATGCGGGTGCTCGACGATGAAGGATTGACATGGGTCGAAGAACCGACCATCGCCCATGATTACGCTGGTCATGCTCTTGTCGCACGTGAATCGCGCACACCCATTCAATGTGGAGAGAACTGGTGGGGAACATTGGACATGAGACATTCCATTGAGGCGCAAGCATCGGACTATGTGATGCCGGATGTGATGAAGATTGGTGGCGTGAGCGGTTGGCTAAGGGCTGCCGCTCTCGCACATGCGATGAATATTCCCATGTCCAACCATCTCTGGCCGGAGCTCAGTGCCCGCCTTTTGTGCTGCACACCGACAGCCCATTGGCTGGAGTATGCCGACTGGTGGAATCCTATCCTGGCTGAGCCTCTCTTTATTGAAAATGGCATGGCGATCATCGATGATTCAGTTGGATCGGGTATTGAATGGAACGAAGACGCTGTGAACCGATTCTTAGCCTGATAGAAGCGCAAGGTCTGAAGCAGCAGGACCAGACTGAAATCGTCAGCCAGGGTATTGTTTCAGATATTCTGTCCGGTAAACGCCAGCTAAACCCTGCGCCAAATAAAATTGCTGCGTAAACGATTCAAAGTGTCTCCGGCCGTATTTATTCGACCAAAATTCGAATCAAGCGCGTGCTACAAGTTAGAGGATTAATTTATCGTGTTAAAAAACAAGATCCTTTGTTGGTATGGTAAAGATCCATTTGAAGCAGGGAAAATCCTGATGGAGTCCTCCGGGGTATGGGAAAGCTGGTCCTTTTCAGATCATATCGGGCTGAAGCCAAATCTGGTGGTCTCCAAAAAAGCCTCCTCCGGGGCAACGACTCACCCCGACTTCTGTGCGGGGATAATCAGTTTCCTTCAAGAAAAAGGATTTGAAAATATCAGCATTATGGAAGGCTCCTGGGTGGGTGACCGAACGGAAAGAGCCTTTAAAGTCTGTGGTTATTCCACTATTTCGAAAAAGTACGCGGTTCCCCTGGTCGACCTTCAGCAGGATACTTCTGTTTTCTGTGAAGGATCTAACGGAGAGTATAGAATCTGTCAATCGATCCTGGAATTGGACCGACTTATTAACATCCCCGTACTCAAAGGCCATTGCCAGACAGCCATGACCTGTGCGCTGAAAAATCTGAAAGGCTGCATTCCCAACAGTGAAAAACAGCGGTATCATCGGGAGGGTCTTACCCAAGCAATTGCGGATCTGAATGAAATCCTTCAATCTGACTTGATACTGGTGGATGCCAAGGCGGGAGATCCGGGTTTTGAAGAAGGCGGAAACCCTTTTACGCTCAATCTTTTCATGGCTGCATTGGATCCGGTTCTCCTGGACACTTATGCCTGTTCCCTGTTGGGGCTGAAAACATCAGACGTTCCCTATATAAAAAAAGCTGCCGCCTTGGGGGTCGGATCATCCACATTGTCTGTCGATACCCTGCATGCCCTGAATAAGGGAGAGGGTTTGAACAATCTTCAGCAATCGTCCCTTGCGACTGGAATTTCAGGTCATATACATGAGAAAGGGGCATGCAGTGCATGTTTCTCCTCGCTTACACAGGCATTGAACCAGATGCAGGAAGAAAACTTGCCCTTGCCTGAAACCGTGTGTATCGGTCAGGGATTTAAAAAACAAACTTTGGATCAGCCTGGGGTGGGTGACTGCCTTGCCGGGTGCGCTTCATTTGTTCCCGGATGTCCTCCTGAACCTTCTGAAATAATTCATTACCTAAAAAATAGTTGATTTTATATAATCGAGTGCAAAATGGGGTCAAACCTTGAATATTGATTATGGATTGACAGATTCATATGAAAACGATATTTAACAGATTATGGCCAGGCAGTGGAGAATCGAATATCCCGGAGCACTTTACCATGTCTTTTCAAGAGGCAATGCCAAAAAGGATATTTTTTGGTCCGATCGTGACAGGCATCTCTTTTTATCCCTGTTAGAAACGCTTTCAAGCCGTTTTCATATCGATATCTACGCTTATGTATTGATGACCAATCATTACCACCTGTTATTGAAAACCCATGATGCCAACCTCTCCCGCGCCATGCAGTGGTTTGGCACGAGCTTTACTCGAAAATTTAATCTTAATAACCGGCAGACCGGTCACCTTTTCCAAGGACGCTTTAAGAGCATTATCGTGGAAAATGATGCCTACCTGTTACGATTGTCGTGCTACATTCATCGCAATCCACTTCGTGCCGGAATCGCTGAACGACTTGTCGATTTTCCTTGGAGCAGTTTTCGGTTTTATACCGATAAGGAGAAACCCCCAACCTGGTTGCTCACACAGCCTATTTTAGACCAACTCTCAGGCAAGGATCGGCACAAGGCATATCGAATTAAAGTTCAGCAATATTCACATGAAGAAAAACGAATTTGGGAAGAAGTCAAACACGGTTTGATAATTGGTAGCCAGAATTTTGTATCAGATTTGAAATCCAGATTTCTTGGAGATTCAAAAGATGAAGAGCTGCCACAGCACAACAGTATGTTCAGAGATTTTAAACCAGAAGGAATTATCAAAATTGGATCAGAAACTCTGGATTTTGATCTTGAAGCGGCTCGAAAAGCTAAAAAGATCGGGGCTGACGAAAAAGATAAACGCGATCTTTTGATTTATCTACTTTGGGAAACTGGCCGGTTATCAAATAAAGAGATGGGTGCAATTTTCGGCCTGACCTATTCGGCAATAAGCCGTTGCGTGAAATCGATAGCTGATAGGATTTCTGTAGAACCGGGACTCAAGGATACATTGAATAGCGTTTTATCATCATTGCATATCATTAATGGCGGGATCATG